>Ga0075163_10010438_pt1 | contig 12144 bp, 10 predicted proteins | sample JI1023141ADNA_FD_71478 | JGI IMG/M metagenome (GOLD analysis project Ga0075163, IMG submission 71478) | Wastewater effluent complex algal communities from Wisconsin, to seasonally profile nutrient transformation and Carbon sequestration -... | ecosystem: Engineered > WWTP > Effluent > Algae...
CCGCCAAACGCCCGGAGCGTGAGCGTCGGCTCCACCGTATGTGACGTACGGGCTGAGGACATGGGTTGCGGCCTGAATCAGCGTGGCCAACCTCGACCACGGATGTGCGAGCACGAAGAAGGGCAGTGCGCACAGTGCGAGCATCGTGAGCCCGGTTGAGAACAGCGGGCCAAGGACGATCGCCACCAAGATGATCGCCAGCAGTTTGAAGTTGGGCTTCGTGACCAGTGGCGCCCGTCTCTTCCGCGACTCGGGTTTGAGGCGAGGATGCGTGTGCAGCCAGTCAAGGTAAAACTCGAAGGGCAATCTCCAGTATTTCAACGCGACGAAGTACGCGATGGCGGCTCCGATGCCTGCTCCAAGGATGCGCCATGTGAACAAGATGGCAAACGCCTTCAGGGCAAGAACAACCGCGGCCGGGGCAAATGCAGCGATAAGGAGCCGACGAAGGCGAACCTGGCGCATCACGATGAGCTGGTAGAGCAGCCACAAAACAGAGACCATGGCGGCCGCGGCCAGCGCCGGGATGATGGGAACGAGCCTTCCGAGCAAAATAGCGGGTACAGGCAAAGCCGCCGCCGCGACGAACAGCCATACGACGTGGCGGTGGGCGGCTCCCTCGATCTCGGACTGTCGGAACGCGCGATGCCGATACGCCAGACTCATACCGGCCATCGCTGCGAGGTCCGGCAAGAGCCCGAAGTTGTGGCGGGCCGTCGAACGCGGCGCGTAGTCAAGCGGACGCCTCCGCACCACGCTCATTGGCGGCGAGTACTTGTAGACGTCGTAGTTATCCCCTGGGCTGCCGAGTACGTCGCTGGGTGGGTCGCGGTCGGCGTTCTGCCCGACGGAGTGAATCGGCCGCGGTCCGGTGGTCGGGCGCGTATCGGAGGTCAATGTCGGCTCGTTTATCGATCCCATGGGTTTTGATTAGCTCCTGAATCCGCACTCTTCGTGACTCGCCTTCGAGAAGGACGAGCAAAGCATACTGGTGGTTTCGCACCCAAGCGGACAAGGTGGGATGTCGTCGAAGGGCCTCGACCCGCTTTCGGATCGCCTTCATGATCGTTCGTGCCGGTGTCGCTGGCCCAGGGACGAGGACGCGCAGAACCCGCGGGACCGAGCCACCCTGAAAGACGTGCACGCCCTTGGGAGGCGTTGCCCCGAAAAGCTTGACAAGCTCTTCGTGGTCCAAGCGACGTCGGTCGCGAATGTCCGTGTCGACACAGCAGTGCCAGACAACCCCGATATGGGTGAGGAACGCCTGGGGTTTGGGTGCCCGGGCCCTGCCCATCGGCACGCCGAGTCTTGCCGCTTCCGCCGCCGTGAGCTGGTAGTACCGGAGCCGCTGCGGCAACCCTTCCCGGGATTGAATGCGTCCCTCGGCCAGGAGCCGCGTGATGACGTTCCCCGGATTGCGCCCGCCAAAGAACTGGCGTGACAGGACCACGCGAAAGCTGATCCGGTACAGGGCAAGGTGCCGGAGGATCTGGTCATCGCGTTGGTCGTTGCGGTGTGTCACCAGAGTTCGTATCCCAGGTTGGCGCGATCGCAGTAGGCGTGGAACGCGGTGAGCTTGTCCACGGCGTACTCCCCGACAAACTCGATCGCGGTCTTCGCCCGACCATCGCGGACGATCGCGTCGGGCACCTTGTCTCCGGGCTTGGCCCGCTTGATGGACGTGTCCGCCGCGAGCAGCGATTCTGACCGCCAGCTTTCGGCCCGTGTCGCCAGTTCCTCGCGCATCCGGAGGTAGACCGCGGCGAGGTGGAGGTCGTGGGTGGCTTCGCTCGGACGTGGCTCGCGACCGGGAGCCCCGCCCACCAACGTGACAGCCTGCTGCGTGGCGTACACGAACTCCGTGCGGGTCGGCGCGCCGCCCCACCGCTTCCGCCCTCGGTGCGAGATCGAAGCCAGGTCGGGCACCGGCAGTCCCGGCTGCCAAACCGCGAGCGGTCCTTCCAGTTTGACCTCCGGATGGGCGAGCATCGTGGCGATGCCGACGAGGCCTTTCGTCGCGAGCACCTTGAGGCGGGCCTTGCAGTTCTTCAGCCCGGTCGGCGTGTCGTCCCATGCTGCCTTCGCCACCTGGGCGACGCTGCAACATCGCACCCGGAGCGCGAGCATGCGCAGCATGTCTCGGTCACGCGAAGCTCCATCGACAGCCTTCGGACCCGGCTTTTTTACGGCCGTAGTGGGACGGGTCTTGGATGATGGTCGCTTTGCGACACCACGCTTGTCGGGAATTGCTCGTTTTCCACGTCTCATGTGGACAGTGTTACGCATGACATCACCCATGTGAAGCGTCGGAGTCATCGAATGGGTGCGTGCGCGTTGCTGGCGTGCGCACGAGAGCGCACACGAACAAGTTTCCTCGGGAGCGACCTCACAGTCCTTGAGATGTGATGAGGGGTCACGTGACCCCGCACCCATACAATCGGTTCCATGAAGGTCTTGCTGGTCATCCACGGCTATCCGCCCCGCTACAACGCGGGCTCCGAGGTCTACACGCAGTCGCTCGCGCGGGCCTTGGCGGACACGCACGAGGTGCGGGTGTTCACGAGGTACGAGGACCCGTTCGTCGAACCCTACTCGCTTGCTCAAGAGGCCGACGCCGGTGACCCTCGCATCCGGCTGCGGGTCGTCAACAACCCCGAATCGCGAGACCGCTACCGGCACGCCGAGATTGACTCTGCGTTGGCCCGGATGCTCGATGAGTTCCGCCCTGACATCGTGCATGTGAACCACGTTTCCCACCTCTCCACCTCCATGCTCGCGGCTGTCGCGGAGCGCCGCATCCCTCTGGTCTACACGCTGCACGACTTCTGGCTCATGTGCCCACGCGGACAGTTCGTCCAGCGAACATCAGCTCCGGGGCAAGAGCCGTACCCCGCGTGCGACGGACAAGACGACCGCAAGTGCGCGCAGAAGTGTTACCCGCTCTACTTCTCGGGGTCGCCCGATGAATGGGAGGCGGACACGGTGCGATGGGCGGCCTGGGTCGGCGAGCGCATGCGGCATGTTCGGGCGGTCATGGGGCTTGTCGATGCGTTCATCGCGCCGTCACAGCACGTCCTTGCCCGCCACCGGGACGACTTCGGGATACCCGCTGCGAAGTTGTCGTACCTGGACTACGGCTTTGACTTGGACCGGCTCACGGGTCGGCGGCGTCAGCCCGAAGCGAGGTACGTCTTCGGCTACATCGGCACGCACATCCCGGCCAAGGGCATCCATCATCTGATTGAGGCCTTTGGTCGCATCAAGGGCGAGCCGTTGCTGCGGATCTGGGGACGACCTCGCGAGCCGTACACGGCCTCACTCCGGCGCATGGCCGACGCATTGCCCGGCGGGGCTGCGGCCCGCGTCGAATGGATGGGCGAGTACCAGAACGAGCGGATCATCCCCGACGTGTTCAACCGAGCCGATGCCATCGTGGTGCCCTCGATCTGGACGGAGAATTCCCCGCTGGTCATCCACGAAGCGCAGCATGCCCGCGTTCCGGTTGTCACGGCCGACGTGGGCGGCATGAGTGAGTACGTCCGCCACGAGACGAACGGACTCCTGTTCGCCCATCGTGATCCCGTTGCCATGGCCGTACAGATGCAGCGTTTGATCGATGACCCCGCACTCGGAGCACGGCTAGCGGAGCGTGGATACCTCTTCTCTGACAGCGGCGACGTGCCGAGCATCGCGGCGCACGCGTCCCAGGTCGAGGCCATCTACCACCGTCTGTTGGATGTCCCGCACCCGACGCCAGCCCAAGTGGGCACAGGACCGTGGCGGATCACCTTCGACACCAACCCCGATGACTGCAACCTCAAGTGCGTCATGTGCGAGGAGCATTCACCGCACAGCCCGTTGCAGGTCGCGCGACGTGCCAACGGGCTTCCCAAGCGAAGAATGGATATCGCCATGGTCCGGCGGGTGCTGGAGAGTTGCCGGGGGACGCGGCTCCGCGAGATCATCCCGAGCACGATGGGCGAACCGCTCCTCTACAAGCACTTCGACGAGATCATCGATTTGTGCGCCGAGTTTGGGGTCAAGATGAACCTCACCACGAACGGCACGTTCCCGGGTCGTGGCGCACGGGAATGGGCTCGGCTCATCGTGCCTGTCACTTCCGACACGAAGATCTCGTTCAATGGCGCAACGGCGGCCACACAGGAAGCGATCATGATTGGCTCGGACTGGGACACCATCATCGAGAACGTCCGGGTGTTCGTCGCGGAGCGGGACGCGCACGCCAGCACGGGCGGCAACCACTGCCGGGTCACGTTCCAGACCACGTTCTTGGAGTCCAATGTCGCCGAGTTGCCCGCGATGGTGCGATTGGCCGCGTCGCTCGGCGTCGATCGCGTGAAGGGGCACCATCTCTGGGCGCACTTCGAGCAGATCAAGGGAATGTCCATGCGGCGGTCCCGAGCGGCGGTCGAGCGATGGAATGGGATTGTCGCGGAGGTTGAGCGGGCTGTTGCCGAGTCACAGCTCCCAAACGGCAAGCGCGTGTTGATCGAGAACATCCATCCTCTCGACCCGAACGACCCCGGCGACATCGCCCCCGGTGGCCCGTGCCCGTTCCTCGGCGAAGAGGCATGGGTGAGTGCCGAAGGACGCTTCGGACCGTGCTGCGCGCCCGATGCTCAACGACGCACGCTCGGCGACTTCGGCAATCTGAACGACAAGCCGATGATGAAGATTTGGAACGGCCAACAGTACCAGACCTTGAACCACACCTATCGGGAGCATCGCCTGTGCCAGACGTGCAACATGCGCAAGCCGCTGAATGGCAAGTAGCCCCTTGGCCACGGGCTCAGGTCTCCGACGATGGCACCCACCATGTGGTCAACGGGTCGCCGCTGTATGCGGGTCGCTTTGACCTGGTCCGCGAGTTTCATGAGCCGGGCCTGGCTCCGGCGCGAGACCGATCTGGCGCGTTTCACATCAATGCCGATGGCATCCCTGCCTACACACATCGGTTTGTGGAGGCGTGGGGTTTCTACGACGGACTCGCGGCGGTCCACGAAAGGGAAACTGGTTGGCTGCATGTCCGCACCGACGGGTCGCCGCTTTCCACAGAGCGGTACGGCTGGTGCGGCAACTTTCAGGAACGTCGATGCGTCGTGCGTGGAATGGATGGCCTCTACGGTCACGTCGATATCAATGGGCGTCGGCTCTCTGCCTTGGGCTATCTGTACGCGGGCGACTACCGCGAAGGGGCCGCCGCCGTTCGATACGTCGATGACGCCTTGTGCGGGCATGTTGACGCCGCAGGACACCCGCTTCACGCTCGTCGTTTCATCGACCTTGATGTGTTTCACAAGGGCTACGCCCGGGCTCGCGATACGCGTGGCTGGTTCCACGTTGCTCGGGACGGACGCGATGCGTATAGCGAGCGGTTCGCCAACGTCGAACCGTTCTACAACGGGACCGCCTTTGCCGAGACACTCAGCGGGGATCGCGTGCTCATCACCACGGATGGCGCCATCGCACGACTGATTGCGGGCCGCCAACGCATAGGACACTGACGACAGGACAGGGTGCTTGTGACAGCTTTTGGCTTCCCGCCTGCGAAGAGTTCGTTCAGCCCATTCTTCAAGCAGGTCGGATAGGAACGGGGAGTGGCGCTCCGGGCTCCTTGAACATGGTCTCGTGAACAAACCTCTGAACGATGGTCGGGCTACGCCGCCTGCTTCTCGCTCTCCTTGTCCTTCTGCCGGTGCTCGTGGATCCACGAGTGGGCGGCATCGAGGGCCTTGGCGAGCGGGAGCAGGTCGTCGCCTCCGAACGATGAACTCTCCTGCCATTCACCCTGCTCGTCCCGGTACGACCGGGACACGGTGACGTTGTGCATGGTGCCGTGCTGCGTCTGGTTCTCCCAGACGACGGCCTTGACGGCTCCGTAGCGGACTGTGTGGACGGGGGGATTGGCCTTGGCCTTCCCGCCGTTCCCGTTGCTGTGCTTTCCATTGCTGGCCATAGAACTTCCTTTCTGGAGACCTGGGGAGCGCCACTCCACCGGCTTCAGGAGTTATGCGATGACGGCGGGTCGGTGTTCCCTTTGCGGTGGAGTCCGCACGCTCAGGAGGCTTCCCCCGTTGTCAGGATTGAAGTTTCTTGGTTCTGCCGGCTCGGGCATCGTCGTCGGGGCTCACCGGCCGTGGCCCCGGCGAGGATGACCGGGCCGGTGATGGACCGCACCCGCATCTGCCCGTCGCACTGCCCCCCACCCCCTGCCGGACGGGTCTGAGTCCGAGGGGCTTCTCGTGCATGCGCAGACGAAGGGAGTGACCGATGCTCCGGCATACCCACTCGCGCCCTGCCTCACCGCACCTCAACCCGGGCCGGTGGAGGATCGAAGGGCGCGATGGATGGCCTGCGCAAGCAACCGCTCCATGGCTTCGCGTTCATGCTCCCTGCCTCTGGCATTCCCGGGGAGCTTGATGACCCCGAGCGAACGGAGTTCATCCTCCAGCCGCGGCCACACGCCGGAGAGCGTGAGCAGCAGACTGCGGACGGCGCAGCTCGTGTTGATCCGAGCACCCGTATTCCGCCGCACCATTTCGGTGAGACGTGAGAGCATCTCGTCCGTTGGCTGCGTGAGCACGCACTCTCGCTTAATGAGCGTGTGTTCCCGCTTCGTGCCCGCTCCCGAACCTGCAGAGGGTGTGTGGAAAGGCTCGGTCGGGCTTGATGAGGGCGATGACGGCACGGCCGTTCTGGCCCCAAGCGCCGCCGCGGGGTCGAGCAACCGGGACAACGGGCTTGGGTTCGCTGATTGTTGAAGTGGCTTGGCCATCTGCACCTCACCCGGTCACGGCTGGGAGGCTCGGGTCCGGTCGTGAGAGCACGCGGAGACCCGGTCGCCGCGTTCTGGTCCGGTGAACTCGCTCCAACGCCATCTGCTCGACATCGAGCGGCATGAGCGTGGCATCGAGAAACGCTCGGCGGTTCAAGACACGATGCTCGATCTCCGCCGCGAGGCAGAGGTACTGGAGCGCCGATCGCATCTCTTGGTACTTGGGCATCTGGAAGAGTGTGCGTCCCCTTCCCGAGCATTCCGGGATTGCTACGGCCTGCGAGATCACCGTCTCGAACTGTCGTCCGGGTAATGCGTCGCCGACCACGGATTCAAGCTCGGCACGGAGTCTGGTTGCCCTCGGGTCCACGTTGGAGAACACCACCCCCAGCACTTCCAGTTCGGGGTTGCGATGGCGACGCACCTCCGCGATGTCCCCCAAGGCTTCGGAAAGCCCTCCGAGCGAGAGCGGGTGCGGGAACGCCGAGATCAGGAACCATTCCACGCTGGCGTACGCCGCGACGGTCGTGGTGGCCGCCGCCGATGGACAGGTATCGAGGATGATGAAGTCGAACCGTTCCCTCGCCTCGGCGATCGGTCGTTCGAGCAGCCGCGTCTTGTCCACGAACTTGGAGAGCAGCGTGTCCAGTTCGGCGAGCTGAGGCCGGGCCGGGATGAGGAACACACCCGGCGGCATGTCCTCGGTGATGGCGAGCGCTTCGACCCGTTCATCGCTGGTGAGCAGTTCGAGCGACCCTGCGTAACTTCCAGTCGGTAGTCCCAGGTGCTTGGTCGCGCCCGCCGCGGGGTCAAGGTCAATGAGGAGGACGCGGTACCCGCCGTGGCCGAGGGCCGCCGCGAGATGCACGGCGTTGGTGGTCTTCCCGACCCCGCCCTTCTGATTCCCCACGGCGATGGCGATGCCGAGCGGCTTGAGTTGTGGTGCGATGTTCATAGGTCATCCCTGTGGCTGTGTGTTCCGGCCCTCCCGACTCCCCGCACGCACGCACGCAGGAGGGCGGGACAGCGAGCACGCTCGCCCGTGTGGGTGAGGCGCTCTCCGCAAGCGATACCGCACAAGGCTCTGTCACGGCAAGGATTTTTGCGATTGCGCACAGGTCCACCCGCTTTGCCGCACGCGGGACCGCCCGTCCTCGCGTGGTCCGGTATTCGGGCACTCCCGAACTCCGGAACACGTCGGGCCGTGACTTTTCGCTTGCACGCGCCCGTCGCGTCGGGATAAAGCCGGTCACACACCTCTGGTTGCAGCGGCCAACGTCGGACGGAGCGAAGCCCTCGGGCGGGTCGCATCATCGGAAGGGGAGAACGGAACAACCCGCGAGGTCTGAACAATGAAGGATGGGGGCCGGGCATCGTTGCAAGATGCCCGACCCTGAGTGTTGTGAGTGTGGAGTGCGGTCGGCTGTGGACGACCAGAAGGGTCCAGTCATACCGCGATTCAGGGTGCGCCGTCAACCGTCGATGTCATCGACGCGCAGGCGCACGCGCTCGCACGTCCTTCGCCTTGCACGAGAGGAGGGGACTTCATGGCGACGACTGCACGACCGATACCAGAGGGTGGCTACATCTTGGTCGAGGCCGGGCACATCCTGCGCGCCTGGGAGCTTTACCACACGAAGATCATCACGCTGCTCGACCTGCGGGTGTGGCTGGCGTGCCATGAGCTTGTGGCGAGGCGCCAGGGCGCTCAGAATTCTCAACGCGCGAACTACACACACGAAGAACTGGCCCGGCTTGTCTGCGTCGCCGCTCTCGGTCGCGTCAAAGGCAGTCTCCGAAGGTTGGAGCGTGCCCGCTTGGTGATGTGGAGCACCAACTCGGTGAAGGTCACGCACCCGGGACCACCCGATTCCCACACCACATTCATCAGCATCCGGCGTCTGGTGCCGATGCCGCGGCGAATGGTGCGATTCCTCGCCGCCGGAGCGTCTCGCTCGGTCATCGCTGTCGCGTTCGGGGTCATGCTCCGCTGCCTCTTCATCCGACGCGGTGAATGCTCAGGGATCGGGCGCTGCAAAGCGAGCTGGGTCGCGGACACGTTCGGGATCGACGAGCGGAGCGCCAAACGTGCTCGCGGCGACCTCGTCCGCATCGGCTTGGTGAAGCCCCTGAACTCTTCGCAGTGGAGCATGAATCGCTGGGGTGGTCAGTTCCAAGTCAACCTGTGCTGGAAGTCCCCAGAGTCGAAGCGTCCGGCTTCTCGGTTGTCACCCCTGTCGCCCCCGATCGAGCCTTGTCTGTCACCCCCTGAATCAAACAAGCATCCCCTTCGGGAGTACACACACCAGGATCCCGCCCAGCGCGGACCGGCTGGTGTCCGGAAGAGCCCGGCGAAGAGTCTCGTGGCTCCATCCCTTCGGGATGTCCATCGCGCGGACCTGATCGACCGCGAACGCACCTTGGCGTTGCACCATGAGGCGTGCGAGCGCGGGCTCGCCGAGCGAAGCGAAGCGGGCCGACTGCGGTTCGTGGGTCTGGCCATGCACGCCCGGCGGTGCGGAACGCGGAACGCTGCCGGGCTCTTCGCCTGGCTGCTCGCCGGTCGGAGGTGGGGATTCATCACGCAGATTGACGAGGATCAGGCCCGAGAACTCCTGAGAGGGGAGGGGGAGCGATCCCGACCAAAGTCGCCAGAACCCGCCCGGCAAGCCTTTACCAACGCCGGGCTGGTCGGACAGAGCCTTCTCAGTCAGTTCGGTCGTGGGGATGCTCAAGGCGGCTTTGGAGGGCACTCCAGGTCCCCGAATCGGTACCGCACTTCTCCCAAGGCTCTCCCGAGTCCTCCACCCAGCCGATAGACAGGGCATGTCGGAAGGAATAGCATTTCACCGAGCGGTGAAAGCATTAATACAGTGAAACATCCAATCCCCATCCCTTCCCGCACCGTCCGGCAGTGGCTCGTCGCCATTGCCGCGGACACCCACGCCTTCTCCCTTGCGGACGGGAGTGCGAAGAACTCCGGGAAGAATACACAACCGTGGGACGAAGCCTTCACAGTTGTCCCGACCGGATCACGGAAGCACCTTCGTCTGCTCGTGGATGTCAAGGCCCGGCTCCAACCCCAGCATGCGTTCGCTGTGGTGGAGCAACTCCGAAACACGCGCGACCACGCCGGTCCGAACACCGTGCCCGTCGTCGCGGCCCCGTACATCTCCGAGCGGGTAGCCGAAGTCTGTCGCGAGCACCGGCTGGGGTATTTCGACGGTGCCGGCAACTGCCACCTCTCCGGCCCCGGCTTCTTCGTGCATGTGGAGGGTCGGCCCAACCCTGCGCCCGATACCCGAGCCGCCGACGATCTCTTTGCTCCCAAATCCAGCCGCGTTGTGCGAGCGATCCTTGAACATCCGCGCCGCTGGTGGCAGGTGCAAGGCCTCGCCGACGAGATGGGCGTCAGCCTGGGTTTGGCGTCTCGCGTAAAACGCAAGCTGGTCGAACAAGCCTTCGCGGAAGCCACACCCAAGGGCGTGCGCGCTCGCGAGCCCGCCGCCTTGCTCGATGTGTGGGCAACCTCCTACACCAATCGTGCCCGTGCCGTGTCCGTCTACAGCCTTGATGATCTGGCGACACTGGAAGGCCGCATCGCTGCGTGGGGTGCCGAGCGTTCGGCGAAGTGCGCGCTCGCGGAGTTTTCAGCCGCAAGCCGCATGGCTCCCATGGTCCGCTACAAGCGGGCCGCCGTGTATGTGGCCGAGTCCGGCACCCGCGATGTGCTCGCTGAGCTGCTCAAAGACTTGGACCTCAAAGAAGTGGATTCAGGGGCCTCGGCGGTTCTGTGGCTCACGGACGACGATTCGGTCTTCTACAGCGCCGAAGACCGCGATGGTCTGTCCACCGTGTCGCCTCTCCAAGCCTATCTGGACCTCAGGATCAATCCCGCCCGCGGTGAGGAGGCCGCCACGGAGTTGCTCCGGCGCACTATTCTCCCGAGATTCACCAGCGGGAGCACCTCGTGACGGCCCAGATCCCCAGCGACGACCAAGCCCATGCCAGCCGAGCGGTATTGCTCGACGTGCTGACCATCCTGGGTCTGTACCTGGACGGCATCGTGGTGATCGGCGGATGGGTGCCGGAACTCACGTTCCCGGGTCGCGGCCATGTCGGATCGTTCGATGTGGACCTTGCTCTCGACGCTCGGCGCATCGGGGCGGACGGGTACAACTCGATCCGAAGTCGACTCACGGAACAGGGCTACGTCCAATCGGATTTGCACGCGGGCGTGTTCCAGAAGGAACTGCCGGGCCAACGAACAACCATCACCGTGAAGCTCGACCTAGTGACCGGCGAGCAAGCCGATGCGACCAACCCCGCCCTGATCCAGGACCTCAACATCGGGCGCCTCCGCGGTATCGAGCTTGCCCTCGACCACACCGTGACGGTCTCGCTCAGCGGACAACTCCCTTCCGGTGCCGACAACACGGTCTCGGCCCGTATCGCGGACGTCCCGTCGTTCCTTTGCACCAAGGCGTTCGCGCTCAACGAACGGAAAAAGGAGAAGGACGCCTACGACGTGTACTTCTGCCTGCGGCACTTCGCCGGCGGACCCAAGGCGCTCGCCGAAGCCTGCCGCCCATTGCTGGCCGTGCCTCGCGGCAAGGAAGCGATGGAGATCCTGCGGCAGAAGTTCGCAACGCTTAACAGCGTGGGGCCGCAGTGGGCCGCCGAAGTTGCGGCTGGTCAGGGCGGCGACGCCGAGACGGTCGCACGCGATGCGTTTGAACGCGCGACACTCTTCATGCGGTCGCTCACGCCGTGAACCTATCAACCCAATCCCAATCGCAAGTCCAGTTCGCGGCAAGTGGACTGTGGACCGAGTCTTATCCCTTGAGCTGTTGGGCTCGTAATCGCAAGCTGTTCAACACCACGCTCACGCTGCTAAACGCCATCGCCGCGCTCGCGATGATCGGTGAGAGCAGCCAGCCCGTGAACGGGAACAGCACGCCCGCCGCGATGGGGATTCCGACCACGTTGTAGACGAACGCCCAGAACAGGTTCTGCTTGATCGTTCGCATTGTGGCGTGCGAGAGGGCGATGGCCTCGGGCACAGTTCGCAGGTCGCCACGCATCAGCGTGATGTCGGCGGACTCCATCGCCACGTCGGTCCCCGTGCCGACCGCGAGGCCCACATCGGCCTGCGCGAGCGCCGGGGCGTCGTTTATGCCGTCGCCGACCATGCCCACGACGTGACCCTCGGCTTGAAGAGCCTTGACCTTGTCCGCCTTGTCCTTGGGCAGAACGTCGGCGAAGACCACATCGACGCCGACCTGCGAGGCAACCGCCTCGGCCGTCCGCTGGTTGTCGCCGGTCATCATGACCACACGCAGCCCGAG
>Ga0075163_10010439_pt1 | contig 12143 bp, 8 predicted proteins | sample JI1023141ADNA_FD_71478 | JGI IMG/M metagenome (GOLD analysis project Ga0075163, IMG submission 71478) | Wastewater effluent complex algal communities from Wisconsin, to seasonally profile nutrient transformation and Carbon sequestration -... | ecosystem: Engineered > WWTP > Effluent > Algae...
CGGGATCGGTGATGGCCGTGTTGGTCATGTGCGTGTGCAGCGCGCTGGCTCCGTCGTAGCCCACGCCCGCACCGGAGCCGCCAGCGATGGTCTCGTAATAGCCGAAGCGCGCGTTGCCGAAGAGCAGATTGTTCATCGTGCCTTGGCTGCACGCTTGGAGTTTCAGCGCCTTGATCAGCGTGTCCACGAGACGCTGGCTCACTTCGACATTGCCCCCGACGACCGCTGGATCGCTCGCCGCGGCGCCAGTGAAAACCGGATTCAACATCGACGGCGGCAAGACCAGCTCGATCGGCTCCATCAACCCCTCATTGAGCGGCAGATCCTGTTGCAACAGCAGCCGGAGAACATAAAGCACCGCGCTCTGCACGATGGCAGTCGTGGCGTTGAGATTGCCAGGATGCGTGGCGGATGTGCCGGTGAAGTCGAGCTGCAAGCCTGGAGCATGGGGCAGGGAGCGGGGAGTGGCGCGCCTGCAGATCGTCACTCGGATCACGGAGCCGTCGTCGAGGCGCTCTTCGGCCTCGCAGTCGTCGATGCAGGCGATCTGCCGACGCATGACGCGGGCGGAATCGGCGAGGATGGCGCGCATCATCGCGCGCGCTTCGTTCCCGCCGATTCCGGCCAGTTCACGCAGACGATCCGCACCGAGGAGATTGGCCGCAAGCTGTGCGTGCAGGTCAGCAAGGTTGTCGGCGAGATTGCGCGAGGGATGCGGGCCGTGGGTGAAGAGTTTCTCAATCTCCTCAAAGCACGATACGCCGGTCCGGATGAGATGCTGCGGCTTGATGACGGTGCCTTCTTCGATCAGCCGCGTCGCATTGGCGGGCATCGAACCGGGGGTGATGCCGCCGATCTCAGCGTGATGCGCACGGTTTGCCACGAAACCGAGCAGCTCGTTTTTGTCATCGAACACTGGAGTGATGAGCGTGATGTCCGGCAGATGCGATCCACCAAACGCGGGATGATTCGTGATGAACGTGTCACCGGGGTGCGGGCTGAGATGCTTCATCGTCTCCCGCACGCAGACGCCGAGCGCACCGAGATGCACCGGGATGTGCGGCGCGCTGGTGATGAGGCGGCCCTCGGGATCGAGCAGCGCGCAGGAGAAATCGAGCCGCTCGCGGATGTTTGTCGAGATGGCAGTGCGGCACAGCAGCGCGCCCATTTCCTCGACGATGGCGTTGAAGCGGTGACGGTAGAGATCGCGGGTGAGAGACGGAGAGGTTCCCGGTTCTCTGTTCCCGGTTCCCGGTTGGGGAGTGAGCTTCCAGCCGAAGTCCCCGAGGGATTCTGCGCGCCAGCCGGAGTCGATGACAAGCGTGCTGAAAGCGTCTTGAATCACAGCAGGGCCTGCAACGGCGTTCGCCAGAGTTCCGACGTTACCAGCCTGCGCATCACATTCGTCTCCGGCTGTGGCCGCTGCGCGGATGGAGACTCGGAGCGAGACAAGCTCGATGACGCGACTGTCTGGTGGAGCGTAACCGAAGAGACGCTGATAGGCGGCTCGGTAGTCGGCAGGCAATTGCGCCACTTCGGCAACCGTGATCAGTAGCGGCGTGTCCTGACCGCGCAATCGCATCTCGGCAAACACATGCGGCGGATCAAAACTGACGACGCCTTGCCTTGCGAGCGCGGCGCGGGCCTCGCACGCAAGTTCGTCAATGATGCGGCGCGTGGCAGGCAATGCTTCATCGAGTGGCTCCAGCACTTGTCGCGCGGCAAAGCATTCCGGCAGGGCTTGATGAAGGCCTACCGCGCTAAGGATTCCGGCGTGGCGTGGCACAAGCACCGTCTTGATCCCGAGCCGCGCGGCGAGAGCACACGCATGCTGCGGACCCGCACCGCCGAATGCGAGGAGTGCATGATCAACCGGGTCATAGCCCTCGGCCACAGAGATGCGCCGGATGGCGTCGGCCATGCGCTCGATGGCAAGCTGGAGAAAACTCTGGAGCAACTCCTGCGCGTCGATCTCGTCTCCGCGAGCCGCTTTGATCTCGGCGCGCAATTCCTCGAGCCGCCATCTCGCGGCACTGGCGTCCAGCGGGATGGGTGCTTTCTCCGGATCGAAGCGACCGAGCAGCAGATTCACGTCGGTGATCGTCAGCGGGCCGCCCTTGCCGTAGCACGCGGGGCCAGGGTGCGAACCCGCGCTGTCGGGGCCGACAGCGAGCCCACTCGGCGTCCATTTGCATATCGAGCCGCCACCTGCCGCCACGGTTTCGATGGCCACGCATGGTGCGAGCAATGACATGCCCGCAACCTGCTGCGAGAAGCGGTAGCCGGGCCTCTCGTCGATGCGCGCGACGTCCGTGCTCGTGCCGCCCATGTCAAAGGTGACTATCTTCGTGAAGCCCATCTCGCGTGCTGCATTGGCCGCGCCGATCACTCCACCGGCAGGACCACTGAGCAGCATGTCTTTTGGCTTCACGTCTTCTCGCGAGGCGAGGCCGCCAGCGCTGGTCATGACCTGAAATGACGAATGAAGCGGCGACGCGACTCCCTCAAGAAACGCATCCACCGGCCCGGTGAGATATGCATTTGCGACGGCACTCTGCGCTCGCGGCAGGATCTTGGTGAAAGCGGCGATGTCGCTGGAGAGTGTGATGTGCTCAAAGCCGACTGCACGAAGAATGGCGGCGACGCGCTGCTCGTGCTCCGCATTGGCATAGCTGTGCAGCAGCGCCACTGCGGCGTGACGGATGCCTTTCGCGATGAGCGTTTGAGCCGAGCGCCTCACCTTCTGTTCATCAAGAGCGAGCAGCACCTCGCCACGCGCGTTCATGCGCTCGTCCACTTCACATACCGCCTCATAGAAGACGGAACGCGCCGCGTGCTCGAGCGCAAAGAGATCCGCGCGCCGCTGGTCACCGATGGCGAGGAGGTCTCCGAAACCATGGGTGACAAAGAATGCCACCCGCGAGCCTTTGCGCTCCAGCAGCGCATTCGTCGCGCGCGTGGTGGCGAGGCGGAACTGCATCCGTGGAAACTCATTTCCGAGCGCCGTCTTCGTCAGCAGGCGCGCGCCGAGCACGGGCGCTTCCTCGTTGCTCGTCAGCTCGACCACCATCCCGAGATCGTGGCCATGAGGAAAAGGCGGCCCGTCAAACTTGAGCAGCAGGCCGAACTCGTCGCTGTGCGACTTGATCACGGTGAATGTCCGTTCTGGGCAGAGCGGGAGGCGGGCCGAGAATCCAACGAAGAATCCGCGAGGCATGTCCCACGCATCCACCACCCGTAGCGCGCCATTGTTTGGCACCTGGCAAATCCTTGAACGCAAGCAGCCCGCCGAGAGAACCTTGCAACGGGCTTCCGTGCCATCAGGCCGCACGGCGTAGCAGTCGGTGAACGTGCCACCGGTGTCAGCCGAGATGCGCCACATCACTTCACCTCATTTGGAGGGAGCATGATGTTCGGGATGTGTCTCACCTCCATGAGGGAGTCGAGGTAGGGCGAGTTCTCGCCGCTCTTGAAGATCGCGTTCGCCTTCTCCACCCATTCCTTCGCCTCGTCTTCCTTCTTCTGGGCAAAGGCGATGGCCGCCTTTGCAAAGTAGTAGGCCGGTGTGTCGTCCATGAAGGTGAAGTTTGCTTTCATGGTTTGGTTGGCGTCGTCGAACTTTTTCTGCTCGGCCTGACTGACGAGAACCTTGAAGGCAACGAGATGGCGGACGGACATCTGGAGCTTGGTGTACTCCTTGAGCACGGCTGCAAAGGCTGCCTCGGCCTCTGCGAAGGAGTGCTTCACGAAGAGCAACTCAGCGAGGTTGAACTTCGGAGCCAACGCCGTCGGCTCCAGCCGCGTGGCGATCTCAAATTGCTCCCTCGCCTTGTCAAAATCACGCACGGCAGGCACCAGATAGACGGCTCCGCGGATGTTGAAGACATTCGGATCCTCTGGCGCGAGCTTTTCGGCTTGGTCGAGTTTTGCCAGTGCGTCGTAGTAGCGATGGCGGCCCTGTAGATCCTGCGCCTCGCCTAGCAACTTCTGCACCTCGGGATTCACCGTGGGTTTCAAGCCGGGCTCATCGCCCTTTGCCTTGTCTCCTGCGGCGGGCTTCGCATCGCCCACTTTCACACTCACCGAGCCTTGGCCCATGACAGCCAATGGCGCAGCGAGACAGATGGCCACGCCGATGAGTGTGGCTCGTTGTGAGAGCGATGAAGAGCGGATCATGGCGAAAGCTTATGCCTGCCTCACGGTGAGGCAACGGCGAAAAGGCGAATACTTGATCACAAAGAATGATTGAAGCTTGAAGCGGGGCGGATCGTATTCATCATCTCAATCCCCAATGATCCCCATGAAAAAACACACTCTCTATTCCCTGGTGACGGCCTCGATCCTCGCCGTCGGAGTCCATTCCGCGCGCGCAGCCGACGTGACCGACTCCTTCCTCGTCATGTTCAAGCCCCTGCCCGCCGAGGCGCTGTCTCCAGACAATGAACTCACCCAGGCGCGCACTGACCTCGGTCGGATGCTCTACTACGACAAGCGATTCTCGAAGAACCAGGACATCTCGTGCAACTCCTGCCACATGCTGGACAAGTACGGCACGGACAATGCCCGCTTCTCCACCGGCCACAAAGGGCAGAAGGGTGGCCGCAGCGCCCCCACCGTTTACAACGCCGCGCTCCACATCGCGCAGTTCTGGGACGGCCGCCTGCCTACCGTCGAGGAACAGGCAAAGGGTCCCGTGCTCAATCCCATCGAGATGGCCATGCCGGATAAGGATCACGTCATCAAGGTCATCAAATCCATCCCAGGCTACGCCGATGCCTTTGCAAAAGCCTTCCCCGGCGAGAGCGACCCCATCTCATACGACAACTTCGGCAAGGCCGTCGGTGCATTCGAGCGCAAGCTCCTCACGCCCTCCCGTTGGGATGACTTCCTCAAGGGCAACAAGGAAGCCCTCACGAAGGACGAGAAGAATGGCTTCGCAACCTTTGTCTCCGCTGGTTGCGTCACCTGCCACAATCAAGCCGGTGTCGGCGGCCACATGTATCAGAAGCTCGGCCTTGCAAAGGCATGGCCCGACCTCAAGGACAACGGCCGCTACGACGCCACAAAGCTCGAACAGGACAGGCACTTCTTCAAAGTTCCAAGCCTCCGCAACATCACCGAGACCGGCCCCTATCTCCACGACGGCTCCGTCGCGAAGCTGGGTGACATGGTCAAGAAGATGGCCGATCACCAGCTCGGGAAGGCCATCACCGATGAAGAGTGCGCCTCCATCGTCACCTTCCTGAAGGTGCTCAAAGGCGACCTGCCCACCGACTACATCAAGGAGCCCACGCTTCCCGCCAGCGGCCCGGACACACCAAAGCCCGACCCCAGCTAGTCGCGCTCACGGCAGTCATTTGAAATCAACACAGAGGGCGGATCGCATGATCCGCCCTTTTTATTGTCCAGTCACAAACTCCCTGGTCCCATCTCGCGCAGCCCCTCCACCCAGCCCGCCGCCGCTGTGGTGCGCAGAATATGCACAAAGAATGTGTTCCCGCCCGTCCCGGACTTTGATACACTCATTTCATAAATCGTGAATCATTCGCCGTCAGCCTGCGTCTGATAAGCCCGGCCCCCAACCACCCATCCCATGAAAACCAAATTCACACTTCTTCTCGCCACACTCGCATTCGGTATCGGCACACTCGATGCCAAGCCACCTCGCAAGGGACCGGGCGATGACGACGAGGACGGGAAGAAGCCAGGAAAGCCTGGCGTCGCAAATCCACCCGGCCCCAAAGGTGGTGCTGGCACAGGCACCGTGCGCGTCAATCCACCCGGCCCCAAGGGCGGTGCGGGCAGTGGTACCGTACGTGTCAATCCACCCGGACCTAAAGGTGGCGTTGGCACCGGAACGGTGCGAGTCAATCCTCCAGGCCCTGTCGGCGGAGTCGGCACGGGTGCCGTGCGTGTCAATCCACCCGGCCCCAAAGGTGGAGTTGGCACCGGTGCCGTGCGCGTCAATCCTCCAGGCCCAGCAGGCGGAGTCGGCACAGGAGTTGTGCGTCGGACAAACCCTCCGGGTCCAGCCGGTGGTCCCGGCACCGGAGCCGTTCGCGTGAATCCCCCCGGTCCCACGGGCGGCCCTGGCACAGGCGTCGTGCGCCGGACAAACCCACCCGGACCAGCCGGTGGCCCAGGTGTAGCCGTGCGTATCAATCCTCCGGGCCCCGCCGGTGGTCCCGGCACGAGCGTGCGCCTCAATTCGCGTTCGGTTCTTCGCAGTCTCTCCATCGTCCCACGCAGGATCGCCCCAGCCGTCGTCCTCCGCCCCGGAGTTCCCGTGCCCGGCCGCCCTCGCACGCTCGTCCGTGTCTATGATCGCACCCGCAATGTCGTCATCGTCCCAGCCGAGGACGGACAGAGTGCCGAACTACCCTACATTGCCGTTCCCATTCTCTTCTCAGTCGGGACAGCCGAGCTACTGGACGACACCGCCGACGCCGACCTGCAAGCGCTTGCCGAGGCCCTGCTTGAAATTCACGTCCAGGAGCCCGAAGCCCGCTTCGAGATCGAAGGCCACACCAGCACCGATGGAGAGGATCAGGAGAATCTAACCCTCTCGGCAAAACGAGCCAGCCACGTCTATGCCGTCCTCGTCAGCCGGTATCACGTCCCAGCCGCCATCCTGTCCACCAAAGGCTTCGGTGAAACCTACGCCGACTACCCGAACGGTACGGAGCAAGAGATGCAGATGGACCGTCGCGTGCTCGTCGTGCGCACTCAATAGCCAGCCAAGTCCGGCTGCCGCTCAATTTTCCCACCGCCAGCAGATTGCCATGTGCAGCCTGCTGGTGGTCGCCCCGCAAAAGCTCCTGCGTCCATACACGGGAATTCGACCGTGAGAGAGGCAGCAAGGACAACGCGATCCTCTCCGAATGCTCGTCTCATGCTAAAGGCCCGCGCTATTTCTTCGCCACATAGTCCAGCACAAAAACCTTATCGAGCTGTGGCTTCAGCATTTCGACAAAGGCCTTGTGCGCTGGATGCGGGATGTATGTCTCGATGCCAGACTTGTCCTTGAAGGTGACAAAGAAGCAGTGCGTGAACCCATCATTTAAATTCTCCGGGCTCACATTCGTCCCCCACTCAAAGCCCGTCACCACATCGATCTTTGACGGCAGCGCACGGAAGCCATCCTCAATGGCTTTGATCTGCTCTGGCGTGGCGGAATCCTTGAACTTAAAAAATACGGCATGTCGATAGACGCCTGCCTCCTCGGCTGTGACTTGGGTGCTCATGAGGGGAGTCATTGCGACGATGGCGGTGATGCACAAGGCAAAAGAACGGATTCTCGAGTTCATGTGCGCAGTGTGTCGGATCGACCCTGCCACGTCAAATGCCGAGGTGTCAATCAACCCAAAGCCCACGAACCGCCACGAAGCCGCAGATCAGCCTCACACCGACGATTTTGCATTACGGCCCTCGGGACGAAACACACTCGAAATTACTTCAAGGCCGCACGGATGGCGTTCACCACCTCACCCGCGAGTGCTTCTGATCCCTTCGGCGTGAAATGGACGTTGGCAGGCTGAATCTGGATTTGGGAGAGCCGTTTCATGGCAAAGCCATACAGATCATTGACCGCGACGCTGTTGTCCTTCATCACGCGCAGTGCGGCCTCGTTGTAGCGGATGGCGTCGGCATTGGTGCGGTACACTTTCATCGCGCCATCGGGCACAGGTGTGGTGGTTGCGAATACAAGCTTCGCACCGGTCGCCTTGAGCTTCGCCACGATCTCGCGGAGTTGCTTCTCATAGACCTCGACCGTGGCCTGCGGTGGATCGGTGGCGAGATCGGAGGTTGTCTTGCCATCCGCTTTCACATGCTTCAAGTCGTGCAGGCCCCAGTTGAAATGGATCACGTCCCACTTGCCGCCGTCGATCTGCAACCAGCGGTCGATGTTTGCCACGCCGGCGGTGGTGCCACTGCAGTTCTCCGGCTTCTCATTCCTCATCGGGCGCAACACGGTCATCTCATCGGCCAGCATCTTTTGCACGACGGGCGTGTAGCCGATTGAGATGGAATCCCCGAGGATCAGCACCCGCTTCTTTGCCGGAGCGTCGGCTCCTGGTGCGACAATCGTAAGAGCGGCAAGGACGAACAGGAGGAATGCGGAGCGTGTCATGGCGCTTTGAACGCGGCGGAGGCCGGGAAGCTTTCGCCGGATGCATTCCATGCGTCTTTGCATTGGCACATGACCGAACCTCGCACTACCGATCACTGCCCACAACGCACCTCCCCTCATGGAAAAAGGACGACTCGAAGCATTCAGCGATGGCGTGATCGCCATCATCATCACCATCATGGTTCTCGAACTGAAGGTGCCCCACGGAGAGACGCTGGCCGCGCTGGGCGGCTTGTGGCCGAAGTTTCTCAGCTATGTGCTGAGCTTCATCTACGTCGGCATCTACTGGAACAACCATCACCACCTACTGAAGTCCATGGACCGCACGAGCGGGGCCATTCTTTGGGCGAACCTGCACCTCCTCTTTTGGCTCTCCCTGATTCCATTCGCCACCGGCTGGGCGGGCGAGACTCACTTCGCCTCCGCACCGACCGCTCTCTATGGCGTCATCTTGTTCATGTCGGCCATCGCGTATTGGATCCTGCAAAAGGTGATCATCGCCGAGCATGGGCGCGATTCGCTGCTGGCAAAGGCAATCGGCAGAGATCTCAAGGGCAACATCTCGCTCGTCATCTATGCCATCGCCGTTGGCGTCTCGTTTGTGAATCCGTGGATTGCCAGCGGGCTCTATGTTCTCGTCGCACTCTTCTGGCTCGTGCCGGACCGCCGAATCGAGCGAGCGATCCGGGAGACACACGCGGACTGACAAACCAGCGCAGCGCTCGTCCCTCGTGCGTTACGCCAGCATCTCGCGGATCACCTTGCCCTCGACATTCGTGAGCCGGCGCTGCACGCCGTTGTGTTCAAATGTCAGTCGCTCATGATCCAGCCCCAGCAGGTGCAGGATCGTGGCATTGAAATGATAGAGCGGGTGGATGTCTCGCACGGCCTTCTGACCTAGCGGGTCCGTCTCACCGTGGCTCACGCCTAGCTTCACGCCCGCCCCTGTCATCCAGCAAGTGAAGCCATCTGGGTTGTGATCGCGGCCCTTCGCGCCCTTTTGGAAAAAGGGCATGCGGCCGAATTCCGTACACCACACGACAAGCGTGTCTTGGAGCAGACCACGCTGTTTGAGGTCGCGAATCAGCGCAGCCGCAGGCTGATCGAGAATGGAAGCGTGGACATCGTATTGCTCCTTGAGAGCGCTGTGACCATCCCAGTTGAGCTTGCCGCCACTGGCATACGCGCCATTGAACAACTGCACAAAACGCACGCCGCGCTCGATCAGCCGTCGCGCCAAGATGCAGTTCTTGGCGAACGCAGCCTTGTCGGCGTTCTGCGTGTCGTCCGCACCGTAGAGTTTCAAAATGTGCGCGGGCTCGGTGCTCAGGTCATTGATCTCGGGCACGCTGAGCTGCATCCGCGCGGCGAGCTCGTAGCTGGCGATGCGCGCCGCCAGCTTGCCATCGCCAGGATGCGCCTCCAGATGCCTCGCGTTCATCCGCTGGAGCAGCGTGCGCGCCGCTTGATCCGCCTGCGCGGATACTCCCGGCGCGCCGAGATGCCTCACGGGATTCTTGGAACTCATCGTCGTGCCCTGAAATGCCGCAGGCAGGAAGCCGGGCCCCCAGTTGTTCGCTCCATTCTGAGGCACACCACGCGGATCGGGGATGGCGACGTAGGAGGGCAGATCCTGGCTCTCGCTGCCGAGCGCATACGTCACCCACGAGCCCAGACTCGGAAAGCCATCAAGCACGAAGCCGGTCGAGAGAAAATTCTCGGCGGGGCCATGCGTGTTCGATTTGCTCGTCAGCGAATGCACAAACGCGATGTCATCGGTCAGCTCCGCGAGATGCGGGATCATGTCACTCACCCACTTACCCGTCTGCCCGCGCTGGCGGAAGGCATACTGCGGACGCGCGAGATTTCCCGCTGGTCCTTGAAACGTCACCGCCGGGCCGCCGGGCAGAGGTTTGTCGTCCCACCTGATCAGCTCCGGCTTGTAGTCCCACGTCTCAAGCTGGCTCACCGCTCCCGCGCAAAAGATGACCACCACATTCTTCGCCTGCGGCGGAAAGTGCGGCTGCCTCGGGGCATACGGTCGCGCGGGATCGATCACCGGACCGTCCGCCGCGAGGAGTCCGTCACGCCCGAGCAAGTGAGTGAGCGCGATGGATCCGAGTGCCGTCGCACTGTCCGAGAGAAACCCGCGCCTATTCAGCAGCGTCCGACCTGTGGCGGAGAGATTTTCAGCAATGGGACTCATAGGAGGGCAGTCGAGAGACCGGAAGGGCGGCGGGCCAATGAACCAAACGCAATGGCTTCATCTGACCCTTCACGCGGCGGTGGACTCACGATGTCGGCGGACGCTGACCGATCGTGGCGGTGATCGTCTGCGCCTGCCCATTGCGCAAGATGGACATCTTCACCTGCGTGCCAGGTCGTGTCTGTCGGATCAGAGCGAAGATGTCGTCGGGCGAGCGAAACTTCCGACCTCCGAAGTCGAGGATAAGATCATCTACCAGCAAGCCAGACGCCTCGGCAGGAGAACCGGGTGTCACCTCGACGACGAGGGCACCAATCGCACCCGCACCGAAGGAGGGGTCGATGCGCACGAGTTGATCATTGAGCGAAAGACCGAGGTAGCCCATGCCGGTCACCGCCTTCGAGCTGCTGCTGGCCTGCGCGATGATGTCGTCCACCACCGCCTTCGCTTCATTCGCAGGGATCGCAAGGCCGACGCCCTGCCAGGTGCGCGAGGTTTCCTCGCCCTGATAAATGGCCACATTAATACCGACGATCTCGCCCTTGATGTTCACCAGTGGGCCGCCCGAATTCCCCGGATTGATCACGGTATCGGTCTGCAAATAATTGAGCGCGCCGTCGCTCAGATGCCGATCTCGCGCGCTGATGATGCCCTGCGTGACCGTGCCACTGAGACCGAAGGGATTCCCCACCGCAAAGACGAGTTGCCCGACCTTGGCATCGTCCGAGTTGGCGAACGAAAGGGCCGGAAAGTCCTTCTTGCCGTTCTCCACCTTCAGCAGAGCCACGTCGCGCTCGCGATTGGCCCCAATGATGCGCGCCGGAAATTTCTCCCCTTCATTCGTCACCACCTGAACCTCGCTCACGCCATTGATCACATGGTAATTCGTCACGACGTGGCCTTCCTTGCTGATGAATGCACCGGAACCCAGACCGGGTGAAACATAGCTGCGGCCCTGCACAATGCCGTAGAACGGACTCCACATCTGCCTGCCGGGGATGATCGTCTTCGTGTTCACACTCACCACGCACGGGAGCACGGCTCCGGCCAGCCTGGCCGACTCATCGCTCAGCTTAGCCAGCACCTGCACGTCATTGAGGTTTAGCGTTGGCACGGTCGGCGTGGTGAAACTCTCCGGCGTTGGCTTTTCGCCCCTCAGCAAGTTCAGCAGACCATAGCCTTCTCGATTCCCCCTCCAGATCGAGAACACAAAGAATGCGGCGCAGAAAACGAAGAGCGCGAAGAAGATGCGGCGGATTTGGTCCATGAGAAGAAGCGGGGCTGTGTGCTGTACTGAAATAGTGGAAGAATGGAGTGATGCAACGGGACGATGCGTTTGTCGGCCGTCTGGTCGATGTCACTGCCGCATCGCAAGAGGACTGTCCACCTCCATAGCGAGCAGCCGCAGCTCTGCATGCTGGGGCGCGGTGAGATGTGGATCGCGGTCAAGTGTGCGCTCTGCCAGTTGCCGTGCCAGCCGCACGAGTCGCGTATCGGCCAGCAACTCCGCAAAGCGCAGCGGCGCCTGTCCGCTCTGCGCACGACCGAGCACGTCGCCGGGACCGCGCCGCTTCAAATCTTCCTCGGCGATGCGGAAGCCATCGTCCGTCTCCTCCATGATCACGAGCCTCTGCTTGGTCTCGTCGTCATCTTCTTTGGTGAAGAGAACGCAATACGACGTGTGCGTGCCGCGCCCGATGCGTCCGCGAAGCTGATGAAGCTGCGCCAGCCCGAAGCGCTCGGCATTGTGGACGTACATCACCGTCGCGTTCGGCACATCGACGCCGACTTCGATCACCGTCGTCG
>Ga0075163_10010441_pt1 | contig 12141 bp, 8 predicted proteins | sample JI1023141ADNA_FD_71478 | JGI IMG/M metagenome (GOLD analysis project Ga0075163, IMG submission 71478) | Wastewater effluent complex algal communities from Wisconsin, to seasonally profile nutrient transformation and Carbon sequestration -... | ecosystem: Engineered > WWTP > Effluent > Algae...
GCCGCGATGAGCTACCTCACCCAGATGGCGGGGCTCGCGTGGCACAACTTCACCTCGGCAGCGGCGGGCATCGGCGTCGCGCTCGCGCTGGGTCGCGGGCTCACGCGGCGGCCCGGTCCCGATGGTCAAAAGACGCTGGGCAACTTCTGGGTGGATGTGCTTCGGGCCATCCTCTATGTGCTTTTACCGCTCAGCATCCTGGGAGCGCTGCTGTTTGTTTCGCAGGGGGTGGTTCAGAACCTCTCGCCCTCTGTGAGCATTGCAACGCTCGATGGCGGCAAGCAGCTCCTGGCCATGGGGCCGGTGGCATCGCAAGAAGCCATCAAGCAGCTCGGCACCAATGGCGGCGGCTTCTTCAACGCCAACAGCGCCCACCCATTCGAGAATCCCACCGCGCTGTCGAATCTCTTGCAGATGCTGCTCATCTTCGCAATTCCCGCAGCGCTGACCTACACCTACGGCCGCATGGCCGGGGATCAGAAGCAGGGCTGGGTCCTGTTCGGAGCCATGGCGTTCCTGTTTTTCGTGGGAGTGACCGCCGCGTATGCCGCAGAGTCAGCCGGCAATCCGGCGCTCGCCGGACTCGGCGTGGATCAGGGCAGCGGCAACCTTGAAGGCAAGGAGGTGCGCTTCGGCGTTGCCGGCTCGGCGCTGTTCGCGACGGTCACAACCGATGCCTCGTGCGGGGCGGTCAACTCCATGCACGACAGCTTCACACCGCTTGGGGGTCTGGTGCCGCTCGTCAACATCGAGCTGGGCGAGGTGATCTTCGGCGGCGTCGGCGCCGGGCTTTACGGAATGCTCATCTTCGCGCTGCTCGCGGTCTTCATCGCGGGCCTCATGGTCGGTCGCACGCCCGAGTACCTGGGCAAAAAGATCGAGGCGCGCGAGATGACCCTGTTCATGCTCTACATCCTCATCTTCCCGCTGCTCATCCTGGGCTTTTCCGCCTGGGCCGCCGTGGCTCCGTACGGCACCGCGTCCTTGAACAATGCCGGACCGCATGGGCTGAGCGAGCTGCTCTACGCCTATACCAGCGCCGCGGGAAACAACGGCTCGGCCTTCGCGGGGCTCAACGCCAACACGCCCTTTTTCAACACAACGCTCGGCGTGGCGATGCTCGCCGGCAGGTTCCTCATGATCGTGCCGGTTCTGGCGATCGCAGGATCGATGCTCAACAAGAAGGTTGTGCAGCCGGGCCCCGGCACGTTCCCGACCGGCACGCTCCTGTTTTGCGGGCTGCTGATCGGTGTGGTGATCATCGTCGGCGCGCTGACCTTTTTTCCCGCGCTGACGCTGGGTCCCATCGTCGAGCACTTCGCCGCAGGCAGTGGAAAGGTGTTCTGATGGCCCCTTCAACAACAAAAGAGCGCTCGCTGCTGGACGCCCAGATCCTCGGTCCGGCGCTGCTCGACAGCTTGCGCAAGCTCGCCCCGCAGCACGTCATGCGCAATCCGGTCATGTTCGTGGTTGCGGTGGGCAGCGTGCTCACGCTCGGGCTGTGGATTCGCGATCTCGTGCATCCCGCAGCCGCTTCTGCGCCGCTGTGGTTTACCGGCGCAGTCAGCCTGTGGCTGTGGTTTACGGTGCTGTTCGCCAACTTCGCCGAAGCGGTCGCCGAGGGGCGCGGCAAGGCGCAGGCCGCCACGCTGCGCAAGATGCGCAAGGAGACCGCTGCGCGAAAGCTCGTGGATGGCAAGGAGCAGCGCGTCTCGGCTTCGTCCCTGCGCAAGGGCGACTCGGTGATCGTCGAGGCCGGCGAGCTGGTTCCTGGAGACGGCGAGATCATCGAGGGCATCGCCTCGGTCGATGAGTCTGCGATCACCGGCGAGTCGGCGCCCGTCATCCGCGAGAGCGGCGGCGATCGATCGGCAGTGACCGGCGGCACCAAGGTGCTCTCGGATCGCATCATCGTTCGCATCACCGCGGATCCGGGGCAGTCCTTTCTCGATCGGATGATCGCACTTGTCGAGGGTGCCTCGCGTCAGAAGACGCCCAACGAGATCGCGCTCCACATCCTGCTCGTGGGTCTGACCTTGATCTTCCTGTTCGCCTGCGTGACGCTCGTGCCGCTGGCGCTGTACTCGGGCCTGCGGCTGTCCTCAACGGTTGTCGTGGCCTTGCTCGTGTGCCTGATTCCGACGACGATCGGCGGGCTGCTGTCCGCCATCGGCATCGCCGGCATGGATCGCATGCTGCGCAAGAACGTGCTGGCGATGAGCGGTCGGGCGGTGGAGGCGGCAGGCGATGTGGACACGCTGCTGCTCGACAAGACCGGCACCATCACGCTGGGCAACCGCATGGCCACCGAGCTCATTCCCATGCCCGAGGCTCGGATCGAAGACCTCGCCGATGCCGCGCAGCTGGCCAGCCTTGCCGATGAGACGCCGGAGGGGCGATCGATCGTGGTGTTGGCGAAAGAGAAGTATGGCCTCCGCGGTCGCGACACCACGCATCACCACTTCGTGCCCTTCTCGGCCCAGACTCGCATGAGCGGGTGCGACATCCATGAGCAGAGCCGCGAGCGCATCATCCGCAAGGGCGCTGTGGACGCTATCCGCAAGCATGTGGAGGCCCAGGGCGCCGCGGTGCCGGCGGCGCTGGACGCCGTTGCCCGGCGCATCGGGGACAGCGGCGGAACGCCCCTGGCTGTGAGCGAAGGCAGCCAGATCCTGGGAGTCATCCACCTCAAGGATGTGGTCAAGGGTGGCATCAAAGAGCGCTTCGAGCGCTTCCGCGCCATGGGAATCCGGACCGTGATGATCACCGGCGACAACCCGCGCACCGCGGCGGCCATTGCGCAAGAAGCGGGAGTGGATGACTTCCTGGCCGAAGCGACGCCCGAGACCAAGATGCGCCTTATCAAAGAGGAGCAGCAAAAGGGCAAGCTCGTGGCCATGACCGGCGACGGCACCAATGACGCCCCTGCCCTGGCGCAGGCCGATGTGGGCGTGGCCATGAACAGTGGGACGCAGGCCGCCAAAGAGGCCGGCAACATGGTCGACCTCGACTCGAACCCGACCAAGCTGCTTGAGGTCGTGGAGGTTGGCAAGCAGCTGCTCATGACGCGCGGATGTCTGACGACCTTTTCTATCGCCAACGATGTGAGCAAGTACTTCGCGATCCTGCCGGCGCTGTTTATCGCAGTGTTTCCCGAGATCAGGCCGCTCAACATCATGCGCCTGGCCTCGCCCCAGAGCGCAATCCTGTCGGCGGTGATCTTCAACGCCCTCATCATCATCCTGCTCATTCCGCTGGCCTTGCGCGGCGTGCGCTATCGGCCGCTGGGCGCAGCAGCGGTGCTGCGGCGGTCGCTCCTGATCTATGGGTTGGGCGGACTCATCGCGCCGTTCGTTGGCATCAAGCTCATCGACCTGCTGCTGGAAGTCCTGCGGCTTGTCTAGGAGACGTCCATGCGTGAAATATTCAACACAGCACAGGTCGCCTTGCGCGCAGCGCTGGTGACGCTGCTTCTTACCGGCGTTGTCTATCCGCTGGGAATGACGGGGCTCGCGAACCTCCTGTTTCCGGGCAAGTCCCGCGGGAGCCTGCTGACCGATGACACGGGCCGCATCGTGGGCTCGGCGCTGATCGCCCAGCGCTTCACCGGAGCGGCCTATTTTCAGCCGCGCCCCTCGGCAGCCGGAGAGGCAGGTTACGACGCGATGGCGTCCTCCGGCTCCAACCTGGGTCCGACTTCCAAGAAGCTGCGCGAGCGCGTCCAGCAAGAGCTTGCGCGCCTGCGCAGGGACAATCCGGAGTCCACGGCCGCCATCCCTGCGGAGCTGGTCACGGCGTCGGCCAGCGGCCTCGATCCGCACCTCTCGCCCGCTGCTGCCCTGTGGCAGGTCCAGCGCGTGGCCCGCGCCCGCGGAGTCGGCCCCGAGCGAGTTGCCGGGGTCGTGCGGGATCAGATCGAAGGTCGCGAGCTCGGCTTCCTGGGTGAGCCGCGCATCAACGTCCTCCTGCTCAACATCGCCCTGGATCGGCAGTTTGGCCGCCCGAGCCCTGGGGGTTAGCAGGCGCCAGGCCCGCGCCACGGCTCACCCAATCTGTGCCCGCCGGTCTGCGCAGCGCACGCGCTCGCTGCGCGGCCAAGCGGCTAGAGTTGGGGTGCGGAGCGAGACTGCATGAAGCGGCGGAGCGCGGCTTTGACCTGCGTCTGGATCGTGGCGGGGACCTCGTCGCTTCCGAGGCGCTGGCAGGCCGACAGCGACCGCTTGAGCGCGTTGCAGACCGCCCCACAGGCCTGGCAGCCGAGGAGATGCTCCTCCATGACCGCGCAGTCATGGCTGCTGAGGTCATCTTCGAGCTTCTGCGACCAGGCGGCAACGATGTCGGGACAGGCCGGTCCTGGCTGCGGCGCCGCGGCCTCCAGGATCGGCTCCAGCGCTTCGCGCAGCGCCTGCCGCGCCCGGTGCAGGCGGCTCTTGAGCGCGTCGACCGAGATGCCCAGCGAGTCGGCAGCCTCGGCGGCAGACAGGCCCTCCATGTCGCGCAGCAGCAGCACTTCGCGGTAGCTCTCTGGAATCTGATCGAGCGCCGCAGCCAGCGCCGCGCCGAGCTCACGCTGGCCGGCGCTCTCCTCGGGGCTGGGGCTCCCGTCGTGCAGCTGCGGCGCGTCATCGACGTTTGTGGCGGGACGATTCTTCAGGCCGCGACGCCGTCGCGCGCAGGCGCTGCGCGTCAGAGCAAAGATCCAGCTCGACAGCGAGGCGCGCCCCGCGAACTCATCCAGATGCGCGGCGATGGCCAGCAGCGTGTCCTGCAGCGTATCCTCGGCGTCTGCGGCGTTTCTGCACATGCGCAGGCTGAAGCGATAGATGGCGGGGGCGTGGCGAGCCAGCAGCTCTTCAAGAGCAGCGCGGTCGCCTTGACGAGCTCGGTCGAGTAGAGCATCCGGCACAGCGCGAGCTTATCCGAAAGCCCGGCTGCGCGCGAATCTCCCCTGCCGCAGGGCTGTCAGCCCTCGGGCTCGATGCGCACCTGTTCGTCTGCATCGGGGAGCGAGTCCTCGGCCTCGCGGCGCACCACCAGAACCGGCACCGGGGACTTTCTGACCAGCTGCTCGGCGATGCTGCCCAGCACGACCCGCCGCAGCCCGGTGCGACCGTGCGAGCCGACGATGACAAGATCCGCGTGCTCACTCTGCACGCGCTTCACGATGGTCGCCGCGATGGGGCCGAGCTCGACGCAGTGGGACACCTCCACACCCGCGGCGGTGAAAGCGGCTGCCAGTCGGCGCAGCGCCTCGCTGTCGGCCGCAGTGACGTATTCGCGGATCGGCAGCGTCGGGCCGCCCGGATCGGGGTGGATGGATTTTTCCGGGTCCAGGCCGGGCGGCAGCTCGACCACATGCAAGATGATGACCGCAGCGCCCAGAGCCCGCGCCAGAGCCAGCGCACTGTCTTCGGCTCCGCGCGAGCAATCGGAGAAGTCCGTGGCGAACAGGATCTTTTTGAAGTCAGGCATGTGCAGCTCCCTTGGTGCGCACCCGCTTGTCGATCCAGCGCTCGGCGAACATGCCCAGGATCATGCTGGCGACGAAGATCACCGGCAGGCGGCCCGCCGTCAGGCTGGCCAGGCCCGGCCCCGGGCAGTAGCCGCCCAGGCCCCAGCCGCTGCCGAAGATCGCTGCGCCGAGGATGAGTCGGCCGTCGATGTCGCGGCGGGAAGGCAGGTGGAACTTGCGCTCGAACAGGGGTGCGGTCCGCCGCAGCCAGACTCGGGAGAGCACGGCGTACACCAGCACCGCGCCGCCCATCACAAACGCCAGGCTCGGGTCCCAGCTGCCCGTGAAGTCGAGGAAGCCGATGACCTTGCCGGGCTGGGTCATGCCGCCCAGGATCAGACCGACGGCGAACAGCGCACCGGCGAAAAATGCAGACAGCGCTCGCCTCATGGGGAGCCTCCGAGCAGGTGCTTGGCGAGGAAGACCGTGATGGCCCCCGTCGCCAGGAAGGTCGCGGTGGCGAGCAGTGAGCGGGGCGACAGGCGACTCACGCCGCAGACCCCATGGCCGCTGGTGCAGCCGTTGCCCAGGCGCGTGCCGTACCCGACCAGGAGTCCAGCGATCGCGATGAGCCACGGGGACTGAACCGGGCCAGCGACAAAGGCCGCCGGTCGCAGCAGGGCTCCGACGGCGCCGACGCCGGCGAGGCCCAGCAGGAACATCAGCCGCCACAGCGTGTCGCCCGGCGCCGGGGTCAGCGCACCGCCCAGGATGCCGCTGATGCCGGCGACGCGGCCGTTGAAGAGCAGCAGGATCGAAGCAGCCAGCCCGATGAGGGCGCCGCCGAGGAGTGAGGATACCGGGGTGAAGTGTTCCATGTCACAGGCTCCGCTTTGCATCGCTTGGAATCGTTTAGAAGCTCTGCTTTCCCATCAGGACGATCGCCGTGGCAAGCACAAACCAGCCGAACGTCTTGCGCAAGGCCCACTGCGGCCCGCACTCGCGAGCTGTCCGCCGATGAGGATGCCCCTGAGGTAGGGTGGTCATGGCTGTTTTCCCTGAGCTCGCATGGGCGGTTGGGACGCTTGGCATGATCACCAGGAGCCATCACCAGGCCAAAAGGGTTCGCGCTCTCTGGCCGCAGCAAGATTCAAGCTGGCACGTTCTATGCAATCCATTGCCTCGGAGGGATGGCATGAATCGCAAACGCATCGTCATCGTCGGGACCAACTTCGCAGGCTACACCGCAGCGCTGGAGCTCAAGGAGCTGGTCGGCGACAACCACGACATCACGGTGGTCGCCAACACCCACAAGTTCCTCTTCTTTCCGTCACTGATCTGGTACCCGTTCGGCCTGCGCGAAGAGAAGGACATCACCTTCGACGTGCGGCCGATCTACAAGAGCCACGGCATCGAGTTCATCGAAGCCGAGGTCAGCGGATTTGCGCCGGCGCAGAATCAAGTTCTGCTGCGGCAGGGCGCTCCAATTTCCTATGACTATCTGCTGATCGGCACCGGCCCCAAGGTCGACTACGACTACATCCCAGGGCTGCGCGAGCACTCCCACTCGATCGTCGGTCTGCCCGCCGCGCAGCGCACCCGCGAGGCCTGGAACAGGTTTCTCGCAGACCCCGGTCCGGTGGTGATTGCATCGGCGCAGGGAGCGGCCTGCTTCGGCGCTGCGTACGAGTTCCTGTTCAACATCCGCTACCAGCTTGCCAAGCACAAGCTCCAGGACAGGGCCTCACTGACCTACGTGACCGCCGAGCCGTTCGCCGCCCACTTCGGCATCGGAGGCTTTGGCAACGCGCAGAAGATGTGCGAGTGGATGTTCTCTCACTATCACATCAGCGCGCACTTCAACGCGGTGATCAAGGAAGTCACGGCCGACGGCGTGGTGCTGGAAAGTGGCGAGCTTCATCCGTCAAAGTTCACGATGGTCATGCCGCGCTTTGTCGGCGTAGATGCGGTGCGCAGCAGCCCCGGTCTGGCCAACGCGAGCGGCTTCATCGAGGTGGATGACAGCTACCAGCACCCGACCCATGCCAACATCTACGCGGCCGGTGTGGCGGTGCATGTCAAGCCGCCAGCGCAGACGCCGGTTCCGTGCGGCGTGCCCAAGACCGGCTATCCGACCGAGCAGATGGCCAAGACCGCGGTGCGCAACATCGTCGCTGACATCAAGGGACTGCCCAAGGCGCACGCCAAGTTCGATGAAATGGCGGCCTACTGCATCATGGACACCGGCAACATGGGAATGCTCATCGTGGGAGATCACATGCTCAGCCCGCGCGAGCACGAGTTCATCATCCCCGGTCCCGAGGCCCACTGGGCCAAGGTCGCCTTCGAGAAGTACTTCTTGTGGTCGCGCGGCCACGCCCACGTCTAGCTGCGTCTAGCTGTGGTGACGCAGCGCGCCCGTTGAGACGCTGCGCGCAATGGTTGCGCCGAGCAGACGCCAGTTCGCAGAAATTTCGCGCATCCGGCCGGCGCCGCGCCGCCGCAGCAATGAAGTGGGAGTGTCCACATCCTCATCGGCCCGTGCGCTTAGGAAAGAATCCCGAGCGCACGTTGGCGCACCTGTCAGCCTCTGAGCGCGGGGCGGGCTCCGGTAGCCCAAAGGCATTCCCTTGTTGGAATCCTGCGGCATCGCGCTTGGTGCGCCAGCGCGCCGTGCTCATCTGGGACGTCAAGGCCCCGGCCGTGTTCCAGGCCTTCTACGGCGTCTTCGCGCACTGACATCCGCGCATCGCCACCTGCAGCTCTTCCCTCCCCTCCCCGAGCTTTGCCCCAAAATAAGAGCTCCTAGCAATACCGGCGACCTTGGTCCCTCACCCAGCCTCCCCACAGGCCGACCGCGCCAACAGCGAGCCTGCCGCGGGTTTACAGATTTATGTTGATGAAAACTTAGAAAATCGTTCGAATGTAATTGTCCTGACCTGACTCAGGATCGCTTCGCCTGTTGATCTTGGGGGCACGATCAGCGGGACGGTAAGTGATTTGTGTTTTATTCCGCACAGCCGGAAAGCCGGTAACTATTTTTCTCCCTAGAGCCATATGAATATGAATCCCAGATTCAGTACCCAGATAATTGTGTCGATATTGACTATTTCGCTATCAGCATGTGGCGACAACTTAACAACAGAGCCGGGCGGCGAGGTTGCGCAGAATACCTCAGCGCTAAGCACCTGCGGTGAGTTTGCCCTGGGTATCGCCAGCAACATTGAGCCCCTCTTTCCCGATCAGACCATTCCGCCCTGGAGCAAATTAAGTGGATATCCTGCAATTATTCAGTGGTCCACCGGGCAGTCGGCCCTGCGGGATGGCATCTGCGGCGCCAGCACCCCCGCCGACTGTGTTAAAGTCAGGCTGGATAATAATCAGTATTACATCACGCTTACCAACGTAAATTCCACCAGCCAGTGCGGCGCATTCTACGCCCGGCTCCAAGATTTCCTCAATCAGGGTGTATTGGCGGCTCCGGGCGTTTACATGTGCATGATCACACCCGGCTGCTGGAACAACTTTACCAGCTCCAATACCACGAAAACCCCGTGGCAGATGTGGCTGCCGCTCGGCATGTCAATTACCAACAATTTGGGCGGAATGGTATTGCACTATCCGCCGATTGCCTGTTGGCTGAAAAAAGACTATATCGATCCCGGCGATCCGACGGTCAAGAGCTGGAACCGCAAGCTCGATGCCAACGGCGTTACCAGCCTCGCTGACCAGCAGCGGTACAATGCCTGGATGGATGTGGATCCGGTCATGGCCGATGGGCTGGGCGTCAACATGCCAACGCCGATAACGTATTTCAATAATACCTCTATCATGGTTCCGCCCAGTCAGCTCTATATCACCAATATGCTCAACTGGCTGGTCTCTCCGCCCAGCAATCAAAACGTAAACTTCCAGATGCCGCTGCTGATCACCGGCGGTTATTACCCCGCTACGACGCCTGCCAGCTCAAGCCAGGATCCACACCTGGTGATCCGCGAGATCATCAGGCAGCGCGCTGGAACTGGCAGTTACGCAGACGGCTGGTCGGTGGTTCCGCAGCCCGTCAACAGCCTGGATTTTTTTGTCAACTCCGTGGGCGTAACAACAACTACCACAGGCTATCAGGGTAAAAAGATTGCCATGATGGCCGCCAATCATCCCGATGTCGCAATCCTTTCCAACTGCGTGCCCTCGGCCTTCCCGGATCCGATGACAACGGAAAAGCAGGATATGGCCGCCATCTGCTGGTGGAAGGCCATGTCCGAGGCAATCCGCTCAAATCCAACGGCCAATCCCGATCCGGTTGCAATCGCCAACGCCTGCACAGCGCGCTGGCTTGCGAACCCGCTGGCCCCTGCGGACCAGCATCAGCTCTGTAAACTGGCTGTGCGAGACTATACGCCGATAAAGGTTACCGGGGTTAGCGGCGGCAAGGTCTCTGCCCATATAGCTCAACGCGACTTTCGCTGTGCGGACGATGTTTCGGCAGATAAGCTGTGCAATACCTTGCACGACGACCCCTGCTCTGGCTTTCAGCCGGTGGTCAACTGGAGCAACATCGACTGCACAAACCTCTCGGCCACCAGTGAGGTGGCCTGCGCCGACGGCATCGACAACGACGGGGACGGCAAAGTCGACTGCGTCGACCCGGACTGCGACAACGCGGCCAACTGCGACGCTGGCGATGGCACCTGCTGCCTCGCGCAGGCCGGCAGGGGCTGCTCAGATGAGGCTGGAGAAAACTTCGTCTGTGCCTGTGATCCCTACTGTTGTAATACCCAGTGGGACAGCACCTGCGCTACCGAGTACTACACGGCCGCCAACGTGCATCCCCCAGGCGGCGCCTGCGCCCTGGGCTTTGGCGGTGTGTGCAACGAGACCAGCTGCGCCGACGGCATCGACAATACGATCCCGTCCGATGGTAAGGTCGACTGTGCGGACAAGGGCTGCGCCCTGCAGCCCATCTGCCGACCCTTTGGCGGCGCGCAGGAGGACTGCTGCGCTGCCCATGCAAGCCCCGGCTGCGAAAATGCTCTTGGTCGGTACTATGTCTGCAACGAGCTCGGCCTGACCAGCTGCTGCACCGGCAGCTGGTCTTCAACCTGCGTAAATGCGTACAAGAGCGGGCCGAGCTTCAGCTGCACAGAGCGCCGCGGACCGCTGTCCTGCCGCAACGGCGTGGATGACGATGGCAACGGCCTTGCAGATGCAGCGGATAACTTCTGCAAAGACGTTCCCGATGGATTCCCAGCGGTCTCCTGCTGCGGCGCAAACACGGTTCCCAACTGCGGCAATGCACTGGCAGCGGCCGATGTCTGCGCGTTTGACCCATTCTGCTGCAAGGCGGTCTGGGACTCTCAGTGTGCAAGCGAGTTTCGGGCGCTGCCGCAGTACGATCTGGACGGGGATGGGCTCGCGGACGAGTGTGAGCTGACGAGCACCAGCGACTTCGCAGTGTGGGGTCACACGTTCGACTATCGCAGCGACAAGTCGACCGGCGGCACGGACTCGACGCTCCCATTCACGACCGGCGAAGCGGGCGGCACGGTGAAGATGACCAAGGATGGGACGACCGCAGGGTACGGCAGCGTGCTCATACGCGCCAAGACGCAGGTTACAAACATCAATCCGTTCGCTGTGTATTTCCAGTATCGCACCAACAACACCACGGGCACGCTGGGCCATGGTCTCTCCTTTTTCTGGGACAAGAACGGTGGCGCGATGGCGGCCGCCCCAGCCCCGAGCGGCGACGCGCTGGGACTGCTCCAGGACAATACGGGCTTCGCAGTGCTCCTCAATCCCAAGCTCGGCTTGATCCGGGTCATGGGCGGAACCTCGATCCTCACCTCGGTCGCGGCCGCGGATCTGGCGACCAGCAGCAGCTGGAAGCAGGTCGGGATCAAGGTCGGCGCCAACAGCGTGCAGGTTCACACATGGAACGGCACGACCTGGGTGCTGCGGTTGAGCTATACGCACCCCAGCAACTGGAACTCCGACTCGCGCGGCTTCGCCGGCGATCACGTGGGATTTGGCGCTGGAACCAGCAGCAGCGATGCAGCCGAGATCTCGCTGCGAAACGTCAGCTTCTCGGAGTCGGCGCGCGCCTTCGTCAGCAGCGTTGCCTATGATGGCGGCCTGGGCGGGCTGGGTGGCGCCGACGAGAAATGCACGCGACTGGCGACCAGCGCAGGGCTCGGTGGCCGCTGGAAGGCGTGGCTCAGCACGGGCGCCCAGAATCCGGCCAGTCGCTTCGCCCGGTCTCTGATGCCCTACAAGCTGGTCAATGGAGTGCAGGTCGCGACGGACTGGGCAGACCTGCTGGACGGCGTCCTGACCGCCGCCATCAACGTGACGGAGCTGAACAGCGCGGCCAACAGCTACTCGTGGTCAGCGACCGATGTCAATGGCGCCACCATCGGCTGTACGGACTGCTCGGGCTGGACCAGCAACCTCTCTTCGGCAACGGGCTGCCAGGGCAACAACCTGAGCACCAACTCCGGCTGGACGGTGGGCTGGTACAATACCTGCAATTCCCCAGCCCGCCTATACTGCTTCGAGCAGCCCTACTAGAGCTCACCCCGCGACCGACCCAACCATGTTCTTGAGGACCTCATGCGCATCACCAACGAACAGTCTGGAACCAACGTTTTTGAGATCGCCGATGGAATCTTTCGCATCTCGACGCCCAT
>Ga0075163_10010442_pt1 | contig 12141 bp, 10 predicted proteins | sample JI1023141ADNA_FD_71478 | JGI IMG/M metagenome (GOLD analysis project Ga0075163, IMG submission 71478) | Wastewater effluent complex algal communities from Wisconsin, to seasonally profile nutrient transformation and Carbon sequestration -... | ecosystem: Engineered > WWTP > Effluent > Algae...
CGACGGCATGCCGATGGCGGCGCGGCGCGCGTCGACCTGGTCGGGATCCTCGATCGGCTTGGGCTCGCGATCGTCGCCGAACTGCGTGCCGTAGGGCTGCGGGCGTCCCTCGGCCACCGCCACTCGATCGTGGAGGTACGCGACGTCGACCGCAGAGACCTCGCCGGTGGCCGCGAGGGGCTCCATCAGCGTCAGGCACTGCTTCTGGAACGGCCGGTCGAGATCGGCGTGCTGCACCAGCAGCCACGCGGCGTGGGCGCCGTCGTCGCCGACCTGGGCGCGGCCCGGCCAGCCGCTGGCGGCGATGATCGCCTGCATGCGCGCGGTGGTGCGCCGATCGATCGCCGCGACCGCGTCCATCATCGCGCGGTCGTCGCGGTGGGCGATCATCTGCATGCGCGCGGCCTGATCCTCCGCCACCATCGCCAGCAGCTCGCGGCGCAGCGCCGGCGCGCCCAGCGTGCGCTCGTAGGCGGCGGTGGCGGCGGCGGCGGACGCCACCACCTCGGCCCACCGCGGGTCGCCGCGCAGGCTCGCCAGGTCCGGATCGTCGTCGGCGCCGGTCAGGTCGCGCAGCCCCGCGCCGATGCCGCGGTGCAAGAGCGCGAACCCGTCGTCGAGCGCGCCAGCGCGCGCGTGGCAGCACGCGGCGTTGTAGTACGCGGTCTGCCGGGTGGTGCCGCTGGCCTGCGCCGCGGCGCGCGCGAAGGCGGCGGCGCACGCCGGGAAGTCGCCGGCTTCGTACGCGGCGTTGGCGGTCGCCATCGCCGCGCCGACGTCGACCGATGCTTCGGTCCGGGGCGCGGTCGGCTCGGCCGCGGACGCCGTGGCAGCGCGGCGCGGCGCCGTGGGTGGGGCCGAGGGGCGGCTGCACGCGGCGAGGAGGAGGAGGGCGGCGAGGAGGCGCGTCATGACCCGGTGTGCCCGCGGACGCCCCCGACCTGACAAGGAATCGTGCACGGCGACCTCGACGGCGCGCCCGCGCGAGCCGTGGGAGACGTCGCGATCGTCGCCGACGCTCGGCGGCTCAGCCGTCGGCGCGCCAGCTCGCGCCGAACCACCGGCGGTAGGCGCGGGAGAACGCCGAGGTGTCGGAGAAGCCGAGCAGGAACGCGACCTCGGTGGCGGTCTTGCCGGCGGCCCGGAGGTCGCGCGCGCAGGCCTGGCGGTGATCGTCGACGAGCGCCCGGTAGCTGGTGGCCTCGGCGGCCAGGCCGCGGCGCAGCGAGCGCTCGGACAGGCCGAGGCGCCGGGCCAGCTCGCGCGCCGACGGGATGCCGGCGGGGAGGTCGGCGACCAGCCGCGCGCGCACGCGGGCCGACAGCGCCGCGGCGTGCGGCGCCGCCTGACGCGTGAGGAGGTCCTCGAAGAACCGCGACAGCGCCGGGTCGCCGGCGAGGGGCCGCGCGGCGGTGATCGCATGCGGCAGCACGACGCCCTCCCACGTCGAGCCCCAGGCCACGCGGCCGAACCACGCGGCGTGGGCGCGGGCATCGGCGGGCGCGGCGTGGCGGAAGTGGGTAGCGAGCGGGCGCGCGACTGGCCCGAGCGCCCGCCGCAGCCCGCCGACCAGCTCGGCGATCGCGCACTCGTTGGCGGCGCGGTGCCCGAGCGTGCGGCGCCCCGCGCGCACCCAGCGCAGCTCGAGCCCGTGATCGCCGTCGACGCGGTGCCAGGCGCCGGAGTCGCTGATCACGTGGCCGTAGCGCACCAGGCGCGCGAACGCCTCGTCGGCGGTGGTGGCGCGCTCGAGCGCGAAGCCAAGCGCGGCGTAGTCGGCGGGGCGGACCGCCTGCGCGACGCGCAGCGGGAACGCGGGGTCGCGGCCGTGGCGCAGCGCCGCCGCGAACAGCGCGAACATGGCGTCGATCGGGACCCGCGCGTCGGCGGTCAGCGCCGCGCGCGGGCGCCCGACCAGCGCCTCGACGGCGCGCGGCGGCAGCCCGTCGGCGATCGCGGCGTCGGCGGCGCGGGCCACCACCGACGCGGCGATCGTGGGCGGCATGGCGCCTATCGTAGCTCGGCGCCGCGCCGGCGCGCGCTACTGGAACGCGTAGCCGACCGAGACGTTGACGAGGAACGGGGTGTCGGCGATCCCGATCGCGGCCGCGCGGTGGACCTCCATGCGACCGGTCGTGGCGTTGGCGTAGGTGACCTGCGAGCCGGCCAGCGTGTCGGCGACGCGCGGCCACACCCGCAGGCTGGTCGAGATGTCGAGGCCGCCGAGTGGGCCCCGGCGATGGGCGAACGGCAGCGCGGTCCAGTAGATGCCGCCGCCCAGCGTGAACGTCGTGTAGTCGGCGATGCGGGTGCGGTTGGCGCCGTCGGCGGAGGTGTACGCGGCCTCGAAGCGGTGGGCCTTGCCCTCGAGGCGGACGTCGACGTAGGAGCGCAGCGCCGGCAGGTAGTGCTGGAGGCCGAGGCCGAAGCCGGTCGAGTACGGCAGGTGCAACGCGACGTGCTGATCGCGCATGGCGCCGACGACCGTGGCGCCGCCGAGGTCGAGGCTCCAGCCGTGCGAGTAGCTCACGATGAACCGGCCGAGGCGCAGGTCGACCTCGAGGTTGGCGCCGCCGAGCACGAGCGGCTGCATCAGCCCGGTGTTGACGGCGATCGAGCGCGCGGCCGGGTCGAAGCCGCGCGCCGGGGCGTCGGCGCGCGCGACGTGGAGCAGGGGGATGGGGGCGGCGAGCGCGGCGGCGAGCGTCGCGGCGATGGTGCGGGAGAGCTGCATGCCCTCACGCTACGGATCCGCGGCGGGCGCGGCTTGACCGCACCGGCCGGCGAGTTGACCCAAGCGGCCACGCGGGGCTTGGTCGATGGCGTGGGGGCATGGCACGATCGCCGCCGTGAGCCGACGCGCGCTGTGGATCGTGGCCGTGATCGCGGGGCTGGGATGCGGCGGCGGGCGGCCACCGGTGGCGGCGCCGGTGGCGGGCGTCGGCGAGGCGCCGGCGGTGGCGCCCGACGCGGCGGCGGCGGAGGAGGTGGACGCGGCGTGCCGGGCGCGCTGCCTCGGGGCGGCGGCGCCGTCGCCCGCCGACGGCGGCTACGCGGCGTACTGCGACGAGCTGTGCACGCCGCCGACGGCGCCGTCCCCGGCGTGCATCGACTCCTGCGTCGCGTCGCACGAGCCGGGCGCGCGGTACGACGACGACGGCGAGTACGTGCGCGACGAGGACACGCGCACCGACGAGGAGAAGCAGGCGCAGCAGGCGGCGTGCGTGCAGACGTGCGCGGACGTGCCGGTGGTGAGCGACGCGGCGATGCAGGCGTGCATCGACGCGTGCGTCGGCGAGGATGGCAACGAGCTCACGTGCCGGACGAGCTGCGATCCGGATCCGTACGACGCGTGTAAGTACGCGACCTGCGATTGAGGCGGTCATCGCGCTAGGCCGGCGCGCAGGCGGGCGTGCCGAGGTGGCAGCGCGCGGGGGCGCGGCGCGCCACCGTGGCGCGTGGGAGGGGGCCGCGGTCCGCGGTGGCGGTCGGCGCGGCCGCGCGGCGCTGGCATCGATCGTGCGAACCCGTCCGCCATGAACTCGGCGCGCGCAGACACGCTGGCGGGGACGCTCCTGGGGATGGCGCTCGGCGACGCGATCGGGCTGCCGCGCGAAGGCCTGACGCTAGCCCGGGCGGCGCGTCGGTTCGGCGCGGTGCGTGGGCACGCGCTGCTCCTGGGCCGCGGGATGGTCAGCGACGACACCGAGCACGCCTGCATGACCGGGCAGGCGTTGCTGGCCAGCGGGGCGCAGCCAGCGCGCCTGGCGCGGTCGCTCGCGTGGCGGCTGCGCGGCTGGCTGCTCGGCGTCCCGGCTGGCGTCGGCTTCGCGACGCTGCGGGCGATCGGTCGCCTGTGGCTCGGCTGGTCGCCGGCCACCAGCGGCGTGCGTTCGGCCGGCAACGGGCCGGCGATGCGCGCGCCGATCATCGGCGCGTGCCTCCACGGCGATCCGGTGGCGTTGGCGGCGGCGATCGCGGTCGCGACGCGCATCACGCACCGCGATCCGCGCGCGGACGATGGGGCGTTGGCGATCGCGCTCGCGACGGCGCACGCGGCGCGCCGGGGCGCGGCGGTGGACGCGGCGGCGCTCCTGGCCGAGCTGCGCGGCCGCTGTCGGCACCCCGCGACGCAGCAGGCGCTCGCCGACGTCGACGCGGCGCTGGCCCGCGGCGAGCCGACGGCGGCGCTGGCCGCGCGCCTGGGGCTCGGTCGCGGCGTGACCGGCTACGTGCTGCACACGGTGCCGATCGCGCTGCACGCGTGGCTGCGCCAGCCCGCCGCGTACCGCGCGATCGTGAGCGAGGTCGTCGCGCTGGGCGGCGACATCGACACCGTCGCGGCGATCGCCGGTGGGTTGGCCGGGACGACGGTGGGCGGAGCGGGGCTGCCGGCCGACTGGCTGGCAGGGCTGTGGGAGTGGCCGCGGAGCGCGGCCTGGATCCGCCGGCTCGCCGCCGCGCTGGCGAGCGCGTTCCCCGACGGGCGCGCGCAGGGACCCGCGCCGACGGTGCCGCTGTGCTGGCCGGGCCTCGCGCTGCGCAACCCGCTGTTCCTCGCGATCGTCCTGGGCCATGGCCTCCGGCGGCTGGCTCCCCCGTACCGGTGAGGCGCAGCGTCGGTCCCGCTCGGTGGCGACGGCCCGGGCCCGCCGCCGGCTCGGAGATCGCCCCTCGCGAACTCGCCGCGGCGGTCGATGATCAGAGCAGGCCATGCTGATGTCGACTTCAGGCGCGCGTGCTGCGATGGCGATGCGGCCAGTGGCGCTGCCCGGCGCCGCAGCCGTCCCGACGGCCCCGACCGCCCCGCCGCGCGCGTCGCCGCGCGGCGTTCCGGCGACGGTGCGGCTGGCGGCGATCGCGGTGGCCGCGGCGGCGCTGGCGGTGCTCGGCGCCCGCGGCGGCGGCGAGCTGGCGGCCGCGGCGGTGGCGGCGGCGGCGACGATCGGCGGCGCGCTCGCGGTGCCGCCACGGCGGATCGGTGACGGCGGCGCCGTGGCGCTGGCCGGGCGGATGTCGCCGACGGTCGACGAGGTGATGATCGGCGCGGCCGAGGCGGCGCACTTCGTGGCGTCGGTCGCGACCCAGATGGAGCGCGACGGCGGCGAGCTCGACGCGCTGCGCCGGCGCGCCGACGAGCTGGCCGCGACCACGCGCACCGTGGCCAGCCGCGCCGGCGACGCCGCCGAGCTGGCGGTCGAGGTCGGCCGGCGCAGCGCCGCCGGGCGCGCCGAGCTGGCCCAGTGCCTGGAGACGATCGGCGCGGCGCGCGGCGAGGGCGAGCAGGTGGCGGCGGCGATGGCGAGCCTGGCCGACAAGGCCCGCACGATCTACGGCGTGATGCGCACGATCGAGACGCTGGCGTCGCGCACCAACCTGCTGGCGCTCAACGCCTCGATCGAGGCCGCGCTGGCGGGTCGCCACGGCAAGGGCTTCGCGGTGGTCGCCACCGAGATCCGCGGCCTGGCGCAGCAGACCCGCGCCGCCACGCTCGAGATCGGCGCGACGCTGCGCGAGATCAAGGACGGCACCGCGAGCGCGGGCGACGCGATCGCCGGGCTGGCGCGCCAGGTCGCCGCGGCGGCCACCGGCGCGGTCAGCGCCGAGACGTCGCTGGGCGAGATCGCCGGCGCGGCGGTGCGGTCGGGCGAGCAGTCGCACGAGATCGCCGCGGGCGCCAAGGCCCTCGCCGGCACGACCCACGAGGTGGCGGAGGCGATCCAGGAGCTGCGCGGCCGCGGCGCGGCGACCGCGCGCGCGTTGCCCCGGGCTCGCGACGCGGCGACCCGGGTCTCGGAGCTGGGCGAGGCGCTGCACGATCAGCTGAGCCGGCACCACGTCGACGCGCGCCACGCCGAGATCCGGGCCATCGCGGTGCGCGCGGCAGCGGCGGTGGCGGCGCGGTTCGAGGCCGCGGTGGCCAGCGACGCGATCACGCTCGAGGCGCTGTTCGATCGCCGGCACGTCGCGATCGCGGGCACGTCGCCGACCAAGTACCGCACGCGGTTCGACGCGTTCACCGATCTGGCGCTGCCCGCGATCCAGGAGCCGATCGTCGACGCCGATCCGGCGATCGCGTACGCGATCGCGACCGACGATCGCGGCTACGTGCCGACCCACAACGCGCGCTTCAGCGCCGCGCCGACCGGCGACCCCGCGGTCGACCTGACGCGCAGCCGGTCCAAGCGGATCTTCGGCGATCGCACCGGCCAGCGCTGCGGCCAGAACCAGCGCCCGTACCTCCTCCAGACCTACCAGCGCGACACCGGCGAGGTGATGCACGATCTGTCGGTGCCGATCGTCGTCAGCGGTCGCCACTGGGGCGCGTTCCGGATCGGGTACCGCAGCGCGCGCTGAGCGCCGGTCGCTGTCGCCGGCCGCGGGGCTCGGGTACGCTCGGCCGATGCGTCGGCTGGCGATCGTCGCGTTGCTCGCGTGCCACTGCGCGGCCCCGCCGGCCGTGGTGGACGGGCCGAGCAACAAGGTCGCCCGCGGCGCTGGCACCGACCCGACCTCGCCGCGGTCCGGCTCGATCGCCGGCGACTGGCGCGAGTTCTGGGGCGAGCCCGGCGACCTCAGCTACAACGACGAGTACCGGATCGAGGTCGGCGCTGGCGGCGCGGTGACGGTGGCCCCGATGTCGCGCGACCAGCCGATCTCGGAGACGACCTACCGCGCCGGCGTGCTGACGTTCACGCAGCAGACCTCGTTCCCGGTGCGCTACCGCCTGACGCTCAGCCGCGACCGCGAGCGGCTCGAGGGGACCGCGACGACGCCGTCGCTCGAGGCCCGCATCCGCTGGGAGCGGATCGTCCCCGGCGCGCCCGCGCCCTGACGCGCGGCGCGATACGATGGCGGCATGACGCTCGAGCGATCTGGGCGCGCGCGTGGCTGGTGGCTCGCGGCGGTGCTGGCGGTGGCCTGTGGCGGCGGGCGCTCGGCGGATCCGGCGGCGCGCGCGGCGCGGCCCGCGGACGGGTCGGCGGATCGGGCGGTGCCCGCGGCAGGGCCGGCGGCGGTGGACGCGCCGCTGACCCGGGCGCAGTGGCTGCAAGTAGTCGACGGCTACGCGGCGGCGCCCGCGACGATCCCGCGCGCCGCGGATCCAGCGTTCCAGCGGCTGGTGGCGACGACGGCGTGGCTGACGATCGGCGCGGACGACTTCGCGCGCGACGGCGCCGAGCTGCTGCGCTTCTTCCCGGCGGTGAAGCGGCTGCACCTGGCGCTGGGGGCCCGGGCGGCGATGGACGAGCTGGTGACCCTCGGCGAGTACACCCTCGACGTCTACCGGGTGATGCTCGCCGCGGGCGCGGAGCTGCTCGCGCGCCTGCCGGCCGGGGATCCGACGCGCGCGGCGCGGTCGCACGGCCTCGACACGATGCGCTTCGGCGCCGCGATCGAGACCTGCGCGGTGCTGTACCTGGCGATGGACGCGAGCGCCGCGACCCGCGCCGCCGTGCTCGACCGGCTCGCCGAGCCCGCCGGGTACGCCTTGCACTCGCGCGACGGCCTGCAGCTGGTGCTGGCGACCCTCGACGAGCGCCTGCTGCCGACGATGCGCCCCGAGCTCGTCGCGGCGTATCGCGCGGTCCGCGCGGTGGTGGCCGCGGCCTACGGCGCGCGCGCCGCGCCGGCGACCGGCCCGCGCACCACCTACCAGGGCGTCGGCCCGCTCGGCCTGGACTCGCGCCAGGCGGCGACCGTGACGTCGACCAGCGGCGGCTTCGCGGTCGACGTGAGCCCCGCGGCGATCGCCAAGCGGGTGGACGCGGTCGGGCGCGACGGCGCGCCGAGCGCCCAGCACTGGATCGAGTGGCAGGACGGCGAGGTCGAGTACAAGGCGGTGTGCTTCGACCGCGAGCGCGAGGCCGCGCTGATCGCCGCGTTCCAGGCCGCGCCCGGTGCCGCGGTGCAGGCGTCGCCCGACCCCGGGACCTGGCTGACGATGGGCGACGCCCGTCGCGCGGGATGGCTGCGGGTCCTGGTGATCGGAGGCCGCGCGTGCCTGGCGTCGGTCGAGGGGCCGCGCGGCGCGGTCACGCCCGAGGTGGCGCAGCGGTTCCTGCGATCGTTGCGCGCCGCGGGCTGAACCCGCTTCCCCGCGGTCCGCGGGCTGTGTAGGTTCCGCCGATGAACGCCGTCGCACGCCACGTCGCGCCAGGGATGCTCGGGTTGATCGCGGCGGCGGTCGCGGGCTGCAGCGACCCGGCGCCGGTCGAGCCCGGGCCCGACGCGGCGGCGCTCGACGGCGCGGTCGCGATCGACGCAGCGGGGGAGGTCGACGCGGGCGGCGACGCCGGGGCGGCGTGCGCGACGCCGGCGGCGTGCGAGCAGCGCGCGGTCGAGCGCTTCGACGCGATCCTCGGCGACCCGGCGGCGCTCGACGCGTTCCTGACCGCGGTGCCCAAGGGCGGCGATCTGCACCAGCACCTGAGCGGCGCGGTCTACGCCGAGACTTACCTCGACTGGGCCCGCGCCGATGGCGTGTGCATCAACACCACGACCTTCGCCGCGGTGGCGGCGGGCAGCTGCTCGGCCAGCACCCAGCCGGCGCCGAGCGCGGGCACGTTCTTCGATCAGATCGTCCGCGCGTGGTCGATGCAGGGGTTCATGGCCGGCGCCGAGTCCGGCCACGATCACTTCTTCGCGACGTTCGGCAAGTTCGGCGTCGTCGCCGGCGCCCACCGCGACGAGGAGCTGGCCGACGTGGTCACCCGCGCGGCCAGCGAGAACCAGCTCTACGTCGAGACGATGTTCAACCTCGGGCGCAACGTCGGCAACCTGGCCGCCGCCGCCTGGTCGGGCACCGTGAGCGAGGCGCAGCTGGCGACGTTCTACGCGACCCTGACCGCCGATCCCAACTTCGCGGCGCGGGTGGCCGCCGACGTGGCGGTGGTGACCGCGGCCCACGACGGGTACCGCGCGGTGCTCGGCTGCGACGACCTCAGCCCGTCGGCGCCGTGCAAGGTCGAGCTGCGGTTCGTGGCGCAGGTGTCGCGCACCGGCGCCAATGACCAGATCTTCGGCCAGCTGGTCGGCGCCTTCGAGATGGCGCGCCAGACTGGGCTGATCGTCGGCGCCAACCTGTCGTCGCCCGAGGACGATCCGGCGGCGATCGCCAACTACGAGCTGCACATGGCGATGCTCGACTTCCTGTACCGCCGCTACACCGAGCCGGGCTTGAGCCCGCTGCAGGTGACGCTGCACGCCGGCGAGCTGACCGCGGCGTACCTGCCGGCCGGCAGCACCGCCAACACCTTCCACATCCGGCGCGCGGTCGAGGTCGGCCACGCCACCCGGATCGGCCACGGCGTCGACGTCATGTCGGAGACCAACCCGACGGCGCTGCTCGACGCGCTGGCCGCGCGCGGCGTGCTGATCGAAGTGTGCCTGAGCAGCAACGATCAGATCCTCGAGGTGCGCGGCAGCGCCCACCCGCTGGCGCAGTACCTGGCCCACGGGGTGCCGGTGGCGCTGGCCACCGACGATCAGGGCGTGTCGCGCTCGAGCCTGGCCGGCGAGTATCGGCGGGCCGCGCTCGATCAGCACCTCGGCTATCGCCAGCTGAAGACGATGGCGCGCGACAGCCTGCAGCACGCGTTCTTGCCGGGCGCGCCGCTGTGGGCGTCGGTGGCGACCGTGACGCCGGCGGCGGCCTGCGCGGGCGGCGCGCCGATCGGGACCGCGCCGTCGGCGGCGTGCCAGCAGCTCCTCGCCGACAGCGAGCGGGCGCGGCTGCAGTGGAAGCTGGAGCAGCGGTTCCTCGCCTTCGAGGCGGCGCAGTGAGGGCGGTGGCGTGGGCGACGCTGGCGCTGGGCGTGGCGGCGTGCGGCGACGATCCGGCGACCGCGGTGATCGACGCGGCCGGTGACGCGAGCGCGGACGCGGCCCTCGACGCGGCGGCCGACGCGCCGGCCGATGCGCCGCTCGACGCGCCGGCGTGCGCGCCGCGGACGATCCTGGTCGGCGGGCAGCCGGTCGAGGCCCAGGGCTGGACCGTCGTGCAGTCGGGCGCCGCGACGCTGACGCTGGTCGGCGACGCGACCCAGCTCGTGACGTCGACCGTCGGGTCGGCCGGCGCGCACCTGCTGTTGACCCGGCCCGGCACCCGGGATCCGGCGCAGCCGTTCGCGCTCGCCGTCGAGCTGCGGGTCGACGCGGTGGCGGCGCACAACCCGTTCGACGCCGCAGCGGCGATCCTGCTCGGCTTCACGCCGCCGTTCGGCGTCGGCGTCGAGCGCCAGCAGATGCTGTACCTCGACCCGGCGCGCATCGGCTGGGCCGACGACAGCGCGCAGGCGGCTGCGGCGGTGGCCGGCGGTGCGGTCCACGTGGTGCGCTTCGACTACGACGGCGCGGGCGGCCTGACCGTCCGCTTCGACGGGACGCCGGCGCTCACGCGCACCGGCTTCGTGCCCGGTGGCACGCTGGCCATCGGCGACCAGAGCAACGATCCCGGCCTCGACGCGACGCTCGCGATCCGCGCGGTCGTCGAGCTGTGCCCGTGAACGGCGGTAGGCTCGGCGGGTGTCGCGCGCGCCGCACCCCGACGATCCCGCGCTGTTCGCCGCCGCGCGGCTGCCGACGCTGCGGGCGGCGGTCGACGACCTCGACTGGCTGCGCGGCCGCGGGTACGCCGACGCCGCGGCGGTGACGCTGGTCGGCGATCGTTACCAGCTGCCGGCCCGGGCCCGGCTGGCGATCGCCCGGGCGGCGGCGAGCCCGACGGCGGCGGCGGCGCGGCGGGCGCGACGGTCGCCGCTCGCCGCGCTGCGCGGCCAGCCGCTGGTGATCGACGGGTTCAACGTGCTGGTGACCTGCGAGGCGGCGCTGGCCGGCGGGCTGGTGCTGGTCGGGCGCGACGGCGCATGGCGCGACCTGGCCGCGGTGCACGGCGGCTACCGCGCGAACGCCGAGACCGCCGCCGCGCTGGCGGCGCTGGCGACGCTGCTGACCGCCGCGGCGCCGGCGCAGGTGACCTGGTTCCTGGATCGCCCGGTGTCGATGAGCGGCGCGCTCGCCGGCCAGATCCGCGCGGTGGAGCCATCGTGGACCGTCGAGCTGGTCGACTGCGCCGATCCGGCGCTGGTCCGCGACCCGGCCGCGGTGGTGGCGTCGAGCGACGCCTGGGTGCTCGATCGCGCCGGCGCCTGGGTCGATCTGCCGGCGGCGCTGAGCGACGCCACCGCGGCGCGGCCGTGGCTGGTCGATCTGGCCGCGTCCGCCGCCCCGGCGTGAGCGGGCGGCGCCACCGGCGAAGCTTGCGGTCCGCGCGCGCGCGGACGCAGCGCGTGCGCTGACGGCGCGGCCATCGCCGCGGACGCTGGTCGAGGCGACCCGCGGCATGGTCGATGCACGGACCCCGGGCATGCGTGCCTTGTCGTCGAAGCAGGCGTGGCTCGTCGGTGTGCTGGCGGTGGTGGTGGCGCCAGCGACCGCCATCGCGGGCCCCTGGTACTACGAGTGGTCGTGTACCGGCCGATGTGCGCCGGGCCAGCTCGCGATCTCGGGTCGCGAGGGGCCGTTCCTGTCGCGCGCCGACTGCGACTACGCCCGCGATCGCGATCCGCGCGCCGACGAGTTCGTCAGCGAGGGCAACCTCGGCGGCCTGGAGTTCTGCGAGGAGGACACCTCCAACGATCCGAAGCCGTGGTCGACCGGACCGAGCGGCGGCGGCGGCGGCGGCGCGCCGGCGCGGCCGGTGCGCACGTCGCAGATCGAGGTCGGGCTGGCGTTCGGCCCGGGCTGGCAGGCCACCGACGAGCGCGGCGTCACCACCACCGGCGCCGGGACGCTGGGCCTCGACCTCGAGCTCCACACCGGCAAGGACGTCGGCGGCGGCGCGCTCGCGATCGGGGTCCACGGCACGCGGGTCGAGGCGGCGATGCTGGGCGAGCCGCGGTCGGTGCTTATGGTGCCGATGACCGTGGGGTTCGCGCTGACGCCGGCGATCGCCCGCGGCCGGGCGTGGTCGGTGCGGCTGGATCTCGGCGCGCACCTCGGCGGCTTCCTGATGGCCGGCTGCAGCGACTGCCCCGGGGCGGTGTTCACGCAGACGCTCGGGCTGGGGTACGGCTTCAAGGCCGGCGTCGACGTCTACACCAGCAAGGACAGCGGCTTCAGCGTCGACGTGATCGTGCC
>Ga0075163_10010443_pt1 | contig 12141 bp, 5 predicted proteins | sample JI1023141ADNA_FD_71478 | JGI IMG/M metagenome (GOLD analysis project Ga0075163, IMG submission 71478) | Wastewater effluent complex algal communities from Wisconsin, to seasonally profile nutrient transformation and Carbon sequestration -... | ecosystem: Engineered > WWTP > Effluent > Algae...
AATCCGACGCCGCCGTCGGCACCGTGATGGCCAAGGTCCGCGAGCTCAAACAGGAGGAGAACACGCTCGTGTTTCTCATCAGCGACAACGGCGGCGCCTACGCCAACGCCGAGATGGGCGGCCTCCGCGGCGCCAAGTGGTTCGTCTGGGAAGGCGGCATCCGCGTCTCCTGGATCGCCGCGTGGAAAGGCCGTGTGCCTGCCGGTCGCGTGTCCGCCGAGCCCGTCATCCAACTCGACGTCCTGCCCACCGCGCTCGCCGCCGCCGGCGCGTCCATTGATCCCACCTGGCAACTCGACGGCGTAAACCTCCTCCCGCTCCTCGAGGGCCAGGTTCCGCACCTCGCCCCGCGCGCCCTCTACTTCCGTTTCGGCGTGCAGCACGCCGTGCGACAGGGCGATTGGAAGCTCGTGAAAGCTGGCAAGACCATGGAGCCCATGCTGGTCAACCTCGCCCACGATCGCGGCGAGAAGACGGATTTGTCCGCGCAAAATCCGGAGAAGAAAAAAGAGCTGCAAGGCCTCTTCGCGGCCTGGAACGCCCAGATGCAGCCGCCACGTTGGGAAGACCTGCGCTGGAACGGCGAAGAAGACCGCAAAGGTGCGCGCGGCGAAAAGCAGAAGAACCGGAAGAAAAAATCCGACTGAGCCCCCGTCATGAGATTCCCCGCGTCGTGCCGCTCACTCGCCCTGCTCCTGCTCGCCGCCGTCGCCTTCCGCAGCGCCGCCGCCGATCCGCGCCGCCCCAATCTCCTCCTCATTCTCAGCGACGATCAGGGCTACGGCGATGTCGGGGCCAACGGGTGCCAAGATTTCGCCACGCCGCACCTCGATTCCCTCGCGCGCTCGGGCGTGCGCTTCACGTCCGGCTATGTGTCCGCGCCACAATGCGCTCCTTCGCGGTGCGGCTTGCTCACGGGGCGTTACCAGCAGCGCTTCGGCTACGAGTTCAACAACGACATGCCCGGCATCGGCCTGCCGCGCTCCGAGACCACGCTCGCCGACCGCCTGCGTAGTGCCGGCTATGTGACGGGCGCGATCGGCAAATGGCACCTCGGCGTCGAAGAGCCCTTCCATCCGCTCAATCGCGGCTTCACGGAATTCTTCGGTTTCCTCGGCGGCGGCCACACCTACCTGCCGCCCGCTACCAAGGCCGCCGCGCAGCGCGACCGCCAGCCGCTTCTGCGCAATCGCGAGCCCGCCCCCCACACGAAATATCTCACCGATCAGCTCGGCGACGAAGCCGTCGCCTTCATCGGCCGCCACGCCGCCGAACCCTGGTTTCTCTACCTCGCCTTCAACGCTCCGCACGTCCCGTCGCAAGCCACCGACGCCTACCTCGCCCGCGTATCCGGCATTGCGGACAAGACCCGTCGCACCTACGCCGCGATGGTCACCGCCCTCGACGATAATATCGGTCGCGTCCTCGCCCACCTGCGCGCCACCGGCGAAGAAGAGAACACACTGATCGTTTTTCTCAGCGATAACGGCGGCCCGCTCGGCAACGCGTGGAACGGCTCCAGCAACGCCCCCTTCAACGGCCAGAAAGGCGACACGCTCGAAGGCGGCATCCGCGTCCCGTTTTTCGCGCAATGGAAAGGCACGCTCCCCGCCGGCCGAGTTTTCGACGCTCCCGTCATCAGCCTCGACCTCGCGCCGACCTTCCTCGCCGCCGCGCGTGCCCCCGTGCCCGCCGGTGCAAAGCTCGATGGCGTCAACCTGCTCCCCGCCCTCCGCGGCGAGACCCCGCTCGCCGCGCGCGCCCTCTTCTGGCGTTTCAATTTTCCGCCCGGCAAAGCGCCGCTCTACAAAACCGCAATCCGCGTCGGCGACTGGAAGCTCGTGAAAAACTGGGAACGCACCGCCGACGGCGGTCGCTCGGCCGGCACCCCGAAACTCATCGACCTCACTCGTGACGTCACTGAATCCACCGACCAATCTTCCTCCGAGGCATCCCGCGCCACCGCGTTAAAAACGCAGTGGGAGGCCTGGAACCAGACGCTCGTCGAACCCTTCAACGGCCAGCCGCGCATCAAAGAGCCGAAAGCCAACCGGAAATCGAAAGCCGCCGCGCCGCCGCCGAATTGATCCGTCCGGCGTCCCTCTGTCTCGCGCGCCCGTCGTCGCGCCCCGCCCCTCTGATCCCCCTAGTTTGAGGGGATAGTGCCGCTGGTCCGCGCCCGCTATACTGCGCGCCCTGCCACCTGTTCGCGCTGCATCCTGCACCGCGGACCGCACGCCGTCGCACCCCTCGATGAAACGCCCCCTCGCCCTACTCCTTCTTTGCTTCCTCGCCGCGTCGCCGCTCGCCTTCGCCGCGTTTCCCGCCGGCACCGATCCCGCCAATCCGCTCCTGCAACTCGGCTGCCTCGACGTCACCCAGGCTCCCTACCGCGCGGATCCCACCGGCCGCACAGACGCCACCGCCGCCATCCAGCGCGCCGTCAACGATGCCCGCGACGCCGGCCTCGTCTGCTTTTTTCCCGAGGGCACCTACCTCGTCTCCGACACGCTTTCGTGCGAACAAAAAGTCCAGAAGCTCGACCAGCCGCGTAATGCTGACGGCACCACGCAGCACTACTGGGATCTCAATCACCGCCTCGTTCTCTTCGGCTCCACCAAGGGCAAACGCCCCGTCCTCAAGCTCGCCCCTGCCGCCCGCGGTTTCGACGACCCCGCGAAGCCCAAAATCCTCGTCCACATCTGGGCTCAGACGCGCAACGACGCCCGCGGCAAGCAAGAGCCCGTGTGGGGCGAGGAGCAGCCCAACATTTCCTTCAGTCATTTCTTCCGCGGCATCGACCTCGACATCCGCGGCCACGCCGGCGCCATCGGTATCCGCCATTCTGGTTCACAAGGCTCGGCGATGTTCGACTCCACGATCCTCGCCGACGGCGCCTATTCAGGGATGAGCAACTGCTGCGGCCAAGGCGGCGGCACCTATAACATCGAGGTCGTCGGCGGTCGCCACGCCATCGTCCTCGAGCCCAACAGCCGCTTCCCGATTCTCACCGGCTGTGTCTTTCGCGGCCAGACCGCCGCCGCCATCACCTACACCCGCGGCGGCTCGCAAGTGCCGACGATGCTCGTCGGCTGCCGCATCGAGTCGACCGCCTCCGCCGCCATTGATCTCACCACCGAGCGCAGCTACGGCGGCCTCAACCTCATCGACTGCGTGATCCAGCTCGCGCCCGGCGGCGTCGTCGCCCGCACGAAAAAGAACGAAAATCTCTTCCTCGAAAACACTCACGTCCGCGGCGCCTCCGCCGTCTTCACCGGCGGCGCACCGCTCCCCGCGACCGCCGAGTGGGTCTTGATCCAACGCTATTCGTCGCACGTCACCGGCGCCACGAACCTGATCAACGGCACGACGAACTCCGGTGAAATTCACACTTGGTCAGTCGCCTCGTCCGCCCCCGATCCCGACGCTCTTCGCCGACGCCACTACGTCCCGCCGCCGTCCTTCGAAGATCGCGATGCCGTCAACGTGAAGACCTTCGGCGCCAAGGGCGACGGCACCACCGACGACACCGCTGCGTTCGTGAAAGCCATCGCCGCCGTCGACAAAATTTTCGTGCCGAAAGGGAATTTCCTCGTCACCGGCACGCTGCCCCTCCGCGCCAATACCCACCTCTTCGGCCTCACCGGCACTTACACCTCCATCGGCTCAGGCGGAGCCGGTCCCCGCAGCGGCAAACGCGCGCCCGCCCCCGCCGACGCCGAGCCGTTCGCCATCACCACTGTCGACGATGCCGCCGCTTCCCCGGGGCTCTCGCTCCTCTCCGTGCGCGGTCGCGTCGACTGGCGCTCGGGGCGCAGCACGCAATTCCTCGCCCGCAGCGCTCTCTCGATTTCCGCCCACGGCGGCGGCCGCTTCTACGGCATCATGGGCATGGGCCGGCAGTTCATTCTGTCCGGGATCACGCAGCCCACGTCGTTCTACGCCCTCAACGTCGAACGTGTCTTCGCCAATCCCCAATCCGAAATCCGCGACTCCGCCCATCTCCGCATTTTCTATTTCAAAGTCGAAGCCGGCACCGTGCGTTCCGAAAACGCCGGCGATGGCAACACGCCCGCGCGCATCGCCCGTTCGCGCGATGTCCACGTCTACTGCCTCGTCGGCAATGTCCGCCACCTCGGCGATCTCCCGATGCTCGATGTCGCCGACTCCGACGACGTCGTCGTTTCCCAAGTGAAGGCCTTTCAACCGTCGACGTTCCCGCACCTGGTCGAAACGCGCGACTCCGCGAAACAAACCGTCCCGTCCTCGCAGCCCGTCGCTCTCTTCGTTCGCGATCCGCAACCGAAACCCTAGCGCGCGCCGCCTGCCTTTCGCCGCGCCTTCTTCCGCTTTCCCCCTTCCCACCCCTTCGATGAAAACACCCCTCCAAAACTCCGTCTCCTCCTTCGTTCTCGCCGCCGCCCTCGCCTCCTTCGCCGCCGCCCAAACCGCGCCCGCACCCACGCCCGCGTCGACCGCCGCCACCGCCCCGTCCACCGCTCTCATCGAGGAGGCCGTAATGCTTTCGCCCTTTGAGGTGCGCGATGAAATCGACGGCAGCTACCTCGCCACCGCCACGCTCGCCGGCACGCGTTTCAACACCGACCTCAAAGACGTGCCCGCGTCGCTCTCCGTCATGACCGCCGATTTCCTCCGCGACATCGGCGCCAACAATCTCAACGACGCGATGGCCTACACCATTGGCGCGGAAAACGAATCGCCCGGCCAGAACGGCAATTCGATGCAGGGCAGCGATCTTCAACTCAACATGCGCGGCTTCAGCAATTCCGTCCTCGGCCGCAACTACTTCGAGTCCCAGACCTCGCAGGACAACTACAACATGGAGCGCGCCACCTTCTCTCGCGGCCCCAACTCCGTCCTCTTCGGCAGCGGCGGCGCCGGTGGTATCGCCGACGCCTCCACGAAGCGCGCCCTCCAGCGTAACCTCACTTCGTTTACCAATCGCGTCGGCGGCTTCGACGACTACCGCTTCGAGTTCGATCTCAACCGCCCGCTCACCAAGACCCTCGCCGTCCGCCTGAACACGCTCTACTGGACGAAAAAAGGTTGGCGCGATTTCGAACACCTCGACCGCCGCAGCGCCGCCCTCGCCCTCACGTGGCGCCCGTTCACTCGCACCAGCATCCGCTTCGACGGCGAATACGGCAAAGTCGACGAATTGAAACCCCAGCCCTGGCCCGGTCTCGACTCCGTCGCCAACTGGATCGCCGCCGGACGCCCCATTTCCGCCGCCGTCGGCACCGCCATCACCGGCACCAACGCCGTCACCGGCACCGCGCGCTACTTCATCTCCAACTCCAACGAGATTCTCACGATGACCAACACGCGCTCCACCACGGCCGCGCGCGCCGGGGCCACCGCCGGCGGACTCTCCGTGTTCAAAGACGAGTCCATCTTGCCGTTCGCGCGCAACGTCATGGGCCCCGGCTCCACCACGAACAACGACTTCCTCAACGCGGGCGTGTTCATCGAGCAACAGGTGACGAAAAACTTCTTCCTCGAAGCCGCCGCCAACCGCCAGCAGATCCACCGCGACTGGGTGCGCGCGCTGCTCTGGAGCAATGCCCGCCTCTACGCCGATCCCAACGCCCGGCGCACCGATGGCACCGCCAACCCGTATGTGGGCAAATACTACATCGAGAATCCCAACCAGCCCAACATCGATCACCGCGACCAGACGTGGAACGACTTCCGCGTCACCGCCACCTACAAATTCTCCCTCGGTCGCTTCGGCGACCACCAGGTCGCCGCGCTCGCCTCGCGCCGCGAAGCCACCAACCGCGGCAACGTGCGCAGCGAGGCGTGGGCCAACAATCCCGCCCAGCTCAACCTCACGAACACCGCCAACACGATTCTCCGCCGCACCTACGTCGCGTTCGACGACCAGGGCCTGCTCCCGACCTACTTCGCCGATCCGTTCAAGGCCCCCATCAACGCCAACGGCGTCACCTCGCGCCTCTACTACTCAAGCCGCACCAACACCCTCTCCCGTTTCGACAGCCGCGTCGCCACGCTGCAAAGTCGTTTCCTGAAAAACCGCCTCGTCACCACCTTCGGCCTGCGCCGCGATGAGCAGACCAGTTGGGGCAGCGCGCTCGTGCGCGATCCCATTTCGCAAGAGGTGCTGGCCGCCACCCGCAACGCCGATTCCAAAGTGGTCGCCGGCAATACCCGCACCGCCGGCGCCGTGCTCCATGTGCTCCCGTGGCTCTCCTTCGCCGCCAACACGTCCACGAATGCCACCCCGCAAAACTTCGTCGCCTTCGGCCCCGACTCCACCAACCGCAACATCCCCCTCGGCAATCGCGTGGGCGACGGTATGGATTTCGGGGCCCGTTTCCGTCTCCTCGGCGACCGCATCCACGGTTCTGTCAACTACTACGAGACCAATGAGCAAAACTCCCAGCGCTTCAAAGCCGGCAATCTCACCACCGGCTGGGAGCTCTGGCTGAATCAGGCCGCCCTCGCCCTCAACAAACCCGGCGCGTTCGGTTCCGCCGGCGGCGAAGGCGGCTACTACACGGGCCAGGACACCGTCGATATCTCCGCCAAGGGCTGGGAAACGGAGTGGGTCCTCAACGTCAGCCGCAATCTCCGCCTCGTCGTCAACGGCAGCCGTGGTTTCAACACCGGCACCAACCAGTGGCCACGCCTTACGCCGATTGCGCAGTCCCTCCTTGTCGAAATGAAGGCCGCACCCACCACTCCCGTAACCGGCATCGGCAACGCCGCCACCCTCGGCGCCCTCGCCACGCTCATGGAGAACCAGCTTCGCACCGACCATCTCACCGAGGGCAAACTCATCGACAGTAGCCGCCCTTACAGTGGCAACATCGTCGTGAACTACCGCGTCACCGAGGGCCGCCTTCGAGGTCTCGCGCTCACCGCAGGCGTCAACGGCCGAGGCCGCCGCGTGATTGGCTACAACACCGTCACCGCCGAGCCTGTCATGGATGGCGACTACACCCAGTTCAACGCCTCCCTCGCCTACAGCCGCAAGCTCACCGTCCGTAGCCGCAAACTAGATTGGAGCGTCACCCTCTCCGGCACGAACATCCTCGGCCACCGCCGCGGCCTCATCCCGACGATGGGCGACGAGATCGCGATCGACCGCTTCACCTTCGAAACCACGCCGTCCCTTTTTCTCACCAACCGCTTCACTTTCTGATCCGCACCCGGTCGGCCCGTTCTCCATCCCACTTGCCCTCCGCCGATTCTCCCCGCCATGAAGACGCCCTCCGCTTCGCCTGCCTCACCCTCCGTCGCTCCCGACGTTGCTATGTCGCGCCGCACCTTTCTCGCCGCCGCGTCGGCCGCCACTGCGTTTACGATCTTACCGAGCGGACTCCGCGGCGGCGCCGGCCGCGTCTCGCCCAATAGCAAAACCACCATCGCCGCCATCGGCACCGGCGGCCAGGGCCTGCAAAACGTGCAGGCCTTCCTCGAAATTCCCGAGGTGCAGGTTGTCTCCGTGTGCGACGTGAATCGCGAGGGCCCCGGCTACATCTCATGGAATTGGGACAAAGGTAACGCGACCAATGTCGCCGGCCGTGAACCCGCCCGCCGGCTCGTCGAAGCCCACTACGCGAAAGACCGCGCGTCCGGCTCCTACCGCGGCTGCACTGCCTACGCCGACTACCGCGAGCTCCTCGCCAAAGAAGACGTCGACGCCGTGATGATCGCCACGCCCGATCACACGCACGCCGTCATCGCCATGGATGCGATCAAGCGCGGCAAACACGTCTACTGCGAAAAGCCCCTCGCCTACACCGCCTACGAAGTGCGCCAGTTGACCGCAGCCGCCAAAAAGGCCGGCGTCGCCACCCAGCTCGGCAATCAGGGCCAGGCCACCGTCGAAGCCCGCACCACCTGCGAAATGATCTGGAGCGGTGCCATCGGGGCCGTGCGCGAAGTCCATGTGGCGATCGGTCCGCGCTTCTGGCCGCCCGCACTGTTTGCCGGCCGTCCCACCGAAACCATGTCTGTCCCCGCGGGACTCGACTGGGATCTCTGGCTCGGACCCGCCCCGGCCCGGCCGTATCACTCCGCCTATTGTCCGTGGAATTGGCGCAACTGGTGGGATTTCGGCACCGGTCTTTTCGGCGACTTGGGCTGCCACAAACTCTCCACGGTCTTCAAAGCCCTCAAGCTCGGCCATCCCACGAGTATCGAAGCCTCCAGCACGAAGCACAGCGGCGAAGTTTATCCCGACGGCGTCCTCGCCCACTTCGAGTTCCCGGCCCGCGGCGATCAGCCACCGGTCACGATCCATTGGTATGACGGCGGCCTCAAACCCGCCCGTCCGCGCGACCTAGAACCCGGCCGCGGCATCGGCGACACGCTCTACGTCGGTGATCGCGGCACGCTCATGGGTTATCGGCTGATTCCCGAGTCGAAGATGAAGGCCTTCGCCCGTCCGACCCAAAAACTCCCGCCCTCCCCCGGCCACTACAAAGAATTCATCGATGCCTGCCGCGGCGGCCCTCGCGCCGGCTCCGATTTCGTCGAACACGCCGGCCTCCTCAGCGAAACGTGTGTGCTCGGCAATGTCGCTCTCCGGTCCGGGAAAAAACTCTCGTGGGACGGCCCCAATTTCAAATTCACCAACGACACCGCCGCCAACCGCCTCCTCCACCGCGAATATCGCGCGGGCTGGTCCCTCGGCGCCTGAACGCCCCGTGCCCACGGGCTCTCACCTCCTCCCGAAAAAATGATTTTCCGCCTCTCTCACCTGGCACCCTTCCTCGTCGCATTCGCACTCTCTTCACTCGACGCCACCGCGCAGAAGATCCGTCCCCTTGAGTGGAAACTCGAGGCCCAGACCGAATACCGCGACGACCATCTCGTGCCGCTCGGTTTTCTGCCCGTCACGCGTTTCGGCGCCGATCCCACCGGCGCGCGCGACTCTACTCAGGCCATCCAGCGCTGCATCGACGAAGCCTACCGTCACCACCTCGCGTGCTATTTTCCCGCCGGCACCTATCTCGTGTCCGCCCCGTTGCGCGCAATCCAACGCGGCGGCGAGATGACCGATGTCCACGCTCTCATCGGCGGGGCCAAAGCCGGCCGCCGCCCCGTGCTCATACTCCGCGACCGCGCGCTCACCGGTGCGCCCACGCCCCTCATCCTCCTCCAATCGCAGGACCCCGATGGCAAAGAAAACGTGCCCGACGCCTACAACATGCTCTTCCGCGGCATCGACCTCGATCTCGGCGAGGGCAACACCGGCGCGATCGGCGTCCAACTCCACGGCGCGCAGGGCTGCGCCGTGCAGGACACAAAAATCTCCGGACGCGGCTTCTACGCCGGCCTCAAGCATCTCTCCGGCTCCGGCGCCTGCTACGGCAACATCGAAGTCGACGGCGGCGACTACGGCATCGACGCCGCCCAGGACAACGCGAAAGACCCTGTCATTGCCGGCCTCGTGCTGCGCAATCAGCGCGTCGCCGCGTTCCTCTTCGATCCTTTTACCGCCCTCACCGTCGTCGGCTTTCGCTTCGAGGGCATCCGCGGCCCGCTCATCACGCTCAAGCGCCGCGCTCAAAACTGCACCGGCCACCTCGGCCTGATCGATGGCGTGATCGAGCTACCCGACGCCACCGCGCCCGCCCTGCGCAACCTCGACCGCTCCATCTTCCTCAAAGACGTCTACGTCCGCAACGCCGCCGTCATCGTCCAAAACGACCGCGGCCCGCCGCTCGCCGGCACGCCCGCCGGTTGGACGCACGTGCGCGAGTATTCCTTTTTCCACGGTCCGCAGTCGCGTCTCGTCGACGGCCGTCTTGGTGGCGGCGAACTCACCGTCAACGACACCGTGCGCAACTACACCGGCCCCATCCCCACCGACTGCGTCGCCCGCAATCTCTGGGACGAATCCGCCATCCCCTCGCCGGAAGAGCCCGACCGCTTCGTCAACGTCGCCGACTTCGCTGCCGACCGTCGCAACGGCGCCGACGCCGCTCCCGCCATCCAGCGCGCCATCGACCAAGCCGCCCGCGAGGGCAAAGCCGTGTTCCTCCCCAAGGGCGACTACCGCGTCGCGCAGACCATCCGCCTCCGCGCCGGCACGCGTCTCTTCGGTGTCTCGCGCAACCTCAGCGTCCTCTACGCCGACAACGATTGGCAGGCCGCGACCGATACACCGATGCTCGCCACCGACGGCGGCGCCGACGCGACGACGCAGCTCGCCTTCCTCAAGCTCCACCTCAGCGACGATCTCCGCCACCGCATCCGCTGGCTCGATTGGACCGCCGGCCGTCGTTCAGTCGTCCGCGAAGTCTGGTTCGAGAAGCGGTGGAACGCCGCACCGTATCCGCAGCAGTGTATCCGGATCTCGGGCACCGGCGGCGGGCGCTGGTATGGTTTGTTCACCCGCACCGGCGGTCCCGCCTCGCGCCCGGACGCCTTCCGCCACCTGCTCGTCGAGGGCACCACTGAACCGCTGCACCTTTACGCCTACTGCCCCGAATACGCGCAGAGCGAATGCCAGGCAGAGTTCCGCCGCGCCCAAAACGTCTACGTCTACGGCCTGAAAGCCGAGACCGACCTCAAACGCACGCGTCAATCCACGCCCCTCTGGATCGTCGATTCGCGCAACATTCTCGTCTGTGGTTACACCGGTATCGGCGAAGCCGACGCCGGCCGGGGCCTCATCGAACTCTACGGCCGCAACACCGACCTCGTATTCGCGAACATGGGTCGCTGGCGCAAGTCCGCCGCCCCCGAAGACTCGTGGTTCTACGTCCTCGACGTCGCCACCAAGCAGGGCATCCGCAACGCCCTCGTGCCCGCGCCAACCGAACCCGAGCGCAACGTCGCGAGCCTCTTCAAACGCGGCACCGTCACCCTCACCCGCTGATTTTCACTCTCCCATGTCTGCCCCATCCCTCTGTTCCCCCCGCACGCCCAGCGTCTCCGCGCCGCTCTTCGCTGCGCTTACCGCCCTCCTCACTGCCTGCGTGCTGCCTTCACTCTCCTTTGGTGCCGCCGCCGCGCCCGCGCCACGCCCCAACATCGTCTTGGTCCTAGCCGACGACCTCGGTTACGGCGACCTCTCCTGCTACGGTCAAAAGAAACTCGCCACGCCCCACCTCGACCGTCTCGCCGCCGAGGGCATGCGCTTCACCCGCCACTACGCCGGCTCCACCGTCTGCGCGCCGTCGCGCACCGTGCTCCTGACCGGCCTCCACCTCGGCCACGCCCCACTGCGCACCAACTGGGACCAACCGATGCCCGACGCCGTGCCCACGCTTGCGCGCACGCTCCAAGCCGCCGGCTACACCACCGCCGCCTTCGGCAAATGGGGCGTCGGCGACGTGATCCCGGAAGACGATCCCAACCGCAAAGGCTTCGACGAATTCTACGGCTACGTGGACATGTATCATGCCCACAATCTTTTCCCGCCCTTCCTCGTCCACAACGGCCGCCGCGAGCCCCTCGCCAACGATCTCATCCCCGGCAGCGACGCCGCTCCCTTCGCCGGCCGCGGCAACGGTCTCGCGCAAAACCCGAAGGACTACGCCCCCGCGCTGATCATCGACGCCGCTCTCCGCTTCATCGACGCGCAGGCGAAGAAACCGTTCTTCCTCTACGTCCCGCTGAACACCCCGCACGCCAACAACGAGGGCGGCAAGGGCACCTTCAAACGCGGCATGGAGGTGCCCGACTTCGGCCCCTTCGCCGACCGTGACTGGCCCGCCGAGGAAAAAGGCTTCGCCCGCATGATACGCGATCTCGACCGCGACGTCGGCCGCATCGTCGCCAAACTCCGCGAGCGCGGCCTCGCCGAAAACACCCTCGTCCTCTTCACCAGCGACAACGGCCCGCACCAGGAAGGCGGCCACCTCGTGGACTTCTTCGCCTCCAGCGGCGAGCTCCGCGGTCGCAAACGTGATCTCTACGAAGGCGGCATCCGCGTGCCCTTCATCGCGTGGTGGCCCGGCCGCATCGCTGCCGGCACGACGAGCCCGCACCTGAGCGGATTCCAAGATTATCTACCGACCTTCAGCGAGCTCGCCGGCGCCAAAGCACCTGCCGGCGACGGCCTTTCCCTTGTGCCCACGTTGCTGGGACGCCCCGCCGAGCAGCGCCGCCACGAGGTGCTCTACTGGGAATTCTACG
>Ga0075163_10010444_pt1 | contig 12141 bp, 7 predicted proteins | sample JI1023141ADNA_FD_71478 | JGI IMG/M metagenome (GOLD analysis project Ga0075163, IMG submission 71478) | Wastewater effluent complex algal communities from Wisconsin, to seasonally profile nutrient transformation and Carbon sequestration -... | ecosystem: Engineered > WWTP > Effluent > Algae...
CTGCTCGCGACCGCCCTCGTCCTCTGCGCGTCCATCCATGGCAGCGCGCTCGCCGCGCCGCTCCCGCCGCTCACGGTGGCCGGTTGCTCGCTGCCGAATCACGACCTCGCCACCGCCTGGCAGACGGTGCTCGACCTCGGCTTTTCCGGCGTGGAGATCGCCGTGTTTCCTGAAAAAGAAACCGGCCCCGATCGGTATCCGTGGGTGGTGGTGGATCGCCTCGATGCCGCCGAGCGCACCCGCCTGAAAGCGCTCGCGGGAAAATTTCGCCACATCTCGACGCACTTGCCCTACAGCCCCGAGATGCGACCGATCGCCGCCGATCCCGCCGTGCGCGAAAGTTCCCGGCGTGAGCTGCGCCGAGCCCTCGACGACAGCGCGTTTTGGGGCGCACAGATCGCTAACGTCCACCTGATGAGCGAGCCCGGCGTCTCGTTTGCCGACGCGAAAGCCGACCTCGTCGGCCTCTACCGCGAGCTCGGCGAGCAGGCCGCGCGCAGCGGGATGAAAATCGCCATCGAGACGACGCGTCCCTATCGCGTCGCCGAATACCTTGAACTGATCCGCGCGATCGACCGGCCGAATGTCGGCGGCACGGTCGACACCGGCCACATCAGTTTTTTCAAACTCGATCTGTCGGTGCCCGCCACCGCGCGCAACACGCCCGAGGCCGTTCGCCAGCTTAACGACCTCCTCATGCAGATCGTCACCGCCCTCGGACCGAAGCTCTTTCACATGCACATCGACGAGGTGCGCGCGGCGGATTGGCGTGAGCACTTTGTGCCGGGTCACGGCATCGTGGATTGGCCCCGCCTGCTCGACCACCTCGCGCGCATCGGCTATCGCGGCGTGCTGGCCTCCGAGATTCTCTACTACGACGGCGCCGCGGACACCGGCCTCACGCTCACGCGGGCATTTCGCACGCGCACGCGCGACGGCGCCCCGGCCGCGGGTCTTCGCGAGATTAAAACCTTTCTGGAAAACCTCGCCGCCCGCCCCGCCCGCGTCCCCTGAATCCGTGCGATAGGCGATTGAAACCGGCCGGCAAGGTCGGCAACTTCGCCCGATGCACACCTTCCGACCGCTCTTCCTCGCGAGCCTTTTGGCTCTGGTTTCCGCCCCGATTCTCGGGGCCGCGCAGCCTGCGGCTGCGCCCAATCCGGGTTTCAGCCTCGATAAGATGGACCGCTCGGTCGACCCGCGCACCGACTTCGCGAAATACGCCGCCGGCGGCTGGTATGCCCGCAACGAGATTCCGTCCGACAAAGCCCGCTGGGGCGGCTTCAACGAGCTAACCGAGAGCAATTGGGTGAAGCTGCGCGGCGTCGTCGAGACCGCCGCCGCCAATCCCGGCACGGCCGGCGGGGTGAGCCAGAAGGTGGGCGATTTCTACACGTCGGCGATCGACACCGCCGCCATCGATGCGCGCGGCATCGAGCCGCTCAAAGCCGAATTCGCCGCCATCGCCGCCGCGAAATCCACCGACGAGCTCTTCGCGGTTGCCGCGCAGATGCAGCTCCGCCTCGGCAATCCGTTTCTCGGCATGGCGTTTTATCCCGATCAAAAACAGAGCGACCGCTACGGTTTCTATCTCTTTCAGGGCGGCATGAGTCTGCCTTCGAAGGAATACTATACCTCGGACAAATTCGCCCGCGAGCGCTGGGAGTTTGTCGGCCACGTCGCGAAGATGTTCGAACTCGCCGGCGATGTGCGCCCGGTCGCCTACCAAAATGCCGAGACGATTTTCGCCTTTGAGAAAGCCCTCGCGGCCAATGCCAAGCTTCCCGTCGAACTCCGCGACCGCATCGCCAACTACAACAAGATGACCATCGCCGCCGCCGTCGCCGCTTACCCCGGCGTGCCATTGGCGACCTTGATCGCGGGACTCGGCGTGCCGGCCACGGTCACCGAGGTGATCATCGGGCAACCGAAGTTTCTGGAGGGATTGTCCGCCGTGTTGCCGACGACGCCGCTTGCCGACCTGAAGACCTATGTGCGCTGGCACCTCTTGACCGACGCCGCGTCGCACCTCGCGGCACCGTTTGAAAAGGAGAACTTCCGCTTCTACGGCACGGTGCTCAACGGCACGCCGGAGCAGGAGCCGCGCTGGCAGCGCGCCACCAAGATCGTCGATGCATCGATTGGCGAAGCGCTCGGTCAACTCTACGTAGCGAAGCACTATCCGCCCGCGGCGAAGGCCCGCATGGATGAGATGATCCGCAACATCCGCACCGTTTTCCGCGAGCGCTTGGAAAAACTCGAGTGGATGTCCGCCCCGACCCGGGTGAAGGCCCTCGCCAAGTTCGACCGCTTCGAGCCGATGATCGGCTACCCGACGAAATGGCGTGACTACTCCGCGGTTGAAATTCGGCGCGACGATTATTTCGGCAATGTCGTGCGCGCGAAGCTCGCCTCCTCGCGCCGCGTTATCGACCGCACCGGTCAGACGGTCGATCGCGCCGAGTGGGGCATGACCCCGCCGACGGTGAACGCCTACTACTCTCCTGTTACCAACCAGATCGTGTTTCCGGCCGGCATTCTCCAGCCGCCCTTTTTCGATTTCACGATCGACGATGCGGTGAACTACGGCGCCATCGGCGGCGTGATCGGCCACGAGATCACGCACGGCTTCGATGACCAAGGTCGCCGCTCGGATGCCGACGGCAACCTCACCGATTGGTGGACGGCTGAAGACGCCGCGAAATTCCGCGAGCGCGCGCAGAAGCTCGTCGAACAGTTTAACAACTACCAGGCGCTGCCCGGCCTCGCGATCAACGGCCAGCTCTCGCTCGGCGAAAACATCGGCGACCTCGGCGGCACCTCGATCGCCTTCGAAGCGCTCCAGCGCTCGCTCGCCGGCAAGGAGAAGAAAGTTATCGACGGTCTCACGCCCGAGCAGCGCTTCTACATTTCGTGGGCGCAACAGTGGCGCACGAAGTTCCGCGACGATGCGATGCGCCTCCAGATCGCCCGCGGCCCGCACGCCCCCGGCAATTTCCGCGCCTTCGGGCCGCTCGTGAACCAGCAGGAATTCTACGACGCCTTCGGCATCAAAGAAGGCGACCCGATGTGGCGGAAGCCGGCCGACCGCTGCAAAATCTGGTAACGCCTCCCATGAGCACGACCATCGCAGCAGGCAAGGGGACGGCGACCGGTGAGGCGCCGATTCCCCGGCAGATCCCCTACATCATCGGCAACGAGGGCTGCGAGCGGTTCAGTTTCTACGGCATGAGGAACATCCTGACGGTGTTCCTCGTGTCGTCGTTGCTGACCTATTTGCCCGAGGCCGAGCGCGCCGGGGCGGCGAAGGATGTGTTCCACACGTTTGTAATCGGCGTCTATTTTTTCCCGCTGCTCGGCGGGTGGCTCGCCGATCGATTTTGGGGGAAGTATCACACGATCTTTTGGCTGAGCCTGCTGTATTGTGTGGGGCATTTCTGCCTCGCGATTTTCGAGACGAACCGGACCGGGTTCTACGTTGGCCTCGGTCTGATCGCGCTCGGCTCGGGCGGCATCAAGCCGTGCGTCTCGGCATTTGTCGGGGATCAGTTTGACCAGACCAACAAGCACCGGGCGAAGGTCGTGTTCGATGCGTTTTATTGGATCATCAATTTCGGCTCGTTCTTCGCTTCGCTGCTGATGCCGATTTTCCTGCGGAGCTACGGTGCGAGCGTGGCGTTTGGAATTCCCGGCGTGCTCATGTGCATCGCGACGGTCGTGCTGTGGATCGGGCGGAAGCATTACGTGATGGTGCCGCCGACGCCGCCGGACCCGCACTCGTTTCTCAATGTCGCGCGCACAGCACTCGCGGCCGGCGGCGCGGGCCAAGTGCTCGCTTGGGCGGGCGGCGCGGCGGCGTTGGCCGCGCTGTTCATGGTGCCGACTTTCGGCGTGGTGATTTCACTCTGCACGGCGCTGGTCGCGGTGATCGCGTTCGGCGGCATGGGCGTGTGGATTCAGCTCGACGGGGCGCGCGGCCGGCATCCGGACGAAGCGGTCGAGGGCGTGCGTTCGGTGCTGCGGGTGCTCGTGTTGTTCGCGCTGGTGACGCCGTTTTGGTCGCTCTTCGACCAGAAGGCGTCGACGTGGGTGCTGCAGGCGAACGCGATGACGAAGCCCTCGTGGTTTCAATCGTCGCAGATGCAGGCGCTCAACCCGCTGCTCGTGATGCTGCTGATTCCGTTTAACAATCTCGTGCTGTTTCCGGCGCTGAAAAACGCCGGCTGGGAAATGACGGCACTACGGCGCATGACGGTCGGCATCGTCTTTTCCGGACTCTCGTGGGTCGTGGTGGGCGGTATGCAGGTCGTGCTCGACGGCGGGCAGGTGTTTTCGATCGCGTGGCAAGTGCTGCCCTATGCGCTGCTGACACTCGGCGAAGTGCTGGTGTCGGCGACGGGGCTGGAGTTTGCCTACAGCCAGGCGCCGCAATCGATGAAGGGCGTGCTCATGAGCTTTTGGCTGCTCTCGGTTACGATCGGCAACCTCTGGGTGCTGGTCGTGAATGCGGGCGTGAAGAATGCTACCGTGACTTCGCTCATCGCGTCGACGGGCTTCGGGACGACGGCGTTCCAGATGTTTTTCTTTGCCGCGTTCGCGTTCGTCGCCGCGGCGGCGTTCGCGCTGTGTGCGCGTAGCTACCGGCCGGTGGATCACTACCGCAAGGCGTAGTGACGGGCGGCCTCGGCGGTGGAATTGCGATTGCCGCCGGGGTCGGAAACGGGCGGGGTGGAGCCATGAAAATTCGACGCACGCTGGGGTTCTTTGTTGTGGGTCTGTTGGCCGCGATCAGCGCGATGGCAGCGGTGCCGGAGCCTATGCTGGGGAAGAAGGGTAAACTCTTGCTCGAAGAAAATTTTGAGGCGGCCGCGTTGCCCAAAGGTTGGGCGAAAAATACCGGCACGCTTGCGGTCGCAGGTGGCGTGCTACACGCGAGCCAACTGGCGAAGGACAATCACGTCGCGGCCTTCCGCAAGGCGCTGCCGCTGCAAGACTGCGCCATCCAGCTCGATTTCAAATTCGCGGGCGCGACGACGTTCAACCTCGGCTTCGATCCCGCGCCCGGTGAGTTGAAGAAGAAGGGCCATTTGTTTTCCGTCGTGATCACGCCGACGGGCTGGACGCTCACGGAACACGTGGACAAAGCCGACCCGCAGTCGAAGAACGTGACGCACGCGAAGGCCGCGACGAAGTTCGCGCAGGGCGAGTGGTTCACACTGTTGCTCGAAGTGAAAGGCGACGACGTCGTGGTGCGCGTCGACGGCAAGGAGCCGCTGCGGGCGAAGGCGAAAGATTTTCACGTGAAGAAGCCCGGCCTCGTCTTTCGCGTGGGCGGAAAAGACGGTCAGGACATGCTCGTCGACAACGTAAAAGTCTGGGCGCTGGAGTGAGCGCGGAGCTCAGCGGGCGGAGAAACGGTAGACGGTTGTGCTGCGGTAGGTTTCTCCGGGGCGCAGGATCGTGGAGGGGAAGGCCGGCTGGTTGACGGAGTCGGGGAAGTGCTGGGTCTCCAGGCAGAGGCCGCCGCGGTGGGCGTAGGTGGCGCCGGATTTGCCGGTGAGTTGGCCGGTGAGGAAGTTTCCGGAGTAGAACTGCAGACCGGGTTCGGTTGTCAGGACATCCAGGATACGGCCGGAGGCGGGCTCCTTCAGGGTGGCGGCGAGCGCGAGGGTCCCATCGGCGGAATCGAGCACCCAATTGTGGTCGTAGCCGGCGCCGTAGCGGAGTTGTTCGTGGGTATCGCCGATCCGGGCGCCGATGAGGTGCGGCGCGGTAAAATCGAACGGCGTGCCGGCGACGGGGGCGAGTTCACCGACGGGAATGAGGCCCGGGTCGACGGGGGTGTAACGGCGCGCGTGCAGCGTGAGTTCGTGGCCGAGGACGTCGCCGTGGCCAGCGCCGGCGAGGTTGAAGTAGCAGTGGTTGGTGAGATTGACGGGCGTGGCCCGATCGGTCGTCGCCGCATAGTCGATACGCAGGGCGCAGTCGGCGGTGAGGGCGTAGGTGACCTCGACATCGAGTTGGCCGGGATAGCCTTCCTCGCCGTCGGGGCTCGTGTAGCGGAGCCGCAGGGCGGGCAGGCCGTCGCGCGTGGTGGGCTCGGCGGACCAGAGGACTTTGTCGAAGCCGAGGTTGCCGCCATGCAGATGGCACGGTCGGCCGCCCGGAGAATTGTTGGTGGCGAGCGCGTAGGTGCGTCCGTCGAGAGTGAACCGACCGCCGGCAATGCGGTTGCCGACGCGGCCGATGAGGGCGCCGAAAAACGGCGAATCTGCGGCGTAGCGCTCCACGGAGTCGAAACCGAGGGCGACATCGGCGAGGCGACCGGTGCGGTCGGGGGCGAGCAGGCGAACGATGGCGCCGCCGAAATCGGTGATCTCCGCCGCGAAGCCGGACGGATGCTGGAGGACGTAGAGGCGGGCCTCGCGGCCGTCGGGGAGTTTTCCGAAGGATTGCACAGTTAAGAAAGAGAGGAGGGCGGCGGGTGCGCCGCCGCAGAGCGCGCGGAGAAAACTGCGTCCCGGGTCCGGCGGAAATTACGGAGGCAGGAGCCCGGCCATCACGGCGACGGCTTCCTGACGAATTGAGAGAATCGCGCGGAGGTCGGCCTGGGCCTTGGCGAGGCGGGCTTCGTTTTGCCGGTGAATCTCGTGGGCGCGCGCGAGGCGCGATTTGATTTCGGCATCCGGCAAATTATCGGTCACGGCGGAGCGCAGGGCGTCGCGCTCAGGATTTGCAGACGCACCGCGTTTGCCTTTTTCGGCTCCGGGCGCGGGGCTGCGCACGTTAGCGGCACTGGTCCACAGAGTGCGGCGGATTTCTTCAATTTTCGTGATGCGCTCGACCATAAGCGTCCACTCGGTGTCGTCGGGCACCACGAGGCGCTCGCGCAAACGATCGAGGCCGCGGGCCTGCGCGTCGGCGGGGTTGGACTTGGGGCCGCGTGCGTCGGCGTTGTCGTCGCGTTTCTTGGGCTTTCCGCCGGTTTCTTCGATGACGCCGTCGCGCTTCATGGCGCGAATCTCCTCTTTGTTGGCTTTGGCGGCGACAGCCGGGTTGACGGAAAACGTAAAGGCCAGCGCGAGGGGCGCGAGCGGCGAGAGGCGGAAGCGTTTGAAAATGGGGGCGGCAGGAGGCACGGCGAGAGGGGTAACGTTGGGGAACTTGGTGGGCGGGGCGAGGAGGGGCAAGCGTTTGTCTCGTTGCTGGACATGCGGGCATCGGCCCGGGAGTTTCGGGCGATGAGAGCGCGACTGAACATGGTGGTGTGGATGGGCTGGCTCGGGGCGCTGATCGCGCTCGCCGGTGCGGCTGCGGGGGCGGTGCCGATGGCGGCGTCGCCATTGGGGGCCGTGATCGCGGCGGCTGCGGCCGAGGTGGAGCGCGAGCCCGCCGATTCGGCGAAAGGAAACCGGCTCGCGCTCATCGAAGGAGGCTACGATGCCCTGCTGTTGCGCGTGCACCTGATCAGGCAGGCGCGAGTGTCGGTGGGCATCCAGACGTTTATCTGGACCAACGACGAGTGCGGACGGCTGTTAATCTACGAGTTGATCGAGGCGGCGCGACGCGGGGTGAAAGTGCGGATTTTGGCGGACCACCTCGTGTCGGAACAAGATCCGGCGACCATGGCATTTCTGGCGACGGCGCATGCGAATCTCGAAGTTAAACACTACCGCCCGGCGGCGGGGCGCATGAAACCTTCGTGGTGGCGGAAGCTGTTCGCGGGAGCCGTGGGCTTTCGGGCGATCAACCAGCGGATGCACAACAAGGTCCTGCTCGTCGACGATGCGGTGCTGGTGACGGGTGGCCGGAATATCGAGAACACCTATTTCGATCATTCGACAGCGATGAATTTTCGCGATCGCGACGTGTTGGCGGTGGGGCCGGTGGTGCGGGCGGCGGTGACTTCGTTTGAGGAATTTTGGGCGTATCGCCACGCGGTGCCGAGCCGGGAGCTCGTGGATGTGGTCGGCGTGATGGAGCGGGGCGATTTTCGGAAATATGCGACGAAGGCGGACTACGATTTTGGGACGCATTTTGCGGATCTGAGCCGCGACGCGGACGACGCGGCGGTGGTGACGGCGCGCTTTGCCGCGAGGCTGCGGTCGGTGAACCGGGTGACGTTCATCTCCGACGAGCCCGGCAAGTCGCCCACGAGCGGCGACGGCGGAATGCCGCGGATCACGCGGGCCTTGCGGGAGACGTTGGAGACGGCGCGGACCACGGTGGTGATGCAGACGCCGTATCTCGTGCTGAGCAAACCGGCGCGTGAGCTCCTCAAAGAGATGCAGACGCGGAATCCGGCGCTGCGCGTGCAGATCTCGACGAACAGTTTCGCGTCGACCGACAACCTGTTCGCCTATTCGGCAAATTACCGACTGCGCAACGACTACATCCAGCACCTCGGGCTGGAGGTGCACGAGTTCAAGCCGCTGCCGGCGTCATTGCACACGCTCTTTCCCCGGCACGCGCAGATGAGCGCGCTCGCGGCGGCTCGGACGCCGGCGGGGAAGCCGGCGCGATCGCCGTTTCTGTGTGTGCACGCGAAGTCGCTCGTGGTGGACGAGCGCGTGGCTTTCGTGGGCACTTACAACCTCGACCCCCGTTCGGAGAATCTGAATACGGAGGTGGGGCTCCTCGTGGAGGATGAGGTGTTTGCGCGCGAACTGCGTGCGGAGATCGAGCGCGATATGCGGCCAGAGAACAGTTGGGTAATCGGACGGCGGGTGTTGCCGCTGCGGCTGGACACGGTGAACCGGTTCATCGATGAAGCGCTCTCGCTCGGACCGATCGACCTGTGGCCGATTCAGAACACAACTAGTTTCGAGCTGAAGGCCGAAGGAGCGGCCGTGCCGCCGGCGCACCCGGATTTCCACCGGCACTACCGGGATGTCGGCGCGTTTCCCGGCACCGAGGGCCTGCTGACAACCAAAGAAATTCTCACGCGGCTCTACAAGGCGGTCGGGGCGCCGCTCACGCCGATTCTCTGAAACGGACGCGAGCACGACGCGGCAGTGAAAGGTGAGCCCGCGTGGTTGACGCAGATAGAAGGTGAGGGCGTTGACTTTTTCTCGCCGGCGCGTCCGGTGCCGTCCTAGCTACCACCCCTATGACCCGCGCCCCCTTCGCCGTTTCCCGTGCAACCTCGATCCTGTCCATCGCGTTGCTTGCGTTTACCTCAACCCATCTGGGCGGCCAGACGCCGGCGACGACCGCCGGCACCGGGAAGATTGTGATGAGCCCGTTCGAGGTGCGCGGTCCGCAGGATCACGGTTACCGGGCGGGTTCGGCGATCACGGGAACCGGCACGGCGGGGCTGATCAAAGATACGCCGCTCAACATCAGCATCGTGTCGCGGGAACTGATCGCCGATCAAGGCGGCAACCAACTCATCGACGTGCTGCGCGGTGCCAGCTCGGTGGCGTTGCAGCCGAAGGACGAGACCATGATTTTGATCCGCGGCTATACTGGGCCGAAGTTCGTGAACGGCTTGCCGGCGGGTGACGGCCTGACGCTTTACGACGTGGACCGGGTGGAGGTCGTGAAAGGTCCCAATGCGGTGTTTGCCGGAATCTCCAATCCGGGTGGCACGGTGAACATGATCAAGCTGAAGCCGAGCTTCGTCGCGCAACACTCGGCGGAAGTCACGTTCGGATCGTTCGACCACAAACGGGCGGTATTTCGGACGGCGGGACCATTGTTCAAAGACAAATTGGCCTACAGCTTCACTTACGGCACTACGGACGAGCAAAGTGAGATCGACTACATGTATACGAAGGAGCGGTTTTACAGCCCGGGTCTCACGTGGCGGCCGACCGATCGCCTCACCTTTACCGCGCGCTACAGCAATCTCGACCGCGAAGCCGGGCGACGCCCGCACACGGTGATCAGTCATCCGCTGTTCCAGCAGCGCGATCGCGAGGCGATTCAACTCTACGACAAGCTGGGCCTGGCGCGGCCGGCGAGCTACCCGCAGTTGGAAAACGGTGCGGTGCTCACTCCGGCGGGACTGCCGATCACGACCGGGCGCGCGGCCCCGGAGACGGTCGACGCATTTGTCGCACGCACGCTCGGCGCCAACGTGGTGCCGTATCCCGGGGTGTTCTCGCGCGATTTTTTCCCGAGCGACTCGTTCAACTACAACGGTCCCGACGGCCGGGACAATTACATGAACAAAACCACCACGCTCGAGGGTGAGTGGGTGGCGTCGCACGAGCTGGCGGTGCGCGCGATTTTTCAGCAGGTCGACAGCAACCGTATGCGTCGCGAGTTCAACGGGCTGCGGCCGGTGGCGGGTCAGCGTCTGCGTAGCTCGATCTCGGATTTCAAGCCGGGTAGCCTGACATTTGCCGCGCGCCTTGAGGCGGCCTATAAACTCGATCTGCGGGCTGCCGGTAGACACGACCTTTTGGTCGGCGTGCAGCACGACGGAGCCAAAGATGTCATCAACGCGAACACGGTCGCGACCGCGCGCATCCTGACTTACAGTCCTTCAACGGGACCGATTCCGAATTTGTTGCAGTTGATGCGCGATCAATACGGCGCGACCTACAATGAGCCGGGAGTCGTCCGCAAAGGCGGCGGGCATACGAACGCAACCTACGGGGTGCTGCAGTCGGCCTTCTTTGGCGATCGGCTGCGCACGTTGGTGGGGGGCCGACGCTTGGTGAATCACCGTCCGACCGACGACAACCGCGACGGTAAGGACGAGGATTTCGCGACAACGAAGGCGTTGCCGCAGTTCGGCGCGCTGGTGCGGCTTACGCCTCAGGTGAGTGTCTACGGAAATATCAGCAAAACCTTTGTGCCCCAGCGCCAACAGTCGGCTGACCTCGCCGCGATCCGGGCGAGCCAGGGTGATCCGACTCTCTCGACCTATCGCCCCCCAACCGTGATCCCGCAGAAATTTCTCGCGGCCGATTTGCTGGGGCGCGGCTGGGAAGTCGGCGCTAAATTTGATGTCGGCGACGGGCGCTTGCTCGGCACGGTGACCTACTTCACCAACGAAGAATCCTCTCGGCTGGATATCGATACGGTGAATCAGGTGCTCTACCAGTTGCCTGGTGGCACGGTGCGTATCGCGGCCGGCCAGACCCAGACAAAAGGCTATGAGTCGGAGTGGGTGTGGACGCCGCATCTCAATTACCAAGTGCTCCTGAGTGGCAGCTATTTCACCAAGAAGAACGAAGTGACCAACCCGGCTGAGCCGCGTGAAATCGGTTCCCACCTCGAGTCCGTTCCGCGCTACACGGTCAGCCTTTGGAACAAGTATACGTTTACGACCGGCGGGCTGAAGGGCGCGTATGTGGGCGGAGGTTTCACGGCGTTGGGTGAGAGTTACGTGCACCCGAGCTGGACCGTGCCGATCAAGAGCGATCCGGTCGTGCTCGCCGATGTGCTGGTGGGCTACATCACCAAAGTGGGTGACTTGCCCGTGAATTTCCACGCGAGCGTCCGCAATCTCGCCGACACGCGTCACCTCAATAACACGTTCCAATACGGCGAGCCCCGCACTTATCGCGTGGGCGCGAGGCTGAGTTTCTGAGCACAGGGCAGGCTGGTGGTTTATCGGATCCGCGGCTCGCGTGAGGCGTTCCGACAGACGGCGACGACCAAAAATTGATCGACGAAAAAAGGGCGGACCAAACGTCCGCCCTTTTTCATCGAGGAATGAAAGAAAACTTATCCCTCAGCAATGCAGTAGAGGAACTCGTGGCCGCGGAGGAAGAGCTCTTTGCCGAGCATTACGGGCGAGGCGTCGATGCGGTCGCTCAGGCGGTTTTGGGCGACGATTTCGAACTTCGGAGAATCTTTCAGCACCATGACGAGGCCCTCGCGGCCGGCCACGTAGAGGTTGCCGTTGGCGGCGAGCGGGGAGGCGTAGATGCCACGGAGGCCTTCGAGTTGTTGGTCCTGATAGTGGACTTCGCCGGTGAGCGCGTTGAGGCAGGAGAGGTAGGCATCGTTGCTCTTGCTGAAATAGAGGCGGTCGCCGGAGAGGACTGGCGAGGGCACGTAGGGCGTGCTCTTGCGCGCGCTCCACACGATGTTCGGCGTATCCGTGACGTCGCCACGCGCAGTGAGCTTGATGGCTTGGACGGAGTTGCCCTGAAAGCCGCTCGTGAGGAAAACCATGCCGTG
>Ga0075163_10010445_pt1 | contig 12140 bp, 8 predicted proteins | sample JI1023141ADNA_FD_71478 | JGI IMG/M metagenome (GOLD analysis project Ga0075163, IMG submission 71478) | Wastewater effluent complex algal communities from Wisconsin, to seasonally profile nutrient transformation and Carbon sequestration -... | ecosystem: Engineered > WWTP > Effluent > Algae...
GCATTGGATCTGCTGAACGTGGCCATGCTGGCGGTGGTGATCGCTGTCTTCGGCTTGCGGGGAAGCGGTGGCACCCTGGCGCCGATCGAGGTCGGTGTGCTGTACGCCTTCGTCAGCTACATCGGGCGGGTGGTGGAGCCGCTGATCCAGATCACCATGCAGTTCTCGCAACTGCAGCAGGCGGTGATCTCGGCCGCACGGGTGAACACCTTGCTGGACGAGGCCGAGGCGCCGCGCCCGGCCGCCACCGGCAGGTTGACTGCAGGCGCCATCGAGGCCCACGACCTGGAGTTCGCCTACAAGCAGGGGGTGCCGGTGCTGCGACGAATCTCGCTGCGCATCGAACCCGGCGAATTCATCGGCATCGTCGGCCCCACGGGCAGCGGCAAGAGCAGCCTGCTCTCGCTGCTATTGCGCTTCTACCCAGTGGCCCAGGGGCAGCTGTCGATCGACGGCCAGCCCATCGCCGACCTGGACGAAGAAGCCTTCCGGGGTGCCGTCGGCCTGGTACCGCAGGAGCCATTCCTGTTGGCTGCCAGCGTGCGCGAGAACATCGCCATGGGCCGACCTCTGGGCGACGCCCAGATCCGCGCGGCCGCCATGTCGGCCGGAGCCCATGGGTTCATCGAGCGGCTGGAGAACGGCTACGACACCGTTCTCGGCGAGGGGGGCGCACGGCTCGCCGTGGGCGAGAAGCAACTCATTGCCATCGCCCGTGCGTTGGCCGGCCAGCCCCGGATCCTGCTGTTGGACGAAGCCACGTCGCACATCGACAGCGAGACCGAACGCATGGTGCAACAGGCTCTGGCAGCCTTGCGTGGGCACCTGACGATCGTGTCGATCGCACACCGCTTGTCGACCATCCGCGAGGCCGACCGCATTCTCGTGCTGAGCCACGGGCGCATCACCGAACAGGGGCCGCACGACGCCTTGATGCAGATCGATGGCGGGCTGTACCGACGGCTGGTCGAACTGCAGCAACTCTCCGGTGGGGACCGGAGCGGCTGGACCGGCTCAGACTCTTGAGTGCTCAGCCCTTGCCCGCCAGACGGGCGCGCTCGCGGGCCTCATCCTCACGCATGTGAGTGATGAAGAAGCGGGTGAAGAAGGCCGCCATGCCCAACGTGATGGCAATCACGGCAGCACTGAGCAGCCCGTAGTCGGTGGAGAAGAAGTCCTGCAAGGCACGCATCGTGGATTCCTTGGTGTGGTTCTCGATGCCGACATCTGACACCCGGTCGCGCCCGGCCGGCTTGCGCTGGCGCAAGCCGGGATGTCAAGCCCGTTTGCGGCGATACATGTCGGCGTCTGCGTGCCGCACCAGCGCCTCGACGTCGACACCGTCGCGCGGGTACAGGGCCAACCCGATGGAAACACCCACGCGGGCCTCTTCGGCCCCGGCGATCGGTTCGGCGAACAGGCTGGACTGCAACTTGTCGGCCACTCCGCGGGCATGCGACTCCTCGGCGATACCGTCAAGCACGATCAGGAACTCGTCACCGGCCCAACGTGCCACCAGATCGCCGTCACGCAGGCTGGCTGTCATGCGCTGGCCCATGACCCGAAGGACCTGGTCGCCGGCCTCGTGGCCGAAACGGTCGTTGACCGACTTGAAACCGTCAAGATCCAGGAACAGCAAGGCGAACGCGGCGTCGTCGCCTGTGCGCCGCTGCAGGCCGATCAGGTCGCTGATGCGGCGCAGCATCGCCTCGCGGTTGGCCAGGCCGGTCAAGCGGTCGGTGGCCAGTTTGTGGGTCATCGCGGCAAAGCTCTGCGCCAACTCGCCGATCTCGTCGTGCCGGTCCACCTTCAGGGGTGCATCGAACTGGCCTTCCCCAACCTGCCGCGCGGCAGTGGCGATCTTGTTCAGGTCGCGCGAAACAACGCCCAGGCTGATCAGCCCGACGCCCACCACCGCCAGCGCGGCAAGCACTGTCAGCCCCATCGTCTGGTAGAGGTTGGTCGTCACCTGGTGCAAGAAGTCGCTTCGGGGCACCGCCACGGCGATGATCCAATCCAGCCCGGCGGTGTCGCGCATGCGGGCATAGGCGATCTGCAATGCCGCACCGTCAGGCCCCTCGATCTGGCCGGCGCGGGCTTCGGTGGGCCGGCTGGCAGCCGCCATCAGAGCCCGCACTTTCTGGTAAGTGCCCGCCAGCAACGGGTCATCCACGTCGGCGGCGTTCTGCCGCAGGTGGGCGCCGTCAATGCCCTTGCGGATGTGCGACCCGCGCGAGGTGGCGATCAGGTCACCGCTGGGTTCAACGATGAATGCAAAGCCATTGGCGCTGGTCTTCAGCGAGCGCACGAAATCGCTCAGGTGCTGCAGGGACACATCGGTGGCGACAACGCCGCGTGTCACGCCGAGGGCATCCGGCACCTTGCGGGCCCGCGTGGCCACCAGTTCCTGCGTTCTGAAGTCGATGTAGATCGAGGTCCAGGTCTCGGTGGCTGCGCTGCGCCCCGCCTGGTACCAGGGGCGTTGGCGAGGCTCGAAAACCTTGTCCTCCTGCTTCGCATCGCCGAGTTCGCCGTGAATGCCGCTGAACTTGTAGAGTGTTCGGGGGCCTTCGCTTCGCACGCGCAGGCGAAGCTGGGCGTCGTCTGGGCCGTCACGCCAAAGGCCAAAGAAGTGGCCCTGCTCGTCGCCGTAGTAGGCGTAATTGTTCAACTCGCGGTGCACCGAGGTCGCCAACCAGAAGCGGGTGCGCAACGCAGCCAGTTCAGCCTGTACGGATACCGGAGCAGGTACGCCCTTGGGAAAGGCCGTCTCCAGCACGGCGCCCGACCCCAGGACATGCCGTTCAACCGCCTGGGAAATTCGGCCGACGGTCTCGATCAACAGGCTGTCGGCCAAGTGATCCACCGCCTCGCGCCCTGCTCGGTACGACAGCCCACCCACTACCATGGCCAAGCCCATGACCAGCACCACGTAGGGCACGGTCAGAAGCTGGCGCAGGCTCAGCCAACGAAACAACGGCACGTCAACCCTCCATGTGCTGCCACCCCGGCTGTACAGCCCGGTCAGCAGAGGCCCCGCTCTGCAGAAGCCCATGTCTTTTTGCTGCAGTCAGTCTACGCCGGGCGTCAAACCCGACCAACGCACTGCCGGCGACGGGGCCACCATTGCTTCACGCGGCTGGCGCGCGCCTACAACAGCAGTGGCTGGCCGAGGCTCACACCCAGGCCGCGCGCAGTGGACAGCAGTGCGTGATCCGGAGGAACCAGCCGCCGGCCGCCGGCTGCCTCGGTGAGCGAGATGCTGGCGCAGTCGTCACCCTTCAGCACCACCATGCGGCCGAAGGCACCACGCCGAACCAACTGGGCGGCGTGGTAGCCGAAGCGGGTCGCCAGCACGCGGTCGTAGGCCGTCGGCGAGCCGCCACGTTGCACGTGGCCCAACAGGGTGGACCGCACCTCGCCCGCCAGCCGTGATGCGAGTTGCTCTTGCAACCAGTTTCCGACCCCGCCGAGGCGGACCCGGCCGGGACTGTCGTGCAGGATCTCGCGCACGCTGACGGGCTCGGCTGCCGCGTGAGCCCCCTCGGCGAGGCAGATCAGGGTATACCCCTCACTCGACTCCCGCGCGCGACAAAATGCTGCCACGGCGTCCAGGCTGAAAGGCAGTTCGGGCAGCAGGATCATGTCCGCCCCGCCAGCCAGCCCGCCTTCCAGCGCGATCCAGCCCGCATCGCGCCCCATGGTCTCGGCGATCATCACCCGGCCATGGCTGCGCGCGGTGGTGGCGAGGCGGTCCAGAGCCTCGGCCACGACCGCCACCGCACTGTCGAAACCGAAGGTTCGGTCGGTGCCAGGCAGATCGTTGTCGATGGTCTTGGGCACGCCCACCACCGGCAGGCCCAGCTGGGCAAAGCGCTCGGCAATGACCATGGTGCCGTCGCCGCCGATGGCCACCAGGGCATCGAGGCGCAGTTCGTCGCGTGCGTAGGACAGCGCGGCGGCGGAGACGTCCGCCCCCCCGGCGCCGAAATAGCGAAACGGATCGGCCCGATTGTGCGTGCCGAGGATGGTGCCGCCCTCCGCCGGGATGCCGCGCACCGCGGCCTCGTCCAAGGGCCGCGAGGCCTTCGTGCAGAGCCCCAGGAAACCGCGCTCGATGCCTGTGACGCGGGCGCCGCATTCGCGGATCAGCGCCAGGGTGACCGCCCGGATCACCGCGTTGAGGCCCGGGCAGTCGCCCCGCCGGTGAGCAGGCCGATGTGCATGCCTCAGGCGAGCCAGGCGGCCAGGTCTGTCTTCAGTTGGCGGATGTCGGCCTCACGGGTGTACATCATGTGGCCGGCGCCGTAATAGCGGTGGGTGATTCGCTGGCGCACGTCCGCGCCGATGTCCAGTTGATCCAGCGCCCAGTCGGTGGCGCTGTAGGGTGTGCCCAGGTCGTAGTGACCACTGGCCACGAACACCGCCAGATGAGGCAACCGGCGCATCGCCCGGGCCAGGTCGGTGCTGGTGCAGGTGTAGCTGTTCCCCTGAGATTCACCACGGTTCCAGTTCCACACCTTGTGCGCCTGCTCGGACATGGGCACATAGACCCGGTCGGCACCGATACCCAGCGTGCTGCGGAAGTAATCCATTGCGGCCATCGTGTAGGGGCTCACCAGGGCCTCGATCGACGGATCGAACTCCCACTCGCGCTTGCGGTCCGGGCCCATCGGGCCGGCCACTCGGGCGTCGAGCCGGCCGAGGATCTGACCCCTCTCGCGCAGCAACTCGGAAAAGTAGCGGGCATCGCTGACCCGCAGGTTCATGTGCTCCACAGCCGCCGCCGGCAGGCCGATCAACTCGCCTACGCGGCGCGCGATGCGGCTGCGCTCCTTGCCGCTCAAGGTGCCACCGCGGTGGAGTGCCGACAGATAGTCGGTGTGCACGAAATCCAGCGCTGCAGTGCGCGCCGCCTCGGGCGACGTTGCCAGGTTGCCCTTCAGGCATCCGTGGTACTGCGCGGTGCCGGCGAAAGCCGGCAGGTACAGCGCATAAGGCAGGTCGTTTCGGGGCGAAAACTCCAGCGCCTGGATGTCCATCGCGCAGGACACCAGCACCAGGCCAGCCAGCGCCACGCCCTGGCTGCACAGGCGGTCCGCCATCGCGGCAGCGCGGGTGGTGCCGTAACTCTCGCCGCAGAGGTAGATCGGCGAGCCCCAGCGCTGATGGCGTGTGAGCCAAGCGCGGATGGCCTCGCACAGCATCTCCACATCGCCATCCACGCTGAGCGCCTTCTTGCGCGCGTCGTCACTGGCGGTGATCGAGTAGCCGGTATGCGGCGGGTCGATGAAGACCAGATCGAAGTGTTCGAACCAGGACAGCGGGTTGTCCTCCACGCGGTACGGCGGGGTCGGCATGCCGCCGTCGTCGCGTACCCGCACCCGCTTGGGGCCCAGTGCGCCCAGGTGGAGGAACATCGAGGCCGAACCGGGGCCACCATTGAAGGCGAAGCAGACGCCGCGTGAAGCCCCACCCTGCAACTGGTACGCGGTGGTGAACACAGCGGCCTGCGGCTCGCCATGGGTCTCGCCGTGCAGGTCGGACAGCACTGGCATGAACTCGGCATCGACCCGGTAGGCCAGTCGCTGGTCGCCGGCCAGGGCTTCACCGGTGCTGCGTGCAGGCGCCTGTGCCAAGGCAGCCTCGACAGCAGCGCGCTGGCGCTTGTTGGCCTCGGCAATTTCGGCGGGGGTCGGCTTGCTGATGGTGTCGGTCATGGGTGTCTCCCGTTTGAAGTTGTTGGAGGTTTCAGGCTTCCGGGCCCTGGAATCCTGCAGCCCGATAAGTGACCACCAGCGTGTCGCGGTGACCGGCGCCGCCAGGCTGCAGCGGCTGGATCGGGGTGGACTCGTGGACCACGCGTTCGTCGTCCAGCCACAGCGTGCTCCAGGGTTCGGTCAACGTGAATCGCTGGCCCTCGCGGCCTTGGGCGGCAAAGACCCGTGTCTCGGCTCCCTTGACGCCTTCGCGTGAAACCAGGGTCACGCTGACCAGGTCGACCCCGTCGCGGTGGGCCCCCTCGGGTGTCGGGCGGCCGATGCCGTCGGTGGTGTCGATGCGGAACACATGCGCCTCGACAAACCAGGGCTGCACACCCTTCAACGCCGACGCGCGTGCCGCGCCCAGCACCAGCCAGCGGTTCCACAGCGGGTGGGAGGCAAGCGCCGGCTCGACAGGCTCGAAATGGCGCTCGATGCCGCCGTGCAGCGCGTTGTACTCGACCGGCTGCCAGTGGGCCCGGTGCGGTTGTGGCGTGACGGCATCGCCATCGACGATGTAGCAGCCGTGCCGGCGCCGCCGGTACCGGCCCCCGTCCTTCAGGTAGGCGTCGGGCGGCAAGCGATCCCAGAATGGCAACCAGTCGGCCCACTCGGCGGCAGGCGCGCCCAGCCAACCCGTGGCACCGGCCGCGCCCAGCACGGCAAAGCCCTGGGCAGCCAGCACGCCATCGAACTCGGCGGGGGCAGTGAGAGGGGGCGACAACAGCATGACGTGGATTGTGGCGCGGCTCACCAGGTGTCGAGCATCGAGCGTCGGGGGGCCAGCGGCACGCCGGCCACCGCACGCAGGCCCCGGCACAGCCAGGCCCGGGTCTCGGCGGGATCGATGACGTCGTCGATCTCCAGGTGGCTGGCCATGTTGAGCGCCTGGCCACGCTCGGCCGCTTGGGCCAGAAGTTGCTGGAACAGGGCTTCGCGGCCCTCGCCCGCCGCCTCCAGTTCCTTGCGAAAGCCCAGACGAACGGCGCCCTCCAGCCCCATGGCGCCGAACTCGGCGGTCGGCCAGGCGGCGGTGGCCACCGGGGCGTGGAAGTGGCCGGCCGTCAGCGCCATCGCACCCAGGCCATAGCCGCGCCGCAGGACGACGCTGAATACCGGCACCCGAAGGGCCGCCGCGTTGACGAACAGGCGCGCCGCATGGCGCACCATGGCGGTGGCCTCGGAAGCTGGGCCCACCATGAAGCCGGGCGTGTCCACCAGTGTGACAAGTGGCAGGCCAAAGGCGTCGGCCAGCTGCATGAAGCGGGCAAGCTTGTCGCAAGCCGGCGCGTCGAGGGCACCCGCCAGGTGGCGCGCGTGGCTGGCCGCCACGGCGACAGAGCGGCCTTCGATGCGGGCCAGCGCAGTGATGATGCCGGTGCCGAATTCGGCTCGCAGTTCCATCACGCTGGCCTCGTCGGCCACGGTGTGCAGGATGGCGCGTGGGTCGTACAGGGCATTGCGGTTGAGCGGAACGGCCTCGCGCAGAACAGCCTGGTCGCCGGCCCCGCCCGGCGGCAGATTGCCTTGAAAGTACGCCAGATAGCGCTTCGCCGCGGCCACCGCTGCCGCTTCGTCGGGCACGCGCAGGTCGACCACGCCGTTTGGCCCCAGCACCGAAACAGGGCCCACATCCTCCGGCGCGACGCGCCCCAGGCCACCTCCCTCGATCATCGCCGGGCCACCCAAGCCGATCGAGGCTGACTCCGTGGCGATGATCACATCACTGCTCCCCAGCAGGGCCGCGTTGCCGGCAAAGCATCTGCCTGCCACGATGCCCACGCGTGGCACCTTACCGGCCAGTGCAGCCCAGCGGGCGAAGGTGGTGCAGTCCAGGCCGGCGACGATCGGCCAGTCCACATCACCGGGCCGGCCGCCCCCGCCTTCGGCGAACAGCACCACCGGCAGCGACAAGCGCCCGGCCAGTTCCAGCAGACGGTCGCTCTTCTTGTGGTTGAACACACCCTGGGTTCCGGCAAGCACGGTGTAGTCGTAGGCCATCACCGCGCAACGCGAGCGCTCCGGCCCGACGGTGCCGGAATTGACCGTGCCGATGCCGGTGATCAGGCCGTCCGCGGGCGTCTGGGCGATCAGTTCGGCCAGTGGGCGGCGACTGCGCTGGGCCGCCACCGCCATGGCGCCGTATTCGGTGAAGCTGCCCGGATCGAGCAGGTCGTCCAGGTTCTCCCGCACGGTACGGCCGCCGGCCGCGTGGCGGCGGGCCACAGCCTCCGGGCGCGAACTGTCGGTCAAGGCGGCACGGCGCGCTTGCAGGGCGAGCAGGTCCGGGCGGGGCCCGGCCGACTGGGCCGATGCGGCCGGTGCCGGCGCTGCAGGTGCGGCGCCAGGCTCGAAGCGAAGGAGCGGTTCGCCCTCGGCAACCGCGTCACCCACCGCCGCCATCCAGGCGATCACCTGACCTGAAGCGGGGGCCTCGACTGGCACCTCCATCTTCATGGACTCCACGACCATCAGCACATCGCCAGCACGCACCCGCTGGCCGGGCTCGGCCTGCAGAGCGATGAGGGTCCCGTGCACAGGCGACTTCACGACAACTGAGCTCATCCAATCATCATAGGGGCGGCTCAGGGACTCGCATTCGCGACTAGACTGATGCGGACGGCGTCTACTGAACATGCCCAAGTCTTCCGACCCGAACGAGCAACGCTTCGACCTGGACCAGCTCCAACTGGCGCTGAGCATGTCGGGGGTCACCGTCTGGCGAATGGACGTCGACACCAACCGCATCTACAGCAGCGCGCTCGGGACCGACCTGATGGGTCGGGCCCCACCCCCGGGTGGCTGGGACGCCGAGAGCCTGATCGAGTGCATGCACCCCGAAGACCGGCCCGCCGTGTTCGCTGCGGCGGTCCAGGCACGGCAGTCGGGCCGGCCGGTGGATCTGGTGACGCGCGTCCTGCACCCGGACGGCCAGTGGCACCAGGTTCTGACCCGCCGAATGGCCATGCGCGACGCCCAAGGGGGCCTGATCGCCTTCCTTGGCATGGCCATCGACGTCACCGAGCGCCACCAAGCGGAAGAACAGTTGCGCGAGGCCAACCAGCGCATTGCGCTGATCGCGCGCTCTGCAGGTATCGGCACCTGGGAGTGGCTGGTGCCCGACGGCCCCAGCCGCTGGGACGAGCAGATGTACCTGTTGCGTGGCATGGAGCCACTCGATCAGGCACCCAGCATCGAGGAGATGACCGCATTCCTGCACCCTGACGATCGAGATTTCGTCAGCCAGCAGATCCTGCTCGCGGTGGGCGGCAATGGCCCGACGCAGTACGAGTTCCGCATCATCCGGCCCGATGGTCAGGTGCGTTGGCTCGCGTCTCGCTCGGTGCCGATGCACGACGAACAGGGCCGCGTCTTGCGGCGGATCGGCGTCAACTGGGACATCACAGCGGGGCGTGAGGCTGAAGCCGACCGGCAAGCCAAGGCCATCGCCCTGCGCGAGAGCGAGGCCAAGTCGGAGTTGCTGGCCCGCATGAGCCATGAGTTGCGCACGCCGCTGAATGCGGTGCTGGGCTTCACCGAGTTGCTGCTGGCCGACGGCGACAGCCTGGACGCCGCAAGCCGCCGCGTCCGCCTGGAGCATGTGCGATCCGCCGGCCAGCACCTGCTGGCGTTGATCAACGACGTGCTTGAAATCGCCCGCCCGGGCGATGACCCCAACGCCACCCACCCGATGGGCACGGTGGTCCTGGACCCACTGTTCGATGCGAGCCTACCCCTCGTCGAGCGGGCCGCCTCGGCTCGCCGGATTCAGCTCACCCACGAGCCCAGCCTGCCACCGGGGTTGGCCGCGACGGCCGACCCGCTTTGGCTCAAGCAGGTGCTGCTGAACCTGCTGACCAATGCCGTCAAGTACAACCGCGAAGGTGGGTGGGTCAGCCTCAGTGCCCGGGCGGTGTCCGAGGAACTGATCTGCATCACGGTGCGCGACGGCGGCCTGGGCATGTCGCCGGATCTGCTCGACCGCGCCTTCGAGCCTTTCCACCGGGCTCCGGACCGCCCCCCCGGGGTGCCCGGGGTGGGTATCGGCCTGGCGGTGGTGAAGACGCTGATGGAGCGCATGGGGGGCCGCATCAGCGTGCGCAGCACGGCCGGACAGGGCAGCGAATTCGAGCTCTGGTTGCCACGCGCAGCCGGGGACCCGGCGGCTGCCGGGGGGTCGCCGACCTTCGTCCGTCTGGCCGGCCGGGCTTCGACCCCAGCAGCGGGTGCGGAATTGCCATTGGCGGCCGGGGTCGGCGCACCGGAGGCCAAAGCGGGCGACAGGGCGGCGACCGAGCGGCCGGTTCTCCTCTACATCGAGGACAACCCCATCAATGTGATGATCGTCGAGGAACTGGCCGCGCGCCGTACCGGCCTGGCCTTCCACAGTGCCTCTGACGGCGAAACCGGCCTGCGCCTGGCCACCAACCTGCGGCCGGCGCTGATCCTGCTGGACATGCAGTTGCCCGACCTGCATGGCCTGGAAGTGATGGCCAGGCTGCGCAAGGATCCGGCCACGCAGCGCATCCCCTGCATCGCGCTCTCTGCCAACGCGATGCCGGAGGACATCCGCCAAGCGCTGGCCACCGGCTTTGCCGACTACTGGACCAAACCGCTGGACTTCGCCATCTTCAACCAGGCGATGGACGCGATGTTCGGCCCCATGGCAGGCTGACGATCGCGCGCAGGCCGGGCTCGGCGGACTCGAAACGCAGTGTGCCGCCGTGCGCCTGGGCCACCAACCGGCACAGGTAGAGCCCGAGTCCCACGCCCCCGGTGGCCCGCTGGCGCGCCGCGTCGACCCGGAAGAAGGGCTCGGCCAGTCGCGCCAGATCGTCTTTCGGCACGCCGGGGCCGTGGTCGCGGACGCTGAGGGTCAGTTGGCCCTCGGCCCAGCGTGCGATCAGTTCGGGCGGCTGGGCTGCATCGGCACCGTGGCGCAAGGCGTTGTCGATCAGGTTGCGCAGCAGCAGCACCAGCCGCGTGCGGTCGGCCTCGGCCGGCGGCAAGGCTTCGGGCAACGACACCCGCAACTCGCGGCCGGCGAACGGCGCCTGCGGCTCGGCCAGCAGGCTGTCGAGCAAGGATTGCAGGTCTACAGGCTCGCGGTGCAGCGCAGCATGCGGCTGTGCGAGCCGCTCGCTCTCCAGCAGGCTGGTGATCAGGTCGCGCATTTCGGCCAGATCGCGCAGCAGGGCATCCCGCTCGGCGCCGTCGGGCACCAGTTCGGCGTTCAGGCGCGCGCGGGTGAGCGGCGATCGAAGTTCGTGGCTGATGGCCAGCAGCAGGGCACGCTTGGCGTCCAGCATGCCGCTCAGATCCGACGCCATCGTGTTGACCTGTCCGGCCAGTTCGCCAAGTTCGTCCCGCCGGTGCAGCGCGATCGGCTGGCTGAAGTCGCCGCGGCCGTAGCGCTCCACCCCCGCGCCGATCTCCTTGAGCGGCCCGAAGAGCAGGTGTGCAAGCTTCCAGGCCGCCGCCGTCAACAGCAGCAGCACGGTCAGGGTGACCCAGCCGATCATGCGTGGCCGCTCCATCCAGCCCTGCGCGTCCAGGCCAATGCGGATGGTGTGGCCATCCGCCGTCTGGCGCAGCAGCAGATCGTGGGGGTGGGCCTCGACCGGCCCTGGCCGGGGTGGCGCCGATCGCCACTGCACCACCGGGCCGGTGATTTCGATGGACAGTGGGAGGCGATCCACCAATGCCCTGGCCCTGGCCACCTCGGGCGGGCTGCCGATGTCCACGGCCAGGCGGTCGACATAGTCCGACACCAGCGGCTTGACGACATCGCGCCAGCCGGTGGTGAAAGCCCGCTGCATGCCGAACACGAAGACCGCGCTGATCGCACAGGCCAGCACCAGGAACAGGCCGATCAGCCGCAGGCCCAGCGAGTGGCGAAGGCGGTGGTGCCAACGTGCGCGGCCGGGTCCGGGAGACGGGGCGGCAGCGTGCGCTGTCATGGACCCACCTCGGGAGCGGCCGCAAAGGCGTAGCCGGCATTGCGCAGGGTCTTGATGCAGTCCAGCGGCTCCAGCTTGCGGCGCAGGCGCGAGACCAGGATGTCCACCGCCCGGGTCGCCATGTCGGCCTCGTGGCCGCGCAAACGATTCAGGATCTCGTCCCGGCTGAAGACCCTTCGCGGTTCGCGGGCCAGCAAGGTGAGCAGTTCGAACTCGGTGCCAGTCAGTTCGATCGGTTCGCCCTGGCGCTGGACCTCGCGGCGGGCCAAGTCGATCGCCAGGCCCTCGAAGCGCAGGTGATCCAGCCCCACGGCGGCAGGCGCCGCAGGTGCCGGTGCGCGGCTGCGGCGCAGCACCGTGTGAAGGCGCGCGGCCAGGTCGCGCGGCTCGAAGGGCTTGGGCAGGGAGTCGTCGGCGC
>Ga0075163_10010446_pt1 | contig 12140 bp, 15 predicted proteins | sample JI1023141ADNA_FD_71478 | JGI IMG/M metagenome (GOLD analysis project Ga0075163, IMG submission 71478) | Wastewater effluent complex algal communities from Wisconsin, to seasonally profile nutrient transformation and Carbon sequestration -... | ecosystem: Engineered > WWTP > Effluent > Algae...
CTGCTGGTGCTGACCGGCGCACGCCGCGGCGAGATCGAAGGATTGAAGTGGTCCGAGGTGGACTTCAATTTTGGGATGCTGCGAAAGGAAACCAGCAAGACAGGCGCGAAAGTCATCCCGTTGGGCAGGGCGGCTCTCCAGATCCTGGATGATCAGCGGCAATGGACATCGAGCAATCAGGTCTGGGTGTTTCCCGCCCACAAGGGGGACGGACATTTCGACGGTTTGAGCAAGGAATGGGGTCGCATCCGGCGGCTAGCCAAGATCGAGGACGTCCGGATCCATGACCTTCGACATACCTTTGCCAGCGTGGGTGCAGGAGGCGGAGTCGGCCTGCCGCTGATCGGTGGAATATTGGGGCATCGGCAAGCTTCGACGACTCAGCGCTACGCACACCTCGCGGACACGCCCCTGCGAGCAGCGGCAGATTTCATTGGAGCGGAGATCGCAGCCTCGTTGGAAGCGAAAAGCCAAGTCCCAACCCGCAGGCCGTCCCAGCATGTGTCGCTTCTATAAGCGTCGGATTCCGGTCGTTGGTACGGGCCACACTGAACGACGGTAGTTGGCCCCCTGCGGCCATTGAGATCGCGCCGCGTGGACTCTGTGCGCGCGCTCGTAATCTATCTGGAGCAGGGCGGCGGCCTAGTTGCCGCAAGCTCGCCGAAAGCCGAATTGTCCTTGCCCAGTTAACCTGACAGTTCTTTCTAGTGCGCGACACTGTTCAGACACGCCAGAACGAAATTCGAAAGGCGTTCGGCAGCGACCGATAGATTTCTCGCGCCCCGTATTAGTGCTATTTCCGCATCCGGGAGCGAAGGAAACCCGTCCTGATCGCTGAACTCCACCATATCCGCTGGCGCCATGCCTCGTGGGAGCGCAGTGACGCCCAGGCCGGCGCGAAGCGCAGCAAGCTGGCCCGTCAGTGAGGGGCTAGTGTAGGCGGGCCTCCATGTGCGCCTGACCTGATCAAGCGCGCTCGTGGCGCGCTTCCGATAAACGCACGGCGCCGGGGCCAGCACGAGGGGGACAGGCGCCCCTGGCTGAATGACATCCTTACCCGCGCCAACCCAAATGAGTGGTTCGCGCCATACCGGTACGCCCACCGCAGGTCCAAGGGGTTCTCGCTTGATCAATGCGAGGTCTAGTTCGCCCTTTTGGATCCGCTCGACGAGGTTGAGCGTAAGGTCGCAGACGACCGACAAGGCAACGTGCGGATATGCACGCGCATAGTCCCCAAGAATGCCTGGTAGATGCGTCGTCGCAAAATCTTCAGGAGCTCCAAAGCGAACTTCACCCTCAAGTTCGCGGTTCAGGACCTGGCCAATGATCTCGTCGTTGAGACGCAGCATGTCGCGCGCGGGTATGAGAAGCGCCTCGCCAGCGGCAGTAAGGACAACACTGCGTGCATCGCGCGCAAAGAGAGCGGCCCCGACCTGCTGTTCGAGGCGTTGAATCTGCAGGCTGATCGCAGACTGCGTCCGTCCGAGACGCGTCCCCGCTCGGGTGAAGCTCTTCGCTTCCGCCACTGCCATGAACGCACGGAGCAGGTCCAAATCCAGATTCACAAGACGTGGCAATGAAGTGGGCATTACGCGTGGGTCCTCATCTACCTTCCGTCTCATAAATGCATTCGGGGTCGATCAAGTTCTTCCGTCAGAGGGTAGGGCGCACAAGACTGCCAAGGTCAATATCGCTTCGGCGCTCGGGGACGCTGACGGTGTCGGATCGCCCCATTCATCTCGGTGATGCCAACAATTGGCGATCCAAATGCCTGCTCTTCGCGCACGCGTCTATACGCGTGCGCATCTCGGCCCCCGTTTGGCCGCGGATGCTGGCAGCAACACAAAAGAGCGCTGGATTTAATGGAGCACCTCGGGAGCGCGGCCGCCAATCTCACGTCACCAGCAGTCCTCTTCTTTCTCATGGGCATGTTCGCCGGGGCCGCCAGATCCGAACTCAACCTTCCTGATCAAGCAGCCAAGACGCTGTCGCTCTATCTGATGCTTGCGATTGGCTTCAAAGGCGGCGCAGCGGCCAGAACCGCAGGCATGGATCCGCAGTTCCTGCTCCTGGGCGCCGCCGGATTGCTGCTCAGTTTCGCGATGCCGTTCATCGCATTTGCCTTGCTGAGAGGCATAAGCAAGCTTGATCGAGTAACTGCAGCCGCGACCGCCGCACACTATGGAAGCGTATCGATCGTGACGTTTGCCGCTGGCGCCGAGTATCTTTCTGCAATGGGCGTCTCGTTCGATGGGTTCATGGCCGCCGTGCTGGCGTTGATGGAAACGCCGGCGATTCTTGCAGCGTTGATCATCGTCGGTCGCTCGACGGAATCGACCGAGCCTGCCCATAGGAAGAGCGATCTCGTGCGTGAGGTCTTCCTCAACGGGGCGACCGTTATGCTCGTTGGTGCATTTGTCGTTGGCGCGATCTCCGGGCCGGCTGGCCTGGCAAAGCTCGACGTATTCGTAAATCCGCTGTTCCAGGGAGCTCTGTGTCTGTTCCTTCTTGACATGGGGTTGGTCGCCGCACGTCAGCTGCGTAACGCCAACCAGATCGAAGTCAGGCTGCTTGCATTCGCGCTTATCTTCCCTGTGGCTGCGGGGATCGCCGGCGCCTTGCTGGCGCGCATGGTTGGCGCCGATTTCGGCAATGGTGTCTTGTTTGCAATCCTTGCTGCGTCCGCATCCTATATCGCTGTGCCTGCCGCGATGCGAATCTCCATGCCCAAGGCCGATGCAGGCGTCTATCTTACGCTGTCTTTGGGCGTGACGTTCCCGTTCAATCTCGTCATCGGAATTCCGATGTATCTCATCGTCGCAACCGGCATATGGAGCTAACGTCATGATCCAGAAGACCCGGCTCGATATCATGGTCGAAGCCCACGCGCTCGGCGTCGTGGAGGACATACTCGAGAAGGCCGGCGCGAAAGGGTGGACAGTTTTCGCCGGAGTTCAGGGATCCGGCAGCAGCGGTCGTTGGCAAAACAGTGGAATAAATTCCGCAGCGGAGATGCGCTTAGTCGTGGTCATCACTCAGCAGCAAGCCGCTCAGACGATGTTGTCGGAGATCAGCGCTTTTCTTGCGGAGTATCCCGGTATCGTTACCGCGACTGAGGTCAGCGTGCTTCGAAACGAAAAATTCTAGTGGCCTCAGCGCACGGACCGGTTCCCGCTCCAAGACGGCCAATACACGATCTTGGCTTTTCGCGTCGACCTACGCGTGTTCAGAACTCACGCCCCAGGAAAAGTTTGAACATCGCGTCATCCGAATTCTCAGTGACCCCGAAACGAATACCTCCCTGCAAGTAAAGCCCGTTATCCCATGACGCCTTAACGAGCGGACCGATCTGGTGCGCCTGTTGATCGAAGCCGGGGATATCGCGTGTGTTGCCGAACTCGCTGAACAGTTCCGCGCCCAATCGCCAATCCTGCGAACTGAAGGCCTCAAAATCCAGGGCGCGGGTCAACTGGGCGCGCGCTTCGAGATATACACCGTCATCGCTGCCGTCGCCCGTCTCGATTTCACCGATCAGATTGGCGCGCCATTCCCACCCGTCAGCGAACTTGTCGGTGAGTGTCAGGCGAGTAGCGAACTGATCGGGTCCCCCGCCATCGGCGAAAGCGTAGGCGAACCGCACGCCGCCGTTGAAACCTGAGTTGTCACCCGCCTCTTCGGCCCACTGAAGCCAGTTTTCGAACGTCAGAGCGCGGAAATCCCAGTCCTGGCCCTCTGCTTGCGAAAATGAACCAATGACTCTGAGCTGATACAAGTCGGTGAAAGCGTGCTCGTAATGGACGCGCGCTGCCGCGTCGCCGCTTTCGCCGAAGCCGAACCGGACTTCGACAGCGCTTTCACCAGATGAAACGCTGGCTGAGCCCACGTTTCCGGTCAATGACTGTGCGTGTGCGGGCAGAGCGCCAAGAGCAGCCAGGTTGCACCAGATCCACTTTGTCCGCATGACCGTCTTGAACATGTAGCAGTCCTCTTGCTGTGGCGACGCATTTTGAGGGAGCGCTGCCGACGTATAAGAGGCGCGTCCGAGATGTGTTTGCGGCGAGCGCATCAATGACAAGGATGCGCTCGCCGCTTACAGGGGGCGCGTCAGCCAGGGTTATAGGGCAGAGACGAGTGGTGAAGCACGATGCGAAGGTTGCCATCGCTGCCTCGTTTCCAGCCCCAGGTCTTGTCCACGATGGTGACGTTGCCGTCGCGGTCGGTGAGACGGACATTGCCCATGGAGATCGCAACGTCGCCGTCCATGAAGAGCGCGGCGTTCTCGATCTGGTAGCTGCGCCAATGCTTCAGCGCAAAACCTGTGTCGTTGGCGAATCTCTTGTTGCCACCGACGAAGTATGCGAGCGCGCCTTCACGCGTGGTGCGAAAGGTCTGCGGCGCCACTGTGAGCGTCGGCTTGAAGAGGACAGGACCGAGGGAATAGCCGTAGGCCGAGTCAATTACCGACTCGGCGGTTTTGGTGGCCGCCTCCAGACCAGCGCTGTCGTAAGTGGTCGAAATCTGCACGAGTGCGGCTCCCCACGCGTTCTGGGCGGCAAGGACCTGGTCACGCGTAATCGGGACCACAGTCTGATGTGACCCGGCCACTGATGCGCCGGAGGTCGCCGACATGGAGGCGCAGGCGCCAACGGCCGAAACTGATATCACTGCAAGGCTGAGGGCGACGACTCTAAATCTACGCATAGTGACCTCCATGTTGAGTTGGGTGGGCTTCGTTGAAGTGGCTTTGCTGCGCTCCGCGTGGAGCGCGACAATTTTCATTTTTGGTTACAGAGGGGCGGCAGTGGAGCGATGCGTGCGTGTTGCCCACAGCGAGGCAAGGATCGAACCGCCAACCAGAAGTAGCGTTGCGATCAGCGACCAATGAGCTTCGAGATAAGGAACAAGCTTCAGCTCCTTATGCAGGAGGAAGTTCCAGATGATCTTTCCACCAATCAGCACGAGCACGGCTGCAAGGCCGGCCTTGAGGTAGATGAAGCGGTCCGCAGCCGCTGCGAGCATGAAATACATGGAGCGCAGGCCGAGGATCGCAAAAATGTTGGAGGTGTAGACGATGAAGGGGTCGCGTGTGACCGCAAAAATTGCCGGCACGCTGTCGATTGCAAAGATGATGTCGACGATCTCGATCGTAACGAGCGCGAGGAAAAGCGGGGTTGCATAGAGAACGGACTTGCCGAGCGCATTGGGGCGCCTGACGAAGAAGTTGTGGTTGGTGATCTCGCGCGTCACAGGGACAAACCGCTCCACGATCCGGACGATCCAGCTTGCATCCGGAGCCTTGTGCTGCTCGCGCACGGACTGAAGCATCTTCCAGCCGCTGAACACGAGGATCGCAGCGAAGATGTAAAGAACCCAGGTCAGCTGGTTCACCACGACAGATCCTGCCGCGATGAAGAGTGCGCGGAACACGATCGCGCCAATGATCCCCCAGAAAAGAACGCGATGCTGGTACGCGGGTGGCACAGCGAAGAATGCAAACACCATCGCGATGACGAAGATGTTGTCGAACGCCAACGCCGTCTCGAGAAGATATCCAGTCAGGTACTGGATCGTCGCCTGAGTATTGAGATCGCCAGTGCCGCTATAGTAGGCGGGGTCGGGCTCATAAGCGAAGTACACATAGCCGGCGAAGAGCAGTGCGCAGGACGCAAACGCTGCCCACATGACTGCGCTGCGGGCCGGAGAAATAACGCCATCCTTGTTGTTGACAACCGCCAGATCGAGCCAAAGCACGAAGCCGACAATCGAAAGGAAGACCGCCCACAGCCAGATCGGTTGCCCGGCAAACTCCGCGAAGACATCGAACGGCATGGCAGGCCTTTGCAGGCGCGCGTCAAGGCGCACCGCTGAGGGTTTCTGGGAGGGGAAATCACGACCGGCGCTCGTGTGCGGTGTCGCGAAGGAAGGCCGACAGGCTCGGGCCGGCGCCAAGACTTCAGGCTTGGCGCCGGCCTTCGCTAGAAGTCGAAGATGTCGAGCAACCGAGATCGCTTGTGGCGATCGCGCCGATTGCGCGACGTGGGGGGATCGTCTTCGTCTTCGTAGAAGTATTCTCCGGCGTCGTTGCGCACGTGGCGTTGACCGATATCTGCAGTTTGGGCGTCGGAATCGTCGCGCACCATGTGCACGATCTTTTCGAGTTCACCCTTGTCGAGCCACACGCCGCCGGTCCGCGTACAGACATCGATTTCCACGCCATAGCGCAACAGCTTGCGCATCGGGACGCCGTCGATCGGAGACATGATGACGGTCATGAGGCTCCTCCCAAATTGGCGTCATCGTTGTCGAACGACCGTCTCCGGGCGGCGCGAACTGGCACTGCGCCAAACTCGCTGTGGGTTGCGAGCTCGGACGCTAGCCGATGCATGCGATCCTTCAGCGAGAGCCGGAGGCGTTTCAGCTTCAACAATCGGAAGGGATCCGGTCTCGGGGCCGATTGTTCCGCGTCGATTTCGCTCTGAACCACGCCATGGCGGAACAGCAGCGCCTTGAACTGTCGTAAATGCATCGTCGAGCTCCTCGTTACGTGTTTGCAGGAGTGCGATGCTGTTCGGACATCGTGACCAGGCCAGCACCGGGATACTCCCGTTGCGGTCCGACATCACAGCTGCTTCATCGCCGCTGTCAGAGGGGCCCGGTCCGCTCGATGAAGATGTCCCGGGGAAGCGTGGCGTTCAAGGCGTCAGCCATTGATTACGCAAATGCTAGCAATCAGGCGGTATAATCCACCACGCAATGCCCCTCCAGGCGAGGCCGGAAAAAGTGTCCGGCGTGAACGGAGCATAGTGTTTCCCATCCCGCGAAGTGCAGAGCGATAGAAGCCTGCTCGTCCGGAAATTAGATCCTCACTGGCCTACCTTGGATGACCTGGCGCATTCGGCCGTCAGCTCGCAACACGCACCAAAGCAAGCGCATACTTGAAGGCGTGGCCGCGCCTCAAAGATCGGTAGTGCTCACCAGTATCCCTCGCAGGGCTCTGGCGTCGAGCTTCTGGAAGCGACCTGATCCCAGCTCTCAGCGCATGATCAGATAGGCAACGTAGACTGCATAAGCCGCGAGAAGCACCACGGCCTCAAGACGGGTGATCCGCCTGCCCGTTGCGGCGAAGATCATCAACAGGGTTGCGCTGCCGATCAACACGGCCCAGTCCACGAGGCTTATGTCTTTTGGTATAGCGATCGGGTGGATAATGGCGGTGACGCCGAGGATGCCGAGGATATTGTAGAGGTTCGAACCGACGATGTTGCCGAAGGCGACGTCTGAACGGCCTTTCAGCGCCGCTGCAAGCGTTGCCACCAGTTCCGGCAGTGAGGTTCCGATGGCGACAATGGTAAGTCCGATCACGGTCTCCGAGACGCCCGCAACGCGCGCAGTCGTTATGGCGCCATTCACCAGGAGATCCGCGCCCCAGACGAGGAGGCCAAGGCCGCCGAGCGCGAACAGCGCCGATTGCCAGAGTTCTTGCGGGACAGGATCGTGCGTATGGCCTTCTCCTTCGTGCATTTCGGCGGCGGCGCCCCCTCGACGTTCGATGCGCCAGATCGCGAAAACATAGAGCACGAGCGCTGACAGAAGCAGGACGCCGATCCAGCGGTTAAGCTCACCGAAGAGCAGCGCGATCAGGGCGAGCACCGTCGACACTGCGACAACCAGGGCTCCGTCGCGGCCGACCGCCGCCGGGTTCACAGTGAGGGGGCGGATCAGCACGACCAGGGCAAGGATCAGCAGGATGTTGCCGATGTTCGAGCCAAGCACGTTGCCGATCGCGATGCCCGGGGAGCCCTGCAGCGCCGCATCCACGCTGGTTATCAACTCCGGCGCCGAAGTACCGAAGCCCACCAGGGTCAACCCGATCAGCAGTGCCGAAAGCCCTAACCGCCGCGCGACGCCGACCGCGCCTCGGACCACGCCTTCGCCGCCAAGCGCGAGCAGGGCGAGGCCCGCCACAATCTGTATGCCAGCTTCCATCGTGCCCTCATCCGCCTGTTAAGGTGTCTTGATCGGCCAGAGCCAAAAAGCCGCAGCAGCCATTGTGAGCGACAGGGTCGATCCCATGAGGACGCCAAGGCGCGCAGCCGCTTCGGCGGTTTCGTCACCCGCGAAGGCGAGACCGCCGATGAAAAGACTCATCGTGAAGCCGATTCCGCACAGACAGCCGACGGCCACCATTTGCCTCAGTGTGAACGGGAGTGGCGTGCGCGTGAGGCGTGCGGCGCCGAACGCAAAGAGGCTGACGCCAAGAGGCTTGCCGAGCGCGAGCGCAAGCGCGACTGCCGCCGAGACGCCGCTTGTTAGATAAGCGAGACTCAGGCCTTCGAATGACACGCCGGCTGCACAAAAAGCGAAGATGGGCAACACGACAAAAGCCGACACGGGGTGGATATAGTGTTCGAGCCTGCCGAGGAGCGTCGTCTCCTCCGCCGCAGGACGTGGCGGTACGATCATTGCGGCGGCAACCGCCATGACCGAGGTGTGAACACCAGACTCCTTCGCGAGCGCCCAAGTGACGATTGCAGCGAGCGGATAAAGCCAGATCGGCAAGGCATGACCGCGACCGAGTAGCATGATGATGCCCAGCAACGTGATTGCGCCAATGAGCGGGATCCAGGCAATTGTACCCGTGAACAGCACACCAATCAGAATGATCGCCATGAGGTCGTCAACGACGGCAAGCGTCAGCAGGAATAGCCGCAAGCGTGGATCAACGCGCGGCACAAGGATCGCGAGCGCCGCCAGCGCAAAAGCAATGTCGGTTGCGACCGGCACCGGCCAGCCGCGTGGATCAATACTACCGGCAAGCAGGCTGTAGATGAGAACGGGCAGCACTGCGCCACCAATGGCGGCAGCGACCGGCAGCAGCACGGTCTTTGGGTTCGAAAGTTCGCCGACAGTCAGCTCGCGCTTCAGTTCAAGCCCGATCACGTAGAAGAAGATGGCCATCAAGCCATCCTTCACCCAATCCTTGAGCGTCGCCTCGACCGTCCAGAAACTGAGATCAAGTATTAGCGGCGTTCTGAGGGCGTTGAAGTAGGCAGCGGCAAACGGCGAGTTTGCAACGACAAGGGCGGCGAGCGCGCCGAAAACAAGCAGCATGCCGCCGCCCGCCTCTGTTTTGAGGAACTTAAGGACAGCTGTCGACATCCGTATCGGCCTTCGAGTTTGACGCCCGGTTCAATAAGTATGCTGCGGCGCCCCCGTCCGGCGCCAAGTCAGAACCCGCGCTAACGCGCTACTGGTGAATTGTGCCGCAGGCAGTGCCCCGGCAATCACGGCCCCTTCTATCCAGATGAAGCTTGGCCCATCAACGAGCACCATGATCATGAGATACACCAGTTAGGGTGCCCGGGACCGCTGCACCCAATTTTCTGCGACGTGGGAGAGTTTGGGCGCAGGCCTGTGCCGAGAAGTCTCACCACGAACGATCAGGTAGGATTTGCCAGAAAGGGTGGAGCTGGCGCCGTCGCTCTGAACGAGGGCGCCAACTCAAGCCCTAGAAATCAAAGAGATCAGAAAGGCGGGAACGTCTACGGCCGCCCTGGCGGTGGCGGCCCCGATCATCGCCGTCATCGCCGCCGTCATCGTCATCGTCCTCATGGCGTCCGCGTTGGGCGCCGCTTCCCTGAAGTGTCTCGTCTTTGACGAGGGCGATCAGCTTTTCGAGTTCGCCCTTGTCGAGCCATACCCCGCCGGTTGTCGGGCAGACGTCGAACTCGACTCCATAGCGATGAATCTGGCGCATCGGAGCGCCGTCAATGGGGGAGGTCAGGAGAGGCATGGTCAGCTCCGTGGGGTGGAGATTGAAGACAGGTGAAGCGCCAGGGTTGACGCCAGCGCAAGGCGGACATCGCCCGTCGGGGTGGCACGCCGCCGGCTCGGCGCTACTGTGAGCGTGATTTGCGGCCGGTCGGGCGGTAGACGTCGGGCCCAGGCCTGATCGGTCGCGCGCAGCTCTCCGCCGACTGCGCGGTTGGTCTGCGCGATCCCGAGAGGCACTGCGTGCGCCCTTATGGGTATTGCTTGAATGTAGTCGTAGATCATGAAGGCTCCTCTCGGTTAGGTTACCGGAGCAGCGAAACGACGCGTTCAAGTTGGACATTGACCGAGCCAGCTTCGGGATGCTCCCGATGCGGTCCGACATCACAGCTGCGCCAAATGGTGACAGCCGTCAGAGGGGCCCGGTCCGCCCACTTAAACTGCTGTCTCGCCTCCACGAATTCAACGCCGGATCGATTGAATCCCAAAATGCTTGCAATGAGGCTGCGCCTCTCCAGTTGGCGAAGCACCTTCATTTCGTCAACAGTCGGAGCGCTGACGCCAGCATTGGCGCATCAGCACAGACCATAGCTGGATGCACCAGGTTAGGATCGATTTTTCACCTCTGAAGTCCAAAGGCCGAGTTGGCGTCTTGGACGCCGATCGTGTCCCGGGCTTGAGAGGGGGGCGACAACAGGAGTCTTTCGTCGATGTCGAACTGCTATCGCGGCGCAAAGGCGGCTCTTGCGACGATGCATGGCAAGGCGTCAGTTATTGGCCCGGCAATGGCCTCTCATCTCGGCCTCGAGATCGTCACCCCGACTGGTATCGATACAGATGTCTTGGGGACATTCACTGGCGAAGCCCCGCGGATTGGAACCATGCGGGATGTGGCAGTCAGAAAAGCAAGGCTGGGTATGCGCGCTAGCAGACTCCCGATCGGGATTGCGAGTGAGGGGTCTTTCGGTCCCCACCCGGTGATACCTTTTCTGCACGTGGGAATGGAACTTATGGTGTTTGTCGATGACGAGCGCGATCTTGTCATTTCCGAAAGCCTCGTCGCTGAGCAGACAAACCATAACGTGACGACCGCGTCCGATATCTCGGAGCTTGATGCATTCCTTGGGCGCGTCCTGTTTCCTACCCACGGACTGGTCGTTCGCCCGAATCGGACGGACAGCTCCTGGTGGAGGCTGCATCCCGAGTTGGTGAGGGTCTGCAAGGGTATTGTGACGCGCGATGCGCTTGCTCAAGCCGTCGGCGAGGCGGCGTGCGCGTCAGAAGATCGCCGCGCCCAAGTGATGACAGACATGCGCGCGCATATGAATCCGACACGTATGAATTCGATCTCTGATCTGGCGACCAGATTGGCGCGTCGCGTGGCAACCGAATGCCCTGCGTGCGACGCTCCAGGCTTTGGCAGGATTGCGCTGTCTGCCGGTATTCCTTGCGCAGTTTGCGGTACAGAAAGCATTGTCCCACGCGGCGATCTCATGGGCTGTGCGACCTGCGACTGCAAGCTGGAGAAGCGCCAGCTTCCGGTCCGTGAATATGCTGAAGCCGGCGAATGTCCGCGTTGCAATCCCTAGATGAGTCACGCCGCAAGATAGCCGTTGTGCGCTCTGAATCGTGGAGCAGGAAGACTAGACAACCCAGGAATGCTTCCGCCGGTCGGGCAGTTCTGCAAGCTCGTCCGGACGCGCCGGGGATGCAGCCCACCATGTTCCATCTGAAACGCTGGGCTGAGAGAGCAGCCCATGAAAGAGATCGTCGACGCGCTTGAGAAGAAGCGTGCGGAGGCCCGCCTCGGCGGAGGCCGGAAGCGTATCGACAGCCAGCACGCCAAGGGCAAGCTGACCTCGGTACGTCTCTGGCTCCATAATTTTGAGTCTGCAGCCTCGAGTTCTTGCTGGTATGTTCCCAAGCTGTCTGGAGCAGGTCACAGGGCGGGGCCCTAGGTCGAGCGCACGTCGCTGAGGCCAAGCAATACGGCATCTAGTCAACAAGACGTCTCTCACCAACCTTATTGCGTCCTCGCTCGAAACATCCAGGCCGCAGCTGGCAAGGTGATGCTCGCGATAATGATGAGCGGGGCGGTATTGGTCAGGATTTCCAGAGCCGGCATGTCTTTCAGGAACACGCCATGCACGATCACCAGGAAGTGCCGCAGTGGGTTGATCATGGTGAAGGCCTGCAACCACTCGGGCATATTTTCGACTGGCGCGCCAAAGCCGGACAACATGATGGCGGGAGCGATGAAGGCGAACGCCCCGATGATAGCTTGCTGCTGCGTTGCAGAAATCGCAGATATGAAAAGACCCACTCCGAGAACGGCCGCCAGGAAGAACACCATCGCGAGATAGAGCAGC
>Ga0075163_10010447_pt1 | contig 12140 bp, 6 predicted proteins | sample JI1023141ADNA_FD_71478 | JGI IMG/M metagenome (GOLD analysis project Ga0075163, IMG submission 71478) | Wastewater effluent complex algal communities from Wisconsin, to seasonally profile nutrient transformation and Carbon sequestration -... | ecosystem: Engineered > WWTP > Effluent > Algae...
GAAGAAGGCTGACCCCGCTTACGCGACCGATGTGCTGGCCAACGCCCCTGCGGCCGGCCTCATCGAAGCGCGCGAGGCGCCGTTGCCCCCGCCCTCTCCCGTGCCCGCGTCGCGGCCAGAACGCCGTGGCGCCGTGCCTGCTGCGGCTGCGCCTGTGGTCGGACAGCCTGTAGCCGACGACAGCTACGCCAAGGAATGGGAACAGTACCGTCAAGCGCAGGCGCAGGTCCGGCAGGAGAAGACGCAGGCTGCACGTTCGGCGTTGCAGGCACCACCCGCCGTGTCGTTCGGCGAGAACGCAGGGCAGGGCGGCGCCGCTGGTGGCATGGCCGGCGGTGCACCAGGCTTCGTTCCGCCGAGCATGGACGCCGGCGTGCGGGAGCGCATGGAGCGCGTCGCGCAGCTCGCGGCGGCGGCGCAGGGCGGGGCAGGCGAGCCCGACCCCAATAACGCCACAGGCAAGCGCGATTGGCTGGCTTCGGAGCCCGACCCGGTGAACTACCTCGATCGCGGCCGCGCAGCGCCCGTGTCGCCGTATGAGCTGAAGACGGGCGCTGTGATCCCGAGCACGATGATCGGCGGTATCAATTCGGATCTTCCAGGCACGATCATCGGCCAAGTGCGGGAGAACGTGTGGGATACCGCAACCGGTCAACAATGCCTGATTCCGCAGGGTGCGCGACTCGTAGGCACATACGACAACCAGGTGACGCGCGGGCAGTCGCGCGTGCTCGTGGCGTGGAACCGGATCATCTATCCGAACGGTTCGAGCCTCGACATTGGCTCGATGCCGGGCTCCGACTCCGCGGGCTACGCGGGCTTCAAGGACAAGACGAACAACCACTATTGGCGGGTGTTCGGCGATGCGTTGATGATGTCGGTCTTCGCTGCAGGCATCCAGCTTTCCCAGCCGGAATCCAGCGCTATCGACGGCGGATACGACAGCCAGCAAATCATCGCCGGCTCGCTCGGCCAACAGCTCGGCCAAGCCGGCATGCAGATTACGCAGAAGAACTTGAGCATCCAGCCGACGCTTGAGATTCGGCCTGGGTACCGCTTCAACATCATGGTCACGAAAGACATCGTGCTCTCGCCGTGGGAAGGCGGCTGCTCGTCGTGACTCGCTGCCGTCGCTCCCTGCTGTGGGTTCCGTTGCTCGGCTTGCTCTCGGTGCCGGCGTCCGCGGCGGTGCCGCTGTTCGTCAAGCTCGATGGCCGTTACTACGAGGTTCCATTTGCGAGCCCGCCGCAACCGCTGGCTTCGTTCGCTCCTTCTGCTGGCTGGTTCGCGCAGCGGGCCGAAATGCGTAATTGCGTGCGGTCTGATGGGCTTCCGATGGAGGTCTATCTGTTCCCGCGTGCCTACGTCGGCACGCCTGGCAGCATCGTCGGGCCGATCGCGACGCAACGCATTGTGCCGCGCTCGGAACAGCGCCCGTATTCCCTCGTTGAGCTGCGGACGGTGCCCGGCAACGTTGTTTGCAACGGTGAAGTGGCGGCACCGCCTGGCCCGCCACCCTTGGAAGATTTCTTGTTGCAAGACGGCTTCGAGCTGGAGCCGGTGTCGCAAAGCGTGGTGCTTTTTTAGGCCGCGGCGTCAGTCGGTGGAAATGGGATGCCGGGTTGCCCCGGCACCCCACCAGGCCGATCCATCGCGTCCCTCACGGTCAGCCGCCAAGCAAGAGCCGTGCGTGACGTTTCTCGAACCGACCCGGCGGTCATTATGACCGCTGGGCGGGTCCACCTAGATGAGGGCCAACTTCAATTACGATCCATGAACAAGCGATATGTGTTCGCTGCCTCTCGTCTATCAAAGGAATCACACGCATGTGCCGTGTTGCCTCATTGTTGTGTTTCGTTCTCCTCGCAACATTCGCTGCATCTAATGCGAGCGCCGCGGAACTCTGCGGTGTCACCGATGCCGTGCTCGCGGACGGCTTCGAACCCACCGCGAACCTGCCGGCCTACGCCCAGCCCGGCCCCAACACACCGCTGTCGCTGGCTGTGGTCGACCCGCCCAACGGCAGCACCACCGGCCTCGACCGCATCGTGCTGCAGGGCAACTTCACCGGCCCGCCGAATACCGGCATCGTCGCCGGCGACCGCCTCGCCGCGCACTCCGACACCCGCTTCGTCACCCCGCCTATTGCGCTCAAACCCGGCGCCAACGCCATCGAAGTACAACTGCACACCGTCGACGGCCCCGGCCCGTCGGTGGTCCACAACATCACCTACGACCCGGCCCTCGCCCCACGCGCCCGCCTGCTGCCGGCCACCGTCTCCGCGATGGCGCCCACGGCCCTCGCCTTCGACGTGGCGCTCAAACCCGGCGAACCGCTTGCCCTCACCCGCCTGCGCCTGGACACCGACGGCAACGGCAGTACCGACCTCGACATCACCCAACCCGACACCGCCAAGGCCACCTACCAGAATCCGGGTCTCACCAAGATCACCGGCATCGCCACCCTCGACGACACCAACCCGAACACACCCGCCGTGCAGGTCCCGCTCAGCACCTGGTTCCTCGCCCAGCACCCGCAGCAGACGCGCTACGCGCTGTGCAGCGCGTTCGGGACGATGCGGGCGCGGCTCATGGCTGGCAATGTGGAAGGCGCCCTCAGCACGCTGGCCGGGCATCTGAAGGAACGCTTCGACGCCTATTTCACCGCGCTCGGCCCGCAACTGCCGGACGCGGCCGAGAATCTGGGGACGATCATCGACGGTACATACTCGCTGGGCACCGCGGAGCTGATGCTGACGCGACCGATGAAGAGCGCTCCGGAAAAGCAGCAGGCCTATCGCGTGCAGCTCGAACGGGATGAGCACGGGGTATGGGTCGTCACCGCGATGTAGCTGCTCGACCGCACCGGAGCTACATCAGAATCCTTCCCTGCGGCGCCCTCACTAAAGTAACGATGCCATGGACAGCTCCAACGATATCCAACACCCCCGGCGAATCAAGCGTTCGATGGCGTGGGTTCTTCTACAAGCCGCTGTCACCTTTCTTGTCTTCAACGTGGCTGTCGCCAACTCGTCGGTGGCGGAAGGTTTATTTTTAGCGCTTCTGATGGTGACGTCGCTGCTGTCACTCGGATTCGCAGTGCACGCGGCATCCAGCGAGGAAGATGGTTTCTGGTGGATTCTTCCGCTTGCGCCCGTATGCATATTCCTGATTTTTCTTGGGATGGCGTTTTCGGCTTCTTACACTCCCGGATCATGATGCTGACACATCGACGGCAATTCGCACGCGTCATCGCAGCGACCGCATGCAACCAACCGGAGAATTCACAATGATCAAGATGGCGCGGCGCAGTCTTGTCGTTTGCATCCTCCTGGCCGCGGTGGGGCTGACGCTGTTCCTGTGGTGGCGGGAAGGCACCATCGTTCGGGAGGGCGAGCTGTTCGAGATTCAGGCCAACGGCCGGGTATTCGACTACGCCAACGGGCACCCGATCCCGGATGCTTGGGTGCTGCTCGGCCTGCACAGCTCGAATCCAACGATTGGGGGCTACGGCGGCGGCTGCACGGATGGCAGCGCCGTGGTGAAGACGGATGCAAACGGAGAATTTTCCTACCGCGCAACGATCCGGAAGGCGGGGAGTGGGCGGATGGGTTTCTGGACTTTCGTCTATCACCCGGACTATGCCGGCGAGTTGAGATGGAGGCCACTAACGACTCAAGGCGTCAGTATTTTTCCAATCAACCACCGGCCCGACGGTGTACCGCTTTTCATCGCCATGGCGATGCGGCATATCGGCGAATGGAAGGCACTGAAGGGTATCGACGATTACGCGCAGCAGGCTTGCTTGTTAGCGGCCTCTTTTGACACGGGGCATGCAGAGTTCAGTCGGATGCGATTTGAGCGTGGGCTCGCACTCCATTGCGGACCCGCAACAGGTGCCAATTCGTTTCCCCCTTGGGATGTAATGGATTTTTTCGAAGCCCGACTCAATGAGCAAGCTGTGTATGCGATGCAACCAGGCCCGGAACGAAATTGGCAGTCAAGAGATGACGAGATCGCTCGCAGATCGAAAGTCAAAAGACAACTTCTGTCCAACTACCCGTGGGATTCCACCAAGAACGAACAATCCTCTCCAAGGGATCTGACAGCCGAAGAGAAGGCAGCGTTTTGCTCGTTTTATTCACTTCCAATCAAAAATCTGATCAATAGGGAGCTTCTGCCATGAGGAAGGCAACAACCATTCTGGCCGGCGTGTTGAGCATCCTGCCTGCTGTTGTCCCCGCTTACGAACTCGATTCGCACGCGTTCATCACCTCGCACGCATATGACCGCTCGACGTTGAAAGATGACGCACTGATGACGCGCCTGGGAATCGACCGATTTGGTTCGGAAGAAGACAACCCACCCTTTGGTATTGGCGAAGAAATCAGCTATTCGGGCCGACGAAACGCCTACTACGACCTTGACCCCGGGAAGTGGAGTTCACTGTCCAACGAGGACACACGCCCTGACATGCCATATGACTGGGCGAACATGTACGGCGGGGTTTACCGCTCAAACGGCCGGGACCGCCTGCTGCTGGAAGGCTGGCTCATGCGCGGCGCGATCCGCGAGGACGATCTGCCACTCGCGTACTACACCAAAGACCCGTTCCCCGATCCGGACCCGCACGGCGAAATCCTGCGTGTCTATCACCACTTCTACGATCCTGTGAATCACGCAGCGCTTGCTTCGCAGCCCGTCTGCTCAGCCCTGCCGGACAACATCGGCGACTGCCACAAGAGCCCGGACTGGGCTTTCGGCCAGGACGACGTCACCGGCGAGTACACGCAGCCTGTCGACTTGAGCCGCCGCAATCACTTCACCTGGGCGGATGCTCGCCGTGCCATGTGGTGTGGGCTGACCAAGAACGAGATCGGCCAGACGCCCTCCGCCAACGTCGAACGCAATGCCGCGGAGCGGCGGCTGTGCTGGGCCACCACGATCAAGTCGCTTGGCCATGTGCTGCATTTGCTGCAAGACACCGCGCAACCCCAGCACGCGCGCACCGATCCGCACAATCCGCCAGGCGATAGCTATCTCTCGCAAGTGTTCGGAACCTCCGTTGCACGACGGGCGTACGAAGCCTGGACCAATTTCCGCGTACTCGGTGGTGTGGAGATCACGGGGAACGACGACGAAGACGCCGAGTTCCGGACATTCTTCGGCCCGATGCAGTTGTCGCCCAAGCCTGTCGAAGCCGGAAAGAGCTATCCGATCCCGCGCTTTTCGGAGCCGCAGTACTACTTCACGACGCGTCAGGTCGAAACGGCGATCACGCCAGCTTCGCTTCGAAAACGGCGTGGACTTGCCGACATCGCCAACCGGAACTTCTTTTCCGAAGGAACGATCCTGAGTCCGGACTTTCCGCTTCCTCCGGCGGACTACGACAGTCCGGATTACACGATCAAGGAATTGCCTGTTCCAAACTTCCCCGGACGCGATCCTGCGTTCACGCGCCACCTGAGCACAGCGTTGGTCGACTCGATGAAAGGCGGCTATGTCGACACGGCGCTCACGAGCTTCGGGAGCCAGGTTCCACTTGCGACCGTCAGCATCTGGCAAGATTTCGAAACGGGAGACTTTAATCCTACAGGCGTCATCAGTCTCGACGAATACTCGGCCCACGCCGACGTGCTGATCCCGCGCGCCATCGCCTATTCCGCCGGGCTCATCGACTATTTTTTTCGTGGCAAGCTGGAGATCAAGCCGCCGCTCGACGGGCTCTTCTCTGTCATCGATCACGGCACGCCGCACACGGTCGATCCGAAGGGCTATCCCGTTCGCAACGACGACAGTAAGGTCTTCGGCTTCACCAAGATCCGTCTGCGCGTGCGCAATGCCACCGACGTGGTCAACGAATCCGGCACCAATCTGCCGATCCCGCGCGATGTCGTATCCACCTTCGCTGGCGTGCCGGAACTCGGCGACCCTTCCCTCGTCGCCGTGGCTCGCTACCACCGGAATCCCTGCTACAAGCCGGATCTCTCCGGCGAGCGCCGTGTCGCCTTCGACGGTGTTGTCACCGAGCCCGCAGGCTGCGGCGCAGACGGCACGCGCACGCCGTTCCAGGAACTCTCCGTGTCGAAGCCGGTGGTGTCGAGTGCGGCTGCGCTGAACGGCGCAGGCGAAGATCTCGTCTTCGATTTCGGCAACCAGCCCATTCCTGTCAACGCCACCGACCTCGCGATCCAGGTGGTCTACCGTGGTCCACTCGGGCTTGAAAGCGACGCCATCGCCGTCGGCAGTTTCGACGTGCGCGAACCCACCTACCTCACACACTGGAACAACACCGACTACGCCGCCTGCAGCGGCGCCTGGGCCGCGCACGGCAACACGCCGCCTGGTTGCATCACACAGGGCTTCGGTGCCAAGCGTGCGATCTTCACAACACGCATCTGCATCGGCACGCAGATGGTGTTCGAACATCTGCAGAACGCGCACGGCACGCTCGGCAGCGGCAACTACGTGCGCCTGGCCGCGCTGCTGGACGACAAGCAGAAAGCCACGCGCACGCGCTCGGTCGTCGACGGCTACGAAACCCCGGAGATCCGCGACCGTAGCACCACCGGCCACCTGCGCCAGTCGGACAAGGAGCAGATCACAGCGGCTACGCCGTTCGTTTCGGAACCGTTCTTCAGCAAGCGTGGCTTCGTGGGCAGCCTGCGTCCGATGCCGTACTACCAGAGAAACGGCGCCGACCCGCAACCGGCCGATGACACCGGCGCGCTCGATGTCGGCGCCCTCGCCGGTGCGTTGCCGTTGTTCGCAGTACCCGATCCGGGCGTCATCGATTTCCCCGATGTGGCGGAGTCGAACATGGCGTGCACCACGGCGATTGCGAAAGCGATGTTCCCGGACGAGGTAACGCATGCCGCGGCGGTGAAGGCCGGGCTGCACCGGTAATAGCGCCGGCCATAGGACAAGTTATCTGCCCTTGCCGCCGCCGTTCAATCGATCCAGCATCGGCGTCAATCCACCTGCAAATAGTCACGCTTCGCAATCCGAAGCGTGCACACCGCAATTTCAGAGCGATATAGTCACGCTTCCTTAGAAAAGCGTGACTATCTGATGAGGGCCAACTTTGCCCAACGCCCAGAAATGTAAAGTTAGCTCGCCGCCAGCGAACGAGCGAGCGCTACTCGAACAGCTCCTCTTCCAAGTTCGATTCGATGACGCCCCACTGCAGAGGGTTTCCGACGAAAGTTGAAGCTGCAGTCGCGCGTAGCCGACTTGGACAGTTCACTACTGCCGATGTGTTGACAGTCTCAAGCACGAGTGACTGACCCCCACGAGATTGCGACGCGGCCGTGTGCCGCGCAACGCGCCCGCCACGAGATCACGTTGTCGTACGCAGCAACCGGCGGGGCCACCGTCGCAAGCGCTTCCGGCATCTGAGTAGACAAAGCCTTAGCAGGCTGCTGAAAAAACCACCCACTTTGGCACGGCTTGTTTCGGCTGCGGCCGAACAATGATCAGGCCGCTCGGTTTGACATGCATCGGTTCGATTCCTGGTGCTTTTTTGGCGGTTGCGCGACCTTTTATGCCCATTTCATGGCATGTCCCCGGACTGCAGGCGCAACTGTCCCAGGGTGCGCATCCGCACCAGGTTGTAGCTGGTCATCGCGAGCATGAAGACCTGGTCCACCTTCGCCAGACCACGCACCATCACCTGACGGATCGGGCCGACCAACTTGGCCCAGCCAAAACCCTGTTCGATCAGCTTGCGTTTGCGCTGGGAGATTGCATAGCCGGCGCTCGATGCAATGGCATCCGGCACCGCCGAGCGACGGTTCGCGGTGTTCTGCGCCACATGCGGCAGAACCTTCATCTCCTGCAACGCCTCCACAAACTCGGCGGCGTCATAGCCCTTGTCTGCGCCCAACGTGACCTGCGCATCGGCTGCCGCGGCTTGCACCGCATCGGCGATCATCGCCTTGGCCGCTTCGCGTTCGGCATGGCCATCGGCCTGCGTCACCCGGGCATTGGCGATCAGTCCGTGCCGGTTGTCGCTGAGTGTGTGGCCGATGTAACGCAATTGGCTTGCGGTGTTGCCCTTGCGGTAGAGCCGCGCATCCGGATCGGTCTTCGAGGCGTGCGTGTCGTTGCTACGCGGCTGACCACGAAAATCGCTGCCATCGCCCTCATCGTCGCGGTCCTTGCGCACGAAACTCTTGTGGCCCGCCCACGCCTGAATCAGCGTTCCATCCACGCTGAAGTGCTCGCCCGACAACCAGCCTTCTTGATCGGCTTCCCACAACACCTCGTTGAACAGGGCCACGATCACGTCATGCGCGATCAACCGCTCCCGGTTCTTGCTGAACACCGTGGGCACCCACACCGCATCGTCCATCGCAAGCCCAATGAACCAGCGAAACAACATGTTGTACTGGACCTGCTCCATCAGTTGGCGCTCCGAACGGATGCTGTAGAACACCTGCAACAGCATGGCCCGCAGCAGCTTCTCCGGCGCGATGCTGGGCCGGCCACCCCGCGCGTCTTCGGCGTACATCCGCGAAAACAGACCGTCCAGTCGAACCAGTGCCTGGTTCACCCGGTCACGGATCGGGCGCAGCGGGTGCGCCGCCGGCACAAAGTCGTCCAGCTGACGCACCGTGAACAGACTCTCTTGCAGATGATCGGCTCCACGCATCACAGGTCTCGGCTCAATCCCAATCGCTTGCAACAAGTCTATGCGAGGAGGAGGTTCTTCAGCAGCCTGTTAGGAACGGCAGCGCCGAGTAGCACTCGGCGCATTTTTGATTTTTTTGGCAGCGGGGCGCCCGCAGACCAACTTCAATCTCGCCGTCCCCGGAATGACTGACGACGCTGCAGGATCACGTGTCGACAAGAGCCGAAATGCGCACGCAGCGCATCGTGACGGCGTATCGCCGCACCGAGCACAAGCGCGCCGGTCCTCGACCACCGCGGCACTGTGCTCACAGAGTTGGCGCAGGACTTCGTTGGCCTAACGTCAACTCCGACAGGTAGTTGCGATGCCCTTGGCCGGCTCCTGCAGCGTCCCTGTCATTGGGCGTACGGGGTTAACTTTACTTTTTTTGGCGTTGGGCAAACTTGGCCAAAGTCAAATGGCGGCTGGTGACACGACTGCTTGTTCTACCCCAGCTGAGACGCAGGCGGCGTTCGCGCCTTGCGCACCCGGACCCCTAGGCGGCAGCGCGGACGGCGCGCAGCGGCGCGTACAGGCCGAAATCAGACGGGTTCAGACAGCCGCCCTTGCCCTTTCTTGGCGTGAGACCGCTTTTGGAGCTGTTCATCTGTTTGCCGGCAGGAAGCCGGCTCTTTTTTGCCTTTTTGCTCTCTTTCGCACCTGAATTGGTCGAACGCGCAGAATCTCCGAGACCCGCAGCCGCGCTTGCGCGGCTGTTTAGTGCCGTTGTCCGCGCAGCGGACTCCTTTTGTGCAAGGCACGATGCCGCGCAGGCCGCGCAGCGGCCGAAGAAGGCCGATCGCGCAGCGAGCGGGGCGACTACATGGATGTAGGAGGGTAGGCGGGGTCCCCGCGCGATTTCGTCGGCGCCGGGTTGCTCTTTTAAGTAAAAATCAAGGGCTGTAAGAGCCTAGGGGCACGCCAGAAAACGGCGGCGCGACGGGGCCTGCAGCGCTTTTGGCGCGACCGCTGTACCCCCAAAGCGCGACCGCTGTACCCCATGCTGCGCGACCGCTGTACCCCCCCCCTGGCGCGCCCATCACCGCTCAGCGCGACCGCTGTACCCCCGCCGAAACGACCGAAGCGCCGATTCTGGCCAACGTGCGGGCTCGCCAGCCCGCTAGCTGTGGATAACTGGCGCGACCGCTGTACCCTCCTGCCGCGACCGCTGTACCCCGCCATGCGTGCGGCAGAATCAAGCCCCATGCCATTTCTCCCCCGGCGCCGGCACGGCGCTGCACGGCCACGGTGCGCTTTGCAGCGCGACCGCTGTACCCCCATCTGTGGATAACTCGCTCATGCGAGGGGTGTCACGGCCGGAAGCGCGACCGCTATACCCCCCGGGGGGGTACAACGGTCGCGGGGTCGATGGCGGCGTTGACCGTCGACCCCCTGCTCTGAAAGAAGTGGCGGCTGGTGACACGAGTGTTGGGTCTACCCCCACCTCGGAGGGCGTGACGGAATTTTCGGCGGTTCCGGCTTGGACCCCCTCAGGGCGAAAGCTGAACGCGGGGTGCTTAACCCGGGTTTCCGTTCCTCTGCGCCTCAGACCCCTGATTGCAGCGGTGCTTGCAACCGCGTAAGATTCACCGCAACAACTAACCCGGCCTGACCGCCTCGACAAGAACGAGGAGGCGACCGGGGGCAGAAGCCGCCGCAAGGCGGCTTTTGCGCATCTGGGGATCGGAAATCAATGACGCATCCCGTCGCGCTTCGAACGCGAATCTATGTCGACGGCTTCAACCTCTACTATGGATGCCTGAAGGGCACGTCGTACAAATGGCTGGATCTGCAGCGGCTATTGTTCGACCTGGTGCTTTCGGGGGTGAACATCGGACCTGATGCAATTGCACCGCCGGTCACTCCTGCATCCCCCCTCATCAAGTATTTCACGGCGCCGATCCACAAGAATTTCGCGAAAGCGGATGACTCGGTATCGAGTCAAGCCCAGTACCACCGCGCCCTCCGTGGGCACCTCGGCGACGCCATTCAGATCATCGATGGTTACTTCGATGCTCGTCGCACCATGCAGCACAAGTACCAGCAGAACACGTTGGCGCGCGACTGCGAGAAGATCGAGGTGTGGAAGCTGGAAGAAAAGCAATCAGACGTGGCGCTCGCATTGCACGCCTTTGGCGACGCGGTTCGGGGCGAAGTGGACCAAGTGGTCGTCGTCAGCAACGATACCGATCTGGTTCCGGCGCTGGCGATGGTTGGCGAGCACACCGCTGCGAAGATCGGCTTGGTGATCCCCACGCGTCAGCGAGTGCGCGCAGTGAACGCGGCGCTTGAGAAGCTGGCCGATTGGACGCGCGACCATCTGCCAGACAGCGAACTGGCGGCCGCGCAATTGCCTTCCATGGTCAAGCACGAGGGCAAGCCGGTTCACAAGCCGCTTTCCTGGTACCCACGTCCTGATCTGCTGGCGCCTATCTTCGTCGAAGCCAAACGTGTGAAACGCAGTGCAGGCGCCGCTTGGAAGTGGCTGCACTCACCGGCCGAGCATCTCGCGGGTCGACTGCCTGTGGAAATGGCGTCTACGGACGAAACCGCAGCCGAGTTGCGACGTTATATGGCGACGTACGCACGGGATTTCGGACTTGCGCGTGACTAGTTGCCGCCGAAGGACCAACGGCTATGGTGGATCTCTCCGGCCGGTGGCCAGCATAGCGATCGCTGTCTAGCATCGAGGCAAGCGCGACCGCTGTACCCCGGGCTACGCCAGAGAGAGAGCGTCGGCCGCGTCGGTTCCGCCGCCCTTCCACTTCGCACGGGTAAACGTCACCTTGGTGCGATCGGTGCTCCACAACACAACCAGGTCAAAGCCGACTTCGCAAATCAGGGTCGCGGCCTCGTCGATCGCTGCGCGGAAATCGCGCATGCGCTCGTAGCTCGAACCCGCGTATTCCATCAACTTCGCAACATCCCACGACAGCGGCTTGATCTGTCCGCACACGAAGCCGTGCAACCATTGCGCGAGGGGCTTGCGGCCGAGCTGCATGCGCTGCTGCCAGAACACGGTTGTGTACCCCTGCGCGAACAACTCCACGAGGCGCGGGTTTAGGCGCACCTGGTACACGCCGGTTTCCTCGTTGCGAGCGAACTCCTGCACCAGATTGCCGGAATAGGAAAGATGCTCTTTCGTGACCTCGACGGCGCACGCTTGGAGCCGAGACAGCGAGCGCACGAGCCAGTCGCGGTTCTTCGAGCCGTTGCTACGTCCGATCTGCTTCAACAGCTCGCGCGGCCGAATTGGGAGCATTGCGCCCACCGACTGCCCGCGGATCTGGTGGATGCACTGCTCGAACACGTCAAGGTCGCCTTGATCGAGCCGCCAGCCGGTGAATGTGATGTGGTATCCCGCCGGCGCCGCGATCTTTTCTCGCTCGACAGCGCGCCGGGCACCCTTGCGGATCGGTGCAAAAAGCGCCGAGTACAGTGCCGCCTTGGGTACGCCGCGCATGTGCTC
>Ga0075163_10010448_pt1 | contig 12138 bp, 13 predicted proteins | sample JI1023141ADNA_FD_71478 | JGI IMG/M metagenome (GOLD analysis project Ga0075163, IMG submission 71478) | Wastewater effluent complex algal communities from Wisconsin, to seasonally profile nutrient transformation and Carbon sequestration -... | ecosystem: Engineered > WWTP > Effluent > Algae...
TGGAAATCGTGCAGGAACGCCTGGAGCGCGAATACAACCTCAACCTGATCACCACCGCCCCGACGGTGGTCTACGAGGTACTCACTACGGATGGCGAGATCCTCAGCCTCGACAATCCGGCCAAGTTGCCACCGATCAACAAGATCGAGGAAATCCGTGAGCCCATCATTCTGGCCAGCATCCTGACCCCACCCGATTATGTGGGGAACGTGATCAAGCTGTGCGAGGAAAAGCGCGGCGTGCAGAAGAACCTCTCCTACCTTGGTAGTCAGGTGCAGATCAATTACGAACTGCCCATGGCGGAGGTGGTGTTGGACTTTTTTGATCGACTGAAATCGGTCAGTCGAGGCTATGCCTCGCTCGACTACCATTTCGTGCGTTTCGATGTCGGTCCCTTTGTTCGCCTGGATGTGCTGATCAATGGCGACAAGGTTGATGCCTTGTCGATGATCTCGCATCGTTCGCATGCGGATCGACGTGGGCGCGACATCTGTGAGCGCATGCGGGAACTGATCCCACGGCAGATGTTCGATGTCGCGATTCAAGCGGCCATCGGGGCGCAGATCATCTCGCGCTCCACCGTCAAGGCGTTGCGCAAGAACGTGCTGGCGAAGTGCTACGGTGGTGACGTCAGCCGCAAGCGCAAATTGTTGGAAAAGCAGAAGGAAGGCAAGAAGCGCATGAAGCAGGTGGGCAGTGTGGAGATTCCACAGGAAGCCTTCCTCGCGGTTCTCCAAGTCGACAACAAGTAAAGGAAGCTCGCGTGGATTTTGATTTTGCAGCCATTCTGGTGACGCTGTCGGCGGTCACCGGCATCATCTGGGCGGTGGACGCGCTGTTTTTCGCCAAATCGCGTGCGCAGCGGGCCGCGGAGACGCCGACCTTGGTCAATGCGGTCAAGGAACCGATCATTGTCGAGTACGCGCGCTCCTTCTTCCCGGTGATCTTCATCGTGCTGATCGTACGGTCCTTTCTGGCCGAACCTTTTCGCATTCCCTCTAGTTCCATGATGCCCACGCTGGTGGACGGCGATTTCATTCTGGTCAGCAAATTCGCCTACGGCCTTCGCCTTCCTGTGCTGGACTACAAGTTCCTCGACATTGGTGAGCCGCAGCGTGGCGATCCGGTCGTGTTCCGTTACCCCGGCAATCCACGCTTGGGAGATCGTGATCCGCACATTGGTCAGGACTACATCAAACGCGTCATAGGGCTGCCGGGCGACGAGGTGGTTTACCGGAACAAGCAGGTCTTTCTAAATGGGCAATTGGTCGGGCAAACGCCGGTTGGACGCTACGTGGGTGAGGGAAGCTCGTCAGATGCCACCGGGTTCCAGCACTTGACAGAGCTACTTCCGGGCAGGGAGCACGATGTCCTGATCAATCCGCTGGCGATCAGCGGGCGTGGTGATGGACGCTGGGTTGTGCCAGAGGGTCACTATTTCGTCATGGGCGACAACCGGGACAACAGTGAAGACAGTCGGTTCTGGGGTTTCGTCCCGGAAAAGAACTTGGTTGGAAAGGCCTTCCTAATCTGGATGAACTTCGACAGCAAGGCCGGCGGCGTCAACTTCTCCCGGCTCGGGACGGTGATTGAGTAAGATCGTGTCGCCGTCGCTGTCCAATACTGAACCTGTGGAGCGGATATGAATCACACATCGCAACGTGGCATCACCCTGATCGGTTTCCTGATGGTGCTGATCCTCGCGGGATTTTTCGCCTTCCTCGGGATGCGTCTGGTGCCGACCTATGTCGAGTATTACTCGGTCGCCCGAGATATGGATGGCTTGGCGGCCGAGCCTGGCATCAGCAGCCAAGGACCGGAAAAGATTCGTGATCTGCTGTTCCGCCGGTTCTATGTCAGCTATGTCGACTCCGTGAAGCCGCAGCACGTCAAGGTGACCCAGGCGGGTGACGGCTATGACTTACGCATCACCTACGAGGTGCGCAAAGAGCTGATTTACAACCTGGACTACGTGGCGAAGTTTGATCGTACGGTCGAAATCCGTCGGGGTGGAGCGTTGTAACTGGCGATGACTGGGCTTAGCGAAACCGCTTGGGAACACAGGCTGGGTTTCCGCTTCAGTTCGCCCGAGTTGCGCACACAGGCCTTGACGCACCGTAGCGCGAGTGGACGAAACAATGAGCGCTTGGAATTCCTCGGCGACGCGCTGTTGAATCTGATCATCGCCGAAGTGCTTTTTCAGCGTTTTGCGGATGTCGATGAGGGCGCGCTGACTCGCGCTCGCGCCTTGCTGGTGCGGGAACCAAGTTTGGCGTCGCTGGCGCGCGAGCTGGACTTGGGAGATCTGTTGCACCTCGGGCAGGGTGAACTGAAGAGCGGTGGTTTTCGGCGTGATTCCATCCTCGCCGATGCGTTTGAGGCACTGGTGGCCGCGATCTACCTGGACGCGGGGATGGACGTCTGTCGTGGCTGGGTCCTGGCACGTTTTGACGACGCACTTCGTTCCTTGCCGGTGCGGTTGCGCGCTGACAAGGATCCCAAGACGCGCCTGCAGGAATTTTTGCAAGGGAAGCAATTGCCGTTGCCGGAGTACGCCCTGACGGAGGTGTTCGGCGACGAGCATGAGCGCCAGTTCAGAGTGCGTTGTCGTGTCGGAGTCCTGCAAATCACCGGGCAGGGCGAAGGAGGATCGCGACGGTTGGCCGAGCAACAGGCGGCAGCGCACGTACTCGAACAGATTGCCGCGATCCCGTGTTGAGCATCTTCTGCAGACGGGTGCGGTGCAGGTGGATGGTCTGACAACCGCTATATTGATCGTCGATGGTAGCGCTCGAAGCGCATCGGCATTTTTGGGCTCGCGTCGGCGAGCCTGTCCCCTCGCTGGAAACTTTCTATGTCGCAAGATGAAGCCTCCCCGACCATGGACACGAATTACCGCGCCGGATTGGTTGCCGTGGTTGGCCGCCCGAATGTGGGCAAGTCCACGCTGATCAATGCTCTGGTTGGCTTTCGGGTCAGCATCGTGTCGAGACGCCCGCAGACAACGCGGCATCGAATCCTCGGAATCTCATCTCTTGACGAAGGCCAGATTGTCTACGTCGACACGCCCGGCCTGCACGGTCGCGAACCTCGGGCAATGAATCGCTACATGAATCGCGCCGCGCGTGGCTCGCTTGCGGACGTCAGCGTGGCCGCTTTGGTCATTGAGGCCGGTCAATTCCGTGAGGATGACGAGCGCGCCTACCGCGCCATCGTAGAGGCGGCGGTGCCGCACGTCCTGATCATCAATAAAGTGGATCGACTGAAGGACAAGAGCCTGCTGCTGCCCTTTATCGCCGAGATCACCAAGGATCGCCCCTTCGAGGCGGTGTTCCAGATTTCGGCGCAGAAGCGCAAGGGACTGGAGGACCTGCAGCGTGGACTGTTACGTCTCTTGCCGGAAAGCGAAGCGCTGTTCGATCCGGAACAAGTCACTGATCGCAGTGAGCGCTTCATGGTCAGCGAGCTGATTCGCGAGCAACTGATGCGCCAGTTGGGCGACGAGTTGCCCTACGCGACCAGTGTCGAGATTGAACAGTGGAAAGAGGAGCCGGGACTGACGCGCATCAGTGCGGTCATCTGGGTGGAGCGCGATGGCCAGAAGGCGATTGTCATTGGCACCGGCGGCAGCCAGATGCGAGCCATCGGGCAGGCTGCTCGAATGGCGATGGAGCGACTGCTGGATCGCAAGGTCTTTTTGCAACTGTGGTGCAAAGTGCGCGAGGGCTGGAGTGATGACGAAGCCGCCCTGAAGCGCTTCGGCTATGGCGATTGACGGATGCGTTCACGCGCGCGCGCCACGAGGGTAGACGCGCAACCCGTCTACGTTCTCCACCGCCGCGCTTGGCGTGAGACTAGTGCGCTGATTGAGGTCTTCTCCGCGGAGTACGGACGGATCGGATTGCTGGCTCGGGGAATGAGAGGCCCACGCTCGCAAAGTTGGCAGGCGCTTCTGCAGCCCATGCAGGCGGCGCTGATCTCCTGGTCGGGTAATGGTGAGCTGCCGCAGGTCACACATGTGGATCCCTCGGAAGCGCCGATTGATCTTCGTGGTGAGGCGGTGTTGTCCGGTCTCTATCTCAACGAGCTGATCCTGAATCTGCTGCCACGGCACGAGCCGAATTTGGTGCTTTTCGCGCGTTACGGTGAATGCGTGAGGCAGCAACAGTCGCCAGACATGCTTCAAAGAGCATGGCACTTGCGCCTTTTCGAGCGCGATCTGCTCGCAGCGATTGGATTCCCCTTGCAGCTGGATCGCGATTGTTTGGGCAGTGCGCTGCTTCCGGAGGCGTGCTATCTGCATGTCGCTGACTCGGGCAAATTGCGCGCGTGCGATCGGACCGACCGAAGGGGAATTCCGGGGAGCGCCTTGATCGCATTGCGTGACGGCAGCATGCCCGAAGCGACGGTCATGCCGTCTTGCCGTCGCTGGCTGCGCGAGTTGCTCGCTGCCCACTTGGGAGGGCGCGAGTTGCACGCGTGGTCACTGATGCAGGAAATCCGCCGCTTGTAGTTCGCACTGGAAGTGACGGTCCTGCCTGACACGATCAGCTCTGCAACACCCGCGTCGCCGCACGGTGTAGCTGATCGAACGCGTCGGCAGTGTGGCAAGGCAGATCGCTGTCGCCCTGCAAACAGGCATGCAAGGCCATCACTGCGATATCCAATTCGGTCGCCGCGCAAAGCGCTGCCGCGCCACTCATCGTGTGCAAGATACCGCGTGCGCTGATGTCGTCGGCTTGCTGTAGGGCGTGCATGACACCGTCCAACTGCTTGGGCAGATCACGCTTCAGCAGGTTGCGCAGTTGCGCCATCACCTCCGCATCGACCATGCCTCCCTCCGCAGGTGTCAGAGGTCGCCATACGGGTATTGCCAGACCACAACCGCTGATTGCAGCTGCCAGAGCGTGGGTGGTAACGGGTTTGGTCAGAAGGCAGGCATAACCCACTTTCGCCAGCCCGATGTCTTGCTCGGTATGGCGAGCGGCGGTCATCGCCACAATCCGTTGCCAGGGAATCCAAGGCTGCGCCTTCATCTGCGCGGCAATGGTTTCCACCGCCGCATCCGGCAAGTGCTGATCCAACAAGACCGCAGCAAACTCATGACCGCTCGAAAGTCGCGCCAACGCATCGCCAAGTGTGCTGCATTCTTCCACGCGAAAACCCCAGCGGCTCAGCCACTGCAAAAGGCAGGCGCGTGTGACCGCATCGTCTTCCACGACCAGAACATCCAGCGAACTGACACCTTGAGGCGCGAGCTTGAACATCGATCTTGTTCCGACAAGTTGATTTTCGCGGTAGTGCGCGAGTTTCCAGCCTTGTGCGGCAAAAGCCAAGGCAAGACCTGCAGCGATTGAATCAAACGGCGGGTTTTGCCGGAAGTTGAAGCCAGGAGCCTGCGTGACGGACGCGGAGCTGGCAAATACAGCATGCAAGCGATTGATTCGTGAGGGCCGAGTCCGAACACAGGCGAGACTCGCATGCGCCAGAACGTGCAGGAACGTAGGCTCTCGTCATCCTGAGCAGACTATTCCGAAACTGCCCGGGACTGATTGGATCGTGCCACTTGCAACGCCAGCCTGTAAAATCATGTTTTCCCGCTGTCCGGTTTCCCATGACTCCCCTGATTTTTGTAACTGGTGGTGTGGTGTCCTCGTTGGGTAAGGGCATCGCCTCGGCTGCGTTGGCGGCCATTCTGGAAGCGCGCGGCTTGCGTGTGACCTTGATGAAGCTCGATCCCTACATCAACGTCGATCCGGGCACCATGAGCCCGTTCCAGCATGGCGAAGTGTATGTAACCGATGATGGTGCCGAAACCGACTTGGATCTCGGACACTACGAGCGCTTCGTTCGAACCCGTTTGTCACGCAAGAACTCGGTCACCACGGGCCGCATCTACGAGAACGTGATCCGCAAGGAGCGCCGTGGCGACTACTTGGGTGCAACCGTGCAGGTCATTCCGCATATCACCGACGAGATCAAACGTTGCATCGATGCGGCCACCGAGGGCTTTGATGTCGGGCTGGTGGAAATTGGTGGCACGGTTGGCGACATTGAATCGCTGCCATTCCTTGAGGCGATCCGTCAGATCCGCACCGAGCGAGGCGCCGAGATGGCGCTGTTCATGCACTTGACCCTGGTTCCTTACATTGCGGCGGCAGGCGAGCTCAAGACCAAGCCGACCCAGCATTCGGTCAAGGAACTGCGCTCGATTGGCATCCAACCCGACGTGTTGCTGTGCCGTAGCGAGCAGGCCTTGCCGGATTCGGAGCGCCGCAAGATCGCGCTGTTCACCAACGTGCCTGAGAAAGCGGTGATCTCGGCGATCGATGTTCAGAATATTTACCGGATCATTCCCTGGTTCAAGGACCAAGGTCTGGATGATCTGGTGGTTCGTCAGTTGCATCTGGCGGCGCAACCGGATGCTGACCTTTCCGAGTGGATGGGGGTCATTGATGCGGTCGAGCATCCAACCGACGAAGTGACCGTCGCGGTGGTTGGCAAATATGTTGACCATCAGGACGCCTACAAGTCAGTTGGCGAAGCGCTGAAGCATGGCGGGCTTCGGCAGCACACGCGTGTCAATTTGCGCTGGCTGGAGGCCGAGGATGTCGAGACATTTGGCGTGTCCGTGCTGCAAGGCGTGGATGCGATCCTCGTTCCAGGTGGATTCGGTGATCGAGGGTTCGAAGGCAAGGTGCTGACCAGCCAGCATGCCCGAACTCACGCTATTCCGTACTTCGGTATCTGCTATGGCATGCAAGCGGCAGTGGTGGATTTCGCAAGGCATGTTGTTGGACTTGAGGGTGCCAACTCGACGGAAAATGACAAACAGAATGCGTACCCTGTGATCGGGCTGATTACCGAATGGCGGACATCCTCCGGTGATGTGGAGCGGCGTACCGAAGCCTCTGATTTGGGCGGAAGCATGCGCTTGGGGCTACAGGAGTGTCGTCTGAAGCCAGGCACCAAGGCGCGCGAGATGTACGGTCGCGACGTGGTGGCAGAGCGCCATCGGCACCGCTACGAGTTCAATAATCGCTATCGCACGCAGCTCGAAGATGCGGGGTTGGTGATCTCGGCGAAGTCGATGGATGACTTGCTGGTGGAAATGATCGAACTGCCCGATCATCCGTGGTTTGTCGCTTGTCAGGCCCATCCCGAGTTTCTCTCGACGCCACGTGATGGGCACCCGCTGTTTATTGGGTTCATTCGCGCTGCGCGCGACTACAAACAGCAGAAGGGAGCGTAGCCGCGATGGATCTCTGTGGATTTCAGGTCGGAATCGATCAGCCGCTCTTCCTGATTGCCGGGCCCTGCGTGATCGAGTCGATGCAATTGCAGATTGACGTCGCTGGTCAATTGAAGGAAATCACCGCAGCGCTGGGTGTGCCCTTCATCTTCAAGTCCAGTTTCGACAAGGCCAATCGCACCTCTGCGACCAGTTTTCGTGGTCCGGGGATGGATGAAGGTTTGAAGATTTTGGCCGAAGTTCGACGTCAGGTGGGTGTGCCAGTCCTGACCGACGTCCATGAATACACGCCGATGGATGAAGTCGCCACGGTGGTTGACGTCCTGCAGACGCCGGCCTTCCTTTGCCGTCAAACCGATTTCATCCAGAAAGTAGCCAGCGCGGGAAAGCCGGTCAACATCAAAAAGGGCCAGTTCCTCAGCCCATGGGAAATGAAGCATGTCACCGACAAGGCCAAGGCCGCCGGAAACCTGCAGATCATGGCTTGTGAGCGCGGCGTCAGCTTCGGCTACAACAATCTGGTCAGCGACATGCGCTCGTTGGCGGTGATGCGCGATACAGGTTGTCCGGTGGTGTTTGACGCCACGCATTCGGTACAACTGCCGGGTGGTGCCAACGGAAAATCCGGTGGACAGCGCGAATTTGTACCGGTGCTGGCCCGTGCTGCCGTCGCGGTGGGCATTGCCGGACTGTTTGCAGAAACGCATCCTGATCCAGACAAGGCACTTTCGGATGGTCCGAATGCTTGGCCGCTGAGCAAGATGAGAGCCTTACTCGAACAATTGATCGTGATAGACCGCGCGGTCAAATCGCAAGCCTTGCTTGAGTCCACGTTGTAATCCCTACACAGCCGAACAGACGAGACCGTCATGAGCACAATCCGCACGATCCATGCCCGCGAAATTCTTGATTCCCGCGGCAATCCCACACTCGAAGCCGAGGTGACTCTGCACACCGGTCAGATCGGTCGCGCAGCCGTGCCTTCGGGCGCGTCGACTGGCACTCGCGAGGCAGTGGAGCTGCGCGATGGTGACAAGACGCGTTATCTGGGCAAAGGGGTGACGAGAGCGGTTGCCAATGTCAATGGCCCGATTGCCGACCTGTTGCAAGGCTTCGACGGCAGCGATCAGGCTGGTCTGGATGCGCGCTTGATCGAACTGGATGGCACAGACACCAAGAGTCGACTAGGTGCAAACGCCCTGTTGGGTGTTTCGCTTGCCAATGCGCACGCGCAGGCGGCGGCCAAGGGCATGCCGCTTTGGAGGCATCTGCTGGGGACGCGCGAAGCGGTGTTGCCGGTGCCGATGATGAACATCATCAATGGCGGTGCGCATGCCGACAACAATGTCGACATGCAGGAGTTCATGGTTCTGCCGGTCGGCTTCGAGCGATTCTCCGATGCACTGCGCGCGGGCACGGAGATCTTTCACGCCCTGAAGTCCGTGTTGAAGGCTCGCGGTTTGTCGACGGCTGTGGGCGACGAGGGCGGTTTCGCGCCTGACCTGCGCTCCAACGAAGAGGCCGTCGAGGTCATTCTGGAGGCCATTGGCAAGTCAGGTTATCGGGCGGGTGAAGACATTTATCTCGGTCTGGATTGCGCCGCCTCCGAGTTCTACGAGAACGGCAAGTACAATCTGACTGGCGAAGGACAACGCCTGTCGTCAGAACAGTTCGCCGATTTCTTGACCGACTGGAGTCGCCGCTACCCGATCATCACCATCGAAGACGGCATGGCCGAGGACGATTGGGACGGCTGGAAGGCGTTGACCACACGTATGTACGAACATGTTCAGTTGGTGGGCGATGACCTGTTCGTCACCAATCCGAGGATTTTCCGCGAAGGAATACAGAAGGGCATCGCCAATGCGATCCTGATCAAGGTCAACCAGATTGGCACGCTGTCCGAAACCCTTGAGGCCATTGCCATGGCTGAAGCAGCGAACTATGCATCGGTGGTATCGCACCGTTCGGGTGAGACGGAAGACACCACCATCGCCGATATCTCGGTGGCTGCTGCCTCCACGCAGATCAAGACCGGATCGCTGTGCCGTTCGGATCGCGTTGCCAAGTACAACCAGTTGCTTCGCATCGAAGAGGCATTGGGTACAAAAGCGCGCTACGCCGGACGTCAGGCATTTCCGCAGTTGAAGCATTTCCGCTGATCGTCCGCGCACACGGAGTTCATTTTGGCTCGACTGCTTGCCCTCGCCTTGTTGGTCCTGCTGCTCGCCCTGCAATGGCGCCTGTGGGAAGGCGAGGGGGGGCGCCAAGAAGTCGAGGCATTGCGAGTCACCGTAGAAAAGCAGCGCAAGGAAAATGCAGCGCTACAAGTGCGAAATGAGGCGCTGTCTGCCGAGGTTGAGGATCTACGTGCCGGAGAGGCCGCCATTGAGGAGCGCGCACGCGCTGAGCTGGGGATGATCAAGCCGGGGGAAGTGTTCTATCGCATCGTCGAAACACCCCCGGATGACAACCCTGATGTGGATGCGAGGGATGCCAATCAATGAACTGGGTGGTTGTGCCCGCGGGCGGTATCGGGTCGCGCATGCAGGCGGACGTACCCAAACAGTATTTGGGCGTTCTCGGCGCAAGCGTTCTTGAACACACGCTGCGGCGCCTGTTGACCCATCCCCGAATCGACGGCGTCGTTGTCGCTGTTGCAGCTGATGACTTCTTGTGGCGCGATCTGGCGGTTACCGTTGAGTCGAAGCCTGTGTTGTATTGCATCGGTGGTGCAGACCGCGCTGCTTCGGTGGAAGCGGGTTTGGTGGCGTTGCCAGACGACGTCGAGACGATGGATTGGGTGCTTGTCCATGATGCCGCACGACCCTGTGTACGGCACCAGGACTTGGACAGGTTGTTCGACGCGCTGGATACCCCGGGGATTGCCGGGGCTCTCCTCGCCGCGCCGGTCCGAGATACCTTGAAACAAAGCTGTGGCCCTCAGGGAACGATCGCGCAATCGACCGTTGATCGCGGGCTGTACTGGCGTGCATTTACGCCGCAAGCCTTCCGGCGTGGTGAACTGCTCTCGTGCCTACGCGCTGCCAGGGTGGCAGGTCGTCAGATCACTGACGAAGCCTCTGCCATGGAAGGTCATTCGTTGCCAATCCGCCTGATCGAAAGCAGCGAGGACAACATCAAGCTCACCACGCCATCCGATTTGGCAATGATTGAATTCATCTTGCAGAAACAGGCTGCAAACAGCGATTGACCCGCGCTCAGCCCGCCGGCGGCGTGCGCCCAGCAAGCAGCTCATTCACCAGCTCAATCAACTGCGTCTCGTTGACCGGCTTGGTGAGATAGGCTTTGGCACCTTGGCGCAAGCCCCAAACCTTGTCAGTAACCTGATCCTTGGTCGTGACCAGCACGATGGGGATGTGCGCCGTGGCGGCGTCTTTCGAGATCGAGCGGGTAGCCTGAAAACCATTCAGATTGGGCATGACTACATCCATCAGGATCAAGTCCGGCATCTCACGCTTGGCCACCTCCACGCCAAGCGCGCCGTCCTCGGCGGAGATGACTTCATGGCCCAGCTTGTCGACGATCTTTTTCATCGCGGCGAGTTGGGAAGGGGAGTCATCGACGATCAGGATGCGAGCCATGGAGAGTTCTCTTCAAGGGTGTTGCGGACGGGGGATTCTAGCCTGAGCTTGGAGCGGTATCCATGCGCTGCGTCAACTTCGCACACGGAGTCGATTGGCGGTGCTGGTTCAGGCAAGTTCGACCAAGGTTCTGCCGAAGCCGCCACCATTCACCAATCGGTCGAACTCTGTCGGAAGATCATCCATACCGACCGTGCGCGTACATATCTCGTCGAGCATGCTGGGCTTCCAGTCGGTGGCCAACCGCTGCCAGATGATCTCGCGAATGGCCCGCGAGGTACCTGCAGAAGCCACTCCGAGCAACGACACGCCGCGGATGATGAAGGGCATAACCGTGGTGTGCAAACCCGGCCCAGCAGCCAGTCCGCAACTTGCGATATTGCCGTAGGGGTGAATCACCCGAGTCAATCCGGCCAGCATGTCACTGCCGACACTGTCGATGGCACCTGCCCAGATCGCGTTTTCCAGTGGACGTTGTCCCCAATGCAAGTCTTGCCGTGAGATCACCTGTTTAGCGCCCAGCGCTGTAAGAAAGTCGAGGTGCGTCATCTTTCCGGTGATGGCGTGCGCCGTGTAACCGGCAGTTGCCAACAGATTGATCGCCAGCATGCCGACGCCGCCCGTCGCGCCGGTCACCACGATGGGACCTTGCTCGGGATGTTGTCCGTTCTGCTCCATCCGATAGAGGCTGAGCGCCGCGGTGAATCCGGCCGTGCCAAGGATCATCGACTCACGCAAATCAAGCCCTTCAGGCAGCGTAATGGTGGCTGCCGCAGGGAGGCGAACGAACTCCGAGTATCCACCATCGCGTGTCTCGGACAGTCCGCAGCCAGTGCAGAGCACCGCATCACCCTCGCGGAACGCCGGTGATGTTGAGGTCACGACATGCCCGGCAACATCGATGCCACCAACCAGCGGCGAGCTACGGAGGATTTTTCCCTTGCCGGTAGCCGCCAGGGCATCCTTGTAGTTGATTGAGGAATAGGCGGTCTTGATGACGACCTCACCCTCGCTCAGTTGTGGCAAACCGACGAATTCGATGCTTGCACGATGCGAATCGGCGCCGGAATGGATACGGAAGGCACGAAACTGCTCGGGGGTACTCACGGATGTCGTCTCCACGTTTGGTCAGCAACAATACTCAGCATGATCGAGGCCACGCGCCAGCGTCCCTCTCACGCACGGGGCGAAGGTCTAGTGTCCGGTTCGCTGAGACATCGTGCTCATGAGGAAAAACAAAGGCTACCGGAACGCGTTTCGCGTGTCCGGTAGCCTTGATGA
>Ga0075163_10010449_pt1 | contig 12138 bp, 10 predicted proteins | sample JI1023141ADNA_FD_71478 | JGI IMG/M metagenome (GOLD analysis project Ga0075163, IMG submission 71478) | Wastewater effluent complex algal communities from Wisconsin, to seasonally profile nutrient transformation and Carbon sequestration -... | ecosystem: Engineered > WWTP > Effluent > Algae...
GGGCTCAGAGATTCACCCAGACCTGATTGCCACCGAACACGGCGCTACCAACGTGGTTTGGTCCGATCCCAAGAATCTGCATCACGAGGCGTTGGCCTGGTGGGTTTACGTAGTTTTGGAGGGAGAAGACCCACTGCTGTGGTAGCGGTCCCGTGAGCATGAACGGAACGTAGGAAGCCTGGTCGATGAGGATCGGACCCTGGCCAGGGAACTGCATGAGACCGTCGTCGAAACTGAAGAGCACAAACCCGAAGCTGCCCGGCAGCGAGGTCGTGCCGTCGATCCACATGAGCCGGCTTTGCGCGTCCCAGTTGGCGGCGAGGTGGATCGGCGTGCGCTCGTAACAACCGACGTCGACCTCGAGCAAGCCATCCCCATCACCGTCGACGACGCGCGCGTTCGTCTCGTTGTCGGCGCGAACGAATGCCGTCATCACGCCCGCATCGATGGTTGGGCTGGTCGGCTGCACGTGAAAGTCGCCAGCGGTCGGATTCACGAGTCGCGGATCGACGCCGATCACATTGCTCGCAGGTAGTGGGCCGCCGAAGCCAGCGCCTTGCGCGATCGTCGTGCAGTTGAACGCCCAGTTGCCTTGGAAACGCGACAGCGGTGCGCCGCTCGTGTTGTTCTCGAAGGCGATGTTGAAGCCCACTACGAGGTTGTTGTATGCGAGCGAGGTCGTGCTGTCGGAGATGTAGGCTTTCCAGAGACCGGTATGGAACGTGTTGTTGAAGAACTCGTTGGTGCCCGAATACTCGAGGATCGCGTCGTTGCTCAGATTGACGAACAGGTTGTCATGAACCCGCCACCCTGTGACGACGTCGCCCGTCCAGAACACGAACGCACGATTCACATTCTCGAAGCGGCAACGATCGATCTCGACGTTCATCGCTGCATCGGCCGAGTTCACGCCCGAGCCGCTACTGAACACGCGCGTCCACCAGCCGAGCTGGTCACTGTTGCGGATCGTGAGGTTGGTGATACGCATGCCGTTGGCGCCATTGATGGCGCGGAAGACGGATGCCGTGCCACCGTTGAGGTCGATTACGACGTTGCCGAGACCACGGATCACGAGGTTTGCCTGCGGCGTCATGCCGAGGTTGATCGGAAACGCCTCACCGTTTTGGATCGTGCTATAGGTGCCGGGAAGAAGGTGGATCTTTGCGTTCGGGCCCGCGAGTGCTACGGCCGTGGTCAGCGAGCGCAGCGGTTGGTTGTACGCGCCCGAATTGCCGTCGTTGCCGAGCAGGGGCTCGACCCACAGTTCTTGTTGAGCGAGCGCGGAGGAAGCGAGCGAACTCGCGAGAAGGCCGCCGAAGACCGCGAATCTGAGCATGGTCCGTTTCCTGATTGTTGGTGCCCTGTGAGCACAGAGCGAGGTCGCGGTATTCTATTCGACTCTCCGGAATGTGGGTGAACCCCACATACTTTGCGCATGTGGAACCTGTCCTCGGTCTTGTTCTCGCTGCTCCCCGCGTTCTCGCCCCAAGAACCCGCTCGACCGCCCGGCGCGCAAGGGCAGCTGGCGATGACCGGCAGCTACGTCACAGAGGAGGGGCAGACGCCGAAGTGGACCAAACCACCGTTTGCGTACGACGCCAAGGTCGCCACCGGGCGCAAGGTCGCCAAGGTGGCGGTGGTGATCTACGACCCCAAGCTTCCGTCGGGTGAGACGCTCACGCAGCACGTCAAAGGCGCCGACCCGGTGCAGTACAGCCACATCCTCGTCGACGTGATCCGGCAAGCTTCGTGGGGTTACATCAACTACGAGATCGTCGATTGGATCACGATCGATGGTTTCCCGACCAAGGTCGACGGCTTCCGGTACACGCCCGAGAGTTACCTCGCGGCGCGCGCGAAGAACGAATGGCAAGCGGCGACGTCGAGCTACGCTGGGGTGCTGCGCGAGGCGAAGTTACTCGATCGTATCGCGAAGGAGGGCATCACCGAGGTGTGGCTCTGGGGCGCGTCGGGCATGCACTTCGACGAGTTCGCCGGTTGGCTGAAGGACCGCTACCAGCGTTTCGCGCCGACCGACAACCCGTGGTTCTACCGGCCGTATGACATTCCCGGCGAACAGCTTGGCCGCACGTTCTGGGTCATGGGTTTCAACTACGAGGTCGGTGCCGACAACATGATCCACAGTTACAGCCACCGCGTCGAATCGCAGTGTGCGCTCGCGTTTGCCGATGGCGTTTGGAGCCCGAAGACGCAGCGCGATCCCTGGAATGTGTTTTCGCTGCTGGAGGTCGACATGCCTGGTTCCCCCTCGATGGTCGGCAATTGTCACGTGCCGCCAAACGGCAAGGAGGGCTACGACTACGGCAACCAGCGCAAGGTGCTCAGTTGGGCGGACCGCTGGAGTCGTTATCCCGATCTACGCGGGCAGCCGCGGGAAGTCTCGCGCGAGGACTGGGGCAACACGCAGTTTGGCTACCAGAAGTGGTTCCTCGAGCACCTGCCGAAGGGGCCTGGGTACACCGAGTACGGGTACGACAACTGGTGGGTCTACATCGCAAACGTCGACGGGGATCTGCCCGATTGGACGCCGCCGCAAGGGCCGTTCCGGCTGCCAGAGGGCATGCCAGCGATCGAGAAGGCGAAGTAGGGATCCGCGCGGTGGCGCCAGCGACGCCAAGGCTGAGGCTGCTCGCCCTCGGCCTCAGAAGGTCGTGCTGAGGCCGAACGAGGCGATCACTTCCGTGCCCTCGTCGTTGTTCAGCGCCTCGTTGGTGTCCCCGAGCATCAGCGCATGCACGCCGAAGCTGGCACCCCAAGGGCCCATGCGCGACGGCAGGAAGTGCAGTGGTGACGAGACGACAAGGCCGACATCGACGTAGCCGAGAGTCTCGTCGTTGCCCGTCCCGAACTCATAGTAGTCCTTCAGGCTGAGGCCAACGGTCACCGGCACACTGATCGTGATGGGCTGACCACCGAGCTGGCCGGCCGCGAAGCTGGGTTCGATGCCAAATTGAGCGTACTTACCACGCCCGCTGCCAGCGTCGGCCTGACCTGTCAGTTCGAAGGCAAACAGGAACGATGGCTTGAGGCTGAACGAACCGCCCCACAAGTCACTGTCATCGAGGCTGATCGAGAACGCGAGCTCCTGCACGGTGCCGAACGAGTCATTGGGGCTGGTGTAGGCGGTGTAAGTGGTGCCGAGCGTGAGATGCTCGCTGAAACCTGCAGTCAAGGTGGCGTAGAAGTCGCTCTCATACCAGATTCCCCCCGCGCCGCCGGTTGGGCCGTCGTGGAGGCTGTTCCAGAGACCAAACGCGAGGTCAACGTTCTTCAGCGTGTCATCACCGTCGGCGGTGAAGAGGTTGTAGCCAAGCTCAACCCAAGGTTGGGAGATGACGCCTTGATTCTCCTGAAGGATGCCGCGGAAGTAGTAGGCCGTCGTGAAGTCGACGCCGAAGGACCCGTTGACCACCTTCTCAGGCTCGAAGGCCCGCGTCGTAGGCTCCTGGGCTCGCACGGATGTGCACAGCGCGAGGAACGGCAGCACCAGAGGGCACAGGGGCAGACAACGCGCGACGAGAGTGTTCATTTGGGTTACCAGCCGGTAGCGCTCGGAGGGACCCGATTGGCCTCAGGTTGGCACTCCAGCGACTGAGGCATTGCTCCGTGCCTAAGCCCATCGGCCGAGCTGAGGGTCTTTCCTGAGGGCGCACCGTCTCGCGCAGTGGTGACGCCGGTTGGCGGTCGGCCCTGCTGGTCTACAGGAGCTCGCGGATGCGTTGCATCGTCTCCGGGCTCGTCACCAGGAGCACCAGATCGCCGGCCTGCAGTTGGGTCATGCCGTCGGGCACCAATAGATGGCCACTGCGATCGATGGCCATCACCAAGGTTCCCTTGCCAAGGCCGAGATCGGCCAACCGTTTGCCCTGGGCCTGCGAGTCAGCGGCAATCCGGACTTCGATCACGCGGGCGCCGTCCCGCGGCGCAAAGACCCCGCGGCGAAGATCCAACGCAATGGCCTGGGCTTCGATCTGGCTCACGCCAAACCTCTGCAGGGTGTGGCGGGACATTTCTACTGCGAGTTCGAGTTCTGCACTGAGGCCCTCCACCTTGCCCATCTTCCTGAGATGTTGGCGTTCCGCCTCGGTCTTGGCTCGCGCGACGATCTCGACGTTTGGGCTCCGTTTGAGCACGTTCTCGACGATTTGACGCGTGGCGAGTGCGTCGGGCAGCGTGATCAAGACAATGCGCGCACGATCGATGTTGGCGCGCTCCAGGATGAACTCGTTGGCGGCATCACCATGGATTGCCACCACACCATCACGCCGAAGCTGCTGTACGGTGGCGCGATCCTGATCGATGACGACAAGGGGCCATTTGCGTTCGCGCAACATTCGCGCGACCACGCGCCCTGTTCGACCGTGGCCACAGAGCACGACATGATTCTCAAGTGGACTCGCCGATCCGTCGTGCGCCGGACGCTCACCGAGGTGACCACTTCGGTTGGCTAGCCATCGGTTGAGCCAAGGCAGCTTGCGCAGTCGTTCCTCGGCACCCGTGACCATTCCGAACATGAGCGGGTTCAGCGCAATGCTGATCATCGCCGCCGCGACGATTGCTTGATGGGCATCGGCGGGCAGCAGTCCGATGGATCGACCCAAACCTCCGACGATGAACGAGAACTCGCCGATCTGCCCGAGGCCCGCGCCAACGGTCAAACCGGTCCGTATCGGATAGCCGAGTAACAGCGTTATCAGGATGGCCGACAGTGGTTTGACGACGACGATGATCGCCAGCGTCGCAAGGACCAGCAGTGGGCGGTCGACAAGGAACTGGGGCTCAAAGAGCATGCCCACCGAAACAAAGAACAGCACCGCGAAGGCGTCCCTCAGTGGCAAGGCGTCCGCGGCTGCCTGGTGGCTGAGTTCGGACTGACCGACGATCATGCCACCCAGGAAGGCGCCTAGTGCCATCGAGACGGAAAGCAGCACCGCGGAGCCGTAGGCGATACCCAAGGCAATTCCGAGCACCGCCAAGGTGAACAGTTCGCGCGATTGCAGTTTCGCGACGTGCAGCAAGAACCACGGCACCACGCGGGTGCCTCCGACATAGAGCACGCCCAAACCCAGGACCTTTACCGCGGTCCAGCCGAGATTCGCAGCGAGGCTGCCTTCGGAACTGCCGGCGAGTGCAGGCAGCGCAACGAGGATCAGGACGGTGAACAGGTCCTCGACAACAAGCCAGCCGATCGCGACATGGCCGTGCAGCGATTGCAGCTGATTCTGATCCGTGAGTCCGCGCACCAACACGACTGTGCTGGCCACCGACAGGGCCAGGCCGAAGACCACGCCTGCACTCACTGGCCAACCAAACAAGTAGCCAACGACAACGCCGAAGATCGTGGCGAGCAGACTCTGGCCAATGGCGCCAGGCACGGCGACCCGGCGAACGGCCAACAGGTCCTTCACCGAGAAGTGCAGGCCGACGCCAAACATGAGCAGCGCGATGCCGATCTCCGCGAGTTGCTCGGCAAGGTGCTGGTCCGCGACGAAGCCGGGGGTGTGGGGGCCGACCAGGATTCCCGCCAGCATGTAGCCGACGATCGTGGAGAGCCGCAGTTTGCGAGCCAGGAAGCCGAGGATGAGCGCGGCGGAGAGGCTGATCGCAATCGTGGCGATCAGCTCGGTGTGAGGGGTGGCTGCCGCGAGCATGATCAAAGGGAGGCCGGAAGCTGGGGAGTCGGGGCGCGTTCGTGGGCAGGCCGTTTGTCGACTACAAGCTCCTGGTGATCAAGGGCCTCCGTGAATCCGTCTGGGAATTCGGGCCCAGCGTTGCGGGCGGCGATCTTGTGGTCCGTCTGCGACCACGGCCTTGACAACAAGACATGGCGTCTTGTCTAATCCGATCGAGCCAAGACATCATGTCTTGCCAGACCATGGAACCTAGTCCCCGAGCCGATGTCACTGACGCAGAACTGGCGGTGTTGCTGGTCCTGTGGGAGCGGGGGACGGCAAGCGTCCGGGAGGTCGCCGATGCCATCTATCCCGGTGGCGATCCCACCCACTACGGCACCGTGCAGAAGCTGCTGCAACGTTTGCAGGCCAAGCGCTGCGTGCAGCGGGTCGCCCGCAGTTCGCCGATTGGTTTTGTGGCGCGGGTGACACGCGAAGCTCTCGTAGATCTGCGCCTCCGCCAGGTTGTCGACAAGCTGTGTGCCGGTTCTCTGACGCCGCTGCTGTCGCACTTGACGCGCCGCACGGAGTTGAGCCCGCAGGATCGGCGGGAGCTTGAGATGTTCCTGGATAACCTGCAGCAACGGCAATTGCCGCCCTCTGCTCCGCGTCCGAGGAAACGATGAGCCTCTTGTCCTGGGGCATCCTCAGCAACTTGCTGATAGCGAGCCTGATCGGCTGCGTGGCTTGGCTGGTACTACGCGTGGCCAGGCGCCCTGCCGTTGCGCATGCACTGTTCCTACTCGCGATCCTCAAGATCACGCTGCCTTCGGTGGTGGAGATGCCAATTCTCGCCGCACCGATCGTCGAGGCACCGAGAGTCGAGTTCGTGAGTGAGTCGCAGGGGTCCACAGCTGATGCAAGCCTGCACACGGTGGCTGCGCACGTCGCCAGGGTGTCGCTGCCAGAGGTCCCCGCCTTTGCCGCAGGTGTTACCAAAGCTCAAACCCCGTGGACGGCACTTTCCTGGTGCTACCTGATCTGGGCTCTCGGCGGCATGGGGACGGCAGTGCGTCTCTGGCAGCGCACGCGGGCGTTTGCGCGAGCCACCATCGCCGTGCAGGCTGCACCATCTTGGCTATCCGCCGGCCTTCGTGAGTTGATGCCCTGCTTTGGTCTGAAGCGCGCCCCGCGCATTTGCATTGTGGATGCGGACATTCCACCGGCGGTCATCGCAGGTTTCGGTGTGCCCCGCATCCTGTTTCCAGCGCGCCTGCTTACCGACTTGTCTGCGTTGCAGGTCAAGACGCTGGTGGCGCATGAGCTCGCCCACATTCGGCGGGGGGATCACTGGGTACGCGTCTTCGAGGTGGTGATGACCGTGCTGTGGTGGTGGTTGCCGTTGTTGTGGCTGTTGCGGGCCGGGCTGCGCCAAGCAGAAGAACTATGCTGCGATGCCTGGGTTGCAGCCGTGTTGCCAGATGCGCGCCATCCCTACTGCAGCGCATTGCTTCGCGTCGCCGCGTCGAATTCTCCGCTGCCGATGCCCGCGTTGGCGAGCCCCGTGCGGCGACTTCGTGATTGGAAAACCCGTTTGGAGGACATCATGTGTCACCACGTGCCGCCGCGTTCGTCGATGCTGGTCAGGTTCGCGATGATGGCGTTTGCGCTCGTTCTGCTGCCGTTGGCGATTGCGCAGTCGAAGACCGCATCGTCTGCCATCGATTTGCAGGCCAGCCTTCAGCGTGAAGTAGAGGTCGTTATTGACTCCGCCGAGCTTCTGGAGTGGACGGGCTGGCTGACGCGCGAGACGGGCATTCCGTTCGACGTCATGCCCTCGGCGCGTGAGATCGGTGCGCGAACGACATTGAGGAACCTGCGGCTACCGAAGATGCCCGCCGCCCGTGCCCTCGATGTGATCTCGGTTGTTGCCGGCATGAGTTGGAGCGCCAATGCGGAGAGGGTGGTCCTGGAAGCTCGCGGCCAACAGGCACCGCGCTGCAGCTTCTTCGGTTCGCTTCGCACGACCGGCAGCGTGACGTTACAAAAGGAAGACACGCTGTTGAGTGGTCTGTTCAGGGCCGGCCTGACGGAGGGTGGTGACCTGAGTCGCGTGGTGTTGATTCGCAAGGACCAGTTGCAGGGACTGGTGTTCGAGGTGGATCTGGGCAAGATGCTGCGAACTGGGGAGACGACTGCAAACGTGCTTCTCCAGGACGGTGACGTGGTTTTCGTCCCGCGGCTGACCGGGCAGGTTTCTGCCGGCGAGCTGCCGCCGCTGCGGCTCGAGGTTGGCGCGCGCCTGCGGTTTGTTCTGTATGGCAATGCCGCCTCAATGGCGGGTGGCGAGCAGCTGAGTTTGCTGGAGGCCCCCCAAGTTGTCGGAAGGGATGGCAAGATCTTCGTCCCGTACGTCGGGCATGTGGAGATGGTCGGCAAGACCAAGGACGAGGTCGCCAAAGCTGTGAGCGACCTCTACCGCAGTGTCTTCCACACAGAAGTCCGACTCGACGTCATGTTCCTGTGACCACTACGGAGCAGGGCATTTGGCCTGATCCAGACCGGGCGGGAGACGCGATCTAGGGACTTGCGCGGCCGCCCTTCGCGCCGGAGGATCCCGCCCGTGTTCGAACGACCGAGACTCACCAAACTGCCTCATACCTGAGGCCGGGCTCGGCGCTCCCGCGGGTTATCCCCGTGTGGCGCCGAGGGACCGGAGCCGGTCGGCTTCCGCACTTAGGGCGCTTCATACGCCCGTCCTTCGAGCGCACCATCGGGATATCCAGCGGGGAACTACATCCCCCCCAACCCGGAAGTCCCAATGCATCGCATGCTCTCCGCGGCAGCAGTCTCTGCTGCTCTGTTGTCCCTCGCTGCCACTGCCACTGCGCAGAATTGTTATGACTCGCAGCACCGCTGCTTCACGTTTGGCCCGCCGCCCAGCGCGGACGTTGGCACCGTCGACACCGGTGGTGTGCTCGACCTGCGTTCGAAGAAGTTGACCATCGAGGGGGATATCCGCATGCGGGCGCGCATGGCGGAGACTCGCGATGGCCATCCCTACGCCACGGCGGACCAGCAGGCGACGCGTGCGCGCATTCGCATGCGCTATCAGGCGACCGAGAAGATCCAGGCGTTTGCCGAGTTCAACTTCTCGGAGACCTGGGCTGGTTCGGAGAGCTACTCGGACGCGCTCGCCGGTGAGGACTTCAACGGCGTATCGCAGTTCTACCTGGAAGCCAACGACATGTTTGGCTTCGAAGACAAGTGGCGCATCGGTCGCAGCGAGTACATCCTCGGCAACGGGCTGATCCTCGGCTCGTGCGACTTCCTGCAGCGTCCGGGCACGTTCACGGGCGTGTGGTTCTCGCGGGATATCGCCGGCCACAACTTCGAACTGTTCGCGTTCGATGACTATGGCCCACTGCAGGCGACGCATCCTGGCACGCGTTATGCCGGCGGCACGGGCAGCATCAACTTCGGCGACTGCTGTGATGGCATCCTGAAGGCGATCAAGCCGTATGTGATGGTTGGCACCGGTGACGGTGACCAGGACAGCGAAGACACGTGGGTTGGCATCGATGCCCTTGGCATGGCGCCGGCTGAGATCCAGTGGAACGCCGAATGGGCGCACCGTTTCGTCGATGGCGGCAAGGACCGCATGGCGTGGCGTGTGAGCGCGGTGAAGAAGGTCGCGCTGTGCAATGGCGTGCTCGACTCCATCTCGCTGCAGCACAGTGATGCGGACGGCAAGATGGATGTTGGCAACCCTGCTGACTTCAACTCCGCTGGCCTGCTGCACCAGTACGGTGGCGCGTGGCGAAGTGACATGCAGACCACGCAGTTGGGCGTCAAGCTCCTGCCTGGCTTGGACATCGACCTGGACCTCAATGTCCTCGCGCTCGATCGCCGCGGCACCGCTTCGCAGTTGGGTGACTACGAAGGGGACGTCATCATCGGCAGGAAGTTCGCGAGCGGCATCTACGCGTCGGCCGGTTACGGCATCGACAACGACATCCGCCAGGTCGGATTCGTGCAGATCACGCTCAACTTCTGAGTTGTCGCGCGGCCGCCGCCAGGATCTCCATCTTGCGCACGGCGGCGGCTTCGCCGGCAATCGGGCGATCGGCAAACGTGCCGAAGCCACAGTCCGGATTCAGCCAGATGCGTTCGTGGCCTAGTGTTGAGGCCAGGCCACGAACGCGGGCGGCGATCGCGGACGGATCCTCGTCGGGATCGGTGCGAGGATTGATCGCGCCAAAGCCGACCGACGAGCCTTTCGGCAAGCCTACGAGCAGTGCCTCGGGGCCGGCTCGCGGCGTTGCATACTCGAGCACGAATTGATCGACCTTCATCTGTGCCAGATAGGGCAGTAGCGGGTCGTAGTCGCCGGACAGCAGCACGTCTTCCTTCCGGCTCCAATTGCCGCGACAGACGTGGATCGCTGTGCGGATGCCTGGGATATCCGCCACGACACGGTTGATGAGCTCGACGGCGAGGCGCAGTTCGGCGGCCGGATCGGCAGCGGCGGCAAGGGCCGCGCACATGAACGTGCGCGTTGCGGCCTTGCCAGCAAAGACGAGTTCGGTGAGGACCGGTTCGTCAAACTGCACGATCTCCACGCCGAGTGCGGCCAGTTCCTTCAGCTCCTCGCGCAGGATGTTGACGATGTCAGTGCAGAGCAGTTCGCGCGTCGGGTAGGAGGCCGCGGACAGCTTCTGCACCCACATCGAACGCGACAGCAGATACGGCCCAGGCAGCGTCACCTTGGTGGCGCGCGTTGTGTGCGCGCGCAAGAACTCGGCTTCGCGCACGGCGAGCGGTTCGCGCCGCGACAACCGACCTGTGATCGTCGGGTTCTTGATCGCGAATGCGGGCACGTCGAGCGTTTGCAGCAACGCTTCGAAGCCCGCCTTGTCTTCGACGAAGTCGAGCAGGTCCGCCATCGTCATCAGCGTGACACCGTCGAGCTTCTCGGACAGGAACGAGTAGAAGTTGTCGCGCCGTTGCTCGCCGTCGGTGAGCACGTCGACGCCGGCGTCTTCTTGCAGTTTGATGGCGAGAAGGGTCGCCTGATCGCGCAGGTGGGCGAGATCCTTGGCGCGCTTCTGCGTTGCTTCGAGCAGCCAGCGCGGCCGTGGCCAGCTGCCGACGACCGAAACCGGGAAACGTGGGATGGGACGGCGCTCGGTCATGGGTTCAGACTTTGCGCAGGCGTGCATCGACTGCAACACTCTGCACGAGGGATTGTGTCACGGGGCAGCGGCGCACGGTCTCGCCCAGCACCTGCTGGAGCTGCTCGTCGTCGGCGTCCGCCGCGATGTAGAACGACACATCGATGCCGGCGAGGGCTGGGCTGCCAGCGTCCTCCACGCCGAGGAACATGAGGCTGTTCTGCGACCTGGCCTTGGCCACGACTTCGAGGTTGTGCACTTCGACGCCGAGGCGAGATAGGCGCCACTGGAGGCCTGTGCACAAGGCGCCAGCCACCGCAGAGAGTAGGAATTCGATCGCGGAGGGGGCTGGATCCTCGGTGTCGAAGCTGGCCGGTTGGCCGACGGCGAAACCGTGATTGCGCACGGTCACCTTGGCCTGCATGCCGCTCGTCCAGCGCACACGAACCTGCCAGGAGTGCCGGCGAGCTTGTTCGAGGTCGTTGCCGAGCTTGTCGTCGTCGGTCTTCTTGCGCAGCAGGAAGTGCCGATAGCCGTTGTCGGCTGGCGTCTCGCTGAGCAGCGCGTGGCCCACCATGCGGCACCAGGCCGGCAGATCCTCGCGCACTGAGGTCTCGCGACTCTTCACGAGCAACAGGCCGCCTGCATCGAGCGGCGACATCGCCGATCGGATGATCAGCAGCAGGCCGCTGCCGCAGTCGAGGTCGCCGCCGTCGCAGATCGCGTCGGGCTCAAGGTCGCGAGGTTCGTCCACGATCCATTACTCAGTAGCTGACGCAGGGCGCGCCTTGGGAGAGGAACTCGACGAGCTTGGCGCCGCCGACGATCGTCGCTCCGGGCAGCAGCTTGCTCTCGTCGAGCCCGCGCTTCTTGAAGCATGGCGAACAGACCCAAATGATGCCGCCGGCCTTCACGAAGTTCGCCATCAGGTCCTTGAGCGCTGCGAACCCCTCTTCGTGCACATCGTCGGCATAACCTTGCTGGCACAAACGGACCGCTTCGGTGCTCAAGAACACGACGGTCTGCTTTTCCGACGCCGCGGCCGCGTTGGCGACCACGAAGGCGACGGTGGCCTTGTCGGTGTCATTCTTGGCGTAGGTGAGGCTGACGCAGAAGCGATTGGTCATTGGCGTTCTTTCCTTCGAATCCAGAAACGGGGAGGAGCTGCGTGGAGGAGCGTGTGGCCGACGAGTCCGCACCAGGCGGGCAGGTCGATCGGCGCTGCGGGATCGGTGGCGCGCACTTCGAGTACGGCACCCGGCGCCAGCTCGGCAAAACGGAACTTGAGATCGATGACGAGGTCGCCGCAGCCGAGGTCGCCCGCGTCGTGG
>Ga0075163_10010450_pt1 | contig 12138 bp, 11 predicted proteins | sample JI1023141ADNA_FD_71478 | JGI IMG/M metagenome (GOLD analysis project Ga0075163, IMG submission 71478) | Wastewater effluent complex algal communities from Wisconsin, to seasonally profile nutrient transformation and Carbon sequestration -... | ecosystem: Engineered > WWTP > Effluent > Algae...
CGACCGGTGCGCCGCCCCGATCTCACCATCGCAACCGAAGATCACAACGTGCCGACGGTCGATATCGACAAGCCGATCGCCGATCCGGTGTCGCGAACCCAGGTCGACACGTTGCGTCGCAACTGCGCGGAGTTCGGTATCCGGTTGCACCCGATGGGGGATGCCGAGCAGGGCATCGTGCACATCATCGGACCGCAGCTGGGCCTCACCCAGCCCGGCATGACCGTGGTCTGTGGCGACAGCCACACCTCGACCCACGGCGCGTTCGGTGCGATCGCCATGGGTATCGGCACATCTGAGGTGGAGCACGTGATGGCCACCCAGACACTTCCCCTCAAACCGTTCAAGACGATGGCGGTCAACGTCGACGGCGAGCTGCCCGACGGGGTGAGCGCCAAGGACATCATCCTGGCCGTGATCGCCAAGATCGGCACCGGCGGCGGTCAGGGACACGTCATCGAATACCGGGGCAGCGCCATCGAATCCTTGTCGATGGAGGGCCGCATGACGATCTGCAACATGAGCATTGAGGCGGGGGCCCGGGCGGGCATGGTCGCACCCGATGCCACCACCTTCGAGTTCCTCAAGGGGCGCCCGCACGCGCCGACCGGCGCCGATTGGGATGCCGCGGTGGCGGCCTGGAGTGAGTTGCACACCGACGAGGGCGCCGAATTCGACACCGAGGTCTTCATCGACGCGACTACGTTGAGCCCGTTCGTCACCTGGGGCACCAATCCCGGCCAGGGTGTCCCGCTTTCGGCGACGGTTCCCGATCCCGAGGACATGCTCGATGACGACGCCAAGCAGGCGGCGGAGAAAGCGTTGACCTATATGGATCTTCGCGCCGGCACTCCGATGCGCGAAATCCCGGTGGACACGGTGTTCGTCGGGTCCTGCACGAACGGGCGCATCGAGGATCTGCGCGTGGTCGCCCAAATCCTGCAGGGCCGCAAACTGGCCGACGGGGTCCGGATGCTGGTGGTGCCGGGATCCATGCGGGTGCGCGCGCAAGCCGAATCCGAGGGTCTGGGAGCGATCTTCACCGCCGCGGGCGCCGAATGGCGCCAGGCCGGTTGTTCGATGTGCCTGGGCATGAACCCGGACCAACTCGCCCCCGGCGAGCGTTGCGCGTCGACCTCCAACCGCAACTTCGAGGGTCGACAGGGCAAGGGCGGGCGCACCCATCTGGTGTCGCCCGCGGTGGCGGCGGCCACCGCGGTGCGCGGCACGCTGTCCTCGCCGGCCGACCTCGAACCGGCCACCGCCACTCATTAGGTCTTCGAACCGTAAGGAGCACCAGGACATGCAGGCTTTCACCACTCACACCGGGATCGGCGTACCGCTGCGCCGTTCCAACGTCGACACCGACCAGATCATCCCGGCCGTCTATTTGAAGCGGGTCACCCGAACGGGTTTCGAGGATGGTTTGTTCGCGGCGTGGCGTAATGATCCGTCGTTCATTTTGAATCTGCCGCCATTCGACAGGGGGTCGGTTTTGGTGGCCGGCCCCGATTTCGGCACCGGATCGTCGCGCGAACACGCCGTCTGGGCGCTCATGGACTACGGGTTCCGGGTGGTCATCTCGCCCCGATTCGCCGACATTTTTCGGGGCAACGCCGGCAAAGCGGGTCTTTTGGCCGCCGAAGTGTCCCACGATGATGTCGAACTTCTCTGGAAGCTGATCGAGCAGAATCCGGGCTTGGAAATCACTGTGAATCTTCAAGATCGGACCATCTCCGCTGGAACGGTCCTGCTGCCGTTCAAGATTGATGACTACACCGCGTGGCGGCTGTTGGAAGGGCTCGACGATATAGGCCTTACGCTGCGGAAACAGGACGAAATCGAGGCCTATGAGAAGCGCAGGCCGAGCTTCAAACCACGGACTCTGCCAGCCTGATTTCGGGGCTTGTAGGCCCCCCAAATATGGCTCGGCAACCCCATTCTCGGACGCCGGTACCACTGTCCAAGTGGGGCAATCCCATTGCCGAATATGGCTCAGCTACGTATGAAACTGCGCGTGGCTCTTGGAAATATGCGGCAAATAGGTTTACCGTGTCCTCTAGTCGGTCCAAGGTGGACCACTGGACTTCGGAGGGTTTGCATGAACAAAGCAGAGCTCATCGACGCACTCACAACCAAGTTGGGCACCGATCGTCGACAGGCTACTGCCGCGGTTGAGAACATCGTCGACACCATCGTGCGTGCGGTGCACAAGGGCGAGAGCGTCACCATCACCGGCTTCGGCGTATTCGAGCAGCGTCGCCGTGCCGCCCGTGTGGCACGTAACCCGCGCACCGGTGAGACCGTCAAGGTGAAGCCGACGTCGGTTCCGGCCTTCCGCCCGGGCGCGCAGTTCAAGGCGGTTGTCTCTGGCGCGCAGCGTCTCCCGGCGGACGGCCCGGCCGTCAAGCGTGGTGTGGCAGCCGCTCCGGCCAAGCGCACCGCCGCCAAGAAGGCCGCCCCGGCCAAGAAGGCGGCAGTGAAGAAGGCCGCTCCGGCGAAGAAGGCGGCCCCGGCCAAGAAGGCGGCTCCGGTCAAGAAGGCTGTGGTCAAGAAGGCCGCACCGGCAGCGAAGAAGGCCGCACCGGCCAAGAAGGCTCCGGCAGCCAAGAAGGCCGCACCGGCGAAGAAGGCTCCGGCCAAGAAGGCGGCCCCGGCCAAGAAGGCCGCTCCGGCCAAGAAGGTTGTCGCGAAGGCTCCGGCCAAGAAGGCTCCGGCCAAGAAGGCTCCGGTCAAGCGCGGCCGCAAGTAATTCCGGCTGAAACCACAAGAACACCCCAGAACGGAAGTTCTGGGGTGTTCTTGTGTGTCGCGGCCCAGGAGGCGGCCGTCAGTCGAGGACGGCCAACGGGCTCGCGATATGGTCGGCGGCGATCAGGCGGCCCTCGGCCGATGACAGCACCCAGATGCTGCCCTTGCGGTTGCGTGACTTGTCCGGCCGCACGCCGTCGCGTTCGCACCACCACGCGATGAGATCGGGGATCACCTTGCCCTGGGTGCAGATCACCGGCGTCGCACCGGCCGCCCCGGAGGCGATCTCCAGAACCCGTGCGCGGCCCGACTTCTTGTCGGCCGTGTAGGCCTCTTCGGTGAGGGTTGCCTCGATGTCGATGGCCGCACCGATCTCCTGCGCGAGCGGTTGCAGGGTCTGCACGCACCGCACCCGAGGGGCGGCGTGAAGCTCGGTGGCCCCGAAGGCAAGTAGCTGACCCACCAGCGATTCGGCCTGTGCGCGACCCAGCTTGTCCAGCGGCCGTGCGCAATCCTCGCCCTTGTATTTCGACCGCGACCCCGCCCGCCCATGGCGCACGATGACGGTCGTGTGCGTGGCCGCCGGGGCTTTGGCGAAGCGGCGCAGTACCTTACGGTCGAGTTGGTATTGCAGCCGTTTCATCGCCTCCTTCGGCGGCAACCACAGCAGCTCGTCGGCCTCGTCGTTGGCGGTGAACTCGCCGTCGCCCGCGCCGGCGGCCCAGTACACCACCCGCTTCACGGCGCCGTCCACGGGATAGCTGACGACGGCGAGCCGGCGTCCGAGGCGGCCGGCGAACCCGGTCTCCTCCAGGATCTCCCGCACGGCGGTGACGGGATGGGACTCCCCGGGATCGACCTTGCCCTTGGGCAGCGACCAGTCGTCATAACGCGGACGGTGCACGAGGGCGATCTCCAGGCGTCCCGCGAGCTCGCGCCACAACACCGCACCGGCGGCATGCACGGTCTGTGCCTTCTTGCGGGACGAACTGTCCGTCACATCAACTCCTAGGTGTTGTCAGTGGCCGACAGTCGAGGCGATCACGGCGAGCGATGTCTCGCCATCAACGCGACCTGGTGATCACGCACCGTCTGGCCGGGCAGCGGTAGCGCATTCCAGCGACCGTCCGCCTGAAGCTCCCAGCACCTGGTCGCCGGATCCATGGTGGACTCGAACATGTCGTCGAGCTGGGCGGTGAGCCGCGGATCCTTGACCTGTGCCATGACTTCCACGCGGCGGTCGAGATTACGATGCATCATGTCCGCGCTGCCGATCCAGAACTCATTGATGGCGCGGAAGTGAATAATCCTGGAGTGTTCCAGGAAACGGCCGAGAATCGAGCGCACCACGATGTTCTCGGAAAGCCCGTCCTGGCCGGGGCGTAGCGCGCAGATCCCACGCACCACGACCTCCACCCGGACCCCGGCCTGCGATGCCCGGTAGAGCGCGTCGATGACCTGTTCGTCCACCAGGGCGTTGGCCTTCAGCCGGATTCGGCCCTGCCCATTCTGGCGGTGGGCTTCGGTCTCCTCTTCGATGCGCCCGATGATGCCTCGGCGCACGCCGTGCGGCGCCACCAGCAGGTTGCGGTAGGACACCTTGCGCGAGTACCCCGTCAGCGAGTTGAACAGGTCGGTCAGGTCGGCGCCGATATCCGGTGAGGCAGTCAACAGCCCGACATCCTCGTACAGCCGGGCGGTTTTCGGATTGTAGTTACCCGTCCCGATATGGCAGTACCGCCGGATCGTCGAGCCTTCCCGGCGCACCACCAGTGCGGTCTTGCAATGCGTCTTCAATCCGATCAGCCCGTACACCACGTGCACGCCGGCCTGTTCGAGGGCGCGGGCCCACTTGATGTTGGCCTGTTCGTCGAAGCGTGCCTTGATCTCCACCAGGGCCACGACCTGCTTGCCCGCCTCGGCGGCGTCGATGAGCGCGTTGACGATCGGGGAGTCGCCCGAGGTGCGGTACAGCGTCTGTTTGATGGCCAGCACATTCGGATCGGCGGCCGCCTGTTCGATGAAACGTTGCACGGTCGTCGAGAACGAGTCATACGGATGGTGCACCAGCACGTCGCCGTCACGCAGCGTCGAGAAGATGCTCTTCGGTGTCTCGCGCTCCCCGAACGCGGCGGGTGTGGCGGGCACGAACGGGCGGTCCTTGAGATCGGGCCGGTCCACCCCGTAGATCTGCCACAGTGACGAAAGGTCGAGTAGTCCCGGCACCTCGATGACATCGCCGGGATGGACATCGAGTTCCCGCAGCAACAGCTCGAGCATGTTCTCGGTCATGTCGTCGGCGACCTCGAGACGCACCGGGGAGCCGAACCGGCGCCGGGCGAGTTCACGCTCGAGCGCCTGCAACAGATCCTCGTCGCGGTCCTCGGCGACCTCGAAATCGGCGTTGCGGGTGATCCGGAACGCGTGCTGCTCGACGATCTCAAGGCCCGGGAACAGCACCGGGAGAAAGGCGCCGATCAGTTCCTCCAGCGGCAGGAAACGCACCGGGCCCGGTGCGCCGTCCTCGCTCTCGCGGCGGGGCAACTCGACGAAACGGTCCACGTTGTCGGGGACCTTGATTCGAGCGAAGTGCTGGGTCCGGTCATCGGGCTGGCGCACGCTGATCGCCAGGTTCAGGCTCAAGCCACTGACGAAGGGGAACGGGTGAGCCGGATCCACCGCCAGCGGCGTGAGCACCGGGAAGACCTGCTCGTGGAAGTAGGTGGACAGCGTCGCGTGTTCGTCCTCGTCCAGATCCGACCAGCTGACGATCACGATGCCCTTCTCGGCCAGCGCGGGTCGTACCGCCTCCATGAACACCTGGGCATGCCGGCTGGAGATCTGCTGGGTGCGCTCACCGATGCGGCGCAACTGCTCCCGAGGGGACAGGCCGTCGGCGGATCGCACCGACAGCCCCATCTCATCGCGGCGCTTCAGGCCCGCGACGCGCACCATGTAGAACTCGTCGAGATTGGAGGAGAAGATGGCCAGGAACTTGGCCCGCTCCAGCAGCGGTAGGGACGGGTCCGCGGCCAGTGCCAGCACCCGGGCATTGAAGTCCAGCCAGCTCAGTTCGCGGTTGAGGTAGCGATCCTCGGGAAGCGCGTCCTCCTCGGCGGCGGTGGTCTCCGCGGGAGGCGCGTCGGGAGAGCTGTCCACAGTCTCGGCCGGCGTCCACTCGGTGTCAGGAGTTGTTGTATCGGCGTCGGTCATCCCTCGATCATTGCCTATCCCCACCGAGCATTCCAGTGCACATCGCGCTCAGCCGTCGCTACCCGTGGATGCCAGATCGCCGACCACCCGGTGGGTCGCCGGGCCGAGGCCCAGCCGCAGCGCGGTGGCGAGATCGTCGGGGGTGTCGATGTCGCAGCGCAACCCGGGCCATCCTCCGGTCAACTCGACCGCACCCGAATCGGCATGGCGGCGTGTGGATTCCGCGCCGAATCGCGGGTCCAGTGGCGTATCGAACGCGAAGAGTGCCGACGTGCCGGTGCCGTGCCGATCGCTGACGAAGCTGCGCGGGAACCGACGCGCGGCGGCCAGCGCACCGGCCAGTTCATCGGATCTCAGCGCCGGCAGGTCGCCTTGCAGGACAACGACGTTGGCCAGGCCGGTGGCCTCTTCCGCGGCACCGAGCGCGTTGTTCAACGGGTCGGGGTGTCCGTCGGGGGTAGGGTCCATCAGAGCCCGCGCGCCGAGCTCGCGGGCGGCCGCCGCCGCTCCCGGATCCGGGGTCACCACGGTGATCGAACTCACGGCCGCCACGGCCGACGCCGCGCTGACGGTGTCCACCAACATGGCCAGCACCAGACTCTCCCGCGCCGATGCCGAGAGCACCGGCGCCAGCCGTGTCTTGGCCGCGGCCAGCCGCTTCACCGCGATCAGCACACCGACCTCCGGCTGCGCGCTGCTGCCCTTCATATCCGCCATCCTGCCAGTCGTCGCGGGGCAGCTAGGGTTGAGCCGTGGTCGAAGCCGCAGTAATGGGAGCCGGTGCGTGGGGAACAGCGCTGGCCAAGGTGCTTGCCGACGCGGGTAACAGCGTGACGCTGTGGACCCGTCGGGCCGAGCTCGCCGATGAGATCAATGCGACGCACCGCAATCCGGCTTACCTCGGGGACACCCCGTTGCCCGCCGGAATCCGGGCCACCGGCGATGCCGCCGAAGCGCTCGAGGGAGCCTGCACCGTACTGCTGGGCGTGCCGTCCCAGACGATGCGCTCCAACCTGGAATCCTGGAAGCACCTGATCGGCCACGACGCCACCCTGGTGAGTCTGGCCAAGGGCATCGAACTGGACACCCTGATGCGGATGAGTCAGGTGATCACCCAGGTGACCGGCGCCGACCCGGCCCGGGTCGCCGTGGTCACCGGGCCGAATCTGGCCAAGGAGGTCGCCGACGAGCAGCCGGCCGCCACGGTGGTCGCGTGCACCGACTCCGGCCGGGCGGTGGCGCTGCAGCGCGCGCTGTCGACCGCCTACTTCCGCCCGTATACCAACGCCGATGTGATCGGTGCCGAGATCGGCGGCGCGTGCAAGAACGTCATCGCCCTGGCGTGCGGCATGGCCGCCGGGGTCGGGCTTGGTGAGAACACCTCCGCGGCCATCATCACCCGCGGACTCGCGGAGATCATGCGGCTGGGAATCGCTCTGGGCGCCAAGGGTGCAACCCTGGCGGGATTGGCCGGTGTCGGAGACCTGGTCGCCACCTGTACCTCGCCGCAGTCGCGCAACCGGACCTTCGGGATGCGGTTGGGACAGGGCGGATCGATGGAGTCCGCCTTGCGTGCCGCGCAGGGACACGTCGCCGAGGGCGCCACATCGTGTCAGTCGGTGTTGGCCTTGGCGTCCAGTTACGACGTGGAGATGCCGCTCACCGATGCGGTCCACCAGGTCTGTCATCGCGGTCTGTCCGTCGAACAGGCCGTGATGTTGCTGCTCGGGCGCAGCACGAAGCCGGAGTGAACGCCACCCGGGGCGAGCGAAGCGACGGGAGATCAGCATGGATGTTTTCGGAGACTCCACCCGCACCGTGAATGCTGTTGGTGCGCACGCAGTTCCCGGCACACCGGTGGCGCCGGTGCCGGTTCCGGCCTCGGCGTTCCATCTGTCCCCGGACGAGTCAGAACCGCTGGACACCTACGGGCGGATGTCGAATCCGACCTGGCGGCAGCTGGAATCGGCGCTGGCCGAGTTGGAGGGCGCCTCCTGGGCGCTCACCTTCGGCTCCGGGATGGGCGCCATCACCGCGGCGCTGCGCGTGCTGGCCAAACCGGGCGCCACCCTGGTCGTCCCCGCCGACGGTTACTACCAGGTGCGCCGCTACGCCGCGGAATACCTGGCACCGCTCGGTGTCACCGTCGTGGAGGCCGCCGCGACGCAGATGTGCGAGGCGGCCCAACACGCCGATGTGGTGCTTGCCGAGACCCCGGTGAATCCGACCCTGGACGTGGTGGACCTGCACCGGCTGGCCACCACCTGTCGTTCCCGCGGTGCGGTCCTGGTGGTCGACAACACCACCGCGACCCCGCTGGGACTGCAACCGCTGTCACTGGGTGCGGACCTGGTCGTCGCCAGCGCCACCAAGGCGCTCTCGGGGCACAGTGATCTGCTGGCCGGCTATGTGGCGGGCTCGCACCCGGCCCTGTTGGCCGCCGTGGAACGCGACCGGTTGCTGGCCGGTCCGGTGCTCGGCACGTTCGAGGCGTGGTTGGTGCTGCGCAGCCTGGGCAGCGCCGGGCTGCGCATCGACCGGCAGTGCCGCAATGCCCAGGCTGTGGCGCTGATGCTGCGCGATCATCCCGCGGTGCGTGCGGTGCGCTACCCGGGCCTGCCGCAGGATCCGTCGCACCCGATCGCCGTCGAACAGATGCGGCGCTTCGGCGGCCTGGTGTCGGTGGAACTGGCCGACGCCGACGCCGTTCACCAACTGGTGGAGCGCAGTGCGCTGCTGGTGGCGGCCACCAGCTTCGGCGGTATCCACACCTGTGTCGACCGTCGTGCGCGGTGGGGGGACCCGGTGCCCGCCGGCTTCGCCAGGATCTCTCTGGGTATCGAGGACACCGACGATATCGTCGCCGATATCGAGCGCGCGCTGGCCTGAGCCGATCCCCTGGGAAGCCGATCGCGGGTTCGAGCCGGTAGCCTCTGCAGGTTGTGAGTGCCCGTACCCGTGTCGCCGTCATCTATGGCGGACGCAGTTCTGAGCACGGGATTTCCTGTGTTTCGGCAGGAAGCATCCTGCGCAATCTCGACCCCGAACGATTCGAGGTGGTCGCCGTCGGCATCACCCCGGACGGGTCCTGGGTGCTGACCGACGGGAAACCCGAAACCCTGGCGATCACCGCCGGTGAGCTGCCGAACGTGGCCGACGGTGCCGCGCTGGCGCTGGCTGCGGACCCGGTGCGCAAGGGCGAACTGCTGTCCCTCGGCGAGGGTGCCGGTGAGGTGCTGGCCGCCGTCGACGTCGTCTTCCCGGTGCTGCACGGCCCCTACGGCGAGGACGGCACCATCCAGGGCCTGCTCGAACTCGCCGGGGTGCCCTACGTCGGGGCCGGGGTGTTGGCCAGCGCCACCGGCATGGACAAGGAATTCACCAAGAAGCTGCTGGTGGCCGATGGGCTGCCGATCGGTGACCACGTGGTGCTGCGGGCCCGGCAGGACACCGTCGCGCTGGACGACCGGGAGCGCCTCGGCCTGCCGGTGTTCGTCAAACCCGCCCGCGGCGGCTCCTCGATCGGGGTCAACCGGGTCACCGCCTGGGATCAGCTGGACGCCGCGATCGCCGATGCCCGCCGGCACGACCCGAAGGTCATCGTCGAGGCCGCCATCCTCGGACGCGAACTGGAATGTGGTGTCCTGGAGTTCCCGGACGGGCGGGTGGAAGCCAGCGAGATCGGCGAGATCCGGGTGGCCGGGGTCCGCGACCGGGAGGACACCTTCTACGACTTCGCCACCAAATACCTCGACGACGCCGCGGAACTCGACGTGCCGGCCAAGGTCGACGACGAGATCGCCGATGAACTGCGCGCGCTGGCGATCAGAGCGTTCCGCGCCATCGATTGTCAGGGTCTGGCCCGGGTGGATTTCTTCCTCACCGACGACGGCCCGGTGATCAACGAGATCAACACGATGCCCGGCTTCACCACCATCTCCATGTACCCGCGGATGTGGGCGGCCAGCGGGGTGGACTACCCGACGCTGCTGGCGACGATGGTCGACACCGCGGTGGCCCGCGGCACCGGGCTGCGCTAGCGCTAGCGTGGCGGCCCGGGATCCAGCGGCTGGGCGGGCATGGTCTTCGCGATCGCCTTGGAGATGAGCTGGATGGGCGTCGGCCCGGACCCCGACGGCAGCGTGAGCGCGACGTAGGTGCCCCGGTCGACGGCGAACCAGGTGCTGACGCCATAGGCGTTGACCTCGAACCACTGCACGTCGTCGACGACCTGCAGCGGGGTGCCCACCACGAAATCGGCCGGCCGGTCCAGGCCGCACCGCAGAATGACCGCGTCGGCATCGGGATCGGCCTGCCACGCGGCCGCGCCGGCGGGCACCGGCTCGACGGCCTGCGCGCGCCGATAATCACCCAAATGCTCGGGCAGCGCCGCCAGCAGGGCCGCGCACGGCGGGCTGTCGGCCTGCGGGGCGGGGGCGGCGGCGATGGCCACCGGTTTCTCCGGCGGGGCGGCCTGCCGGGTCGCGGCGAAGGTGAGCACCACGATCACAGCCGCGACCGCCACTCCGACCGCCGCGATGATCAGCGACCGGGGTGGGCCGTCCTGCTCATCGGGCTGTGTCACACCGGTAACTCTAGGGATGCGCCGTCGCGGCGATCGGGCAGGTCAGGGTCCGGGTGATTCCGGGCACCTGCTGCACCTTGGACACCACGTCGCGCTGGAGCTCGTCCGCGGAAGCGGCACCGACCCGGGCCACCACGTCATAGGGTCCGGTCACGTATTCCGCGGACTGCACCCCGGGTTGGCCGGCCAGCTGTTTGGCGACGACCTCGGCGCGGCCCACCTCGGTCTGAATCAGCATGAATGCCTCCACCACTGGGTGTGCCCTCCGTTTCCGCTGCATAGACTCGTCGCCGCAGGGACCAAACGTACCGCAGGTCGCGGGAGTGTTCAGGCCAGGAACCCCGACGCAGGACGGTGAGATGAGCGACAACGAGCCGACGTTGGCACAGCTCGGTGAGTTCGGCGTCATCGACGCGATCAACGCGGGCCGCCACCAACCCGATGCGGTGGCGCTGGGACCCGGCGACGATGCGGCCGTGATCACCGCCGCCGACGGGCGCACCGTGGTGTCCACCGACATGCTGGTGCAGGACCGGCATTTCCGGCTGGATTGGTCGACGGCGCATGACATCGGCCGCAAGGCGATCGCGCAGAACGCCGCGGATGTCGAGGCGATGGGTGCGACCCCGACGGCGTTCGTGGTGGCCTTCGGTGCGCCCCCGGACACCGCGGTGGCGGCGGCTCAGGCGTTGTCGGACGGCTTGTGGGACGAGGCTCGCCGCTGCGGCGCCGGTATCGCCGGCGGCGATCTGGTGAGCGCTCCGCTGTGGGTGGTGTCGGTGACGGTGCTCGGTGATCTCGGCGGCCGCGCACCGGTGCGCCGCGACGGCGCCCAGCCCGGTGACACGGTCGCGGTCGCGGGTGACCTGGGTCGGTCCGGTGCGGGATATGCGTTGTGGCTCAACGGAATACGTGAACCCACTGCATTGCGTGCGCAGCACCTGGTGCCGAAGCCGCCGTATGGTCAGGGGCGTGTCGCCGCCGATGCCGGCGCCACCTCGATGACCGATGTGTCCGACGGTCTGCTGGCCGACCTCGGTCATATCGCCGCCGCGTCGGGGGTCGTCATCGATCTGTCGCGGGAGGCGTTGGGTGCGGACCACGATGCGCTGTCCGGTGCCGCGGTGGCGACCGGCGTCGACGCCTGGGAGTGGGTGTTCGGCGGCGGTGAGGATCACGCGCTGGTGGCCACGTTCCCCGGTGCGGTACCGCGGGGCTGGCGGGTGATCGGCCGGGTACTGGACGGACGGGCGGCGGTGTACGTCGACGGTGAGTCCTGGTCGGGAAACGCGGGCTGGCAGTCGTACTGAACGGGCGGCACGCTAGTTTTGGGCCTCGTGACACCACGCCCGCTGACAGATCTCGTCGAACCCGGTTGGGCGCGTGCGCTCGAGCCGGTGGCACCGCAGGTGGCCGAACTGGGGGAGTTCCTGCGTGCCGAGTTGGCCGCCGGTCACCAGTATCTGCCCGCGGGTGAGAACGTCTTGCGGGCGTTCACGTTTCCGTTCGAGGCGGTGCGGGTGCTCATCGTCGGCCAGGACCCGTACCCGACACCCGGTCATGCCGTCGGGTTGAGTTTCTCGGTGGCC
>Ga0075163_10010451_pt1 | contig 12136 bp, 6 predicted proteins | sample JI1023141ADNA_FD_71478 | JGI IMG/M metagenome (GOLD analysis project Ga0075163, IMG submission 71478) | Wastewater effluent complex algal communities from Wisconsin, to seasonally profile nutrient transformation and Carbon sequestration -... | ecosystem: Engineered > WWTP > Effluent > Algae...
GTCGGTGACCGTCTTGGCGGCGGCCGCGGGCCCCTCGAGCGTGCTCCAGTCGTGGAAGTTGGCCGCCGGATCGGCGCGCAGCGGCTCCTTGTCCTCGAACAGCTCCTTGTGCAGCGACGCGATGAGCGCGGTCAGGTGATCGCGGATGCGGTCGCCGTACTTCTTGCCCTTGACCTCCTCGGTGAACACCGCGGGCGCGCCGCCGGCGCCGACCGCCGGCACCATCGCGCCGATCGCCGCCGCCTTGTCGTCAGCGCTGAGGTCGCGGGTGCCGGGGTGTGCCGGGTCATGCGCGGCGCGATCGACGTACGGCTTGCGATCGTCGTACTTGGCGTCGAGCGCGGTGATCGTGTCCTCGTCGAACTCGCCGGTCTCGGTGATGCCGACGTCGTGCTGGAACTTGCACAGCGCCGCGCGGGTCTCGCCCTCGAACTTGCCGTCGACGCCGTACTTGGGCAGCAGGTAGCCGAGGTCGATCAGCGCCTGCTGGAGCTTGGTCACCGTCAGGCCCCGGCCGCCGCGGCCCACGGTCTTGCTGCCGTCCTGGATCTGCTCGAGCTCGGTGTCGCCCTCGAAGCGCGCCGACTCGGCCTTGGCGGTGCGGCCACCGCCGCGCTCCTTCTCCTCGCTGCCACCGACGCCGTGCGTCCGCTTGGTCGCATCGTCCTGCGCGCGCAGCGAGCGACTGGCGCGATCGTCCGGCGCCTCCTCGTCGGCGTCGCGCTGACGCCCACCGCCCGTGCGCGCTCCGTTGATCGTCTCGAGATCGGCGTCCTCGCGGACCAGCTTCTCCGTTGCGCTCACCTTGGCCTCCAGCCTGCTCGCCCGATACTACGCGCGATCGTGAAGCGATCTCCCTCGCGATCGACTCACCCCGCAGCGGTGAGCGCCGCGCGGCGTCACGGCGCCGCGAGCTTGAGGCGCAGCTTGCGGGTGGCGGCGCCGCCGTCGACGCGCAGCACGTCGACGCCGCCGAGGGTGAGGCGGCCGGGGCCGACGACGTCGGCGGTGGCCCAGCCGGCGGCAGTGGTGAAGGTGATCGCCGCGCCGTTCCACTGCGCGCCGGCAGTGGTGAGCGCGCCGGCGACGCGGACGTAGGGGAGGCCGCCCGCCTCGGTGAGCGCGGCGGTGGCGCCCGGCGCGCCGCTGCACGGGTACAGCCACACCTCGCGATCGTCGGCGATCGCGGCGGCGGTGACGACGCCGGGCGCGGCGACGGCGTCGACGACGGTGTCGACCTCGGGCGGGTACATCGCGAGCAGCCCGCAGTCGGGGACGAACGCCGGGATCTCGGTGTCGGCGGCGGCGACCGGCAGCGGCGCGACGCCGTCGCTCGTCACCGCGGCGCCGCCGAGCAGCGGGTGCCAGGTGCCGGCGGGCAAGCGGACGTCGCGGCCGGTCGCGCCCTCGACCTGCACCGGCGCGACGGCGATGCGATCGCCGAGCAGGTACTCGTCGGTCATCGTCCAGCCCGGCGCCCAGGTCGGGTAGTCGAGCGCGAACGGGCGGAACAGCGGCGCGCCGGTGGCGTGGGCCTCGGCGGCCATCGCGCGCTGGTACGGCACGAGCTGCATGTGCAGGCGGGCCCAACGCGCGAGGTGCGCGGTCGACGCGGCGTCGGACTCCCAGCTCCAGTTCTCGCGGGCGCTGCGGCCGTGGTGCGTGCGCATCACCGGCGACAGCGCGCCGAACGTGACCCACCGGAACCACAGCTCGCGGCTGGTCGGCACGGTGGTCTGGCTCATGTAGCCGCCGACGTCGTGGCCGAAATACGGGAAGCCGGTGACGCCCAGGCCGATGCCCATCGGGATCACCGACGGCAGACCGTCGCCGTCGCTCCAGTCGGTCTGCTGATCGCCGGCCCACAGCACGTGCATGAAGCGCTGCGAGCCCAGCGTCGCGGCGCGCGCGAAGAACAGCCGCTCGACGCCGTCGACGGCCTGGGCGTCGCGCAACAGCTCGTAGTTCAGCTTCACCCAGTCGAGCGCGTAGCGGTTGTGGACGTCGAGCGCCGCCTCGCCCGAGCCCAGCGCCGCGTCGGTCGGCAGCCACTCGGCGAAGTCGGCCATCCAGCCGTCGCTGCCGATCGCGATCGCGTCGTCGTAGACGTCCTTGGCCCACGCCACCGCCGCCGGGCTCGACAGGTCGAGCATCGTCGAGTCGCGGAACTTCACGCCGGTGAACACGTAGGGCGCGCCGCTCGACGTCTTGATGGTGTGGCCGAGCGCGATCGCCTCGTCGTGGACGTCGGCCTCGATGTCGAGGAACGTGTTGGCGTAGGTCAGGAACTTGAAGCCGGTCTGGTGCAGGTGATCGGCGAGGCCCTCGAAGTCGGGGTAGATCGTGCGGTCGACGCGCCAGTCCTCCTCGAGGACGTAGCCGGCGCCGGCGCCGGTCTCGTCGTTGCCGCCGCGCCAGTCCTCGGTCCAGATCACGCTGACCGGCACGTCGGCGGCGCGCAGCGCGTCGGCGACCCGGCGCACGTTGGCCTCGCCGTAGATCGCGTCGAGCCACGGCGCGAACGCGAACGCCGGCGGCACGTCGGGCCGGCCGACCCACGCGGTCATGCGGCCCACCGCTTCGCGCGGGGTCGGGCCGACAAACAGGCGCAGCGCGAGCGCGTCGTCCCAGCTGGTGACGACGGCCTCGTCGGCGGCGGTGTCGCACAGGTCGAACAGCGCGCGGCGGGTGGTGTCGACGGCCAGCGCCCAGCCGCGCGACGACAGCAGCATCGGCATCGGCGTGTGCGTCGAGTGGCGACGCCCGGTCAGGGCCCAGATGCCGTCGTAGACGTCGTCGGGGATGTCGGGCTTGCCGATGCCGTCCTCCTGCACCCACATCGGCACGGTCTGGCCGCGGTGATCGATCGCCCACGACTGCCCGCCGAGGCCGAGGTAATGCTCGTCGGGCGCGCAGCCCCAGCCGAGCGCGACCCGGTTGCCGGCCGCGGGCGCCAGATCGAGGTCGAGCGACACCGCGCCGCCGCCGCCGTCGGCGGTGACGATCAGGTGGCCCTGGCCGAGCGCCTGGCCGCGGCGATCGACCAGCCCGAAGTCGACGCGGTCGGCGCCGATCTGCAGCGCGGTGAGCTCGGTCGTGGCCGACCACGCGGTGTCGGCGTCGACGCCGAAGCGGAACGCGCCGAAGCGCATCTCGACGCCGGCCGGCACGCCGGGCAGGCTCGGCGCGGTGGCCCGGGTCGCCGCGAAGCCGCGCCCGCCGTCGGCGCCGGGCAGCGTCTCCCACAGCACCTCGCCGCCGCGCAGCACCGCGATGCGCGCCGGTGCGTCCCACACGCGCACCTCCAGCTCGCCTTGCACGACGATCGCGGCGGGCGGCCGAGGATCATCGCCGCACGCGGCGAGCGCAGCGACGACAGCGAACGACAAGGACCAGGCGCGCATCGCGGCCATCCTACCCGCGCGGCGCGGCCGGCGCGGCTTACTTCGACTGGCGTGCGCGCGCGCCGCCTACGCCGGGCGGCGCGCCGGCGTCCACGTGGCCCACGGGCTCGACGCGAGCCGGCCGTAGAACACGCCGTTCCCGTCGTCGGTCGCGGCCGCCTCGCCCTTGGTCGACTGCGCGCCGGTGATCTGCACGCCGCCGTCACCGGCGAGGAAGTTGCCCTTCGCGTCGCGGGCGCCGCCGCCGTCGGTCTCCTTGTCCTCCATCGACTTGCCCCAGTTGGCCTCGAGCTTCTGCGCCTTGAGCATGGTGTGCGCGCCGACCGTCGCCGGATCGGTGTCGTGGGCGATGACGTACTCGACGTCCTCGTGCCAGCCCGACAGCTCGCCGGTGACCGGCTTGGGTGAGCCGGGTTGGCCGAACAGCGCCGCGCCCTTGACGTCGCACGACCACACCTGCCAAGCGTGGCCGGCGCCGTAGTGCCCGCGCTGCTCCTCGGTGCCCTTGTCGTCGGCGCCCTTGGTGCGTCGGCGCGACTGCGCGAAGTCGCCCGGCTTCTGCTCGCCGGCCGGCACCTCGGCGCCGACGTGCGCGAAGGTGAAGGCCGCCGCCGCGCCGCGCGCCGCGAGCGGCAGCTCGTCGCCCTCGTGCTCGACCGCGTAGCCGGCGCCGGTGATCGGCCCGACCGAGCCGCCCTTGCCGCCCAGCTTCTGCTGCGCGAGCGTCATGATCTCCACCGCCCGCGGCGCGCCGTCGATCAGCTCCTTGAACGTCACGTAGTGCTTGTCGACGACGGTGCCCTTGCCGACCGCGACCTGCGACTTCTTCTTGACCTCCTTGCCCGCCGCGTCGACGTCGACCTCGCGCGTGGTCTCGCCGTAGATGTCGACGCCGTCGGAGCCCTTCATGCGCGTCGACATCTCGTAGCCCGCCGCCGCCAGCGTCCAGATCGACAGCCCCGAGCAATAGAAGGTGTCCTGGGTGGTGGCGCCCGACGCCAGGTCGACGGCGTACTGCTTCTCCTCGGCCTTGCTGGTGAACGTGCGGTTGTAGTGGGTGTTCGCCGCGCCGAGATCGACGCGGGTCTTCGCGATGTCCAGCGTGTCGCCGGCCAGCGTGGCTTCGCGGGTCTTCACGCCGGCGACGCCGGCGGCGGCGTCACCCGCCATGGGCGCGCCGGTGGAGATCGGGCCCGCGGCCTGCGCCGTCGGCGCAGCGGTGGCCGCCGGCGCGGCGGTGGGCGCCGCGCTGGTCACGCCGAGCTTCGCGGCGAGGGCTTGCCACGACGTCGCGTAGGGACCGTGCGGCGCCAGGCGCCGGCCGATCGCCTTCTGCCCGTCGTCGGGCGCGCCGACGACCTCGAAGGCGCCGTCCTCGCCGACCACGTAGCTGAAGCCGCCGTCGTCGGCGAGCCGCTCGCCCGCGTGCTGCATCACCTGGTGGAGCGCGTCGGGCGGCGCCGCCTTGCCATCCGCCTTGCCCTCGGTCGGGGCCGGCGTGGTCGCGATCGTGATCGCCTGCCCGGTCGCCTCGGCGCCGAGCATGCGGTGGCTGGCCTCGACGACCGCGTCGCGGACCGCGGCGGGCAGCCGCACGATCAGCGAGCCGAGCGCGGTGAGATCGCCGGCGGCCTCGCGCACCAGCCGCTCGCCCTCGGCGAGCAGCGTGGACGCGGTCGAGGGGTCGGTGCCGGCGTTGGGCGCGGGCTGCTTGGTGCTGAAGAAGTCGAACATGGCGCTCCTGGGATAACCACCGCCCGCAGGTGCCCAGTTCGCCCCGTCGCGACCCGCGCGGTGGACCGCGGGCTTGCTCGAGCCTACCACCCCGCGCGACGATGCCGTGACGTCAGTTCGCCGCACCCCGCGGCGCGCGTCGAGGGAGCCGCCATGGGCCTGACCGCTGATCTGCAGGGACGACTCCGCGCCGCGTTCGCCAAGGCCACCGCCGACGAGGCCGGCGCCCGCGAGCGGCTGGAGGCGTTGTTCGCGCGCGCCCACGCCGAGGCCGCCGAGGTGCTCGACGGCCAGCGCGCCCACTCGGCGCTGGCGTCGGTGGCCACCGCGTGGGCCGGGCTGCGCGACGACGTCGCGTCGCTCGAGACCCGGCTGCGCGCCGATCTGCCGGTGCACGTCGGCGCCGACGGCACGCTGTGGGGGCTGGGGACGTACCTGCAGTTCGATCCCGGCTGGACCGAGGCGCTGGTGCACTACTTCGAGAACCGCGATCACAAGGCGCCGTTCCGGACGACGCCGCGGGTGATCGACATCGCCGACACCGTGCGGCTGGGCATCGTCGGCGACTGGGGCACCGGCTTCTGGCGCGCGGGCACCGGCGCCGAGCGGGTGCGCGACCTGATGGCGGCGGATCGCGCCGACATCAACATCCACCTCGGCGACACCTACTACGCGGGCGCGACCGACGAGGAGTCGAGCAAGCTGGTGGCGCTGTGGCCGGCCGGTGCGCAGGCGTCGTTCACGCTCAACTCCAACCACGAGATGTACGACGGCGGGCGCGCCTACTTCGACGTCGCGCTCGCCGCGCCGGCGTTCGCCGCGCAGGGCGGCACGTCGTACTTCGCGCTGCGCAACACCCACTGGCTGATCATCGGCCTGGACACCGGCTACTACGCGACCGGCGAGCTGTACCTCGAGGGCGCGATCGACGCGATCCAGGGCGGCTTCCTCGGGCGGCTCGGCGCCACCGCCGGCGACCGCCGCATCATGGTGGTGTCGCACCACGAAGGCGCCGACCTGCCGGGCCAGCACACGACGACGCTGTGGCAGCAGGTGACCAGCTGCCTGGGCCGTGCGCCCGACGTCTGGTACTGGGGCCACGCGCACAACGGCGTGGCCTACGCGCCGATCGACGGTTGCCGCGCGCGCTGCATCGGCCACGGCGCGATCCCCTACGGCGCGGCGTCGATGCTGGCCTGCGTGCCGTCGGTGCTGTGGTCGGAGACGGTGTCGGCCAAGGACGCGGCGCAGCCCGAGCGCGTGACCAACGGCTACGCCCGGGTGACGCTCGACGGGCCGACCTGGTCCGAGGAGCTGGTGGCGGAAGATGGCGGCGTCCGGTGGCAGAGCCGCGCGTGATACGCTGAGCGGATGCGTCGACCGCTCGGGTTGATGATCGCGGCGCTGGCCGCGTGCGACGTCGGCTCGACCGCTAACCCCGACGCTGGCGACGGCGCCGGCGCGATCGACGCGGCGATCGATGCTCCGGCGGGCTACCAGCCCGATCGGCTGACGATGGGGCAAGGCCTGCCGCCGGTGCTGCCGGTGGTGAAGGTGAACGTCGGCGGCGCGACGATCGATCGCGACGTGGTGGTGCCGGGGACGATCACCGTCTACGAGGCCCCCGACGCGACGCTCACCGACCTCGGCGCGCCCAGCCTGACCGCGCCGATCGGCTTCCAGGGCCGCGGCAACTTCACCTGGTCGCTGCCCAAGAAGGGCTACGCCTTCGAGCTGCAAGACGGGCTGGGCGGCGATCAGGCCCGCGCGCTCCTGGGGCTGCCGCCCGGCTCCGACTTCGCGCTGTACGCCTGCTACACGGACAAGAGCTGCCTGCGCAACGCGCTGGTGTTCGCGATCGGCCAGGAGCTCGGCCGCTGGAGCCCACGCACCCGCTTCGTCGAGCTGTACCTCGACGATCAGTACCGCGGCATCTACATGATCTGGGAGCGCATCCGCCGCGACCCGACGCGCGCCGACCTGCCCGCGCCGGCCGCCGCCGCGCCCGGCGATCTCAGCGGCGGCTACCTGGTCCGCCACGAGGGCGGGCCCGAGGGCGACGGCAGCGACTTCCAGACCGCTGCCGGCACCTGGTACCGCTTCCACTATCCGGACGTCGCGCGCATCACCGCCGATCAGGCCGCCTACGTGCGCGGCGCGTGGCAGGCGATGGAGACCGCGCTCGCCGCCGACCCCGCGGGCTACGCGACGACGATCGACGAAGCATCGTGGGTCGACCGGGCGATCGTCGAGGAGGTCACCAACAACTGGGACGGCTACGTCCACAGCGTCTACATGACCAAGGCCGCCGACGCCGACGGCGGCCGCATCGGCATGGGGCCGTTGTGGGACTTCGACCTCGCCTTCGCGAACGGCAACGTCACCGGCTACAACTGCCGCACCGACAACTGGGCGTACCAGATCCAGCGCGGCGCGCCCGACGACGTGCCCGCGTACTGGCGGGCGCTGTGGGCCGACGCCGGCTTCCGCACCGCGTGGAAGTGCCGCTACCAGGCGCTGCGCGCCGGCCCGCTCGCCGACGCGACGTTCGCCGCGCGCATCGCCGCGTGGTCGACGTGGATGACCGCTGCGCGCGCCCGCGATCAGGCGCGCTGGCCGACGATCGGCACGCCGATCTTCCCCAACTGCACGACCCAGCCCAGCTACGACGCCGAGCTGACCTACCTGCGCGACTGGATCACGCAGCGGCTGACCTGGCTCGACGCGCAGGCCGCGGCGATCCCCGGCGCCTGCCCGTAGCGCGGGAAGATCGGGCGGGGCGCGCGTTGCTCGGGTGTGTTCGACTTCCACCCCGAACCGGTGCTCGACCAGCCCCCCGCGCAGGCGGCGACCAGCACGACGCCCCGCCCCGCGCCTGGCAAGATCACGCGGACGCTGGCGATGCAGATCGATCGCCGCGGCGCGAGCCTCGCCACGACGAGCGCCGAGGCGATCGCCGCGGCGGTGGTGGGGGCGCTGCGCGGCGGCGGCGCGGCGTTGCCCGCGCCGTTGCGGACGGCGCTCGAACGCGCGACCGGTCAGCCGCTGGGCGCGGTGCGCGTCCACGTCGACGCCGCGGCCACCGCGACGCTGGGCGCCGAGGCGTTCACGGTCGGCGACGACGTCGTGTTCGCACCCGGGCGCTGGCAGCCGGACTCGGCCGCGGGGCGCCACCTGATCGCGCACGAGATCGCGCACGTCGTCCAGCAACGCGGGCGCGCCGCGACCGCGCTGACGGTGTCCGAGGCCGGCGACCCGCACGAGCGTGAGGCCGACGCGTTCGCCGACGGGTTCGCGGCGGATCCGTTCGCGCTGCACCTGCCCACGCCGGTCGTGGGCACCGCCACCCCCGCGGTGCGCCTGCAGCGACGCCCGGGCGCCGAGCCGGCCACCGTCGCTGAGGCGCTCGCAGCGTTCCGCACCCAACCCGCGCAGTTCGTGGCCTGGCTCGGCGCGCACGCGGCGCTGCGCCCCACCGCCGAGGCGGCGATCCTGGCGTCGGTCGCGCGCGACTCGACCGACGGCCGCGTCGCCACGGCGCTGGCCGACGCCGACCCCGGGTTCCGGGCGCGGGTCGAGGCGGCCGCGCGGCCGCGCTTCCAGCCGCGCGCGGACGCCGCCGCGCTGGCGGTCATGGCGGTGTGGCGCAACTACCTCGCGGCGGCCAGCGCCTTCGCTGGTGAGGCGTTCGCGATCGCCGCGCTCGTCACGATCCGCCGCGGCGATCCGCGCGCGACCATGCTGACCCAGATCCGCGACGCCAACCACGTCACGCTCGAGCGGCTGCGCGGCGAACGCGCCGGCTTGATGACCACCGCGGACGGGTTGCTCGACGCGATGGTCGGCGCCGGCGCGACCCCGCGCGGCGACGATCCGCTGGGCTGGGTCAACGAACAGCCGCTCACGACGATCGCGGTGAGCGTCGACCGCATCGTCGGCAACGCCCGCCACGATCGGCAGGACCTGCCGACGCTGACCGCGGCGGTCGAGCCGAGCGCGCGCGTCGACGCGGCGGCCCACGCGATGCAGACGCGCCGCGACGCCGCGGCGCTGCGGGACCGACGCCGCGCGACGCTCGAGGCCGAGCGGCAGACCCTGCGCCAGCGCCCCCGGCGGACCCCGGCGGAGGCGACGCGGCTGCGCGCGATCGCGCGCGAGCTGAGCGGCCTGCGCGGCGAGCGCACCGCCGCCGTCGACGGCGAGCTGGCGCGCCACCCCGACGTGCGCGCCCGCACCGAGTACCTGGGCGCCTCGGGAACGGCCCAGGCCGACACCCGCGCGGCGTTGCAGGCGGTGCGCGCCCGCGGCGACGCCGCGATCACCGAGCCGACGATGGCGGGGCTGACCCAGGCCGAGCTCGACGACGTCAACGCGCGCCGGGTGCGGGCGATCGAGACTGGCTTCGCCGGCTTCTCGCTCGAGGCGCGCATCGATCAGCTCGTGCGCCGGCGCGAGCGGCTGGTCGTCGACGGCGGCCACCGCCGGAGCGGCATCGAGCGCCCCGCCAGCATCGGCACCTACGATCGCCACGGCTACGGCCAGTTCGACGAGATGGGGACCGGCGGCAGCCCGGTCCACGTCGAGGCACCCGGGCAGCTCGACCTGCGCAGCGTGGTCGGCGGCAGCCCGGCGCTGTTCCGCCGGATCGGCTCGACGCTGCAGCACCAGCCCAACCAGGCGTTCGACCACGGCCACGCCGGGGACGACAGCGTCATGGCCAAGCTGCGCTACGGCATGGTCGGTCGCGGCAACCGCGACGCCGACGTCGAGGCGTTCATCCGCGCCCGCGAGGTCGACCGGCGCCACGCGATCAACGCCGGTCGGGTGGCCAACGCCGCCGACGGCGACGCGGTGCCCGATCAGCCAGCGACCGGCGCGCCCTTCACCGCGTTCGTGGCGGCGCTGCGCGCGGCGGTGGCGGAGGAGCGCCGACGGGCCGCGGCCGCCGCGCCGACGCCGTCCCCGGGGCCGCGCGCCCCGGGGCGCGACCGCGGCCACCGAGACCGGCCGCTGTCGTCCGCAGCCGGCGTCGCGCGCGCGATCGGGACGCGCCGCGACGGCGCCGCGCTCGAGGCCCACGGCCGCGCGCTCAACGTCGCGATCTACGAGCTGATGGATCACCTGTGGTTCGGCGAAGGCCTGCGCGGCGGCACCGGCGGGCTGACCTCGTCGGCCGTCCACGAGTACGTCGAGACCGGCGGCGCCGGCCGGCATGTGTGGATCCGCGTCAGCTACATCCACATGCGCGCGCGCACCGGCCGTGGCGGCGCGGTCGCGGCGCACGATCCGACCGGCGGCGCGTCCCCCGGCGGCGAAGTGGTCGGTGAGCTCGGCGGCACCGGCAACGCGACCACCGGCGGCGGCGAGCACGTCCATCAGGCGATCGGCGTCTACCTCCACCGGCCGGGCCCGACCGACGAGCCGCGCGACTACCTCCAGCCCCACGACTTCTACGGCATGCTGCGCCGCCGCGACTCGGGCGCCGGCGCCGCGCCGTAGCTACGGCGCGCGGGTGGCGGTGACGTCGAGGACGATCGGCCGTCCCGCGTGCTTGGCCAGGCGCGGCACCGCCGCGAGCAGCTCGCCCTCGGCGCACCAGGTGCGCGCGGTGGCGGCGAAGCCGGCGGCGGCGAGGTTAGCGACCAGCGCCGCGGGCTCGTGCGCGAACGACGCGAAGCGGTGCTCGACGCCGCCGTCGATGAAGTGCGCGGCGGTGCCGGCGGCGATGCGCGCGGGGTGTAGCTCGAGGATGCGCAGCGTCGCGCCCGGGTCGAGCCAGCCGGCGAGCGCGGCGAACAGCGGCGCCGGCGCGGCGACGTGCTCGAGCACCAGCACGATCAGCGCGCGATCGAAGCGGGGGCCGGGGCACGGCGGCAGCGCGGCGAGGTCGGCGGTCAGCCACGTCGCGCGCGGGTCGGCGACGCGCGCGTGGGCCTGGGCCAGCATGCCGGCCGAGCCGTCGACGCCGAGGTACGCGGTCGCGCCCGCGGTGAGCAGCGGCGCGGCGTGGCGGCCGGTGCCGCAGCCGAGCTCGACGACGCGGGCGCCGGCGACGGTGAGCGGCGCGTGGGCCAGCACCCAGCCGGTGGCGGCGACCAGCGGGTTGTCGTCGAGATCGTAGTGGGTGGCCCAGCGATCGTACGCGGCCAGCGTGTCGGGGACATCGATCGAAGCGGACATGGAGCTCTCCTCGGAGCGACGGCTGCCCGCGTCGCGCTGGGAGCAAGTAACGTCCGCCAGACGTGGCAGCACGGTAGCCGATCGACGCGGTGCAGACCAGCGGCGCGCGCGCGCCGATCGGTGGGCCGGCGCTCTACAATCGCGGGGATGATCACCTTCCCCGCCGAGGTCCCCGCCCACGCCGCTGTCGACACGTCGCGCTGGGCGCGGCAGTGGTTGTGCGACGGCGAGATCCGCACCTGGAGCGGCGCCACCGGCCGCGTGCTGTCGCCGGTGTGCACGGTCGGCGCCGACGGCGCGCCGGCGCAGCTCGACCTGGGCCCGGTCGCGATGCTCGACCGCGCGGCGGCGCTCGAGGCGCTGGCGGCGGCGCGCACCGCGTGGGATCACGGCCGCGGCGCGTGGCCGACGATGCGCGTCGGCGAGCGCATCGAGCGCATGCAGACCTTCGTCGCCGGCATGCGCGCGGTGCGCGAGGACCTGGTGCGGCTGTTGATGCTGGAGATCGGCAAGACCCGCGCCGACAGCGAGACCGAGGTCGACCGCACCGCGATCTACATCGACGACACGATCGCGGCGCTGAAGGAGCTCGACCGCACCGCGGCGCGCTTCACGGTGACCGGCGGCTTCGTCGGCCAGATCCGCCGCTCGCCGCTGGGCGTGGTGCTGTGCATGGGCCCGTTCAACTACCCGCTCAACGAGACGTTCACGACGCTGATCCCGGCGCTGCTCATGGGCAACACGATCGTCTCGAAGCTGCCGCGCTTCGGCCAGCTCGTGCACCTGCCGCTCTTGCCGGCGTTCCGCGATGCGTTCCC
>Ga0075163_10010452_pt1 | contig 12135 bp, 8 predicted proteins | sample JI1023141ADNA_FD_71478 | JGI IMG/M metagenome (GOLD analysis project Ga0075163, IMG submission 71478) | Wastewater effluent complex algal communities from Wisconsin, to seasonally profile nutrient transformation and Carbon sequestration -... | ecosystem: Engineered > WWTP > Effluent > Algae...
GAAATACATCCAATCAATCGATGAACTGACTTTTAGCATAGATAATTTCAGATAACACCATAACTTGGCCAATGCAGGTTAAAGTGTTTGCTTTTGTGCCAAACAAAAACACAAATAAAATTACAACGCAAGTTGATTTCGAAATAGGCACCTGGGCGACTTTTCTAAAATGTAATCAGTTCCAAACATAGACAAAGAAGCCATGAAAACTATCACCCAATATCAATTCTACACTGGGAAAGGAGGGGTCGGAAAAACATCACTCGCATGCGCCAACGCCGTTAAACTCGCGGACGCAGGCAATAGTGTTTTGTTGATCAGCACCGACCCTGCATCTAATCTGAGTGACGTGCTCGGTACGGATGTCATTGATCGGATCACCCCACACAAAGACATCACCAACCTGCATACAATGAATATTGATCCTGAGACAGCCGCAAATGAATATCGCACGAGATCAACTTCGTCACTACATGGTATATTGCCGGAAGCGGAAGTTCAAAAAATCACTGAGGGACTTTCCGGCGCATGCACCACGGAAATTGCTTCATTCGATGAATTCTCAAGATTCATCACAGGAGAAGGTAATGATCAGAACTACGACTATGTCATATTCGACACTGCACCTACCGGTCATACACTTCGTTTGCTCGAACTGCCCGCAGCATGGGACGACTTCCTTGATAAAAATCCCGGCGGCGCTTCTTGCATCGGTCCTTCATCAGCATTGAAGACAAGTAAAGAACGTTATAAAAAAGTGATTGCCAGTTTACGCGATCCCTCGTTGAGTACTTTTTTCCTGGTAACACGTCCGCAAAAAGCCTCGTTACGCGAAGCTTCAAGGACTAGTGATGAATTGCTGGCACTTGGTTTAGACAACCAAAAACTTCTTATCAATGGACGCTATAAGTGTTCGAACGATTCTGATGAGCTCGGAAAAAAAATCGAACAACTCGCTTCGATGGAATTGTTGAACATGCCAGAGAACCTGAAAAATCTTAGCAAAGAAGAATACCCACTATTGTCATACAACGTGCTCGGCATTGAAAAGCTCAGATCCATTTTTAATCCATCGCTGCAACTAAATATAACATCAAAAGAACTAAGTCAGCTCACTCTATCCAACTCAATCAACGAAAACTTAGAAGACTTGATACTTGCTTTAACAGAGAACAAAAGCAGCGGGCTTATCATGACAATGGGCAAAGGAGGCGTCGGAAAAACAATTGTTGCAGCCACCATAGCCACACTAATTGCCGAACGTGGCCATCAAGTTTTACTCACCACAACTGATCCTGCTGCCCATGTGAACGACTTTATGAATCAGCTTGATCATTTGCCTCCTACACTTACCATTGAACGCATTGATCCCAAAACAGAAACAAAAAAGTACACAGATAAAATCTTCGAACAGAAAAGTAAAAACCTCAGTGAAGAAGCAAAAAAGCTACTCGCTGAAGATTTGAAATCACCGTGCAATGAAGAAGTTGCAGTATTCAATGCCTTTTCAAAAGCCATCAACAAGGCCAAGCGACAATTCGTGGTTATAGATACCGCGCCGACTGGACACACCCTGCTCCTGCTGGATACCACAGGAAAATACCATCAGGAAATTCTAAAAACAACAACATTAAATCCAGAGCATATCACCACACCTTACATGTCGTTGCAGAAATCTGAACTTGCAAAAATCATCCTGGTAACATTACCAGAAACGACCCCAATGCACGAAGCCAAGAGCCTTCAGGACGACCTTGTGCGTGCCGGAATAAAACCATTTTGTTGGGTAGTTAATCAATGTCTGTCAGCACTTCCCGAGATTAGCGATCCACTTTTGCGAAAGAGAGCTTCCAATGAAATACCTGTCATAAAATCAATCAAGGAATCTTTATCTCCATTGACTTTTATCCTGCCCTATCTGCCGGAAGAAAAACTCTTGCCGGCTATGATATCCCTCGCAGGCGTATTAAGAAAATAACAAATCCGAAATAGACATAGAATAGTCCCTTGTTTTTATATCGTATATTTGCGATTATAAAATCAAAGCAGCTTGTGACTAAAAACAACAGTCGTTCTGCACCTACTATCGAAATAGGAATTTTGACTATGTAGAGTTGTGAGATTAGCCAGTTTGAAGCACTGTTGCAAACAAATTTTCATGGGACTATCCAAATCAGAAGAATTCTCCGTAAGGGACAATAAAGTGGCGCGCTACGCCAAAGCCCTTGGTCATCCGGCCCGTATCGCCATATTGCGATTACTTGCTAAAAAAGCATCGTGTTATTGCGGCGACATTGTGGAAGAATTGCCGCTATCACAGAGCACTGTTTCACAGCATCTCAAAGAGTTAAAAGAGTCAGGGCTGATACAAGGCGATATCGAAGGCAAATCAGTGTGTTACTGTATCGATGAAAAAGCCTGGGCAGAAGCGAAAGAAATCATGGACGCACTTTTCGCCATTTACACAAGCAAATCCAAATGTTGCTAATAGCCATATGAATCCAAAGCTTCAATCATACATTGATCAACTCACTTCTGACTTCTCAAGCATACATGCAGAGAGAAAAAGCATTCTCGAAAAAATCTCTGATTACATCATACTGAAGCGAGAAAAGGATCTGCCAGTTCATCTCGTTTTTATCTGCACACACAATTCACGTCGAAGTCATTTCGGTCAGATCTGGGGAAATGTGGCTGCATTGCATTACGGCATCAATGGAGTTCGAACCTACTCCGGAGGCACCGAAGCAACAGCGTTTCACCCCAACGCAATTCAAGCATTGCAGCGAGCAGGATTTCAAATCCAAAAAAAATCGGACGAATCGAATCCGTTATATCACGTATTTCACGACGAAGCCTCTGCACCGGATTCGTGTTTTTCGAAAACATATGATCACCCGGAAAATCCTCGCGAACATTTCGCAGCCATCATGACATGCAGCGATGCGGAAGAGAACTGCCCATTCATACCCGGTGTTGAATTGCGCACTGCAACGACATATGAAGATCCGAAACTTTACGACAACACAGCGCTTCAAGAAGAAAAGTACGATGAACGCTGTCGTCAAATTGCACATGAAATGTTGTATATTTTTTCTTTGATAAAAAAGGAAAATAACCGCTACTAAATCATCGTCTATAAACAGGAATATGCCGAAGAACTTCAACAAATACTTCGCTGAAATGATCGGCACCTTCGCCCTACTCTTTTGCGGCACAGGAGCCATCATCATCAACCAGGAGACAGGCGGCACGATCACACATGCGGGTATTGCTGCGACATTCGGGTTGATTGTCGCAGCTATGATTTACACTTTAGGTGATATATCAGGAGCGCATCTCAATCCGGCTGTTACGATAGGATTCTGGTTCAGTAAATTTTTCCCTGGAAAAGAAGTGATGCCTTACATCATCAGTCAGGGTGCCGGAGCATTCTTCGCAAGTGTTGTATTGCGATTAATGTTTCCTGACAATGAAATGTTAGGTGCCACAATGCCCGCTGGAAGCGCTATGCAGTCGTTTGTGCTCGAGCTGATCCTTACATTCATATTGATGCTCACCATTCTTCAGGTTGCTAAAGGCAGCAAAGAACAAGGCATGTTCGCAGGTCTTGCTATTGGATCGGTTGTATTACTTGAAGCCATGTTTGCCGGTCCTATATCGGGTGCATCCATGAATCCGATCAGATCAATAAGCCCTGCCGTCGTGTCGGGTCATACAGAACATTTATGGGTATACATCGCAGCACCATTGTTGGGCGTACTGTTGGCAGTTGTGGTGCGCAAGAAACTTACTTCAAATGTATAGAAACAGAAAAGCCTGACTCAATACAATAAAAATCAGGCTTTCTGCAATCCATTCAACAATACGTACACTCTTTGCCAAACACAAAGAGCTGAAACGGTTAGTGCCGAACTTCAATCTTCTTCACTACAGTGTTCTCATTATCCCATGCGATAATCATATATAACCCTGTGGACAATTCACTGAGATCAATTCGTTCATTCTGATTAGCGATGATCATTGCATTTTCTACAACCCTTCTTCCCAATTCATCCACAACTTGATATGTCATGGTAGTATTGCTTATGGCGTAAACGGCCTCACTAGCAGGATTAGGATAAACATGCAAAGTATTTTCAGCTTTGAGGTTGCGAACGGATACAGAAGCATCAACTTGTTGCTCCAGTATAGAAGTGCATCCTTGATCCGATGTTGCTGTGAGCGTCGCATTATAGAAACCATCAGCAGGATATGTATGCGTTGGTTCAAAAAGATCAGATGATGTATTATCGCCGAACTCCCAGTTATACTCGACGATTGAACCTACCGTTATCGTCGACAAATTTGTAAAAGTCACCACATTGGTCGCCTGATCATAATCTGCATTGAATGCAAGTTGAGGGGCCGCTAAAATTTCCACCTGTGTTGTGAAGACGTATTCACAACCTGCATCGGTAGACGTTGTCAATTCGACGCTATAAACTCCATCATTAACATATGAAGTTGATTCATTCTGAGCTGTTCCGGTAGAGTCATTACCAAAGTTCCAGTCATAAGTTGTAATGTCCTGACCATTTACCGTTGATGCATAAGAAAATAAAACATCTGTATTAGCGCATGCAGGAATCAATGTATTGACAGAAATCGCCTCAGAAGCTTCAGGTGAAATGAATTGAGGCACACTGACGATTCCATTAAGCAATGCGTTCTGAGCAAAAAAATCAGCTTCAGTAATTTGGCTGCAAGGATCTGTAAGACCAAACTTTAATCTCATGATCGTTACATTCAATGGCAAAAAAACAGCAATAGATGAAGTAGACGATGTATTGCTTAAGTATTCGTTGGTAGAGTTAAAATTTGAGTAAACATCGAAAGAACCGACAGCAGCCGTAGTTGAAACATATGTCAGTTTACTTAGATCGAATTGAAACCAAAAGTCCACAGCATTGATTTGCTGGTCTAATGAATTCAGATAAACGGGAAATTCCATATAAGTAACCGAATTTTCAGTTACGAAAGTTGCCTGACTCAAATCGAAAACAATTGTGTCATTCAAAGTAACACTACCTAATTCTGAAGATCGAGCAGCCAATAAATTTTGGCTAACAACAACCAACATGCAAATGAGAAATCCTTTTATTGTATTGTTCATAGAGAGGTATAATTTAAAATGAAAAGAGGGTCGACCGCTACTACCCGGTCGACCCAATTTTCTAAATCCAAGATATGTTATTCGCTAATAACAATGCGTTTAGTTTGCACAGCGTTTGCGTTATAGAAACGAACGAAGTACACACCAGCGCTCATTTCAGAAAGATCAAACTCAACCATTTGATTTGCTTTCACCATTGAAGTCTGTTGAACAAGATTACCTGTCATGTCAATAACCTCAACATTTCCGTCAACAGCAGTCAACATAGAGAACTGACCATTTGATGGGTTAGGATAGATAAGCATTGAATTCTCAACGATTTCGTTTGCTTGTGCGAAACGAACTTCAGCGATTTTACCATTGATAAGACCAAGAGCAGAAGCGAAGTCCTTTTCTTTAAGTTCACCGTCAGTAGTTTCGAAAGTCAACATAATAGTACGTGTGTTCAAATCGAAGTTTTCAACGTTGAAACCAGTGTAACGAAGAGTGTTGTCAGCATTGTTAAAGAATGCTTCACCTTCGATACCAGCTTGAGCAGCTTCAACAGCAGTGTAGTTCATACGATCTGTGTTAAGGCCAAGAGCGATATCAAGCGCGTTAACTGGCTCAGAAGAAATGATGCTTACAGGAACAGTTACTTTGTTACCGTTCTTCACTGCGTTTTCAAGATCAACAAGAACGTAGTCGCTGTTGTTTGATTTCAAAATACCATCAGCAACGTAAGAAGCGTAGCTACCGTTTACGTCACCAAGAAGAATACCTTTGTAAATTTCTGTGTTGATATCAGGACAAGTTGAACCATCAACAGTGTAACCAGTAACGTTCACGTCCAAGTAGAAAGGAACAACTGGCACTCTTCCCTTAGAGAAACCGGTAAGGTCATTCAAAGGGAAAGTTGAAGAAATCTGATAGTTTGCATCACCAGCGATACGAGTTTGATCAACAAAGATCCAATCTTTCGAAGGCTGACCGTTAGAAACACCAGTATTGCTATAGTTCCAAGCTTGCTGGAATTCACCGATAGCCAAAGTAGCACGCTGCTTCATCTGAGAGATGTCACCAGCACTCACAACACCATCAAGGTTTACGTCAAGTGAAATGATCTGGTAAACGCTAGGAGTAAATGCACCATTCAAAAGAAGTGTTTTACCCAATACAGCATCAGCCGCATTGATTAACAACTGAACAGCGTTCAAGTTATTGATATCACGCTCGATTGAAATTTTAGTTCCATTGTTAAGATCATGTGTAAACTGACCAGCAACGTTAGGAACCGCAGGAGTAAGTGGGTTGTTGATTGTAGTACCAGTAACACCGAAGATTTCAGTAATCAAGTATGTGTTCGGAGAAGCGATATCATAAGAGATAGGGCTATTATCAGACCAGAACTGAAGTGAAGAAGTGTAGCTAGAGCTAACAGAAGAGATTGCATAACCAGCAGAAGCAGAACGAGTCTGAACACCTGTGATATAAGACTCCTGAAGGAAAGTAACACCAACCGCAGCTGAATCGATAGGTTCGAAAGCAGCAAGACGAGTGAACTCTACGCAGAAGATATTACCAGAACCCTGGAACTCAGTGAAGCCAGGAGCAGTACCGTTGAAGTACAATGAAATGTTCAATTCACCAGGAGTTGAAATAGCAGAAGCAGTTTCAACAAAGCTAGAAGTAGTAAGGTTATCAAATACAGTGATGTTACCAGTTGGCTGAAGACGAGTAGCGTCGTAGCTCATTGTAACATCATAACCGATAACGTTATCAACTGGATTTGTTACAGATACAGCAACAGGAATGCAGAAAGTAGAAATTTCGCAAGTCTGAGAAACGTTACCAACTAGGTAAGGCAATGCATTTGGGTCAGCGATATCAAGAGTAACAGAACCTGATGTAGTTTCAGTACCATTGTTATCAGTAGCTCTAGCTGTGAAAACTTTCACACCAGGAGTACTTGTCCAATCGTAAGTGTAAGGAGCTGTGTTATCAACGCTAACAGAAACGTTGTTTACGAAGAACTCAACTTGAGTTACTGAACCATCAGAGTCAGCAGCGTTTGCAGAGATAGTTACAACCGCTGGAGCTATATAAGAAGCAGCAGCCAAAGGTGAAGTAAGAGTAACAGTTGGAGGAACGTTAGCAAGAACGTTCATAACAGCGTTAGCAGAAGTTGTAGATGAACCAAGGTTATCTGTTGCAACAGCCTTTACAAGCTGTCCAGAACCAAGAGTAGCTGTGTAATCAACAGAGAAAGGAGAAGTAGCATCAACACCAACAGAAACGTTGTTAACGAAGAATTCTACCTGAGCTACAGAACCATCAACGTCATTAGCGTTAGCGGTGAAAGTAACTAAGCTACCAACAGTAGCAGAAGATGGAGCAGAAACAGTAACGGTAGGTGCCTGGTTATTGGCTACACTGATATTGATTGTAGAAGAGGTTGCCGTTGAACAATCATTGTCAGTAGTTACTGCGTAGATAGTGTGAGCACCAGCAACAGCAGTGTAAGAAACACTGTATGGAGCAGTGTTGTCAGTTCCGATAGAGTTGCCATCGAGGAAGAATTGAACGCCGGTGATAGTTCCGTTGCCATCAGCTGCGTTAGCAGAGATAGTAACAGAAGAACCAGTGATGATGTTCGCGTTGTTGGCAGGAGAAGAAATGTTCACAGTTGGAGCAACGTTTGGAAGCAAAGTCAAAGTTGGGTGAGTAAGTTCACCACCAGTTGGAGCAGAAGAAACGTAGTTTTCAGCGATACCAGTACCAATGTTAATGATCTGAACGTTCAGAGCGAAGCTAAGCTGACCGCTTGTTGTGAACTGACCGATAAGTACCATGTTAGAAGCTGTAGGACCAACAACACCACCAAGAGCAGCGATAGAACCGTTGTTGATTAAGATTGAGTTACCAGCAGTTTGATCGAGAACATCGAGAGCAGTACCCAATCCCAAAGAGTTTGGAGCAACGTAAGTTGAAGCTGAGCTTGCAACCAAACCATCCTGACCAGAAGCACCGTTGATAGGAAGACCGAAGCAACCACCTGCGTTATTAGCAAGGATGCCCTGTTGGTTACCCAAAGTACCATCAGTATCTTCAGATTTCAACACACCTGCTTTAGTAGCAGCTGCGCCACCTGTAGTAAACCATGAGTCAATCATTGCAGTATTTTTGCGAATGTTGACAGTAGAAATTGAACCAGGATTTACGGCAACACCGTAAGAAGGATCGTTGTAGAAGTCAGCAGTTGAGTTTACTGTAAGGTTATGAGCCGCGTTACCATATAATTGAGAAAATTTGTAACCAGCGGCCATATCAACATACACACGGTATGTGGTAGAACCTGTAGCCAATGGAGAAACAGCGCCGTTAGCATTAGCGTTAGCACCATCAGCGGCATCTGTTGAATAATATTTTTCAACCACGATACCTTCTAGACCTTGAGAGAAGGCGCTTGATGCAACGATCATCAAGCATAAAGTAAATATGTGTTTAATTGTTTTCATTTTTATTTTTTGTTTATTTAAAAAAGGATCCTCCTCTCCCCCGAGACGAGGATTTCCTTTTTTGTTTAGGTTTAGTTACATGATGTACCGAACGCAGGAGCGAAGATCAAAAAGTCATTTACGTCAGTAGTACCATCAAGGTTGAGGTCTGTAGGGCAAGCACGAACACCTTTAGTGCTGTTCAACACCTGAGAGTAAGACCAGTTAGAAAGCCAGTTCTCACCATTAACTGAAGAGAAAGCACCACGGTATGGAGCTGGTTCGAAGAAACCATCATAAGGAGCTGTTGGGCAACCAGAGATTGAAAGAGCTGGGTTTGGAGTAACATCGTTCTTAATAGAAACTACGTTTGTAGTAGTGTTAGCAGCCCAGCTATAATCGAAACCTGGCAAAGTGTTACCAACAACGATATCATTTTTGTCAGTCACTGTGAACTGAGTGAAATCAGCACCAGTAGTAATAGCAGTACCAGGACCAGCACTGTTAGCTCCGTTAGTAAGTGGGTTAGCACAACCAACGAAAGTGTTACAAACAACTTTCAAAGACTGAGAACCATTACCATTTGTAGCAGAAGCAGGACCAGCGATGTTAGACCAGTTATGCCAAGCTTCACCACCAGTTGGGTATGTACGACCAGCACCAAGAGACTTAACTAAGTTAAGACCTTCACGGAAGTTAGCGAAAACTGAATTGTAGATTTCACCTTCAGTAAGTTCTTTAGCGTTAATAGCAGCAAGAGCGCTATTGTCAGCCGTACCAGTAGTTTTGTTGTTACCAACAAGAGTTACGTTGTAAAAAGTAGGATGTGAGCGTGGGATGTTGTTTGATTTGTTATCATCAGCATCAGCCTCAAAACCATTGTCAGCATCAGGGCTAGAAGTGAGGTCAGACTTCATACCGAAAAGGAACTGAGCTTTACCAGACCAACCCAAATCCCAGTCATACATATCATCATTACCGAAAAGCGTTGTGCAATATTTGAGGTTAACAGTACCACCGAAAAGTTCGATGTTATCGTCACCACAAGAAACAACTTCAATATGTTCGATAGTAGTACCGCGACCAACAGAACCAAGTGTGATACCATTGATTTCGTTACCTACTACGAGGTTAGCACCGCTATGACGAACAGATACATAACGAAGAACACCAGAGTTATCGTTATCGTCGAATGTTCCAACAGTTTCACCAGCAACCGGGTTGGTGTTATTCTGCATTACACCAAAACGATCCTGAATGTTTGAAGTAGCGAAACCTTCAATTACACCAAGACCATCAGCAACAGCCAATTTACCATTACCAGTACCAGCCGCGTATGGACCATTAACTGCGAATGTCAAGTTGTTAGAAGCTTTACCAAGAATTACTAGACCACCCCATTTACCTGTATTAGAAATGGCATAAGTGCCATCCATAGGATCAGCTTGAGCAGTGAATACGATAGGGCAAGATTCAGAACCAGAAGCAAAAATTTTACCACCTCTTTCAATGATAAGCGCAGTAGCTTCAGCAGTAGTAAGAGCGGTCGCACCTTTGATTACAGTACCAGGAGCAATGTTGATTGATTGGCCTGCAGGAATGTAGATTTTCTTGTCAAGAATGTAGTTCTTGTCGCAAGTTAGGGTAGCACCAGTTGTCAACTCACCACCGAAAGTACCGGCAATTGCAACATAACCTGGTAAAGAAGACATAATTACATCAGTACGTGATGCAACAGGTGGACATCCGCAAGATGCACCAAGATTTGATTGCGCTTTCAGTGAACCGAAGGCGCCAAAAGCCAATGCAACTACCGCAAGAGCTTTAATTGAATTCATTCTTTTTTTCATTTTTGATAATTTAATTTATGGCGCAAATCACGTCAGTTAAAAAGGATATGTAATAATGTGATCATTACATAATCATTAATTCACAAGGCCTATTTGTTAAGCTAAATCACGATCAAAAAATCACAGACTTAATCATTAGAAAAAACAACTTGCCTTTGTTATGAAAAGTTTAACTCATTGTGTGAATCAGATATTCATTCACGACAATAAATCATCACCTGAAAAACATTACAAGCCACATCCAAGGCGACCTACGGAATAATTATTCGAACAAGAATTTTGAGAGAGACCTGAGTAAAACACTCAGTTAATACCTGTTTCAATTCGATTTCCTTTAAAAACACCGAAGGACATATTTCGGCCAAATCGATTAAAAACCACGGATCAAAGAAAGATTTAGTCCCACGGCGTATAAATATCTGCCAACCGGCGTATCGCTAAGTGAAGTGAATGATTGGCGATAATTTGCTTCCACTTTAATTTTGAATTTCTGCTCAATTTGACGCTGAAACCCGAAAGAAACGTTTAGCCCAGCATTGAATTTTTGTATCTCTTCTTTGGTAGAAAAATTTTCAGACGCCGAAGATCCGATTATGTCAAATTCCGTCTTTTGTCCGATTAAAAATCCACCAAAAACTCCGAAAGACAAAATTGGTTGAAACTTTGGATTTTCGTTTAATGCATAAACAGCACTAACAGGCACTTCAAGATACTTGTATTTAAAACGCATGTCAACTATTCCAGATGTAGACAAAGTATCAATGACATAACCATATTTCGAAAACCCCAATCCTCCTTGCAATGTCAATTTCGGATTCAAAGATTTTCCACAAATAAAACCGAAACTATAAGCATGAATTGCAGATTCGAGTGAATCCATCTCATCTTTTAAAGAGCTCAATTCATTATCAGAAGTGGAAAAGCGCTCACCATAAGAATTAGACAAAAAAAGTCCTGCGTATTTGGAATATACTGTATCCTGCGCTTTAAAGCCCAATGGCAACAACAGAAATAAAAAGCAAATAATCCTCATGTTCTTTTAGTCTTTTACGCAACGTATGCTCATGCCATATTGAGTATACGTATGCTGTCTAAATATTCTTTTGTCGTAAGCATCGATATAACGATACCATATTTCGTTGCCACTTTTAGTGTTTGTCCACCAAAAAGCAGTACTTGATGAAGTATTCGTTCTACCATCCACAATTCGACAACCACCCGGACGCGCCTCAAACCCGAATTCATCCATACCGTACAACTCTCCGGCTTCGGGCCAACCAATTGCGTATTTGGTCGCAAGCATTTCGGCTTCTGACTGCCCTCTCCATCCGGTTTGGTTGATTTCATTTTCATTCATTCCCAATTCACTTTCAAGTATCTTCCAATCATCGTCTGAAGCAATATGCCAGCCAGTAGGTGCAATATTTTTTTCTGATGAAACAACAAAACCATTATATAAATAGCCATAGATCGAATCAATAATAACAGTATAGAGCGGTCCATTAGCGGCAGCCCATGTGCTATCAGAATCATCAATAGATAAGAAGCCTATTTGCGTTCCATCATTAAAAGTGCTGACTTTAAGATTTTCAGCCATCCACCACTGTTCACCAATTTTCACGGTTTTGTATACGTTACCCTCCACATCTGTCAC
>Ga0075163_10010456_pt1 | contig 12133 bp, 9 predicted proteins | sample JI1023141ADNA_FD_71478 | JGI IMG/M metagenome (GOLD analysis project Ga0075163, IMG submission 71478) | Wastewater effluent complex algal communities from Wisconsin, to seasonally profile nutrient transformation and Carbon sequestration -... | ecosystem: Engineered > WWTP > Effluent > Algae...
ATTCTTTTTAATCCTGGTGGATACTCTCATACAAGTGTTGCCATTAGTGATGCAATAGCGGCAATCAAAACACCTGTTGTTGAAGTTCACATTACTAATATTCATGCAAGAGAAGAATTCAGGCATCATTCGCTAACAGCTAAAAACTGTGTTGGTGTGATTTCTGGTTTTGGTTTAGTCAGTTATGAGCTTGCTCTGGAATTTGTAGTTGGCAATCTCTAACTCGATTTGTAATCGCTTTGAAATAGTGTAATTCTATTTGGTCACTTTAATTCGCGTATGCCACTTTCGAGAATACGCACTAGAAGTTCTGCATCCTTCAATGCAAGCTGCTTTCCAAGTCTAACTTTACTTCCAGAATAGCTGAAGCCAATTTTATCGCCTCCGATAACCCAAAAACTATTGTCCAGAAAAGCGAAAAAATTTCCTGGATCTCTCTTCACAAGACCAAGCTTAAATATGTTTTGATAATTGAACTCTTCCAGCTTTCCGAGTTTACCAATTGCATTTTGAATAGACATTTTGCCTTTTTTCATGACAATTATTTCTCTCCCTTTTTTTCGCCATAAATAGGCTTTAATAATGCTCACCATGAAATACAACCAGATAGAGCTTAGAACTACGAGCAGAATTTGGAGAGAAGAATTAGTTGCTGTAAAAATGTTCGTGATAAAAACAATACCGCAAAAGCCCCACGCAGCAAGCCAACCAATGAGAAGTGCTTCCTGCCAACGTTCTATTTGTTGGGTGATTTCTACAATAATTTCTTCCTTGGTTCGGCGAACAGAAATACGCTTGCCGATGAATTTCGGTTCTGATGTTGTCATACAGTAGCCATTACTTGATTATACACCTTTTCATACATAGGAAGAATTTTTTCTATCGAAAAATCGGCTGCCCTCAAGCGAGCATTTGCACTGAATTTTTTTAGTCTTTTATCGTCACTCAGCAAAAAGATAACATTCTTTGCCATGTCTTCTATGTCGCCCACATTGCTCATCATCCCTGTTACGCCATGCCTGTTCACTTCGGGTAATCCGCCTGTATTGGTTGAGATCACTGGTAGTCCAACTGCCATCGCTTCCAATGCAGCAAGTCCAAAACTTTCAGATTCTGATGGCAACATAAACAGGTCGCCAATGCTCAATAGTTCAATTGGGTTTTTTACGTTACCTACAAAAACTACGTCTTCACAAATTCCAAGTTCACGACAAAGTTGTTCAGCCTTTGATCTTTCGGGTCCATCACCTAGCAGAATGAGTTTGCTTTTGATTTGATCTTTTATTTTATGATAGACGTGGATAATGTCGAGAATCCTTTTAACAGGTCTGAAGTTTGAAACGTGGATAAGTATCTTCTCATCGATGGTCGCATATTCAGCGCGAAGTTCTGCCGTATTTGGGAAATCGGTTTTTTCCAAATTCAAAAAATTCGGAATGACCTCTATATCTCTGTTGATGCCAAAAAGTTTGTATGTGTCGTTCTTCAAACTTTGTGATACTGCCGTCACAGCATCACTTTTATTTATAGCAAATGAAATTACAGGTTCGAATGAAGCGTCTTTGCCTAATAACGTTATGTCTGTTCCATGTAATGTAGTTATGACCGGAAGATGAATACCTTCTTCTGCCAACACTTGTTTGGCTGTGATAGCTGCGGATGCATGCGGGATGGCATAGTGCACATGCATCAAATCGAGCTTTTCATACTTGACAACATCTACCATTTTACTGGCCAGAACAAGTTCGTAGGGCGGATAAATAAAAAGCGGATAGTCGCTAACATTGACCTCATGATACCTCACCTTTTTGTGAGCTGAACCCAGCCTTACGGGTTGGCTATATGTTATGAAATGAATTTCGTGGCCTTTGTCTGCCAGTGCTTTTCCGAGTTCCGTTGCTACAACACCGCTTCCTCCATATGTAGGATAACAAACAATGCCGATTTTGAGTGAATTTGCCATGCTGCTGCAAAGGTACAGATGTTTGAATCTTTCTATTCCGATATGACAACATGATTAAATGGTTGTGAACCGGTGATGCCATTCTTATCTCATTTTTAAGAAATTATCTCATGGTAATTCACCTTAATTCGGTTCATAACTCCTGTTTGAAATGCGCAAATCTTTGCGTTGGTCAGATACATTAGTCCATCCGATCGAAGGTAGGTTCTAAAGTGAGCTCACCGCAAAGGACAATTAGTGAGTGTGTTTTAAACTATAAATTCTATTACCTAATATGCCAGTAGCGAGAAAAACCACAAGCCAGACGAAAAAGCAGGCAGCTAAACCAGCTGGAAAAGTTGTACCCTTAGCCAACGATAACAATAAAACACAAACAGCAAAATCTCGAAAAATTTACGTTTTAGATACATCTGTTCTTCTGCACGACCATAACTGCATAAATAGTTTTGAAGATAATAAAGTAGCAATTCCAATTACAGTTCTTGAAGAATTAGATAAGTTCAAGGTAGGGAATGATATTAAAAACTTTGAAGCACGAGAATGCATAAGAATCATCGACAGACTCTCAACAGCGCATACTTTGCAAGAGTGGATTCCTTTGGATAATGATAATGGAGGTGCGCTAAGAATCATTCTTAACACGAGCGATGAAATGCCGAAAAATGCCGAGGCTATTTTCGATGCAAGAAAAAACGATCATAAAATCTTAAACGCGGCCTTACAACTTCAACTCGAAGATAAAAAGTCCAAAGTGGTGTTGGTAACAAAGGATATCAACCTTCGCTTAAAGGCGAAAGCATTGGACTTGCCTGCGGAAGATTATAAGACGGGTAAAGTGAAAGAATCGATGATGATGTACAGCGGAAAATCAACGCTGGAAAACTTGGATTCCGAGTTTATCAGAAAACTTTATCAAGAGGGGCGATCTTCTGAAACGGAAATTTTGGGAAAGGAGAAGTACAACAACCACTTCTACATACTCAAAAATTGTTCTTCTTCGGCACTTGCATATTATAGCGCTAAAGATCAGGAAATCGAACGTGTTGATAAAGTATATGCTTATGGAATAAAACCGAAAAATGCAGAACAGGCATTTGCCCTTCATGCGATACTTAATCCGAATGTCAAACTTGTTACTATTTCAGGTGTGGCCGGAACAGGAAAAACTTTGCTCGCTTTAGCGGGATCATTAGAAATGAAAAATCAGTATGATCAACTAATCCTTGCCCGACCAATTGTGCCGTTGAGTAATAAAGAAATTGGTTACCTGCCTGGAGACGCCGAAGAGAAGGTGAATCCTTATATGCAGCCACTGTGGGATAATCTCAATTTCATCAAAAATCAATTTGGTGACAATGAGAAGAAACGAAAAGCAATTGACGAGATGCAGGCGCAAGGTAAAATAACGATCTGCCCATTGGCTTTTATTCGCGGCCGTAGTTTGTCAAATTGTATTTTCATCGTCGATGAAGCTCAGAATCTGACTCCGCACGAAGTGAAAACAATTATTACTCGCGCAGGAGAAAATACTAAGGTAATTTTAACTGGTGACGTTAGACAAATTGATACCCCTTATTTGGATGAACAATCGAATGGGATGTCTTATGTCATCGAAAGATTAAAAGGACAAGATCTATACTGCCATGTTACTCTTGAGCGAGGTGAACGAAGTGACCTCGCAAATCTGGCCAACGACATGCTATGATGTAACAATATGAAGCCCCTGCCAAGGGGCTTTTTTATTTTGAAGCAACGGTTTGATATTTCCATTGCAAGTTGATGATCAGAAATTGATAGAACGCTTGAATTTATTAGAACTCTAATTTGCGTCCTCTCCACATCCATGGTTTCCATATTCGGCTATTTCTTTTCCAGAAGATCACAACCAAGTAAGCGAATATTGGCGAACCGAAAGTCAAAAAGGAGAGATAAATGAAAGTTAATCTAACCTGGCGTGTCTTCACGCCCATATAGTCAGCAATACCGGCACAAACGCCGAAAAGCTGCTTTTCGAGTAGGGAAGGTATACGTTTCATTTCTGTGTGTTAAAAATTTTCATTCCAATGCTGCATTGCAAACATTTTCGGGTGGTGCAATATACACCATAAAGTTGAAGCAAGGATTGTGACTCGGCTGCATTTTCTGCGGTAATGCCTCTTGTGGCCCATTTGGTAAGTATACCGTTTTTTTCTGATGGTGTCTCTTCTAAAATCCGAATCGAACGGTCTATCAAATCTTGTGTGCCTTTTCGCTGCCCGATAGCGAAAAGAATTACAGCAACGGTATTGATCATAATATTGTCGATCGAATCGTCCCCTAGCTTTTTTTGGTGATTTGCTTCGGGCGAATCTGTTAATGCATCCATTCGGTAATGATCATCCCAATAGCGATGCGCTGTTACTTCAAATAATTTATGTATTTGATTTTCTTCTTCTGCATGCAAAATTCTGGAAAGAAGATGATCTGTTTGACTCAATAAAGCTGCCAACTGCGCTAGTCGTATGCATGGAAAATTAGAAGGTCGAAGTCTGCCGTAATTCCAGATCGATTTATTGAGGGATCTCAGCCCATATTTTTTACAAAGAAAAAAATACTCTTTCTGCAATTGCAGTGCATAATCATCAGAAAATAGTTCGTTCAACATACCTGCTTGACCAAATAACAATGCTTCAATTTGGAATGGATCACTTTTGTGCTTTTCAATGATCTTATACGGAAGTGATGTGGCCAGCATTTCCATGGCTTCACTGTTGGCTTTGAATCCGAAATTTCTTGAGAGTTTGCGATAGAAAACCTCATTCCAATCTCCGCTTGTCTCGTTGTAAAGCTGCATGAATGCACCAGATTTTGATTCCAACCTCTCAACTAACAATCTCTGTTGCTGAGACACAATAGTGATTTTATCCATCTCTGGCAGGTGTGCTTCACAAGCAATCCAACTTTTAATGGTCAGCCAATATTTATAGAACTCCCATTGAGACGGCAGAATGTTTTTGAGCATTTCAAAAACTTGCAAGTCTCCTTTTTGATGCAGGAAAATATCTTCATCGTGTTCGAGAACGGCATGCAGTATTACGTTTTTATAATTTTCATCGTTTGTATGGCCATGGCGCCGCCAATCGCTACTTTTTTTATGAATTTCCACATGCCCAATCCAAAGCGTTTCGTCAATTCTAAGTCGCGCATTTAGGAAATCTGGCCCGGCACTAAAGTTTTGGTGACCGGGATGTAGTATGGTAATTGGCAATCCAGCTGTTGTGTGCAACTCAATTGTATTGAATAAGCGAAATTTCCATATATACTGGATGAAATCTTCTGTAATATGATGGTTGTCACTCATATATTTTGATACTTGTGGGTTTATTATGTTTATCTTTACGCCTGTTAACCAAAAACTAATTTCATGAAACAAGTTCGTCTCGTGCTTATGCTATCAATAGCCATCCTTTTATTGTCTGGTTGTGATAAACTCAAGGAAAAAAGATTTTCAACTACAATTCCTTATGATTTCGAAGTAGAAATTACCGAAGGCGTATCTACCCAAGTTGATATGAGTGGTGAACTCACATCGCTTATCAATGAGGAATTGAACAAGGTAAAGGAAGACATACAGCGCTATGAGCTTGTGAGCATAGAGTATAAGATATGGGAATTTTATGGCAATACACCAAATACATTTGCAGGAACACTAGGATTCGGTAACGCAAATGCAACGGAACCAGGTGTTATTCACGAGTATAACGATATTGATTTGCAGGCTGGTAGCGATAGTCAGAATCGTGTAAAAATGAATCTTAACAGTCAAGATATCGCTAGAATACAGCAATATTTTATGGACACAAATGGCATGAAAATGTTCTTCAAGGGTGATGTTACTTCAGCCCCTGTCCATTTTAAAATGCAATTGATCGTGAATATTGATGCTATTGCGGAAGTAGAAAAGAAATAGTATTTTGTATTTTCTCAAGAGCCGCCTGTAATGGCGGCTTTTTTATTGTTTCAATTCAACAGTGTGGTTTTTTTTTGCTAATGTTGTTTTCAGAATTGTGTATCATCGCAATTCTAAAATTTCATCACGATGTTAATCAAGTCTATTTTCCGACCAGCTATTTTCATTTTGTTTTGTGTTACGCAAATTGTTGCTTCAGCCCAAGTTGGTGATACAACTGTTGTCCAGACTTTCACCTGGGAGGCTCAAAACAATCCAAATGCAGCTTACGATTCACCGGGCCGCCGTTGGTTTCAATTCCCTTCATCTAATAATGGTGTTGAATACCAGAAGATCCTCATGTATTACAACCTAAAATGTTTTACCGACGGAACTGCCGGCAACCTCGGATTTCCATGTGGTGAGTGGGATTATTTGACTTATACCTATCTATATGACCACACTGGTGTTATGGATAGCACTCTCGGTTCTCATCCTCAATACCTGATCAATAATGCCGACTTTGAGAATGCGAATCTAACTTCTCAGCAGGTGCATAATGTTTATCAAATGGAACAATCATTCACAGTTGTAGATGAAGTCTTGAGTGAGGATACGGTGGTTCTAAACGGTGAGGCTGGTTCATTGATTACTCCCTTTGGTGAAGAATCCGCCAGATATTCTCTTTTCTTGTATACCGCTGACGAACTCTCGCAAGCGGGATTGGCTCAGGGCATTAATCTTGGGAGAATAGCAATGCTGTTCGATCAGCCTTATGCTTCAGATAATTTGAAAATTGATGTCGCACAGACAACTGATTTATCACTTTCGGGCACTTACCCGTCATTACAATTTGTAAACATTTATAATGCATCTGCGGATATTGTGGGCAGCGAGTGGCATGAGTTTAATTTGAATACCACTTTTTCTTGGGATGGTGCATCAAGCATACTGCTAAGAATTACGCATTCGGAGGATATCAATGATCCTGCAGTCGCATTTTGTGAGGCGTATGAAGGCGACGTCAATCATGCACTGTCGATCAGTGGTATAGATAATTATTTGAAAATGGATTGGCAGGATGAAGTGAAAGTTCCGAAGGAAGTTTTCGAAAATGTAAGCGATCAGATAAGTATTTCATTCTGGCAGTATGGCGATCCTGATGTTCAGCCGCAAGATGGAACAATATTCGAAGGTGTTAATTCCAGTAATCAAAGGGTGTTAAATGTGCACTTGCCATGGAGTAATAGCAACGTTTATTGGGATGCAGGTAATGATGGTGGTTATGATCGCATCAATAAATTAGCTGTCGCCGCAAACTTCGAAGGGCGTTGGAATCACTGGTGTTTTACCAAGAATGCCACCACTGGGAGCATGAAGATTTTTCTCAATGGTGTGCAATGGCATGTCGGTTCAAATCTGGATAACCTTATGCTGGATATTCAGAGATTCAGTATAGGCGGTGCTACTAGTTGGAGTAATTTTTATAATGGAAGTATTGACGAATTTGCTGTTTTTAATGTGGCCTTAGATGCAGCGACTATTCAAGAATGGATGAACAAAGACCTTGATGCATCTCATCCGTTTTGGTCTAATTTACAGGTGTACTATCAATTCAATGAGTCCGATGGAGAAATGGTACTTGATGCAAGCGGCAACGATAGAAATGCTTGGATTCATGGCAATGCGGCGCGTGTTGCTTATAAAGGAAATGAGCTTTGGAGAAACGCATCCTATGGAAATCAGAAACCCATACTAAAAGTATTTTTCGGTGATTATGTGTTGCATCAGGAAATAGAAGTTGTTGAAGTAATTGAAAATGTTCCTCCTGTATCAATTGTTGAATACACAATAGAAAACTATCTTCCTGTTGTGCTAAGTGTAGAATACGCTTGGGAAGAACAATCGCAGTTTACCTACGATCCGGATGGTGATGTTATCGATGAAGTTCTTATTCCGGCCGAATATACCATCACGAACAGTGAAATGGAATATTGGCAAGCACCTTTTGAAATTATAGATCGATACGAACTGAATAGATTCATTACGATGTACGGCATTAATTTGAATCTTGGCACAGACGGTTGGACATGGGTTGTCGACATGACAGATTTCGAACCATTACTCCGCGACTCAGTAGAGCTAGAGGCTGGCAATTGGCAAGAATTACTCGATATGAAGTTTCTGTTCATTGAAGGTCCTGCTCCGCGGGAAGTTTTAAGAGTTGAGAGAATGTGGGATACAAATCAATCATTGTCCAACTTCAATAATGCAGTGACAGAAGTCAATGTCAACAAACAACCCGGAGAAGCTGGATGGAAATTGCTAACCACAAATACAGGTCATCAGTTCGATAACCCACCTAATTGTGCTGAATTCTGCAGCAATATTCAAAGCGTTTCAGTCAACAATCAAATACAATGGGCATGGGATATAATGCAAGAGTGTGCAACAAATCCATTATATCCTCAAGGTGGCACTTGGATTTTCGATCGCGCCGGTTGGTGCCCGGGCATGAATTCAACCACCAAAGAGTTTGAACTCACACCATTTGTGCAGGGATTGGATAGTTTTGATGTTGAATATGATATTGAATACAATGATTACGGCAATTATGTATTCTTCGGAACTTTAATCGGATATGGCCCAATCAATCAACAATATGATCCGGAAATTCAAATGATCACTGCTCCAAGCGATTGGAAAATACATAGCCGATGGAATCCTATCTGTGATAATCCAAAGTTTATTCTCAGAAATAGAGGTGCTATGCCTTTAACAGATTTGAATATTTATTTTGGCGTAGTAGGAGGAGCTACGGAAGCTTTCCATTGGACGGGCAATCTTGCTTTCATGGAAAGCGAAGAAATTGAACTTACTTATAATGACGCTATCATGTGGGAAGGTGGAAGTGATGAAACTCTTACATTTTTTGTTACTCTGGGTTTAAGTCAAGATGGTGTTGATGAGAACGAATCAAATAATCATGCTGAATCGACTTTTCATAGACCCCCAGTTTATCAATATACGGACTTGGATGATAACAGATTGATTATACAACTGAAGACAAATGATGCTTTCACTGAAACATCGTACACATTATATAACCGATGGGGTGGTGTTATTTTTCAGAGAAATGATTTTGATGCGGCGAATACGATTTACCGAGATACTATTCAACTAAATGCGGGTTGTTATCTTTTTCACTTACAGGATACCGACGATGACGGACTTAGTTTTTTTGCTAACGATGATGGATCAGGAAGTTGCAAATTTGATAGGGTGCAAGGTGTTGATTTTGAAAATTTCGAACGCGATTTTGGACGTGAAATTCTTCATCATTTCTATTGGAACACCAACATAGTATCGGTAGAGGAAGAGTATAAACCGAATCTTGTAGTTAGAATTTTTCCGAACCCAGCTGGTAGCAGCGCAAAACTCGATGTAGGTGGTTTCGATAGAATGATTGATGTAACTGTATTCGACTCAAGAGGTGCTATTGTTAAAACAGAGAGGATCAATAGAAAAAACAATTTTGAAATTGTTCAGTTAAATTTGAGTGATATTCGCGCAGGCCTCTATACTGTGCGTGTGTCTGATGAAAAGCATATCAAAGCGGTTAAATTGATAAAAGAATAAATACCGATGTCTGATTTACTCAAAGCGAATATTACCAAACGAACATCTATCACCGAAGAGGAATGGAAAGGAATTCTCGACGTGATGAAGCCAAAAACGATTCGGAAAAAGGAATTGCTGCTTCAGGCAGGTGATATCTGTGAGTACAATTGTTTCATATTGAAGGGATGTCTCCGCACTTATTTCACCGACGAGAAAGACCATGAACACATTTTTCAGATAGGTTTTGAGGATTGGTGGGCAAGTGATCTTTCAAGTTTTGTTACTGGTGAACCAGCTTACTTCAGTATTGAAGCGCTTGAGGATACAGAAATGCTAATTATGCACAGAAGTGACTACGAACCTTTTTTAATCAAGTTCCCTCGCTTTGAAAGATTTTTCCGATTACTGATGCAAGGCGCATATGTCGCTTCACAGAGAAGAATGATAGATAGCATGAGCTACAATGCCGAGCGCAGATATACGAACCTGATAAAAAAATATCCCTTTATGGAAATGCGTGTCGCTCAGCATCATATTGCTTCTTATCTCGGAATTACGCCGGAGGCTTTGAGCAGAATTAAAAGAGGAATCATTGAAAAGAGTAGAACAAACTCTTGATTTATGTCATCATACAATCTCTTTGATTTTCAGAAATTTGCGCGTTGTTTCGTGTAACGCTTACCAGAAGATAAGGACAAAATTTTTGTGATCTGGTTAGTGTTAAAGTGAGTCAAAAAAGAATCCCGCCGGATAGGTTCCACCCTACGGCGGGATTCGATTTTTATACCCATGCGTGACATGCAGGTCTTATTTAAAGATCAGTTGTAACATTACTTTAGATCAATCACTACGGGCCCAGTTTCTTTCTTCACTGGCTCCAGGGTTTGCAGATATGCATAAACAGCTTTCAGGTCTTCATCTGAAAATTCCTGGAATTGATCCCAAGGCATTTCACTTAGCGGAACTATTCTGCCTTGACGCATGCGTTGTATGAATTTTTCTTCTGTCCAACCATATATTTTTCCTGTTTCAGGATCAGGTGTAAGGTTGGGAGTTACAATAGCTTTCCCTGGCTGCATCATCGAAGGCATTGCAAAGCCCCCAGAATAAAATTCTCCAACATAGGCGCCAGTTTTAAGGTCTCTGTTGGTGTGACATCCGCGACAGTTTGCAACATAATTTGAAAGATATTCGCCGTATTTTGCTGTAGTATCAGGTATTACTGATTTGGGAATCTCAACGCCTGCCTCAGGACCAACGGGTTTTAAAGCTAGTGCGTAAACAATTTTACCCAACATGTTTTTTTCAGACTTCTGAACCTCTTTTTTTACCGGTGGCATAGTACGTAAATATGATATAACGGCTTGTAGGTCGTCATCACTGAGATTATGAAATGGCATAAAATCAAATAGAGCGCGCCCATCAAAACCTACTCCGTACCTAAGCGATCTTGCGATTTGCTGATCAGTATATTTTCCAATACCAGTTTCCACATCTGGAGTAATGTTCGGAGTGAAAAGTTTTGCGATTGGCAAAGCAAATTCAAATCCTCCTTCAAGGGGAATGTGCTCTCCATTTGCAAGCAACGCCTGCTTTTCTAGTGGACTGTGGCAGCCACTGCAGTGCGCCGGGCCATAAACAAGATACTCACCTCTTGCGAGCACGGCACTGTCGCGAACAGCCGTAATTTCAGGATATGGCGCTTCGTAGATTTTATTCTGCTGACTATAGACAAAAGCAAGGAATCCGCTGATAAGGATAATCAGGACAATACCTGTCCATTTGAGAATTTTTCCCAGTAACTTCATAGTGTTGTGGTGTTAGTTAAGTTTGTTGAATTAAATAGCTGACTACTTAACTCAGTTTAAATCAATCAATTTTGAAATTCTGACCAAATGAGTGACCGGCTGAGGCTTGTGCTGGCAAATGGCTTGAATTCTTACTTGACGATGAATGCGAAAATATTATTTTCAGCAGAATCTTCAATGAATTAGGGCGGAAAAAGTTAACGACTGATTGGAGAAATAGTTGAAGCGTTGATTTTGTTGGGTTTACAAGAATAGGTATCTTCTTTTTTAAAGGATTTCTAAGCAAATCTTGATCTAATAGTTGGTAAAAATGAAGAAATGACTATTTTCGTCACCTCATAAAAAGACGGATCCCTAAAAAACCACTGTATGAAAATTGCGAAACTCTTAGTTTTAACCGTTGCTACCCTGTTCTTGTCTGTGGTCGCAGTTGCTCAGGCTAACACAAAAAAGGCCGATCAGCAATTCGACAATCGTGGCTATTATGAGGCTGCAAAACTTTACAAGGTCGCCGAACCTGCTACAAAAGCCCTGGAAGACAAAGCCAGAATCTTTTTCAGATTGGGTGAATGTTATCGTCTTGTTGCCGATTATTCAGGTAGCTTGGAATGGTATGAAAAGGCTATAACAGCTCAGTACTATAACACAAATCCTGAAGTTTATTATAACTATGGCCTCAGTCTCCTTGAATTAGAAAGATGGGACGACGCGGTTGCTCAATTCAACAAGTACTCCGCTAAAGGTGGAGAAAAGAGCAAGGCTAACGCCAAGATAAAATCCGCTCAGGATGCCGCTGCTAAAAAAGCTGGCAAA
>Ga0075163_10010458_pt1 | contig 12132 bp, 9 predicted proteins | sample JI1023141ADNA_FD_71478 | JGI IMG/M metagenome (GOLD analysis project Ga0075163, IMG submission 71478) | Wastewater effluent complex algal communities from Wisconsin, to seasonally profile nutrient transformation and Carbon sequestration -... | ecosystem: Engineered > WWTP > Effluent > Algae...
GAAAGGTAATTCATCAATAATATCTACAAATACTGCAAACGCGTAAAAACTCTGAACATGCAATGTTAAATTATTCACATCGCCATTACTTAAACGCTTATACTTTGGAACCCGCCACGCATTTACAGGTTGCTTATGCCGCATTAAAAATAAACCATCGGCTATGCATGCCATGATCATTAACCAAAGCAACGATAGAGCCGGAATATAAAGCACGGTAAAATTAAACGCCAAAATAAAGCAAAGGATCAAAAAGAAAATGCTCCAATACAAACGCTTTGTTGGTCTTACTTGTTTAATTATGTTCCAGATGTTTTTAAACACTATCTTGGTACTTCTATTTTATCTATTATTTGTTGAATAATGGTATCTACGTGAATTCCTTCCATTTCCTTCTCAGGTGTTAATGCCACACGGTGCCTTAAAACCGGAACTGTTACATACTTGATATCATCAGGTGTAACAAAATCTCTGTTTTGAATAGCGGCAGTTGCTTTTGCAGCATTTAAAATGGCAATAGATGCGCGCGGCGATGCACCTAAGTATAAACTTGAGTTTTTTCGCGTTGCCGCAACTAATTGAATAATGTATTTGATCAAGTTCTCTTCCACAAGTACTTTTTGCACTAAGCCTTTCAGTTTAATAATACCATCCTTGCTTAAAAAACTTTTTACCTTGGTAAAATCTATAATGTGCGAATTTGCCTGCACATTAGAAAGCATTTCCGTTTCATCTTCCATGCCCGGATATCCAACAGCTATTTTAAAAATAAACCTGTCTAACTGTGCTTCCGGCAAACGATACGTTCCTTCTTGCTCAATTGGATTTTGTGTGGCCAATACAATAAACGGAAGATCCAACTTATGGGTTGTACCATCCACCGTGATCTGTCTTTCTTCCATCGCTTCAAATAAAGCGGCCTGTGTTTTTGCAGGCGAACGATTGATCTCATCCGCTAAAACAATATTAGCAAACAGCGGACCTCTTTTAAATTCAAAATCATTACTCTTTGTATTGAAAATAGATGTTCCAATGATATCGCTCGGCATTAGATCGGGCGTAAATTGGATACGCTTAAAATTTGCTTCGATCGTTTTAGCGAGCAACCTGGCTGTTAATGTTTTTGCAACACCTGGCACACCTTCAATTAAAACATGACCATCGGCTAAAATAGCCACTAATAAAAGATCTAGTAGCTGCGGCTGGCCTTTGATGTATTTTCCTATCTCAGTTTTTACTTCGGCAATATGCGTTGCCAATTCTGTCAGGTCTACCCTGTTCTCAAATTTATTTTCCATAGTTTTATCTTAAGCTTTTAGTATTAAAGTTTGTAATTTGTCGATTCAGTTCAATAAGATCGTATTCGGATGCTGCTTCTGTTTTTCTTAGGCGCTCACAGTACATAAAAAGTTGTCTCACTAGTTTTTGATCATATCCACTTAATTCGCTGATGGTCTCAAGAAACAATTCACTTATCTCGGTTGTTGGAACATTAAAACGTTTTCTAATGGTCTCATAAAAATATTTCACACGCTCATCGGCAATATATTTATGATTATCGCTATTAAAGTAAACGTGACTTACCACATTTACAAATTCAAGCGTAGTATTTGTTACCGGCTCTAAAACCGGAATTGCTCTTTGCCGACGACGTCCATCGGAGATCATATAAATGATCAGCGTGATCAACATTAAAAGATATGCGGCATACAACGCATCACTATCCAATATCAATTTTAAAAAAGAGCCCGATTGCACGTTGAACGTTTTATAATACTCATCCCAAATTAATTCATTGGTGTTTTGTGTGGCATACGAAATCACAGAGTATGCGTAAGGTCTGTTTGTATGATTCACTACAAAATAATTTGTAAAAACATCGGGCATGCTCATCAATATCAATCTTCCTTTACCAACGTTTGCACTAATCAATACAGTACTTGTATCCTGATTTATTGAACACGATGTGAATTTTGTGGAGTCGTAATTTGCAAAATATGAATCCATACAAAGATTCGGATACTTATAAACTATCCTCTTATTCTTTGCCTGCATTTTCACATTTACTCCCGGTCTTTTCAATAAGGTATCTATATTCACAAAATATTGGTACGAGCGCGGTCTGGTTTTTATATGAAATGTATCCAAGCCTTGAAAATCATCGGCAGCAATAAATACTGTATTCCCCTGCTCCATAAAACTAAACAGGGTGATAAGATCTGTTTTACTTAAGTTAACGTTGTTATTTATAAGCACTAAGCATTTTGCATCCTCATTCTCTTTTATTCCCAAATTATAAAGTGTGCTTCTATTTACGGTCATTTGCTTACCATAAGTTGGCTTTAGTAATTGATAGATGGCGTTTGTTCCAAAAGGATTTTTATCGTTTGAAGCATAAGTGCGTTGCCAATTCATAGGTTTTGGCAATAGATATTGCAGCATCACCACCAAAGTGAACATGCCACCGAATATCCAGATATATTTATTGTTCCCCTTGAACATTTAAATGCGATTCAAATGAAGAAAATTCCCTTTTTAGTTCAGTATACTTTGATTGATCTACCGTAAACTTTCCATACCATACGTAATCGTAAATACGGCTTACCGCCTTAAACTCGCTTAAAAAATCCGACTTCCTTAGATCATTCAAGTAGTCAATGTTCGTTTTAGAGGGTTGAAACATTAAATGGCCACCCTTTTCTAAAAGGAAAAGACATTTTAAATAATTCCAACGGATAGCTGTTCTAAAGTCGTTATTCCTTAACGCCTCATCGATCATCTTATCAAAATTAATGGTACTTAGATCGTCTGTGATCTCATTAAAATTAAATGTGGTGAGTTTACTTTCAGGTCTTACTAATCTACTCAGATCGCTTCGCCATAAAAGCCAAATTACAAGTATCACACAAAAAATGATCACAGCCCAAATGATGAGGGTACGTGTAAACTCTATATTCTCATTGTTGTTATTCCCAAAGAGCAGTTCTGACAACCAATCCATGAACCGATCAAGTAAACCCGGTTCGTACTGCACGTCTCTATCATACTTCATTTTAGGATCATCGAACACCTTCTTCTCCAACACACTATCAGGACGAATAAACTTGAGTACACTTGAATCAATTAATGATACGCGTGCACTATCGGAAGCTCGATCACTTCCGATGCTAATTACTAAAATAAAATATAGAATGAATTTTTTCAGTAGCGCGTTTTTAAATACTTTCAATTTTTTCTAGAATGGAAAGTCCTTCTTTCTTCTCTTCTAAGCTGGCACATTGCAAATTCATCATGATAAAATAAATGGCGTACACACAAGCGATCAATAAACCGCTAATAGAAAATAATACGATCACATAAACGGGAACATCGTAACCGGCTTGTGAATTTTGCATATCACCTAAACCACGATTCATTCGTGTGAAAAAAGAAATGATGAAAACAATATAGCTAGGGAGAAATGCGATGAAGCTTAAAATATACGTGATCAATCCACCAAGGAAAGAAAGCGACCAAGTGATCCAAAAATTTCCTTTAAAATTCTTAAACACCTTTCCTATAGCTTGAAACACATTTATGTGATGACGTTGTGAAGTAAATAGAATAGCTGTATAAAAATAGAGCATGATAGGCATCACAATAAGAAGGAAAAATATATAAACCAGTATAAATAACAAGATCCCTAAAACGGCACTTATTTTTATGAGTAAAGCCATCAATCCAAATACCAATGCAAGAACCAATCCTAATACCAAACTGAGTATAAGCAAAATAAACATGGCTCCTAATCCACGAAGGAATTGCCCAAAAAAGTTCTTTAAAATTTGTTTTATCTGCGGCTTTTCATTTTCGGGCAAACTATCATTTATAAGCATATGCTCGTTCAATACCGTTACAAAAGCAGTATATCCTAATAACGACAAAAGTGTCATTAGCACAATTGTTCCTGCCATAGAAGCATAAAAACCCATTACATCATTTACCGACGCTGCAATATTTGCGAACATGTTCTTGAATAAAAAGGTTACAAGAACAATAGATACTAAAACAAACGGTGATACGAGTAACAATATAGAACCAAATAATGACTTAAAATTTTGCTTCATATACCCAATGGTATCGCCAAATACCTCGCCAAAGCTTCTCGCTTTTCTTACGTACACCTTCGCTCTCATAATGGATACTTACGTTTATAATACATTGGTAAAAAAATAAAATAGAAAACAATGAAGGCGAAAGAAAGCCCGATGATGGTTATAGATAAAGCAATATGCATTTCGGTGTAGCGTGTAACAAAACTCTCCAGAAAACCGGCTATAATAAAAAAGGGAATGAGCCCAATGATGATCTTTAATCCGTGCTTTACAGCCGTTTTAAACGATTCTAACCGTGTATGAGTTCCAGGAAAAATAAAACTATTTCCCAATACAATTCCTGCGCAACCTGCCAATACAATGGCCGAGATCTCAAAAGCACCATGGATCCAAACAACTTTTAAAGCTTTATCCAATATATTATATTGGTAGAACAACGTAAAAAAGCAACCAAGCATAATACCATTATTCACTAACATAAATCCCGTTCCAAATGCGGTAAGCAAACCCAATACAAACGCATAAAAAGAAACTTTGATATTATTCAATGTGATCCAAACGAACATGAGGAACTCATTCTCCTCACCATAGATGCCAAGAGCGTTCCCATTTTTAATTCGTTCAATGGTAAGATCCACATAATAATCTCCTAAGATCAAACGCACAAAACTGTCATCATAAATTTGTGATACCATGCCTAACAGCGTAGCCAATCCGAAAATAAGAAACGAATAAAATAATTGCTTATGATACTTTGAAAAGAACATGGGCAACTCATATACATAAAAACTTAAGAAACGGCCACCACTCTCTTTGCGATTTTTGTACACTAAATGATGAACTTTAGAAGCCAGATTATTTACATAAGCCTGGGTACGGGTTTGCGGGTAATTGGTATTTGAGTACGAAAGGTCGTCGGTTAATTCAACGAACATATTGGTAAGTTCTGCAGGGTCGATCTTATCCTTCGCATTGAGTTTGGTTTCATACTCCGTCCACTTTTTTTCATTCTGCTTCAAAAATGTGATCTCTTTCATACCTGCTTAAGTGAATATAAATATATATATTTATACATTAAATTCAAACCTCAAGCTTGGACCAAATTCAAATAAATACCACCCAAAATGTTGCCTTAGGTTATGAGCCTGCCGGCGTTGGATATCGCATTCTGGCAGGGCTTTTAGATCAAGTGTTTGTAGTTGTTTATACTATTTTGGTTTATTGGCTATTTTTCACATTTGTACTTAGCAGGAATTATTATTCAGGAGAAAGTGATCATTCTGAAAGCTACAACGCCATTATGATAGGGATTATGATCCTTATGCTTGTGCCGGCGGGACTGTATCATTTGCTTTGCGAAACATTTTTGAACGGACAAAGTTTTGGAAAGAAGATCGTTAACATCAAAGTGGTTAAAATAGACGGTACACAACCCGGTTTTGGATCATACCTTATTCGATCGATGTTACGTTTGATAGATGTATCGCTCATTTCACCTGTTATAGCTATTGTAAGTATAGCGGCTACCGAAAAAAGTCAGCGCTTGGGTGATATTGCAGCCGGAACCACGGTGATAAAACTGAATACAAATCTTTCTATTAGAGATACCATTCTATATCAACAAAGGCCCGAATACAAAATTGTGTACGAACAAGTTGCTTTGCTTAATGACAAAGAGGCTAATTTGATAAAAGAAGTTCTAGAATTTTGCGAGAAGCAAGATCAGCCACAACACTTAAAACAATTAAGTGATAAATTAAAAAAGAAACTTGGAATAGAGAATTCAAAACAAAACGATCTGGAATTTCTACATACCATTTTGAATGATTATAGTCATTATCGATTTGAGAACTGATTTAGCTTTCCATCTCCAATAAATACACTCAACTAAAGAGGCAGAAACCGCAAATCGACCTACGGTCTTCGCAAAGATTTTCGCAAAGAATTAACTAACCGAATAAAAAAGAAGGCAAAGAGCTCTGCTTACGCAAAGATGTGAGCACTCCTCTTTTCTTTCTTTGCGAACCGAAGGACTTTGCCTTCTTTTAAGTAATGGAGATAAAGCTTTGCGAACTATGCGTCTTCTTTGCGAAAAGAGCGAAGCTCCTTTGCGGTTTCTGTATCTAAAATTGACTAATAATCAAAACGTGTAAGTTCCAAGTTGGCCTTCAGGTAAACAAACACTATTGAACATTTTACTCCAAAATTCTGCTAAGTATTCTTGTTCCGTTTGGCCAGGAGTTGGAATGAGAATGAGTTCTTTCTTTCCTAAAGCATGCATATCCATTAAAGTACTGTAACCACTTCTACAAATAACCGTCTTTGATGCAGCAATAATTTCGGAAAGCTCATTTGCTTTTGGCAATTTAATAAGAATGATATTTTCTTGTAAATCGCTACTGATAGAAGAACTGGAAACAATCACAGCCTTTCCTTTGTAATCTTTCAATTTATCTATAACACTCTTTAAAAGATCTGTTTGTGTTGGCTCAGGACCAGACAATAAGAATAAATAGTCGTATTTAATTTCTGTTTTTACTTTCTGTAATCTACTTAAAGGCCCAATGTATTTACAATTCAATCCAAATACATTCTCACTTAGTTCGCCCGACAATTTTTTATCTTTTTCTTCATAGTCGGGAACCCAAACCTCATTAAATTTTCTTAATAATTCAACGTGCGTGCTGTTTGACCATTTCTCAAAAATAGGAGTTTTTAAATTTAATTGATGGCAAATAATGATACTGTGGGCATCCTTAGAATAAAGTCCGTAACGATTATCCGAAACAACAATATCTATTTTCTTTTCTAAGATATATGTCTCAAGGAGTTCGTGTTCCTGCTTGATAGCATTTAGGATCTTTGGGTATTGTGTTCCCAACTTTAACCAAAGAGGCAAAACAGAACTGTATGAAATATCATACTCCGGCAATTGTAAGCGTTCTAATTCAGGAAATTCTTCTTTGAAGATCTTTTCGGTTAATGATGTTGTTCCAATAATTACAGTATTTCCATTAGATAAAAGAGTTTTAATTACAGGCACACAACGGGTGGCGTGACCCAAACCCCAATCGAGTGCCGCAACAAAAACTCTATTATTTTTTATACCAAGATCCAGAATTATTTCTCGGGATTTAAAACAAATTGCTTTAACTCAGCATCTAAAATGTACTTATTGGCAAATGCTTTAAAGTCTTCCTTTTTCAAAGCCTTTACCCAATCGTTATATTTGTCAATATCTGCTAAATTCTCACCAGCAGTTTCGCTGCCCATGATATAACTCATCCAAAAGTCATTTTCTTTTAACTGCAACTCGCGCTCCTTTAAAAATCCTTCTTTTACTTTAGTTAAATTTTCTTCATTGCTTCCTTCCTTTTTCACTTTCGCTATTTCCTCCTTTGCAGCATTCACTAATTTTTCAACATTCTCAGGCGCGCAAGCAAAACTACACGTGATCTTTAATCCTGCAGTTGGCGTATAACTCATGGCCGGATAAATTCCCACACCATACACGCCACCTTTATCTTCACGTAAATTCTCTCGCAAAGTGATGTTCAGTAATTTCATCAAGGCATACACCTCAAATCTATTCTTGCGATTGTATTCAAAGCTATTTGTCCACGATAAATTAACACGACTCCTTGGTTCATTTCCTTTTTTGTACACTTTAGAATACGTTCCCTTAGGAGTTTTTGCACCAATATCTTTTATACTCTCATGTTTTGTACTTGCCGAAATTCCACCAATATAAGTTTCTATCAAAGGTTTTATTTCCTCCAAATTAAAACTTCCCACAAAAATGAACATAAAGTCGCTTGGGTCAGAGAAACGCTCTTTGAAAATATCGTTGCAACGTTTTTGATTCAATTTTGCAAGATCTTCCATACGAGTTGGTTTTGCACTAAAGTGATAACCGCTCATGAAATAACGTACTGAATCGCCAAACACTTGATCAGGGTCGCTACCCGCATTTTGAAGAAATGCTTTTTGCTTTTCTATGGCTGATAAAAACGCTACCGAATCTTTACGCGGTTTAGTGAACACTAGATTCACTAACTGCAATAAGGTTTCAACGTCCTTTTTGTTTGAATTACCAAACAAACTTTCGTCGTAGGTTCCAACGCCTGTATATAATCGCGCTGTTTTGTCTTGCAAATATTTCTCCAAAGCCGTTGCGTCAAATTTCCCATATCCCGATTCGTCTTGTATTGAATTAGAAAAATCAGCATTGATCATATCCTTTTCCGGATACTGACATGTTCCACCTGGGCTATACGCTTGCATATTGATCTCATCATTTTTAAACGTGGTTGGCTTTAATAATACTTTCACGCCATTTCCTAATGTCCACTCTGTAATTCCATAACCTCTATCAGTAGTTTTAAATACTTTTTGTGGCGAAGGTTTTTTGGTGATCAATGGTTCGTTGATCACTTTATCTTCATACGCTTTAATATCTTTATTGGTTTGGGCTTCGTTAAAGGCCGCCTTTATTTCATCTTCCAAAGGCTTTTTGCTTGATTCATTCTCAGCCAACATCATAATAGAAACAGCATTCTCTCCATTACCGATCCATTTTTTTGCTAGGGCATTAATGTCTTCCAATTTAATTTGAGGAACCAGATCTTTATAATAAGCAAATCTGTTCTCAACTCCCGGTTCTGCTTCACCGGTTAAAAAATTATAAACGTATTGCATTACCAATTGTTTCGATTCTGTTTTGTCCTTCTCGTTAAATTGATTTTCCATATTGGTCATCAATTGTTTTTTCTGACGATCTAATTCGCTTTGATTAAATCCAAAACGCTTTACGCGCTCATTCTCGGTGATCAATGCTTTAAGCGCATTCACTTCCTTACCATTAGATGTTACTGCAAAACTTCCATAGCTTGCTTTGCTTCTTACCATTGAGAAATAACCTGTATAACCAAACATAAATGGTGGACTTGCTTGCTTTGTTAACTCACTTAAACGAGCGTTGATCATTCCATTATACAATTCTTGCATAATGGTTTGTTTAAAATCGGCATACGTTTTTGTAACATTATTATTTTCCTTTTGCATATAGGCCAATTGGATCATGTTATAAGGAGATTCCTTATCACTAGCCACTGCCACGCGAAAATCTTTTTGATCGGGAACTTCCCAAACTTTAATTGGTTTTGGATTTACCGGCGCAGGGATATCAGAGAAAACCTCGATGATCTTTTTTTCCATTTCCTCTACATTAATATCTCCTACAACAATTATCGCTTGAAGATCGGTACGGTACCAATCCTTATAAAATTGTTTTAATAAACTTTGCTTGCAGTTTTTTAAGATCTCCGGTTTTCCAATTGGTAAACGCTCGGCATAACGCGAATCTTTGAACATCACCGGCCACGTTTTGCGATTCATACGCTCCATAGCCCCTTGTCCTAAACGCCATTCCTCCATTACAACACCACGCTCTTTTTCAATTTCAACGCTATCAAAACTTAAATTGTGCGACCAATCCTTTAAGATCAATAAACCTTTGTCAACAATATCTTTTTTATCCGTTGGGATCTGCAACATATATACCGTTTCATCAAAACTGGTGTAAGCATTTAAGTCAGGGCCAAATTTTGTTCCAATACTTTCCAAGTAATTAACCAGATCATTCTTCTTGAAATTTTTTGATCCATTAAAAGCCATATGCTCTACAAAATGCGCCAAACCTTGTTGGTCGTCGTTTTCCATTGTACTACCGGCATTAACCGCCAAACGCAATTCGGCTCTATTTTCCGGTTTTGTGTTTTTTTCGATATAATACGACATGCCGTTTTTAAGAACACCCTTTTTTACTTTTGGGCTTAATGGCAATTTATCTTCGGGTTTTAGCGGATTTTGAGCCTGGGCTACAAATACCAAACTCAACAATAGAACAACAACTTTTTTCATAAGATTGATTTATCTAGTAAATATATCAAAAATTGGCAAAGTATTAAGTAACTTTATACGGTGATTCCTACCTTTCCCGACCATATTTTAACCACTCTTAAAGTACTACCCGAAACGCCGGGTGTTTACCAGTATTTTGATAAGGATAATACCCTTTTATATGTAGGAAAAGCTAAGAACCTGAAAAAGAGGGTGAGCAGTTATTTTACTAAGGAACATGGTAATAACCGTTTAACATTAATGGTTAAAAAGATAGTGGATATCAAGACCATTAAAGTAGAAACTGAATTAGATGCTTTATTGCTTGAGAATAATTTAATTAAGAGTTTAAAGCCTCGTTACAATGTTAATTTACGCGATGATAAAACGTATCCTTGGATCATTATTAAAAATGAGCGTTTCCCGCGCATATTTTATACACGTAAAAAAATAAAAGATGGCTCGGAGTATTTTGGTCCGTATGCCAATGTAAAAGTGATGCGTAATTTATTGGATTTTGTTCGTCAAACGTTTCCTTTGAGAAATTGTACATACGACTTAAAGCAAGAAAATATTGACAAAGGGAAATTCCGTCCTTGTTTAGAATATCATATAGGCCATTGCAAAGCGCCTTGTGTTGGATTTCAAAAAGAAGAGGAATACAATGCCAACATGAAGGAAATTCGTGAGATCATAAAAGGCGATATTCATTTTGCTATCAGAGAGCTTACTTCTCAAATGAAAAAAAAGGCGGAAGATTTAGAATTTGAAAAAGCAGAAGAATTAAAACAGCGCATGGAGATGTTGGAAGCTTTTCAAAGTAAATCAACCATTGTGCATCCTACTATTACCGATACAGATGTATTTAATATTGTGAGTGATGAAAAATCGGGATACATCACTTATTTTAAAGTGGTGAATGGTACTATTGTACAAAGTCAAACGATTGAATTGCGCAAAAAACTAGATGAGACCGACGAAGAATTATTGGTTTTTGCCATGGTAGAATTGCGCGGAAGATACAACTCAAAAAGTAAAGAGATCATTTTACCATTTGAACCGGAAATTAAATTACCGGATTGCGAGTATTACATTCCGAAAATTGGGGACAAGAAAAAACTATTGGATCTGTGTTGGAGAAATAGTAAAGAATATAAACAAGAACAAGATAAACAAATTGCTATTACAGATCCTGAACGACATGTGAGCCGAATTATGCAGCAAATGATGAAGGATCTGCATTTAACCGAAGAACCGAGACGCATTGAAGGATTTGATAATAGCAACATACAAGGAGAATATGCGGTAAGCGCGATGCCTGTTTTTATTGATGGTAAGCCTGCTAAAAAAGAATACCGACATTTTAATGTAAAAACGGTGCAGGGTCCTGATGACTTTGCTACCATGGAAGAAGTTATTTTTAGAAGGTACTCGCGCGTGCTAGAAGAAAACCAACCCATGCCACAATTAATTGTAATTGATGGCGGCAAAGGGCAATTAAGCGCTGCGATGAATAGCTTAAAAAAATTAAACCTAGTTGGAAAAGTAGCAGTAATTGGAATTGCAAAACGTTTAGAAGAAATTTATTTTCCGGAAGATCCAATTCCATTGTATTTAGATAAACGAAGTGAGACCTTAAAAGTGATCCAGCACATTCGCGATGAAGCTCATCGTTTTGGAATTACACACCACCGTAATAAACGTAGCCGTGAAACATTTAAATCAGAGCTAAGCGAAATAAAAGGTATCAGCGATAAAACCGCTCAAAAACTTTTAGTAGAATTGCGTTCCATGCAAAATATTAAAGAAGCAACACTCGAGCAATTAACAGAAGTTATTGGAAAATCGAAGGCAGAACTGGTGTACAATTATTTTAACGCATAAAAAAGGCAGCTTTCGCTGCCTTTTTATTTAATTAACCACCACTTTAAAATTTATCTCTACATCCGATTCGCCCGGAGCAAACGTGCCATCTTTAACTCCCGGCTGATGCTTTAAGGTAACCGTAAACGGATTTTTTGCAGGGCTTGTTGAAGCGTAAGTTCTCAGTCGTGTATGTAGTCCAATGCCTCGTGCAGGTGTTCCGGCATCCAGATCTGTATAAGTAATTTTAATATTTGAACCTGAAAGCACAGTT
>Ga0075163_10010459_pt1 | contig 12131 bp, 10 predicted proteins | sample JI1023141ADNA_FD_71478 | JGI IMG/M metagenome (GOLD analysis project Ga0075163, IMG submission 71478) | Wastewater effluent complex algal communities from Wisconsin, to seasonally profile nutrient transformation and Carbon sequestration -... | ecosystem: Engineered > WWTP > Effluent > Algae...
CGCCTGGCCAGTAATGATCCGAACTTGCAGAACATTCCCATTCGCACGGAGAAAGGGCGCGAGATCCGCAAGGCCTTCGTTCCCCGGGATGAGAACTACCGGTTGCTCAGTGCGGATTACAGCCAGATCGAACTCCGCATCATCGCGCACATGAGCGGTGATCACAACATGCAGGAAGCCTTCCGCAACGGGCTTGATATCCATGCCGCTACAGCTGCCAAGGTCTTCGGGGTGGAACTCGGTGCGGTCACTCGTGAACAGCGAAGCAGGGCGAAGGCGGTGAACTTCGGGATCGCGTATGGTCAAGGAGCCTTCGGTTTGGCCCAGAATCTGGGGATACCTCGTGGAGAGGCCAAGCAGATCATCGACGATTACTTCGCGCAGTTCCCGGGTGTGCGCAACTACATGGATGAAATGATCGGGTTCTGTCGCACCAACGGCTATGTGAAGACACTGATGGGGCGTCGACGATATCTGCCTGATATCACCAGTGGGAACAACACGGTCAGGGCCCAAGCAGAGCGCGTGGCCATCAATGCGCCCATGCAAGGCACCGCCGCAGACATCATCAAGGTGGCCATGGTCAGCATCCACCGCGAGTTGAAGCAGCAACGCCTCCGCAGCCGCCTGCTTTTGCAGGTGCATGATGAATTGGTCTTCGATGCGCACAAGGAGGAGGCCGAGGACCTGAAAGGGTTGGTTCGTGATCGGATGGAAGGTGCCATGAAGCTCGACGTGCCGTTGGTTGTTGACATGGCGCTGGGGAAAAACTGGCTGGAAGCACATTGATGCCCACCACGCCACAAGGGACCTTTACGCCCGACTCTCCACTAACCGATGATCGCTATGCGTACTTATTCCTGGTTGTTGACGCTGGCCGTTGCAACGTTGCTCACTGCTTGTGGTGGCGATCCGCCCGCACAAGACACCCTGAACGTCGATAGCGCTCAGGACAGTGCCATGAAGGCCGAGCGGATGAAGAAGACGAAGAACATCTTCTACAACATCCCTTCGCCGATGGAGACCGCGGCCTTGTTGAAGAAGACCGGCGCCGCCTATAACGGGAAGATCCTCAACGATGTGAAGAACGTGGATACCTACACCTCAGCGAGCCAGCAGGCCCTGAACCTTGGGGTATATGGTGCGGACCTCAGCTACGCCAGCGTATTCAATCACACGCAGGAAAGCATGTTCTACACCTCCTGCTCCCGCAAGCTCGCTGATCGCCTGAGCGTGACCAGTGCATTCAACGATAGTACGCTTGAACTCATGCAGAGCAAGATGAACGATCGGGATGCTTTGTTGGACATCATCAGCGAAACGTATTGGAGCGTTGATGCCTACCTGAAGGATAACGACCGTGATAACATCAGTGCGTTGATGATCGCCGGAGGTTGGGTCGAAGGCCTCTACATCGCCACACAGATCTCCACAACGAACGACAGTCCTGAGCTTCGCCAGCGTATCGCAGAACAGAAACTTTCACTCAACGATCTGATCAGCCTCATCGATTCCTATTCCGTGGAAGACCCGCGTTTGGAAGGAGTGAAAGTGGATCTTGCCGATCTGCAGAAGCTGTTCGCTGACGTGTCCTCAACAACAGGCGGTGCTACGGCGACGGAGGAGAATGGAGTTACCGTAGTGGGAAGCACCGGTACAGCCGCCTCCCTTTCGGATGATCAACTTGCAGCGATCCGCGAGAAGACAAGCAGTATTCGTAATTCCTACATCAACTGATCACCGCCATGCTCAACGTCCGAACGACATTCGCGAAGACCTTGATGGTCGCCGCATTCCTGGCGGGAACCACCGTGGTAAGTGCCCAGTGCCGCAGCTTCGCCAAGAACAAGTGCGTACCTGACCTCGCCCCTTTCAAATTCAACGAGTCCTTCAATGCTGCGCAGTTGTCGCCAGGTGAAGAGGCTGAGGTGAATCTTACCTTTTACAGCGGACAGGAATACCGCGTGATGGTATGCGCCCATCCGATCCTCGGCGAGGTCAACTGGAAGCTTGTTGACGCGAACAACAAGATCGTATTCGAAAGTCTGGCTGATAACCCCAAGCATACCTTCGACCTGAAAGCCGCTAGCACCGTGCAAATGAAGGTGGTGGTGTGGGTGCCGGGGGACAGCAAAGGCGACATGGTCCACGTTGGTTGCGTGGCGATCATGATGGGCTTCAAGGAGTAAGGGCGGTGTTCGCCGTTCAACTACCGAACGGGATCGACCTACCTGATCACGACCCTGCTTTTCCGCTCCAGGTCCGTTCGTTCCTGGAAAAGGATGGTGTGGAAATCAGCGCTGCCCGCAGGAAGGTCAACGGCAAAGGCGCTTCGTCCCATTTCGCGACCCTCTTCATCGAATGCGGTGGCGTGTAGCGTATCCTGGATGCTTCGGTCCGTACTAAGATAGATGATCAAGGTGTTGGCTGACCCAGCACTGTTGGTTTCCACTTGGACCTTGCCCACCACCAAGCCGCGTGCAACAAGATCCTGGCTCGGCTCGATCGTGAGGCCCCAACTTCGTTGCACACCGCTGGCAACTCCTTCGATCACTTCTGTTGCCGCAGAACCAGCGATCTCGCCTCCTTTGTTCAAGGCGCCTTTGGTGCCATCAACGACGCGACCGCAGCCGACCGCAGCAATACTGAGAATGATCACAATACCAGTTGGCCTCATCGCACCACGAAGCGCGCCACTTCCTGATGGATGCCTTGTTGCATGCGCACGAAGTACAATCCCGAAGTAAGGTCTGCCACGGGAAGTTCGAAGCGGCTGTGTCCTGCGACCAGAGTCCCATTGTGCAGGGTCTTCACGGTCCTGCCGAGCACATCCAAAAGTTCGATGCGGGTCTGTCCGGCAGAAGGAATGTTCACCACTGCTTGGCTTGCTGAAGTGGCAGGATTCGGCACGACCATCAAGCTGGTTGAGCCGTTCGCAAGCACTTCTTCCAATCCCACAGGCATGCCATTGATGTTCACGTCATCCAAATAGAAGTTGTTGCCACCGTCGCTTTGGAATTCGAAACGGAGGCGCAGGTCGGAGACGTGGTAGGTATCGCTGATCGTGGTGATCTCCTCGTAACCCCATTGGTCGGGTCCGTTCGGGATGAAATTGCTGGTGATCACGCCTCCCGTGTTCAACGTGGAACTGGCATACATCTGTTTGCGCAGGCTCCAGGTCTCGCCGCACGTGTTGCTCACGTACACACGAAGTCGATCATCATTCGAGGAGGTTCGGCGCGCATAGGCGTAGCGGAAGGTCACCAGGATGTCCGTGGCTGAGCTCATGTCCACCGTCGGTGTGATCAAGTTATCGATCCTTCCGGCCATGCTGCCGGAGTTCTGCAACCGTGCGCTCTGGCTGCCAGTGTACGCGGCGGTCGTTGTGATCGTGAACCCGTTGTCGTTGTCGGGGTTCTCCACAGCCCAGCCGTGATCGGGGAATTGGTTGGAGCCCTCGAAGCTTTCCACGACTGGAGGTGCTTGCCCAGGATTCGGTGCTACAACAACGAGGTTCTGCGTTGTCGTGCTCAGCGTTCCGCTGCCATCGCTCACTTGCAAGGTCACGGAGTAGGTTCCGCTTTCAGTGTAGGTAACGAGCGGGTCCGCTTCCGATGAGGTCGCTGGTGTACCGCCCGGGAATGCCCAGTTCCTGGTGGACACATTGTGGTAGCTCTCATCGGTGAATTGCACGGTACCACCAGCGCAGATCTGCCCGCTGTTGCTGCTGAACTGCGCAGCGCAGAGGGTGGCGTTCCCATTGACACCGGTATTGATCAGGTTGCTCAGTTGCCACACTTGATTGCGCTGAGCTGTAGTGGAATTCAAGGCCGCGATCATACGTGTGGCCTGCCCTTCGGTGAACATCTTGGAACAATACGAGTAGTCCATGTAGTTCTCCACATTGTCCAAAGAACCGCAAGTAGTGCCGTTAAGTGAACAGCTTGTCCAGCCGATCGTGTTCGGCGTATCGCTCACGTTATCGTCCATGTTGCAATTAGTAGCGATCGCGGGATCGTTGCCATCACCCCACGTGTGCAGGAGATTCAACCAATGGCCTACTTCGTGTGTCAAGGCGCGGGAGCGGGACACGGCTCCAGTGCCGATCGCCCCTACGTACAAGTGCTGCATCACGATACCATCCTCCGAAGCGAAGAACGCAGCACTTCCTGGCCGGAACGTATACCCAGCTGCTCCATCTGCCGAAGCGGCCACCCAGACCTGTAGGTATTTGTTCCTTGGCCAGCTGATCAAGGCTTTCATTTGCGATGCGCCTTCGTTGGTCAGCGCAGAAACCGTGCGAGTGATCCCATTGGTGCAATTGCCGTTCGGGTCCTTGGTCGCTAAGCGGAATTCGACCCCTACGTCGGACACGATGTCCTGGAACTCTGCACGGACGTTATCCCAGTCCGGGTTCAAACGGTTGAAATCGTCGTTCAGGATCCGCACGGCGTCACGGACCTGTGCATCGGTGATATTCTCCGGACCGTTGTTGTGGATGATGTGGAAGACGATCGGGATCACATAGCCACTGCCACCACCACGCTCCCCATCCGAGATGTATTGCTGCGTGAACGACTCCAATTCATTGTTGGCTTGGGCAACCCGCTGTGGAAAATCGGCTTCGCGCACTGCGGGAGCCCCAACTCGATCGAATTCTCCAGCACCGCAATGGAAAGGCACATTCTGCCCTTGAACAGAAAGTGCAATACAGATCAACAGCGAAGGCGTGAGGATTCGGGTCATGGGTGGTTGTTTGAACGACGCTACCGGAAGGGGGCACAAAATTAGACCGGGACCACCAAACCACGGGCCACAAGGCCTCCCCTCCGGAGCGTGTCGTTCGTGTTCCTAACGCATGGGTCGAACGATCGGTTCGTGCCTGACGCCACCGGCGAAACCTGTCGGGACCCACTCTGGATCCGACGAATGTCATTTTATGACCTATGTACGAGAAGCTTACTACGCTCAAGGGCCGGGAATAACCAACGAGGCGATTCGAAACCCACCACCTGACAATGCGGTAACGTGACGATCACATGACATGCTCACGTGCTGTTATTCGCCGACAGCGAAGCGGGCGAAGCGCGCGCTGTTGTCCACACCAACGACCAGGAGATAGCTACCTACGGCCAGATCTTCGATCGGTAACGCTAGGGTTTGGGGTCCAATGTTCAGGAACATCACTCGATCGGCAACCACTGGCCTTCCGAGAAGATCCATGATCGAAATGGTGTGCCGACCCGCTTTCTCGACCACGATATCAGCTTGTGCAGAGGTGCGTGCAGGATTCGGTCGTATGCGGAGGTCGCCCGTGTTTGCCGATAGTTCGGATAGACCGACTGAAGTACTGTTCAGATTGATGTTGTCCAAGTACAAGTCGTTGCCCCCTGCATGTTCGAATTGGAACTTGAAACGGAAGCCCCCCACCTGTTGACTAACACCGATGTTCGCAACGACCGACTCTTGCCATTGCGATGCAGTTGGCGTGAATGTTCCAGTAACGACGCCAGCGGTGTTCAACGTGGAGGTGGCATACATCTGTTTGCGCAGGCTCCAACCCGTGCCGCAGGTATTGCTCACATAAACACGCAGAACATCCAACGCGTCGGAGTTGCGTTTCGCAAAGGCGTAGCGGAAGGTCAGTGTTGTGTTCGAATCGTTCGATAGGTCGAAGGTGGTGGAGATCAGTTCATCCTTCAAGCCGTATTGAGCGCTTCCATTCGCGAGCCTAATGCTCTGCTCACCAGAAAATGCACTGTTCCCCGTGATCATGAACGTGCCATCGCCATCGGGGTCCCATGTCGTCCATTCGGAGTTCTCCAGATCATCGATCTCCTCGAAACCTTCAGAGAAGGGGATCGAACTGCCCGGGAACGGAAGTACTTCGACCGCGATCTCCTGCGTGCTTTGCAGGGTGTTCGTGCCATCGCCAACGATCAAGGTCACGGGATAAATGCCGGGTTCGTTGTACTGCACCGCGGGTGTGGGTTCGGTGCTTGTTGCGGGCTGTCCTCCCGGAAATTCCCAAGTGCGACTACTGACCTGGTGAAAGCTCACATCGGTGAAGTTGATGGTGCTTCCTGCACAGATCTGCCGGCGGTCGCTGGTGAAAGCAGCAGCACACAGTGTAGGCTCGTCATACACACCGGTGAAAGCCAGATTCTCCGGTTGCCACAGGTTGGATCGATCCGCTACGGAACTGGTCAACGCAGCGATCATGCGATCCGCTTGGCCGAGGGTGAACATCTTATCGCAGTACGAATACTCCATGTAGTTCTCCACGTTGTCGATCGCGGAGCCACAGGACGCGCCATTCAGCGAACAGAAGGTCCAGCCTTTCGTCAGTGGAGTATCGTCCACATCATCATCTGTGTCGCAATTCTCGGCCAAGCCGGGATCATTGGTGCCTCCCCAGCAATGCTTCAAATTCAGCCAGTGGCCGACCTCGTGCGAGAGCACGCGCGAATGACTTGCGCTGCTGCTTCCGATGCTGCCCACATAGCTCGCTTGCACCACGATACCATCGCTCTGCGGTGAGCCGTCCAATACCCAGGGGTAGTTCGTGTAGCCAGCAGCGCCGTTCGCACTCGCACCCACCCACACGTTCATGTAGTGCTCACGAGGCCACTGGATCAATTGCGTCATGGCGTAGTTGCCTTCATTCGTCAGCTGCGAAACGGTTCGAGTGATACCGTTTGTACAGTCGCCGTTCGGGTCACGTTGTGCCAGCTTGAAGGTGATCCCCACATCGGCCACCAGGTCCAAGAAGGCCGGGCGCACGGTTGGCCAGTCGGGATTCAACTTGTTATAGTCCTCGTTCAGGATCCGAACGGCATCCTCGATCTGCGCGTCGCTGATGTTCTCGGAGCCGAACTGATGGATCACGTGGAATACAACGGGTATAACGAAGGCCTGGCCGCGGCCGCGAACGAAACCTTCCGTGCGGTTGTCGAGGGTCGCCCGGGCCTGTTCTGCATGGGCCAAGGCTCCTGGCTCGTTGCCGAAGATCTGTTCCAAAAGGAGCGGATCGTGCGTCTTGCACGTGAACCCGACATCCCCTTCCTGCGCGAACGCGGACGAAGTGAATAGACAGCAGAAGAGGAAGGGCAGGGGTGCTCGCATCACAATGAACTTGTCCGAAATGGTGTCGCAAAGTAGGAGGAACGGCATCCCGACCAACGCGGAACGCGCAACCAAATGCTCGCCTGTCTTGTGATCCGACGCGATCCGCAAGGTCAGTCCAAGGCCTGTTCCAGGTCCGCGATCAGGTCCTCGACATCCTCCAAGCCCACGCTCAAGCGGATCAGGGTGTCGTCTAGGCCGTTCTTCAATCGTTCCTCCCGTGGAATGCTGGCGTGTGTCATGCTCGGCGGATGCCCAAGCAAGCTTTCGACACCGCCAAGGCTTTCGGCGAGGGTGAAGAGCGTCGTGCTGCTCAACACCTTGGTGGCATCGGCCATGTTGTCGCCCTTCAAGGTGAAACTCATCATGCCACCGAACCCGCGCATCTGCTTCGCAGCAATATCGTGGTTCTTGTGCGTTGTGAAGCCGGGCCAGTACACCTGATCGACCTTCGGATGCTTGACCAGCCACTCGGCGATCGCCTTGCCGTTCTCGCAGTGGCGTTGCATGCGCAGATGCAGCGTTTTCAGTCCGCGAAGCACAAGAAAGCAATCCAGAGGGCCTGGGGTCGCTCCACAACTGTTCTGGATGAACGCTAGGCGCTCCGCCAAGGCCGCGTCTTTCACCACCAAAGCACCCATCACCACGTCGCTGTGACCGCCGAGGTATTTCGTCACGCTATGCATGACCAGATCAGCGCCGAGGTCCAACGGTGTTTGCAGATAGGGGCTTGCGAAGGTGTTGTCGATGCCGAGCAAGCAGCCCTGTTCCTTCGCGATCGCTGCAAGACCAGCAATGTCGATGATCCGCAGCAACGGGTTGCTCGGGGTCTCGGCCCAGATCAGTTTCGTTCTAACGGTCAACGCTGCTTTCACGTTCTTCAGATCACCCATGTCCACGAAGTGGAACTTCACACCGAAGCCTTCGAAGACCTTGGTGAACAGTCGGTAGGTGCCGCCGTAGAGGTCGTTGGTGCTTACCACCTCATCGCCGGGCTTCAACAGTTTTACGATGGCATCGATGCTCGCCATGCCGCTGGAGAAGCAAAGCCCATGCGTTCCGTTCTCCAGCGCGGCCAAGGCGTTCTGCAAGGCTGTCCGCGTTGGATTGTGGGTGCGGCTGTACTCGTACCCCTTGTGATCGCCGGGCGCTGCTTGCACATACGTGCTCGTCTGGTAGATGGGCGTCATGATCGCCCCGGTCGTGGGGTCCGGTTCCACGCCCGCGTGGATGGCTTTGGTGCCGAATTTCATCAGGAGGAAAAGGTTGATGGTCGGTGAAAAAGGCCGCGAACGTTGCACCCTTAGGCGGGTGAGGTCGAGCGCTTATTGGTGTTGCGCAACCAACGCGGCAAGGTGATCACCCCGATGATGAGGTAGAGGTAATAGGTAAGCACCCGCCACAGCAAGGCGATCGCACCGATATAGCCGACCGCTGGTAATAGATCGCGGAAGAAACCGCTGAAGGCCACTTCGGCAACACCGCTACTGCCGGGCGTGGGGCTGATCAAGAGGATCACCCACATGATCAACTGGCGTGCGTATAGCAGCAGCGGCTCCCCGATGTTGAAGAAGGCCGCAGCGATGAAGTTGATCACCAGGAACCGTGACGCCCAGGAGAAGCATGTTGCTCCGAAGGCCTTGACCCAGAAGCGCTTCGGTTTGCCGCGCAGTTCGGAACTGGTGGTGGCGATGTCGTCCCCCACGCGGATCACACCCGGCCGCCAGCGCCTCAAGAAAGGCAGCTTGAAGATCTTCAGCAACACGAACTTGAAGGCCCGTGGCTTGAAGAAGATGGAGTAGAACACGATCAACACCAACAACATGATGAAGCCATACCCGATCCAGAAGATGGATTTGATCGGCAAACCCCAGAATGCATGATCCAATTGTGCAGGAAACAGGTTCTCCATACCAACAGCTAGGAACACGATCGGCACCGCCACCACATAGAACAGTTCATCCATCATCGCCGTGACCAGAACGATGGCCGTGGCCCTGCCCAGGGCAATGCCTTCGCGCCCGATGATGAACATGGCGATGCCCGAACCTCCAACTACGCTGGGTGTCATGGCGGATGCGAATTCCCACAACATCGTCACATTGTATGATTGTCGCCAATCCAAATGACCATCGGATAGCACGCGCATCCGGTAGATGTAACCGAGGTCGCGGAAGGCCGTGGCCAAGACTGCCAATAACATCCAGAACGTGCTCTGTCGGGTCCAGTTGATGGTGCCGAGCACTTCCATGGTGCTCATCTTCCGGTACTCGCCAGCTCCTTCGGCTACTTCGCGAAATTCATCGGGGTCGCTGAGGTCTGGCAGCCCATTGGCGTTGCTGTCCACCCACACCATGTTGCCGGTGCCGTCCAACGCACGCTCGTAGCGCTCCTTCCCAAGGTCGCGCCAAAGCAAGTAACCCGCAGCGATCAAGCCTATCAATACCGGTACCAACACTTTGCGCATGCTGAAGGTGCTGCGGATCTCTTTCTCCTCCATGGTGCTGTCTGCGGGCTCCATCTACCTTCGCGACCTTCGCAAAGGCCGGGGTTAAAGGTATCCGTTCGCCTACGTTGGATCGCATGCAGCAACGCACCCGGGCACACCTCGCCCTTTTCACCGTCAACTTCATCTATGGCGTCAATTATGTGGTGGCGAAGGGCCTTATGCCGGAGGTGATCGGTCCCTCCGGTTTCATTCTGTTGCGTGTGCTGGGTGCAGGAGCGTTGTTCTGGTTGGTCCGTCTGTTCCGGCCGGAGCGTGTTGCCTTTCCGGATCTGGCCCGGCTGTTCGCTTGTGCCTTCTTCGGGGTAGCGCTCAACCAAATGATGTTCTTCCACGGGCTCATGCGCACCACGCCGATCAACGCCAGCATCATCATGGTGGCAACCCCGATCCTGGTGTTGGTGTTGGCCGCCGTCCTGCTCAAGGAACGGGTCACGTGGACCAAGGCAATAGGGGTGCTGCTCGGAGCCACCGGTGCATTGTCCTTGATCCTGCTCAAATCGGATGGCGATCGCAGTGGTGCGTCGGTCCTGGGTGATCTCTTCATCCTCATCAATGCCACCTCCTACGGTGTGTATCTGGTGATCGTGAAACCACTGATGCGCAAGTACGATGCAGTGACGTTGATGGCCTGGTCCTTTCTCTTCGGACTGCTAGTCGTTCTGCCTTTCGGCTTGCAGGAGTTCAACGCGATCGCATGGTCGGCTCTCACCACCCCCATTTGGCTGGCGATCGGCTTCGTGGTGGTGTTGGTCACCTTCGTGGCGTACCTGCTGAACACTTGGGCGCTTGGTCAGGTCAGCCCCACGGTCGTTGGAACGTACATCTACATGCAGCCGATCCTCGCGGCCGGGTTCACCTGGCTCTTCGTACGCGTTGGCACCGAGCGCTTGGGTATACCCGGGCAATACACCGCCCACCTCGGGTTAGCACAACTGTTCTGTGCCGCAGCCATTTTCACCGGCGTGTACCTCGTAGGTCGTGCGGATCGTGTTCCGTGAACGCGGCTACCTTTGGCCGCACTCAACCGTAAAGCGACGCGATGCTACGCTCCATGACAGGTTTCGGCCGCGCTGAAGGCGTGGTGAAGGATCGGAAGGTCACCGTGGAGGTGCGTTCGCTCAATAGCAAGCAGCTCGATCTCCTGCTGAAGCTACCCGGTGCGATAAAAGAACATGAAGCCACCTTACGCCAGCTCGTTGGTGAGCGCGTGGTGCGCGGCAAGGCCGAGGTCTTCATCAGCAGCGAAGGCCTGCATGCCTCCAAGCGTACGTCATTCGACACGGAGCTTATTCGTGCTTACCACGAAGAATTGAAGGCTGTTCGTGCTGCCGTGGCACCCGAAGCCACCACCGACCTTTTCGCGCACGTTCTGCGCATGCCCGATGTGGCCAATACCACCACCGATCGTTTCAGCGAAGAGGAGTGGGAGGCCACACGCGCGCTGGTGGAGAGCGCCTTGAAGACCTACGACGCTTTCCGGATCAGCGAAGGCGATCGACTTCGGACCGAACTCGCTGCACGCGTGGACCGCATCGGGGATTTACTGCAAGAAGCAGAAGGCATGGACGTGGGTCGCGCCGAACGGACACGGGAGAAGCTGCACGCCAAGCTCGCCGAGTTGCAAGCCAAGGTAGATCAGGACCGCTTCGAGCAAGAGCTGATCTTCTACCTGGAGAAGATGGACATCACCGAGGAGAAGGTGCGGTTGCGTTCACATTGCACCTATTTCCACGAGACCATGGGTCATGACGAACCACAGGGCCGTAAGCTCGGGTTCATTGCGCAAGAGATGGGTCGCGAGATCAATACGCTCGGGTCCAAGGCCAACGATGCCGCCGTTCAACAAGTGGTGGTGATGATGAAGGACGAGTTGGAGAAAGTGAAGGAGCAGGTGCTGAACGTGTTGTGATGGAGAGCGGAAAGTGTGTGATCATTTCAGCGCCCAGCGGAGCCGGCAAGACGACCATCGTGCGCAGTTTGCTTGCCAAAGGATTGCGGTTGGCCTTCTCCGTAAGTGCCACGAGCCGCGCCAAGCGAGGCTATGAGGTGGACGGCCAGGACTACTTCTTCATCACACCGGAGGAATTCAAACACCGGATCGACGCCGATGCGTTCGTGGAGTGGGAAGAGGTCTATCCCGGCCAGTACTACGGCACCTTGCGAAGCGAGATCGATCGCATCTGGTCCGAGGGCAACAGCGCCATCTTCGATGTGGATGTCGTGGGCGGCCTGCATCTCAAGGAGGTTTTCGGTGACCGTGCCTTGAGTGTTTTCGTAAGTCCTCCTTCCGTGGAGGTCTTGGAACAGCGTTTGCTTGCCCGCAACACCGAAACGCCCGAGAGCCTTCGTAAACGGGTGGACAAAGCCGCACACGAAATGACCTTCGCCCCACGCTTCGATACCATCGTGGTGAACGACACGCTCGAGCACGCCTGTCAAGAAGCCTATGAGCAAGTGAAACGCTTCCTCGCCTCATGAAGATCGGCTGCCTTTTCGG
>Ga0075163_10010460_pt1 | contig 12131 bp, 8 predicted proteins | sample JI1023141ADNA_FD_71478 | JGI IMG/M metagenome (GOLD analysis project Ga0075163, IMG submission 71478) | Wastewater effluent complex algal communities from Wisconsin, to seasonally profile nutrient transformation and Carbon sequestration -... | ecosystem: Engineered > WWTP > Effluent > Algae...
TAAGCCAGGAGCTTTTGCTCTTGAGTCATTTGAGGACTGCCATCCGGTTTTTTGAGATTCCAGGCAGCTCTCATCTGAGCATCACTGGCCATAACCAGACGCATTAGATAATCGGTCTTTTTACCGAGATCGGTATAACTATTGGTCATGCGATCAAGCGAACTGGCAGAACGCTCTCTAGCATCGACAACAGTGCGCTCCTTGGTGTCATAATAAGTATCTTTAAAACCGGTGGTATTATCCCCAATGGCATGAATACCCTTGGCTAAACCAACGCCAAGGCCAACAACGCCCAATCTAAGCGGTGCACTGGGTATACGCGAAGCCAGCGCGATAGAAGTACCGAGCAAACCAGCATCCACCCAGTCAGTGTTACCGGTGGGAGCATTCCAGGCTTCAGGAGCGGCACCAAAAACTTTATCGACAGCGCGAGAGGCAACTAGCGAACCAGCCAGTGCAACCCCTTTGCCCATTGTAGTTTTGGAAGCAACAAGAGCCATCGGTCCAAGCAACTGTTCAGTGTTCCAGGATTCTTGTGCCTTACCACCAGTTGCTTCGTTTAGGGAGCGGTCAGCCAGGATAGCACCATAAGACATTGCCGCACCAAACAATCCCGTGCGCATCGAAGATGCAACACCCATTGGCTCTGCAATCTTACGACCAGCAATAGCCTGGGCACGAGAGGTCTCGGCTGCAGAAAATCTTACCAGTTCATCTGCTTCTGTCTTACTCCAGAGTCCGTTAATCTCAGCAGCAGCAACTGTTTGCGAAGACAGTGGATTGCGCAAAGTCTGCAAACGTTGGGACGCCTTGAGTTTAGCTTCTTCCTCGACAGCCTCTTTAAGAGCCGCCTCGGCTTCCATGATACGAGTCTGTCTCAAGGCCATAGCTTCGGCTTGCTCGGAGCCAGCCTTGATTGGTACAAGATCGCCAGTACCGTTTACATGAGTCTGCCAGGCACGAGCTGGCGCATCAGCCATTTTGGCAAGATTGCGCTTAAATGCGTTCTCGCTCTCAAGGTAAGGCGCTGTGGCAATCACTGTACGGTTGGCAGCAGCTGTCAGACCACGCTCATAAACTGGTGACATGGCACCGCCAGCCATAGCGGCAAGTGTGGCTCCAGCTGTGTGCTGGAAACCACCAGCAGTCATAAAATCAGGGTCGCGAAAAGGATCATGCGCCAGTCCGCGCTTAGCAATTACTTGTTGAATAGCTTTGTGTGTAATCTCAAGGGCATTTAAGTCCTTGGACTGAGCAGCAGCGGCACTTGTAGGAGTGGAATAGCGATCATTGGGATTACGCTCATACTGTCTGTGCGTCTCTCTAAAGTCTGGCGTGACGGGCTGCTGTGTGCGGTCCAGACGCTCACCATCCGGCGTACGATCAGTGCCATATGTAGCCCGACCGGGTGGCTTTGGCGCACCTGGCTGGTCTTTGGCCTTAAAAGGATCCAGAGAAGGGGATTTTTGCCCAGGTTCGAGGGCTAATGGAGCAACATTTGGTGGACGCTGTCCATCTTGAGCCGCTTGGATTAAGGTTAAAGCAGAATCACCAGGCTTTGTTTGATCCTTGTCTTTTTCTGGTTTAACAGGCTGGTCGCCACTCATAGAGTTCCTCCGGTTCAAGAAAAATGCAGCCTAGAGTACAAACTCTATATGCCACCTTCGCACATATCCATATTAGACAGATTTCAGCGATTGGTAAATGCGTAGAATTCCCACCTTAGACGCTTTTTGACCGCGAATTTATCTTTCGCTTACTTTTTGACTCGGCCATGACACAGTTTGCATGCTTTTGGCATTATTAGAGGCATTTAGTCTATTTTTTAACCACTAAGCCCTTTAGCTCGTGGGTTGAATGGGAATGTGGCTAATAAGTGTTGGCAGGCAAGGCATAAATGGATTCAGATCGGGAATGGTCATTAGCGTTTGAAAACGGCCAGCAGCTTTTACGCGCTGGTCGCAAAACTGAAGGCGAACGCCTGGTGCTAGATTTGATTGCCAGGGCTGAGCAGTTTCCGCCCAATGATAATCGTCTCGTGGTCAGCATGGAATGTCTGGCTGAGCACTACTTCTGCCTAAATGCATTTGCCAAGGCCGAACCACTGGTCAAAAGAATCATTCAAAGGCTGCAAGCCACTCTAGGCCCAGAGCATCAGGATGTAGGCAACTCAATCAACAATCTGGGGCTCTTGTATCACCGCCAGAAAAAGTACTTTATGGCCGAAACTGAGTACCAAAAGGCATTAACCATACTCGGCAAAACACTTGGCTCGGCCCATGTGCAAACAGCAAACACAGTGGCTAACTATGCCAAGCTCCTAAGAGAAACACACAGACACCAGGCTGCGCAAAAATTGGAAGCAGAAAACTGCCCGGAACAGGGTAACTGGACCAAATCAGGGGTTTACAAAGCCTATAACCCACCGACCAGACAAGCCAGTCCACAAAGACGTACCAGAGACAGTTATCAAGCTCATCCAATAGTTGTTGGACCCTTGACTGGGACATTGGCCACCCAGCTTGCCAATCAGGCAATGGACGGTGAACTGGTTACTTTGCAAGACATTGCCATACCCGAGCAAATAAAGGCGCAAGATAAACCAGAAATACCGAACAAAGCTATCCCGGACGGCAACAAACCAGCCAATCAAAGCCCCGAAAGCGCTATAAACAGGCAAGGAGAAGGTTTGATGCGTATTCTCAGAGACCGCAGGGCTAACTAAACGCTGGTCTTATTGAGATAGTATTTGCTGTGGGCAGCGGCCTTCTGTCCGTTATATTTGGCGCCTGGCTTTTTGTGATAAGGCAGGTCACACATGGCTGTGCGAGTAAACACCATCTGTCCAATGCTCATTCCCGCATGGAGACGCACAGGGCGATTGCCGACATTGAGTATCTCAAGGGTAATTTGAGCTGGTGGGTGACTAAAGCCAGCGTCGATAAAACCGGCTGTAACATGCACCATCACTCCCAGTCTGGCCAAGCTGGACTTGCCTGTTAACTGCCCGACAATATCATCCGGCAAACAAATAGCTTCAAGCGTGGCACCCAGTATGAATTCGTAGGGATTGAGCACGATTGACTCTTCTTGCACTTGCACAATGCCCGAATCGACTGACTCACCTGTAAATGGGTCAATAATCTCATCTGACTCTTCATGCCAGCTAAATTTATCCGATAGCCTTACGTCATAAGAGTTTGGCTGAATCAAGCGATCTTCGTAGGGATCAAGAATTAAACGACCAGAAGCGATTTCTTCTCTGATTTCGCGATCCACAAGTATGGACATGGCAGCTCCAGGCTATAAAGCAGTGCATAGGGTATCAGCACTTAGTATAACCGCAGCTACTGCACAATCTGCATGCTTCGTATTTGAGGAAACTCTCAGATAAGGCGCCACATTGAGGACAGGAGTCTACCGATGCATATACAGATGGCTTAGAGCGGCTGTTAGATCCACCAGTAGCAGGCAATAGCGAAACAGAGAAGCTGCCCACAGGTGCCAAAGCAGATTGCACGTTAGTGGCAGAGCGCTTGCGGTCGCCACAAACCGGGGGACTAGTCACAGTCCCCGGAAGGCCAGCAGAACCGATCTTTTTTAGCAGGTCCTCGGCTAAGGTTGATTTGCTCAAAGAGAGCGGATCGGTGCTGCGAATATTGAGAACTTGAGAACGCCTTGAAGTATCCCGGTAAACGGTAATCCCCTTAAGCCCCTGCTCCCAGGCTGAAAGATAAGCCTGCCGCACTTGCTCAACGGTGGCTGAGGCAGGGAAATTGATAGTTTTAGAAACGGCATTGTCGGTATGACGCTGAAAAGCGGCTTGCATACGCACATGCCAGGTGTAGTCGATATCATGAGCAGAGACAAAAAGACGCTTAATGTCATCAGGCACACCATCAATGTGCTTGACCGAGCCAGCATGGGCTATTTGTGCCATCAACTCTTCACTATAAAAGCCTCTTTGCCGGGCCATCTCAGCAAATAAGGGATTGACTTCGATAAGCTCTGTGCCGCCCATCACTCGACGCACAAAAGAGACTGCAAAAAGCGGCTCGATACCAGATGTAGTACCAGCGATAATAGAAATAGTACCGGTAGGAGCAATTGTAGTGACAGTGGCATTGCGGCGCTTGATGCCTTTGTCAGCCCAGGTAGTATAGGGCCAGTTGGGAAAAACACCGCGCTCCTCAGCTAGCTGCATCGAAGCCCGGGCCGCTGTCTCATCAATGAAGGTCATCAGGCGCTCACCATGAGTCAGAGCCTGCTCACTATCATAAGCAATGCCAAGTCTGATCAAAGCCTCGGCAAAACCCATCAGCCCAAGACCAATACGGCGATTATTGAGAGTAGCAGAGCGAATAAAGTCAAAGGGATAGCAATTGGCATCAATCACATCATCGAGAAAGCGGACACATAGCTCAACACAGTCAGCCAGCGCTGGATAGTCAAAGTCGCTCTGGTCTGGCAAAATAAATTGAGCCACATTTATTGAGCCCAGATTGCAGGCATCACCTGGACCAAGAGGCTGCTCACCGCAAGGATTAGTGGCTTCGATGTCTTCGGTGCCGGAGATTACAACGCCCAGAGCGTCGTAACTCAATTTAACGGGATCTGATTGATTGATACGGTCAATAAATACAACACCAGGCTCTCCAGTATCGTGAGCATTGTGCACAATCGTCTCAAATAACTGCCTGGCATCAATAGACCTGACCACTTGCTTTGTCTCAGATTGCAGACTGGATGGATGCACCAGATCAAACTGGGCGCCGTCTTTGACCGCTTGCATAAAGTCATCAGTGACAGCCACTGATATATTGAAGTTATTGAGTTTACCCGTATCACGCTTACAAGATATGAATTGCTCAATATCTGGATGGTCCACCCGGAGCATGCCCATATTGGCACCGCGCCTGGTACCACCCTGACGAATAGCCTCAGTGGCAGCGTCATAGACAGTCATAAAACTTACCGGTCCAGATGCCACTCCAGTGGAGCTAGCTACTCTATCGTTAGCGGGTCTAATGCGCGAAAAAGAAAACCCTGTACCACCGCCAGTCTTATGAATAAGCGCAGCGTTTTTGCAGGTCTCGAAGATACCCTCTAAATTGTCTGGCACAGGCAAAACAAAACAGGCTGAAAGCTGTCCGCGTTCTTTGCCAGCGTTCATGAGGGTGGGTGAATTGGGCATAAACTGACGATTGAGCATGAGCGCTTTGAACTTATCTTGATAGCGCATAACCTGGCTAACGCTAGCGCCAAAATGTTGCTCACTACTGGCCACAGCACGAGCCACACGCTCAAACAATGAAGAGACGTCTTCAATTAGTTTTCCTGCCTCATCTCTAAGGAAGTATCTTTTTTCTAGTACTTTCAGGGCGTTGTCAGAAAACATTCAGACCTCCAGCTATTTCAATCTTATCAAGAAGGTGCAGAAGAACACACACCACTAAAGATGAGTACGAATCATCCTATGTGCCGCTGACAAAGCAATTAAGAAGAAGGTTTACGCCCAAAGAGGCATCCACCGCAATACAAGCAGCGCACATAACAGAGCAAATTTTGAATTATAGAAAAACTATACTACATTTGTATGGCATAGTCCAGTCGAATTAATCTACAGTCCAGGTTGAGGCAGCTGGAGCTGGACAGGTCCTGTCTATCTTTTTAGCCAGTAGCTCCTTGAGCTTGCTCACAGTGGCATCAACTTGAGCCGGTGTAACTAGATAATCGTCTGCCCCACTCTGAATAACAGATTCACTCTTATCTTGACTGTCGATTAGCATCAAAACTTTTGCCTCACGCCATTGCGGATGACTGCGAATCATCTTGCAAGCCTCCAGACCATTTAAACCAGGCAAACGGGCTTCGATAATCAGTAACTCCGGTCTATACTCCTCAATCAAGTTAAAAGCACTGAGGGCATTGTTGGCGTCTATCAACTGATATAGAGCCGGCTGCTCAAACTGATCAAAGATAATTGAGCGAATAGCCTGACCCCCCGGCGAGTCAGAAGCCGCCACCAGAGCGATACGTCGCACTGCAACAGGCGCAGATGTTAGAACCTCCGTTGAGGACTCACTCACCTTTAGCTTTTCTAGCTGTTGTGATGGCAAACTATCCTGGTCCAAACTGTCAGGTGCGCTCGAAGTATCACTTTGAGCCACTGTATCCGGTGGCAGAGCCGCTATTAGTGCAGCACTGATCTGCTGCAGCAGCTCTACATAACCCAGATATTCAGCAAGTGCCTGGTCGTCTGGACCGCTCTGTCCAGTAGTGACCAGATCTAATTTTCGCTCTAAAAGATTGGCGACCACGCCAAGCTCTATAAATCCAAAAGAACTACCGGTACCATTAATTTGATGCACGGCATTGAGGATCTCGGAGAGACAGACTTGCACAGCTGAAGCGTCGCCAGCAATAGTCTTGTCCCGGCTCAAAGTCATTAGAGCTATTTGAATTTGATTGAGTGTCTCAGGAATTTCGCGAATATATTCACAGGCCAGCCTTGAAATCAAAGCCATGGTTTCTAGATCTTGAGCCTGACCAGGCTGACTACGCTGCCGGCGACCGGTCAGGGCACCGCTACTACTAATCCCACCAAAGCACTTAAGGTACGGACTACTAGTACTAGAATCATTGTCAGCACATAGACGTCTGGCTATCATTGGCAATGAATGGTAATTCTCGCTTCGAGAGACAATCTTATCCACTAAAAATATTGGTTGTAATTGCTGGCAAAGAGCACTGCTATAAGCAGATGCCGAGATATAAACAATTGGTATCGACAGGTTAAGTAAGCGCAGCTCACGGATCAAAAGCAATACATTAATAGCAGGCAGAGACTGGTCCACTATAAGCAGTCCGGCATTAGCATTAAAGATCTCGTCACTGCCAATCTGATCAAGCAGAGGCAACACCTCAAAGTCAGGTGGCAATAAACTTGTCCTCACCTGCCTATATAGCTCTGACTCGGCAGTAAGCACAAGGACTCTCAATGAAGGCGCGATTGTACCTGCATCTCTGCTTAATCCGGATGCACAATCAAGCTCCTGCGACATAGCCACCCTCCTGCTTTTATTGTATCCAATGCAGCTAGACTGACAATCACCAGTAAGGTTGAGAGTGTCGCTTTAAATTAGGTAAAGAATAATTATTGCCTCATCCTAGCGGGGGATACAAAAATGCCTATTTTGTTGAATCATGGAAAGGTAGGGCGCTTTGGTCAGGTGATTGATGCAAATCGAGAGAATAATGCTCATAGATGATGATGCCTCTATTCGCAAAATTGCGGCAGTCACTCTTGAGCGCGTCGGCAAGTGGCAAGTCAAAACAGCAGATGGGGGATTGAGCGGTTTGGCTATGGCGTCCGAATTTAAGCCCGATGTGATTTTGCTCGATGTGATGATGCCCGGCATGGATGGACCAGCCACCTATAAACTGCTAAAAGAAGATCCAGCAGTAACCAACACTCCAGTAATTTTTATGACAGCAAAAGTACAGGGACAAGAACTAGAAAGTTATAGCCAGCTTGGTGTGCAAGGTGTTATTTCTAAGCCCTTTAATCCGCTCACTCTACCTGCAGAAATAGAAGCTCTGGTCAATGGTGGATAGTCAAATTGGCAGGTAAGCAGCATGATATAGCTCGGTCATTATTGTCAGATACTTCTATTATGGTCAGTACAAAGTGAAGAACTCATTTAGAGTTTTGATGATTGAAGACGATGGACACTACCGCAAGTTTGTCCACGAGCTATTGTCAAAACAAACAGATCCCAGCTTTATTCTCACTTACGCCTCTTCGATAGACGAGGCTCAGACTAATCTGGAGCAAAGTCAAACCAATGTCATTTTGCTTGATCTCAATTTGCCGCAAAGCAAGGGACTGACAACACTGTCTAAGGTGCAGGAAATAGCACCGCAATGTCCAATTATTGTTTTGACCGGTAGTGATGACGAAGATCTGGGTTTACGGGCAGTCTCCATGGGTGCTCATGAATATCTAGTCAAACAACATATAAGCAAAGACTCACTGGTACGTTGTATTCGCTATTCAATCGAGAGACACCGGGTTGATCAACAGCGCATGCGCATGGCTGCTATCCAGGATTTCACAGCCATGCTGGCCCACGACCTCAAAGTACCGATGCTCGGAGCCGAAAAAGTATTAGAAGCACTGTTAGCCAAACAACTAGGTGAATTGACCGAGACCCAGGAGCAAGTCATCAATTCACTGCGTGATGCCAATAAAAACCAGCTCAGACTGGTACAAAAACTACTAGAAATTTATCGCTACGAATCAGGCGAATCAAGTCTCGACTTAAGAGAAGTAGACGCCGCCGCAATACTTAATGATTGTGTAAGCGAAATCGCCGCAAGTAAGAAAGTGCCTATTGCAGTAAAAATACAAGCAGAGTGCACGAATACAGTGACAAAGGGTGATGAACAAGCACTGCGCCAATTATTTATCAACCTGCTCGACAATGCCATTAAATACGGTGACAACACAAAGAGTGTAAATGTCATTCTGCAAAACAAAAAAGACAGTCTCAATATTCACATTCAAAATTTTGGCGTGCCACTACCAAGTGGCATACAACATATTATTTTTCACAAGTTTTGGCAGGGCATCCCGGGCAAAACATATGTAGCAAATACCGGTCTGGGTCTGTATCTCTGCCATCGCATTGCACATCTGCACAGAGGTAATCTGAGCTGTAAAAGCACAAAAGAAGAAGGCACGATTATGACAATCCGACTCCCTCTTGTACCGGTCAACCAACTGGCTGAATCAAAAAAATAGAAGTACTATTATTTTGCCTTAAAACCGAATTCTACAGAGCAGCAAAAGCCACCATATACAATACCGGACAGCAATCAGTGGACAACAAAAAACGTTCTATTTTTAGCGTAGCCTTAGAATTAGACCGAATCGGGCCAAGCCACTAGGCGCTAAACCTTCAATATGAGACAATCGAACTATTAGAGCAATTTTTGCTCATAATGGTCAATCATTGCAGTTGTCCTGCAATAAGGCATCCCACAATCAAAGGCTTCGCCAAGGTAGGTACAACGTGGACTCCGAAGCTTGCGAAGCAAAAGTTACCAAAACGCTCATATTGGAATTACTGGATAAGATCGAAGATCCAGAACTGCGCTCAAAATTGAGAGCAGCCTTTGAAGTGACCTTAGATAGTTACCAGAGTTTAGAAGCAGAGCAAAAGCTAGAAAACCAGTCAGTCAATTTTGAAATTCTTACTCAGCTAAACCGCGAAGTGCGAGTGCCGCTCAACGCCATAATGGTATTGAGTGAATCACTGACGAGATCTCCACTGGATGCAAGCTCATTGCACTGCGCCAATTTGATAAAAGATGCAGGACAAAGCTTGAACAGCCTGATTGAAGGCACACTGGAAGTGGCTAAGATAGATCTGGGAGGCAAAAACATTGCTCACGATCAGATTGATCTCAACATCCTTATAGAGGATGTCTTTCAAACTCTGGCTCTAGAAAATCTATCTTTTGGCGCGCCCATTAAACTGGATATTCAGTGCCCACTGCCTGATGTCATCGGCGAAGCCGGCAAATTAAGGCAGATATTGCTGCATTTGACAAAACAAGCCATGCGATTTTCCAGTAATCGCATCACATTGAGAGTGAGCGAAGAGTGCTGCTTTGCAGATGACCAGAGCAATGACAAAAGCTGCCGACTCGAGGCGACGCAAAATAAATCCACCGTCCAGCTTTGCTTTTGTATCAGCTCAGCTACCAGTCAGAGCGGTAATCCGGCCGATAGCTGGAGTCAACTGCGTATTACTCCGGCTGCCGAAAACGGTGGCATTTTGAGGCCACAGACCAATCTTGGCGTTTATATAGCGCAGAGACTTCTGAACAGTCTTCATTCGGAGCTGCTGTTTTATGAACTCGAAGGCTCGTTTTGCTACAACTTCAAGATGTTGTTCGAAACTGCCGATCCATTTAGCCAGGAGAGCGAAAGCCAGAGCTTAAGCGAAGAGCAAGGCGACATCAAAACGGATGCTTATGACCTGACTTTAGCCAGCGGCATCGACGAAAAGGCGCTACTCAAACGCTTTAATCGACCCGTTGCCAAAACTGTACTGAAGCTTTTTGCACAAACTGCAACTCTTGAACTCTGGAAAATAGAAAACTCGCTAGCCAAACGCTGCCTCACTGAAGTGAATGAAGAAGCCCAATCTTTTATCCACTCTTGCCGTACTGTCTGTGCTGAAGATCTGGTCCTGGTATGCGCCGATGTCGAAAGAGCATCGCGTCGGGAAGATGTAGAAGAAGTGCGCCGCCTGGTAAACCAGTTAAAAGAGAAAGTACAAATCACCCTCAAAGAAATCAAAGAAAGCTATGACAAATAGAAAGCAGCCAGCATCTCTACTGGCTGCTTTCTATTTGATTGCAATAACCGATCTAGATGCTCAAATTGAGGTTTGAGCTGTGACCAGGGAAGGCCTTGGCAGATGGGTTGATGTATGTCACAGCAAAATTGACTGCTGTCGCTGCTTCAGCAGCTCCAGTAGCAATCAATTTCAGTTTAGCTGTATGAGCAGCAATATCGCCAGCAGCATAAACACCAGGCAAACTTGTCTCCATCATTTCGTTTACGGTGATGGCATTTACGTCCATCTTAAGACCCCAGCTCTTGAGGAAGTCGAGGTTGATAACGAAACCGATGTTGATGACGATGGCATCAACTTTGAGAGTTTCTTCTTTACCAGTGCGATTGTCAAAAATCACTGCTTCTTCAACGTTTTTGCCGTTGGCTTTGATTTCTTTCAATTCATAGAAGGTTTTGATATCAATCTTGTTGCGCTTCATTTCTTCAACAGAAGTTTGCACAGCTCTGAATTGATCTCTTCTGTGAATCAAAGTGACCTTATTGGCCAAAAGCGAGAATTCGTTGGCCCAGTCAACAGCAGAGTCACCGCCGCCGATGATTAGAACGTTCTTGCCACGGAATCTTTCTTTGTTTTTGACGGCATAAAAGATGCTCTCGCCTTCCATGTCTTTGTTGTAGTCGGTGTCAAGCTTTTTGGGTACACAAGCACCGGCTCCCAATGCCAGAAGGACAGACTTGCTATGGTGGTCACTGCTTAAATCAGTAATGATCTGCCAGTGCCCATCTTCGCTTTTTTTGAGGTCAAGCACCTTTTCACCAAGCACAATCGATGGCTTAAAGAGAGAAGCTTGAGTAGCAAGGTTTTTGGCAAGATCCTTAGCCAAAATCTTAGGGTGACCGGCTACGTCATAGACGTACTTCTCCGGGTAGAGGGCTGTGAGCTGTCCGCCGAGCTCCGGCAAAACATCGATCACTTTTACCTTGAGGCCTCTAAGACCGGCATAAAATGAACCGAAAAGGCCTGTTGGGCCTCCGCCTATAATCGTAATATCGTATAGATCCATGAGCGAATCCAAGTCTCCAGCAATCCAATAATCAAGGGGCTATTGTAATACACTGACCTGCCTAAGGGCTCAGCTGTTCATGAATAATGAAGGAGCTGATACACCTTGCCTACAAAGAAAGTTTTTTGATGAAGTATCGCGACTTCGGAAATACAGGTATAAAAGTCTCCGAGATTGGCTTTGGCAGCTGGCCTATCGGTGGTAATTCGCATGGCATGAGTTACGGCCCGACCGATGACAAGGACTCTCAAGATGCCCTAAATAAAGCCTTCGAGCTTGGTTGCAACTTTTTTGACACTGCGGATGTGTATGGTTGGGGCCACTCTGAAGAACTTTTAGGCAAAACATTTAAGTCCAAACGGGACAAAGTAATCATCGCAACCAAGGTGGGAGCCGATTTTTACCAGGGCACAGGGTTTCAAACTTTTACGAGAGATTACATCCGATTTGCCTTAAACAAAAGTCTGACTCGACTAAAAACCGACTATCTTGACGTCTACCAATTACACAATCCGCCGATGAAGCTACTTGGTAACCCGGAAACCTATCAAGCCCTGGAAGACCTTAAACATGAAGGTAGAATCCGCGCCTGGGGGGTTTCTGTCTTTACCCCAGTCGAGGGAATGACTGCCATCAATATTGGACATCCAGACTGTATCCAGATTTCTTACAACATTTTTAGCTACCGTGCAGAA
>Ga0075163_10010461_pt1 | contig 12131 bp, 10 predicted proteins | sample JI1023141ADNA_FD_71478 | JGI IMG/M metagenome (GOLD analysis project Ga0075163, IMG submission 71478) | Wastewater effluent complex algal communities from Wisconsin, to seasonally profile nutrient transformation and Carbon sequestration -... | ecosystem: Engineered > WWTP > Effluent > Algae...
CAGTATTATGAAGGCAAAACTATAACAGTTTGTGCCAAAGTACAGGGTACTTATGTAACGCAAGGTAATAGTAAAACTACCTACTTAAATTTTGGAGCGCCATATCCAAACACCACTTTCACTGGCGTTATTTTTGCTAGTAGTATGGCATATTTCAACTACATACCTGCAGAACTTTTAAAAGATAAATCTGTTTGTATTACAGGCCAAGTAGAAATGTATAAAGGTAAACCTCAAATAATTTTAAAAAATGAGGAACAAATAAAGATTCAGAATTAAAAAATTACATACCAACATTAAAATGAAAACAATAGTTGCGCTAATGCTTAGCCTAGTATGTTTACAAAGTCAAGCACAACAAAAACGTATAGAAGTGGCTGACCTTACTTTAAAAATAGGTATTGGCAAAACAGAAGTTATGCATTACGGCTTCGAAAAAGAAGATGAAATCATTTTCAACTTTGAAGACCAAAATGGTAAACCAATTACAGAAATTGAAATATTGGAAGGCACTAATAATTCAAAATTCAAAGATTTTAAAACTGCTAGTGTTTCCAACAAACGTATCAAAGTAAACCAAAGGTCTGTGTATTCATTTATTTTTAAAAATACAGCTGCTTTGGTGCGCATAGTTAATGTAAAAATAGAAAGAATACCAAGCAAAAAAGAACACATCAATTTTAATACTAACTGGGTGTATAAAACGGTGTACGATACTAGTTATTTAAGTTTTACTGAAGATAGTTTGGTAGGTTACGACACTACAAAATACACGCTACCAGAAAAAAAATTGGTAAAAACAGAGTTGAAAGAAGAAATGCTTTTGCAAAGAACAGAAAAAGTTCATTCAAGTTTAAGCCTTGAGCATTCTAACAAAACAACAATAATTGTTGATTTTCCTATGCCAAAAAAAGAAGCTTACAAAGAAGAAAAAGTAATTTCTTGGGCATATTGGATAGGTGTAGGCCAAGAATCTAGAACTGCTTTTGCTGAAAACATAAAAAATGTAAGTAAATTAGCTAGCACTACTGCTAATTTACTTTCTCTAAATCCGCTAGTTGGTTTTGCTATAGGTACGGTTGGCATTTTAATAGTACCAACAAGTGGCGATGATGTTAACTATGCATTTATTTCTGATTATGACAATGCACAAGCATTTATGAATAGTAAAACTTATTCTCAATTTCAACAAGGAAAAAGTATAGCCGCTTACGGCAAAATGGATAAAATGCCCAATGGCAGATTTTATATTGGTTTATTAAACGATAATGCCATCCAAGCAATAGATGTAGATGTGAAAATAGCTGTAATAAAAGAAGTAAAAACATACCAAGATGTAGATGTACCAAAATTTATGGCTAAACCAAAGTACGTAACTGTTTCAAAAAAGAAAAGTGTTATAACTGAAAGCCAAATTATGGTTAACGCGCCACAACTTTATTAGTTTTAAAAATGTAAAAGCAGAGCCTTTTAGTCAAGTTTTCATATATTTGAAATGTTTTTTAAAACCCAAAAACTAAACACTTATGAAAAATTTACTCCCAATTTTAATTTCTTTTGCGCTTGTATTTACTTTTGCAAACAATAGTTTTGCGCAAAGCGTTTACAAAGTAAAGTATTCTTCTCAGGCAGATATTAAGGTGTTTGCTGTCAAATACGAATCGCAATGCGACCTAAAAGTATATGAAGTAAAGTATGAATCGCAGGCAAATAAAGACGGACTTTGGTTTTGGGCAAACTACGAATCTCAAGCAGATAAAAAGATTTTCTTTGTTGACTATGAGTCGCAGGCAGATCTAAAAATCTTTTTCGTAGATTATGAATCACAAGCAGGTTGGAAAAATAGTTCGAAGAAACCTTTGTTGAGATAAAGAAAAGCTTCTGTAAAAAATACACCAAACAATAAATTGAAGCTATCGTATTTTTAAAACTATATTTGCCCCCAAAACAAAAAACAATGAAAAACATCCTTATTGCTTTTACGCTATTTCTATTTATTACTTGTACTAAAGCCAAAGACTACACAGCAGAAAACGAACAAGAAATACTAACTTATCTTTCAGAAAATAATTTAACCGCTCAAAAAACAAGCTCTGGTTTATATTATATTATTGATAATTTGGGTTCTGGCACACAAGCCAAATCTACAGATAATGTAACCGTGGCGTACAAAGGCTATTTTACCAACGGAAGCGTTTTTGACCAAAGTGATGCCGCTGGTATTTCATTTAACTTACAGCAAGTAATAAAAGGTTGGACAGAAGGAATTACTTATTTTAAAGAAGGCGGAAACGGTGTTTTATTGATTCCTTCTAGCCTAGCTTATGGCAATAATGGCCAAGGAAGTGTTCCAGGTGGCGCAGTACTTATTTTTGATGTAAAACTTATATCTGTAAACTAGAAGTTAGTTTTTTTAATTAATCATCAATTAAAACCACTTTGTGAATTCTTTCTAAAAACGCCATGAAACAATCTTCAATCTTTATTCCTTTTGACGGAGGAAAACTACACTTAAAAAGAATCTTCAAAAACGAAAATGGCAAACCCGTTTTTTTATTGCACGGTTCTATAGAAGACGGCAAAATATTTTATTCTAAAAACTTAAAAGGTTATGCGCCATTTTTGGCAGAGCAAGGTTACGATGTTTTTGTGTTAGATATGCAAGGCAGAGGTTTGAGCACACCTACTTTGAATAAAAACAGCGAGTACGGACAAGTAGATGTTATAAAAACAGACATTCCTTTAAGTTTAGCAAAAATAAAAGAGCTAAAAGGTGAAGTGCCTATTTATGCTGCGGCACACTCTTGGGGTGGTGTTTTAATGTTGGCTTATTTGAGCAGGTTCGAGCACAATATTTCAAAATTGGTTTTGTTTGGTAGTAAACGCCGCTTAACTGTGCGCAGCTGGCATTGGTTTACACAGATATTTTTAGGTTGGCATTTGATGGGCAGATTACTGATTTTAAAATTTGGCTATTTCCCAGCCAAAAAATTCAAAATAGGTTCTGACAATGAACCAAAAAACCACTTCCGACAAATAAATAAATGGTTAAGCCCTAGCAGTAAATGGATAGATAATATAGATGGTTTCAATTACGGAGAAGCTTTAGCTACCAAAAAATTGCCGCCACTATTATTTTTAACAGGAAAAAACGACACACTTTTGGGTCATTCTCAAGATGTACATTTGCTGGCAAGCGAAGTTAAAAAAGCAGCCATAGACCATTGGTTTTTAGCAAAAAGTGAAGGTTTTGCAGAAGATTATGGTCATATAGATATGCTTACGCACAAAAATGCTCCAGAAGATTATTTTGGGAAAATTGTAGATTGGATGGAAGCATAAAAAGCAAGAAATACTTATAATTATCCCTAACTTAATATTGAAATCTTGCTTTTGAATTTACAAAAACTTACCTTCAGTTCGGAAAAAAAATCTTTTAACCAAAAAAATATAACATGAAAAATTTAATCGTAATCGCACTTGCCGTATTATTGACATCTTGCGCTACTGACAAATATTTATTATCTTCTGAAGAGATGAATAAATCTCCATTTAGCATAGAAGGACATACCGTAAAAAAAGGAAATGAGGTAATAGGTAGAATCACTTCGACCGAAATAGAAATTGACTCCAAAGGAAATATGGTAAAAGAATTTTCTTTTACATTGGAAAATATAGGCAAATCTGCAGAAACTGAAGCACTTTTAAAATTCCTTCACACTAAATTTCCTAATAAAAAAATAGAAATCAATCTTGATGGAGTTTTAGATTACGAATAATTGATTTTATAAAGCTTATAAATGGCAGTTTCTCTTTATTGAGTGCTGCCATTTTTTTTTGTTTAATACGTTTTATAAAAGGAATCAAAATATTTTCGACTTACATTTGCCATATGTTAGAGTCATCTAAAACAAGGCATCAAATTCAAGAAGTAACAAACTTCCAAGACTTAGTTTCTATTCCCTTTCAAGGAGAAATTAATGCGCTTTGTTGGCGCCGTGAACTTATTGGAAATTTTGCTGAGATAGTTGAAAAGCTCAGTTTAAAAGACAACATAAGGGAAATTAGCAAGGCTCAACTTCAAGCACTTGATTTGAGCGAACCAGGGAAACTGGCTCGTGAAATTCTTTTGAATGATATGAAGCTTTTGAAAAAAAATGGCGCTTCGCCAAGTCTTAATTTAATAAAGTATTACGAAAAAGATAATAGCTTTTTCCCTACAGATGTCTATTCTTTTCATGTGGACCGCTCTCCTATTCCAACCAATACTTTTTTATGTACTTACTTTGGCGAGCCAAGCGAAATAGTAGCCAATACACAAGCAGAACAAAAAATTCTTATTCCCGAAATACGTGCCGAACTGCAAAAACTGTACGATGGACCCGAAGATGGTTTTGAAGAATTTCTAACCGAATATTTCTTTGATTTGCATTATCAAGCTAAAGAAAATGCTGAAATTATAAATTTAGGTATTGGTAATCTTTGGCGTTTGGCAGTAGATTGTGCTGAAAGTGATGTGCTGCCCTGTGTGCACCGAGCACCGATAGAGAAAGATGGGAAAGTAAGGTTGTTATTGATTTGTTAGGGTTTTGGGAAGTTTGGTTTAAAGTTTAAAATTAGTAATACTAGAAAAAGATACTTCGCTGCACTCCAATCCTAAAGTTTTTGGAGGATGCAATAAAATATGTGGTAAAAATCCTATCTCGAAAGCTTTCGGGACGTAAATACTTTCAATAATTGCCTTCTTTGAAGAAATACCAAGTACTTTTGTGGCTGAATAAAAAATTATGAGCACATTTTTAGAATTAGGAATCAGTAAGGAATACATAAAAGGTTTGAATGAATTGAACATTTATAAACCTACAGAAATACAAGAAGCAGCAATACCAAAACTTTTGGGAAAACAAACAGATTTGATAGGTTTGGCACAAACAGGAACAGGAAAAACTGCGGCTTTTGGTTTGCCGATGCTTTACACTATTGACTCTAAGAAAGCAGAAGTGCAAGGTTTAATTATAGCGCCGACACGTGAATTGGTGCAGCAAATACAAAAACAACTTTTTAGATTTACGAAATACATTAATGAGAAAATTTTTGTAGAAGGTGTTTATGGTGGTGAAAGAATAGAAAAACAAATGAATTCGTTGAGACGTACTACTCATATAGTAGTAGCAACTCCAGGTCGTTTGTTAGATTTGATAGAAAAAAATGCTGTAGATATTTCAAACGTGCGAACTTTGATACTTGATGAAGCAGATGAAATGTTGAGTATGGGTTTTAAGGAAGATTTGAATAAAATTTTGGCTTACAATACTACAAAAAGAAATACGTGGCTTTTTTCAGCTACAATGTCTGACGAAATTAAGAAGATAGTAAAGACGTATATGTCTGAAGATGCATTGAAAATTGAAGTGAATAAAAATGCTTTAGTTAATGAAAGTATTTCGCATCATTTTATAAATACAAAAATAAATGAAAAGCTTAATGTGATAAAAAAGCTTTTAAAAACAAGACCTCACGATAGAGGCGTTATTTTTTGTAGAACAAAAGCTGGCACGCAAACGCTTACCAAACAACTACAAGAAGCAGGTTTTTCTGTAGGTGCATTGGAAGGTGATATGCTACAAAAAGAACGCGATAAAGTAATGCGTGCCTTTAAAAATACTAAACTTCAAATTTTGGTTTCTACCGATGTTTCGGCAAGAGGAATTGATGTCAACAACTTGGCGTATGTGATTCATCATCAATTGCCAGATTTTATGGACTACTACACACACCGAAGCGGAAGAACTGCTAGAGCGGGAAAAACGGGACAATCTATAGCTTTGATTATTCCAGGTGAAATGTCGAAAGTGCAGGAAACTGAAAGAGCTTTAGGTATTAAGTTTAGAGAGTTTACTATTTAAGAAATCTGTTAAAAGCTAATTTTAAAATTTCGACTTACAGCTTTCTAGCTCAAGAATAATTCTCAATACTTTATACTTTACAGCGATTCCTTTATTCAAAAGAATTTTTTTGAGAGGCTAATTAGACAAAATAGAAACAAGTTTTAATGAAGATAATTTTCAAACAATAAAAAAACATATTGAGTTTGAAATGGAAGACTTGAAAAAATTTAAATCTTTAGGGAAACCTTTAAAATGAGAATAGAAATTTCATTAAGTTTTGTCTAAGGCCTTTGCATCAAAAAGTACAAGTTAAATTTTCAAATAAAAACAAACAATAAAAATAACTTCATAATATTTACATTTGCATTCATAAATTAAAAAATACCCAGTATTGAGTTTAACCAATAAACAATTTCACGCTCAAAACTGAATAAAGACTGCAATGAAATTAAATTTAAAAAATCTAGACATTATAGCTTTTTGGATTAGCCTAGCTGGTCTTCTTGCTTCTATTGCAGATTTTGGTTTTTCGCAAAGTGTATTTTCTCAGCAATTATTGCACAACTTTTACTTTATAGTACTAGGTATAGGTGTCATTTCTACTTTTGCACGCTATATACAAGACAAAGATTTAGTTAAAAAAAATGCTTTCGTTTTTGATTTACTTTCTATAATTTTTACGCTTTGGCTATATTATATGTATTTGTTCGTTGGCGTTCCATTTGAAGCTGACCAAGTACTTGAAAATCCATTTTTAGTAAAAATTGCAGTACTTTTTACCTTTATTAGAGAATATTCTGAACTAAAAATAAACTTCAAAAGAACGGTGTTAAATCCTGCACAGTTATTCATAGTCAGTTTTTTGTTCATCATTTTAATTGGGTCTTTTTTACTGATTTTGCCAAAGGCTACTTATGACGGTATTTCATACTTAGATGCACTGTTTACTGCTACAAGCGCCGTTTGTGTAACGGGACTTATTGTAGTAGATACTGCTACCCATTTTACTTTATTTGGGCAAACTATTATCATGATTCTAATTCAAATTGGTGGTTTGGGCATTCTAACTTTTGCGAGTTATTTTAGCTACTTTTTTAAAGGTGGAAGTTCTTACGAAAATCAACTTGTACTGAGCGATATGACCAGCTCTAATAATTTAGGCGAAATATTTTCGACCATTAAGTACATCATATTTATAACTTTTGGAATAGAACTATTTTCTGCCGTACTAATTTATTCAAGTATTGATGCTAGTAATTTTGCTTCTCAATCAGAACAAATTTACTTTTCTGCTTTTCATTCTATATCTGCTTTTTGCAATGCTGGTTTTTCTACTTTGACAAACAATTTGTACGAAACTGGTTTTAAATATAATTACTATTTGCAATTGGTAATTATAGCAACATTTGGTCTTGGAGGTTTGGGTTTTCCAATAGTAGTAAACATTCTTAAATATTTTAGATACAAAATTGTAAATTTATTTACTACTAAAAAAATAAAACACAAACCTTGGATGCTAAATTTGAACAGTAGAATTACGCTAGTAACAACACTTTCAATATCTTTTATAGCATTTCTACTTTTTTACTTTTTAGAATATCATCATAGTTTGGAAAATTATAGCGGTTTTGGCAAAATGGTAACAGCACTTTTTGGTGCTACTACGCCAAGAACTGCTGGTTTCAACACTATAGATATGGCTACTATGGCATCGCCCACTATTATTTTAGTTATACTTTTAATGTGGATTGGTGCTTCACCACAATCTACCGGTGGTGGTATTAAAGTAAGTACTTTTGCAATAATATTTTTGAATATTTTAAGTTTAGCAAAAGAAAAATCAAGAATAGAAATATTTAGACGCGAAATAGCTGATGTTTCTATTCGAAGAGCTTTTGCACTTACCTCATTATCATTAGTAGTAATAATTTCTGCAATAATGCTAATTTCCATTTTCGACCCAGAAAAAGGATTAAAAAACATTGCTTTTGAATGCTTTTCGGCATATAGCACCGTAGGTTTAAGTTTGGGAATAACGAGTAGTTTAAGCAGTGCCAGCAAATTTGTAATAATAGTTGTCATGTTTGTAGGGCGTATCAATATGCTTTCATTAGTTATTGCAGTATTTAAAAAAGCAAAACATAAAAACTATAGTTACCCAAAAGAAGAAATTACCATAAATTAAAAAACCGTTTAAAATGAAATATATAGTTATAGGACTTGGAAATTTTGGTGGCTCGCTAGCTCAAAAACTAACAGAGCAAGGCAATGAAGTAATAGGAATAGATACAAGTATGGCAAAAGTAGATGCTTACAAAGAAAAAATTTCACATACTATTTGTATGAGTGCTACAGATGAATTTACGGTTTCTGGTTTGCCTTTAAAAGAAACAGATATAGTTGTAGTAGCTATAGGCGAAGACCAAGGAGCAAACATTATGGCAACTGCGCTTTTGAAAAACTTAGAAGTAAAACGTTTAATTAGTAGAGCTATAAATCCACTTCACGAAAAAGTATTGCAAGCTATTGGTGTAGATGAAATAGTGCATCCAGAAGAAGAAACTGCCGAGCGCTGGGCAAAAAAACTTTGTTTGAGCAATGTAGTAGATTCATTTGAATTGAATGAAGACTACAGCATAATTGAAGCAAAAGTTCCAGATAATTATATAGGAAAAACGGTTAGAGAAATTGGTTTTCGTACAAAATTTAATTTGCTAGTACTTACTATTATAAAAAAAGTAGAAGTAAAAAGTAGCTTGGGTAAAACAAAAATTGAAACACAAATTCAAGGCGTTGCTTCTGCAGACAACGAACTAGAAAAAAATGATATTTTAGTTTTGTACGGCTCAAATAAAGACATGCAAAACTTTCTTAAATTAAAATTGAGAGGCTAAAAAAATCTAAATATAAGTTTCTAAAACCTTTCCAGAAAGTCTATTTAAATTTACTTCTATAGCTTTTAAAGTAAATTGATACTGCATTAAACTCAATTCGCTGTTTAATAAACTTAACTGGGTCAATCTAAAATCGTAGCCGTTTATTGCGCCTTGTTTTAGTTGCTCTTCTGCTGTTTTATAAACTTTTGTCATTTCCGTTACATTGCTTTTTGCCAAATCTATTTGACTTACAATTGTGTTGTACTCATTTATAAAATTTAAAACAGTAGTATTAACATCATTATCTACTTGTTTTCTTGTTAAACCAGTATTTTCTATTTCTATTTTAGTGTTTTTGATGTCACGATTTACAGCACCACCATTGTACAAATTGTAGTTAATGCTTATTCCTGCTATTGGCCCAAAACTTTGATTAGAATTTATAAAACCAACAGCTGCTGTAGATCTAGAATACTGAAAACCTGCAAATAAATCTATTTTTGGATATCGGTTTGCTTTTGCAATTCTCAATTCTGTTTCAGCTATTAATTCTTGTAAACGTTGTTTTTCCAATTGTTGATTTGCCTTATTTACGTTTTCTAGCAAAACATCTTTAGACGGAATAGCAATAAAACTAAAATCTGCATCACTTATTATCAGCTCTTGTTCCAAAGCATTATTTAATACATTATTCAATTCTGTTTGCAGTGCTTTTATAGTATTTTGCTGCCCTAGCAAACGAATACTATCAGTTTGATAATCGACCAACGCCAAGCCATAATCCATAGCTTTTCCAGCGCCAACTTCTTTTCTTTTTTTCTCTAAAGTAAATCTAAATGCAGAAATATCTAATGACTGCTGATAGTTTTTTAATAACTGTTTTTCATAAACAATTTGATGGTAAGCCGTTACAATATCTGAAACCGTTTGCTCTATAAAAAACTTTGAATTTACTTGCCCCAATTGTTCTAAATAGTTTAGTTGGTCTCTTTTTGCATAAACTCTAAGCCCATCAAAAGCTGTCCAATTTATCATTGCAGAAAGACCTAAATTAGTATTATTTGCATCCGCTCCATTACGAGTAGTACCATCAGCAAAATCTTGATTAGCAACCTTAAAAGCATAAGAATAGTCTGCACCCAAATCTATAGTTGGCAATGCTCCTGTATTACCAATTACATTATTGTTTGTAGCTATTTGTGCTTCATTTTTAAGAATATTTATCTGATAATTATCTGCCAAAGCTTTATTTATCATTTCTTGCAGCGTTTGCGCTGAAACATTATTTACCGTAAAAACAGTAAATAATAAGAATAGTTTAATTGAAATCTGCTTCATCTATAATTTTATTTTCTTTGCTAGCTATATATGTATATAATGCGGGTATAATGTATAATGTAAGAATCAATGCCAAAATTAATCCACCTATAATCGTTAAACCCATTGGTACTCTACTACTTGCAGAATCGCCTAAAGCCAAAGCTATTGGCAATGCGCCTAAAATAGTAGATAAACTAGTCATTAAAATTGGTCTAAATCTTTGTGAAGTTGCTTCTGTAGCTGCGGAAATTAAATCCATACCTGAATCTCTTTTCTGGTTAGCAAATTCTACTATCAAAATACCGTTTTTGGTTACTATCCCAATTAAAACTATCATTCCAATTTGACTAAAAATATTTAAAGTTTGGTCAAAAACGTATAGAGTAATTAAAGCACCTGCTAACGCTAAAGGTACAGTTAGCATAATGGTTAAAGGATCTCTAAAACTTTCGAATTGTGCAGCTAAGGTTAGATAAACTAAAATCAATGCAAAAATGAAAATAATCGTAGTACTACTAGAACTATCTGCAAAATCTGAAGCACTTCCGGCCAACTCAGTACTAAAAGATTCATCAAGCAAAATGCTAGAAATTCTTCTCATTTCTTCTATACCATCGCCTATGGTATATCCTGGTGCTGGCGCTGCTTCTACTGTAGCAGACGAATATCTGTTGTAACGCAATAATGACGGCGGACGACTGTTAAACTCAATATCTACCAAGTTGTCGAGTGTTATCATTTCACCATTTTTATTTCTAACGGTTATATTATTTAAATCTAAAGGTTCGTCTTTTTTCTCTTTTTTTGCTTGTGTTATAACGTAATATTGTTTTCCGTCTTTTATGAAATAAGCCAAACGTTCTTCACTTAAAAATGTTTGCAATGTTTCTGCAATATCCGAAATACCTACACCCATCAACAAAGCTTTATTTCTGTTTATAGAAACTGTTAATTCTGGTTTGTTGAACTTTAAATCTACTTGCGAAACAGAAAAAACTGGACTGTTTTGCACACTGTCCATAAACACAGGCAGTATAGCTTTTAGACGCTCCAAATCTGGTGCTTGCAAAACAAATTGTAAAGGCAATTTTGCACCACCACCACCGCCGGTTTTAATTGTTTCTTCTTGTATTACAAAAGATTTTGCAAAAGTCATTCCCTTCAACCTCTGATTAATTTCGTTTGCTAACTCATTCTGAGATTTTGTACGTTCTCCAGGTTGTTTTAAAGGCATAAAAATAAATGAAGAATTGGCAGAAGTAGAAGACCCAAATGAAGGAGACGTAACACCAAGTAAAAATGCTTTTTCAGAAACTGTATCCATCATATGCATTAATTTTGTTTGGTAGTTGTCCATTGCTTCAAAAGAAGTACCTTCCGGTGCAGAAGATATTATTCTCAATTGACTTTTATCTTCTAATGGCGCTAACTCAGATTTTAGTTGTGAACCAACCAAAAAGATACTCGCCAACATTACTATAAAAATTGGAAAAGCTAACCATCTTTTGCTCATAAATTTCTCTAAAGAAGCCGTATAACCATTTGTTGCAACTTCTACAATTCTACCAAAAGCACGCATCAAAGCATTTTCTTTGGTACTTTTCTTTAACATTCTAGAACTCATCATTGGCGTTAATGATAAGGTAACAAAAGTAGAAATAACTATAGCACCAACTACTACCATGGCAAACTCTCTAAACAATTGACCCGTTAAACCAGACATAAAAAAGATAGGTAAAAACACACAAACCAAAGTAATAGAGGTTGCTAAAACGGCAAAAAACACTTCTCTCGAACCCTCAAAAGCGGCCTTCATTGGGTGCATACCAGCTTCTATTTTGGTGTATATGTTTTCCATTACTACAATAGCATCATCTACTACCAAACCAGTAGCCAAAACCAAACCTAACAATGATAAAATATTGATTGTAAAACCTACTGCATACAAAACTGCAAAAGTTCCAATAAGCGAAATAGGTATTATGATAACAGGTATTAAAGTCGTTCTCCAGTTTCTTAAAAAGAAGAAAATAACCATCAAAACCAA
>Ga0075163_10010462_pt1 | contig 12131 bp, 9 predicted proteins | sample JI1023141ADNA_FD_71478 | JGI IMG/M metagenome (GOLD analysis project Ga0075163, IMG submission 71478) | Wastewater effluent complex algal communities from Wisconsin, to seasonally profile nutrient transformation and Carbon sequestration -... | ecosystem: Engineered > WWTP > Effluent > Algae...
TCAAGCCCTGGAAAACAAACGGCAAGAATTCAAGTTTTTCCAGACTATCAATTTGTTGATCAGCCGGTTCTTTAATCAGGGTACCATCTCGGTCTATGAATAGTATCTTTTTCATATTTCTTTCAAGGTTGCTAATAGTCGCTGATTTTCTTCTGGTGTTCCCACGGTAATTCGTAGGCAGTTTTCACAATTTAGAACGGACGAACGGTCGCGTACAATAATGCCTTTATGCAATAAATATTGATAGGCAGCCTTTACATCTTGTACTTGAACCAATAAAAAGTTAGCTTCTGAAGTAAAAACTTTCCTGACTAATGGTAATTCAGTTAAGGTGCTCATTAATTTTTTCCGCTCGCGAATAAGTTGTTTTACTTCAATATCTTTTCTGAGGGAGTTACCAAGCGCCTTAAGGGCGAGTGTCTGAGTCTGTACATTGATGTTGTACGGATATTTTACTTTGTTCAAAACACTAATGATAGCTGAAGAAGCATAACACATACCGAGTCTCAACCCTGCTAAGCCCCATGCTTTGGAGAAGGTTTGCAAGATCACAAGGTTTTCAAACTCATTCAATAAAGCAATAAAACTTTCAGATTCTGCAAAATCGATATATGCTTCATCTACCACCACTAAACCCGAAAATTGTTCCAGAAGTTGATAGATCGATTGTCGGTTCAATAAATTCCCTGAAGGATTATTTGGTGAGCATACAAAAATTATTTTGGTGGTGGAATCAATGGCTTTTAGTGTTGCCTCAACGTCAATATCGAATGATTTTGTTAAAGATACAGTTTGCACAGACACAGCATTCACATTCGCGCAGACTGTATACATTCCATACGTGGGCTCTAGAATCAATATAGAATCCTGGCGAGGTTCACAAAAGGAGCGAATGAGTAAGTCGATGGCTTCATCGCTACCATTGCCCAGAAAGATATTTTCAGGCCGTGTTCCTTTCAAGGGTGCGAGTGCTTCTTTAACTTTTTTCTGCAATGGATCTGGATAGCGATTGTAATAGGAGGGATATGGATTTTCGTTCGCGTCCAGATAAACATCAGCCTCTCCGGTAAACTCATCGCGCGCGGAGGAGTAGGGCTTCATTTCCAAAATGTTTTTTCTGACTAAGTTGAGAATGTTCACAATGCTTTTCGTTAAGGTTATGATTTGAGAGTATCAAGCCGAATGCTGATGGCGCGTTGATGTGCCACCAGTTGTTCTGCTTCTGCCATGATGGCTACACTAGGACCAATATTTTTAATTCCTTCCGTAGTAAGTTTTTGATAAGTTATGTGCTTCATAAAACTATCTACAGAAACGCCTGCATAGGACTTGGCATATCCGTTAGTCGGTAGTGTATGATTCGTTCCTGAGGCGTAGTCGCCCGCAGCTTCAGGTGAATAGTTACCTAGAAAGACAGATCCTGCATTGATGATTTGATCGGCTACTGCTTCCTCATTTTGAACCATCAGAATTAAGTGCTCAGGCGCATAGTCATTTACAAATTCAAGCGCTATTGCTTGGTTGTTGAACGTAACCACCCGGCTATTTTGCAAGGCTTTTTCTGCCACGGCTTGTCGCGGCAGGAGGGCCAACTGTTCCTGTAATTCTTTTTGTATTGAAGAAAGTTTGCTGGCATCCAGAAGTACAAGCATTACCTGGCTGTCAGGTCCGTGTTCGGCTTGTGATAAAAGATCAGCTGCAATGAAGGAAGGATCTCCGCTTTCATCGGCTAATACCAATACTTCGGAAGGCCCTGCTGGCATGTCAATAGCTATTCCTTCTTTATTGAGTAGTTGTTTGGCCATGGTCACGTATTGATTACCAGGACCAAATAGTTTGTAAGTCTTTGGTATGGTCTCCGTCCCATAAGCCATGGCAGCGATGGCTTGAGCTCCACCAACTTTAAAAATTTTGGATATCCCTACCAACTGAGCAGCAAAGAGAATGACGGGATTAATTTTTCCATTGCGATCTGGTGGTGTGCAGAGTATTATTTCTTTACACCCTGCGAGACGGGCAGGAATTCCCAACATCAGTACAGTAGAGAAAAGAGGCGCTGTGCCACCTGGAATATAAATACCCACTTTTTCGATGGGAACGGATTTGCGCCAGCACGTTACCCCAGGCATAGTTTCTATTTTCGCAAATCCCTTTATTTGTACAGCATGAAATTTTTCAATGTTACGCTGAGCGACTGCAATGGCTTCTTTCAATGTTGGTGAAAGGCTATTCACTGCATTTTCTATGTCAGCCGTTGTAACAGCGAGGTGTTTTATTTCTACTTTGTCGAGTTGTAAGGTTAACTCTTGTAAGGCCGCATCCCCTGATTTTTTTACACGGTTCAGTATATTTTTTACGGTGCTCTCTAAAAAGTCAAGTTCCAAACTCGGACGAGTAGTTAATTCGTTCCACGTTTCTTTTGCGGGATTGATAAACACATTCATACGTTCGATACTTATTAAATTAAGCAATCATTTTTTCTATAGGAATCACCAAGATGCCCTGGGCACCAAAGTTTTTTAACTGATCAATTTTTGACCAGAAGTCGTTTTCATCTACCACAGAGTGCAGGGATGACCAACCTTCTCGTTTCAGTGGTAAGATGGTAGGACTGTTCATACCAGGAATAACACTGGTTATTTTTTCAATGGCCTCGTTTGGGCAGTTTAACAGAATGTATTTATTGCTTTTTGCTTTTTGCACTGACTCGATTCTGAACAACAATTGATCAAGAATGTTTTTCTTTTCAGAACTTAGCTGCGGACTGGCGATCATAATAGCTTCGGAGTGCAAGACCGTTTCTACTTCCTTCAGTCCGTTGCTGAGTAACGTACTTCCTGTACTCACAATATCACAGATCGCATCTGCCAGACCAATGCCAGGCGCAATTTCAACAGAGCCACTGATTTCGTGTATGCCGGCTTGAATGTTATGCTTGACCAGGAACTGTCGAACAATAGTGGGGTAGGAGGTAGCAATATTTTTTCCTTGTAGCCAACTTAACCCTGTGTAGTTTTCTGAACGTGGCACCGCCATGCACAAACGACATTTAGCAAAGTCAAGTTTTTTAACGAGGGTATTTTTCTTTTGCTTTTCTACAAATACATTTTCCCCCACAATGCCAATGTCGGCCACGTTGTCCTCTACGTACTGTGGAATATCATCATCCCTGAGGAAGAGAACTTCTACCGGAAAGTTACGTGCTTGTGTTTTTAGCTGATCGCGCCCATTGCTGATGGAAAGACCACTTTCTTTTAACAGTTGAAGAGATCCTTCCTGTAAACGTCCTGATTTTTGAATGGCAATTCGTAATAACGTGTTCATGTCTTTTAGTTGGGTGCGTAAAGGGGGATAAAACAAAAAAGGCTTGCCACAGTGTGACAAGCCTTTCAATTGGGTAAATTATTTCAATTAAAACATAGCATAGCCACAACCGTCATGTATTAGATGATGATGGTGGTGAAGAGATATGTTTTGAGTGTTTTTCATTTTTGCTTGTGCGAAGAACGGGAGTCAGCGTCAAAAATCAAAATGGGCCAAGAAAATGAGTTGATTTTTTTACTTTTTGTTTAATAGAATGCTTCATTTTCGATGTTTTTTAAACATTCTGAAATAGTAAATTAAACGTATTAAGTCTTAAGCACCCTGTTCCACTTTTAGTTTTCGGGCAACCCACAAAGACACTAAGCTGAAAAATACGGCAATCAAACCTACATATTCATAGTTTCCCAAAGCCTTTGCTTCGGCAGAGAACGCGGAAGGCTTCTCAATTATAATCGCTCCCGCTACAAAGGATGCTAAGCCAGAAGAAAGTTGTTGAACAGAAGAACGTATACTCATGTAACTTCCTCTATTCTCAGGTTTGATAATAGCTGTTTCCATAGTAGTGCTAGGCACCATCCTTCCATTCGCAAATACGAAAAAGATCGCGGCTACGATCAAGGCTGCCCATAGCGGCCAAGGAGGCATGTTCGTAATGGTTATGATGGGGATCAACACCAATGATCCGAAAATGGTAAAGATTTTTAAGCGTCCATGTTTGTCTGCCATCTTTCCCACCCAAGGCGAGAAGAAGATGGTGGAAGCACCCCCAACTAAATAGATGTACATTAATTCTCCTTCACTGAAGCCAACGTTACCAACCATATAAGGAGAGATAAAGGGGACAATGGTAAAGTGTCCCAGCATGAGGACGAAAGAGAAACTTAAACCAAGTCGAGCATTTTTATTTCCAAAAATTGCTACTAATACTTCCCATGGATTTTTGTGGTTGCCATCTTTTGCAATGTGGCTACGCATGGAAGGTATAAAGAAGGCTACAAAACCAGAGATCACTGCTGCCATGATACCCAGAAAAAGAAAAGGCGCATGCCAGCTAAATTGATTGGCTAAAAACAATCCGAAGGGAACACCAAATACGGAGGCCAGGGAAAAGGAGGCCATCACCATGCCGATTCCTTTGGCGCGTCTTTCCAGTGGTACTGCGTCACTCACCATGGATAATATCAAGGCCCCCAAGACTCCCCCAAAGGCTCCAGCCAGGGAACGTGTGATCAAAAGGATAGCATAGGTAGGAGCAAAAGCACAGGCAATCGTTCCAATGGTAAAGCCAATGTAGACTAACAACAAACTGTTTTTGCGATCAAAGCGATCAATGGCAAACGCTGCTATGAAGCCAGTGATACCAGCTGTGATTGTATACGAAGAAACGAGGAGTGCAAATTGTTGTGGGCTTATTTCGAATATGCGCATGAGTTGTGGGCCCAGTGGCATCATGATCATGAAATCCATGATATGGGTAAACATGATGGCTGCTAAAATGAAAAGCAGTATACGTTCTTTGCTCATTTAATCGTTTTATAAGCTTAACATACATAAAAGCTCTGCTCAAAGTTCATTTATTTAAAGATTAGCGGTATATTTTGTCATAATTTGAAAATCATGAAGGCAACAATATTTTTTCCGGTTTTATTATTCGCGTTCTTGGGATGTAAAGAAGATGACCCCAAACCAACGCCTGCCGAGCAGCAGGGTGTTCTGTTGGCTGGTAAAGCAGGCGCAAGTAAAACATGGATTCTTACACAATTTGAAATTGATGGTAGCGATGTTTTTGAAGGCCTATGCGAGTACGATAATGAGTATACCTTTTTCAATACGGCAGCGCAGTCCTTTGAAGGTACTGAAGGGGAGAATGAGTGCACTCTTTGGGACGACATTGATGGTGATGGAATTGTAGACCCGGATGAGGTTTTTAGCTATGGACAGGATATTGAGTCAGGTGCTTGGGCCTTCACCATTGACGGCAAGACACTCTTTATATCTAGTTTAGAAATACAAAGTGATTTTGCGGTCTTCTCACGGTTTACTGAGATAGGGAGTCCTTTTCCTGGAACCGTCACGAAGTTAACAGAGACCGATCTTACTTTGGAAATGAATGTTACGGTTGGTAATACTGATATTGAAGTAACCGTAACTTTTGAAGCAGTGCAACCAAACGCTTAGCAGCCAGCGCAACTATATTGAAAGCTATTTTCTTCCAATATAAATGGTCTCGCCCTTCACGAGACCATTTTCTTTTCTACGTTCATCACTCAACTCATTCACAAAGGCGTCTTCTATCGGTGTAAGTCCACTTTGCCTAATTCGTTTTGAGTAGTCGTGCCCGTATTTACGCACATGGTCATCTTGCCCGAAAATCTTTTCGCGTTCACGTTTATCCGTGACGGAGTTGTCTTCAAAGGTCTCTTCCTGAACTGGGTTGAAGAAGGGCACTTGTAAGATGGCAAAGCCACCGGGTTTCAACACACGATGTATCTCGCTCATGGCTTTAATATCATCCCGTACATGTTCTAATACATGATTACAAAGCACCACATCAAAACTATTTTCCTGAAAAGGTATTTCATGAATATCCATTTTTACTTTGGCCAAAGGAGATTCGATGTCAGCAGTGATGTAGCCATTGCCATGGATCTTCTCAAAGCGGGGAATAAAACAGGCTTCGGGTGCGATGTGAAGCACCTTTTTTTTGGTCGTAAAAAAATCAGTCTTTTCGCGTAAGTAAAGAAAAATAAGACGATGACGTTCTAAAGATAAACAAGACGGACATAAGGCATTCGGTCTGGTATTAATGCGACCATAGGGTAAAAATATCCTGTAGCTTGAATCGCACACGGGGCAGGTAACATTCTTACCTCGGTAGAACAAGACTCCGGTAATTTTCAGACCGGCCCCGCCAATCAGTTGGAGGTATTTACGAGGCACAAAGCGAATCAGAAACGCAATAATTTTCTTCATAAAGGGCGCAAGATAATTCCTTTAGCCGACAGTTTCTGATGAACTCAAAGTCATTGATTGAGTAATTTTTTAGAAAGAATAGAACTTTTTATGAACTCCACCCATCTTTATACCGTAATCGATTAAGAGCGTTTAAACCCCTAAAAAGAAGGATTTTGGCCGAAACTTTACTGGACATTGCCATGATGCACTCCGACTCCCTGATTTTACGGGCCCGGCAAGGAGACAAGAATGCCCAAGGCAAATTGGTGCAGTTGTGGTATAAACGCATCTACAACTTTGCCTACAAGTTTTTTCAGGATCATGATCTGGCGATGGAGGTGTCGCAAAAGACCTTCATTTCCATGTGTCGCAACCTTGAAGGGCTTCAGGACACAGCCCGTTTTAAATCCTGGTTGTATAAAATAGCGGTGAATTACTGTCGTGAGGAGCTGAGGAAAAGAAAGGCTAGTAAGGCAGTTCCTTTTGAGTTTGTGGTAAATCCGGAAGCGGAGAACTCTCCCCGTTGGGAAGGCAGTTCTCTGAGACATGAAAACCCGGAGCGACAATTTCAGCAACGTGAGTTGTCGGATATTTTGCAACAAGCCCTACTGATGTTGAGTGAGGAGCAGCGTGAAGTAGTGATTATGAAGGAGTATGAAGGATTAAAGTTTAGAGAGATTGCGGAGGCCTTGAATATTTCAGAGAACACGGTGAAGTCTCGCATGTACTACGGACTGGATGGACTGAAAAAGATTTTGGAACAAAAGAATATTACAAAAGAAACAATACACTATGAGCTATAGACCGAACGAAGCAGATTGGATGGCTTACCTCTACGGTGAGCTGGAAGGCGTGGAACGTGAGCGCATGGAAAAACTCCTCAGTGAAAGTACTGAAGCACGTATGGAATTGGAAAATTTCCGAATGCTTCAAAAAATGTTGCAGACTGTAGAAGACAAGGAGGTAATTGCTCCTCCCATAGTGGTGGATGGTAGCAAGGAGCGAAGTTTATGGAGTTATCCCTACGCGAAAACAATTTTGAGCATCGCGGCCTCAATAGTATTACTCATGGTAGTGGGTAGATTTACCAATACATCCATTTCAACGGATGATACTGGTCTGCATATTAGTTTCGGTGAGCCAAAGCAAAGAGCATCAAACGCTGCTGAACCACTTCTTACGCAAGCAGAAGTGCAGCAAATGATCAACGCTTCACTTTCTCAGAATAATACAGTTTGGGAATCATCACTGGCTGAAAATCGTCAACAGATCGATGCCTCCATTCGCAAGAGTCTGGCAAGTGCAAACCCAAGCCGCGAACGTCTGGATGCATTAGTACAGCAGGTGGCAACCGCCTCTCGAGAGCAGATTCAAGGCTATGTAGTGAACTTACAAAACGAGAACATGAAGATGATGCAGAACTACATGCAACTCACATCCACCGAACAGAAGGATTATATGGAAGATCTGTTGGTAGATTTTTCTAAGTACCTGCAACAACAGCGCAACGATGATTTACGCCTGCTGCAAACTAAGATTACCGATGTAGAACAGAATAATAATTTATTTAAAGCAGAGACAGAACAAATTCTAACAAGCCTGATTAGCAATGGTACTTCGAACTATCAGCGAGCCGGTGTAAGAAACTAAAAACGGAAGCATTACATCTGCAGGTGTAAGGGTGAACTTGATTTTTTAACAGACTGAACAGAGAAATAAAAGTATATGAAAAAAATAGTAGTAAGCATAGTGTTGAGCGGGTTGGTGATGGGCACCATGGCTCAGACGAGTGGAGAGGATCGCATGGAACGTGATATAAAAGTGGCGGAAAATGTGTTAGGCAGTTTAATAAAGCAGCAAATAGGCGACAATATTCTAATGCCAGTGGATGTAGAGGGGAGTTACCGTTCCGGTTTAGGAATTACTTTTTCAGTTCCCAATAACTCACTTCTCAATTGGATCGTAGTGCCTAAGGCTCCTCGGGCACCTCGTGTTAAAGTGTATGGTGGCCAAGGCAATGGATATTCCTACACGATAGAAACGGATGAAGAAGGTGAAGTGGTTTCGGAAGAATTTCACGGTAGGAGTGGCAATGATGAAGAAATGGAAAGGTCTGACCGGGAGCGCGCCAGAAGTGAAGAGGAAAGAGCCAGGAGCGAACAAAGGAGAGCAAATAACGAAGAAGAACGTGCACGAGCAGAAGAGGATAGGGCCAGATCGATGGAAAGACAAGCCTCACGTGAACTCGACCGTTCTTGGGACGCAATAACCGTCACGGGCTCTTCGGATGCTGCCGAAAAGGATTCTAAAGAGTATAATAAGTTTCTGATAGAAGCAGCAAAATTGTTTCTGGCAGATTATAATACAATTCTAAGTCAACTAAAGTCGGAGGAACGCATTACCATTACTAATCGCGGTCATGAAGGGGGCAATCGCTACTGGCGTTTTATGGGAGACGAAAAACGCTTCTTCCTATCCGTGGAGGTAGCTGGTTCAGATATTAAGCAATACCAAAGTGGAAAACTTAATCGTGAGCAATTTATGGCGAAGATTAAGGTGGTAGAAAGTGAAGTGGATGCGGAGCGCAGTCAGGATTTAGAATTGCTTACCACTATTTTTGATCGCCTCTATCAACCTGACTTGTCGCGTACTTTCTTTACGGAAGAAAACACCTACTACGAACGTTTGAAGGATTATGGTGCTGTTTTCTATATGCAAGTATTTTCTTCAAACCAATTGGATAGAGGATATTACAACATGCCAACGATACAGGCAGAAAGAGTTTCGCAAGAGGAGCGCGATAAGAAAGTAACTGAACTTTATCCAACTTTTGAAAAGGAGTTAAAGGAAAACATATTGGAATATGGTCGAACATTAAAAAGCTTAAAGCCGGAAGAAATACTGGTGTTCAATGTGAAACTCACAAAGTGCGACCAGTGTGGTATTCCTTCTACATTGGAGCTTTCTGTAAAATCTTCTGTGCTGGCGGATTACATGTCAGGCAAGCTGGATAAGAATGCCGCCCTTGCCAAAATGGAGGTAAAGAAGGGAGCGAAACAATAAGTTTATAGAATCAAATTTTAGAAAGTAACTGGGCGAGAGACCGTAAGGTTTTTCGCCTTTTTTTATTTCTTCCGCTTCGGATTTGGGTTAAACCAGCCACTCACATAACCCTAAAGCGCCTAATCAGGTCAAATATTCCGTAGATAAAGGCATCTTGAAGGGCGGGCAAATTACCCTTATCTTTCAACGCTTATAAATTCTAACTCTAGTCTTATGAATCGATTACTACAACTAGTTGGTGCACTATTGCTCTTACTCTGTACACTCCCAGCCTCTTCTCAAAAATTGGACATGGAAAAATTAAAGGGCATGAAACCCCGTGCCATTGGTCCTGCTGCCATGAGCGGTCGCATTACGGCTGTTGATGTGGTGGCCTCTAACCCCGATATTATGTTTGTAGGCGCAGCATCGGGTGGTGTGTGGAAGACCGTAAGTGGCGGCATTACCTGGGAGCCGGTTTTTGATAAAGAGTCAACCTTATCGATTGGAGCTATCGCTGTTCAACAGGATAATCCTGCGGTAGTATGGGTGGGTACAGGCGAAGGAAACCCAAGGAATAGTTTGAATGGAGGTGATGGCATTTATAAGACCATGGATGGCGGAAAAACCTGGAAGAAATTGGGCTTGGAGAAAACACGCCATATTCATCGTGTTATTATTGATCCTAAAAACCCGAATACAGTGTATGTGGCGGCCATTGGTTCACCCTGGGGAGAGCACCCTGAACGTGGTGTGTTTAAAACCGTTGATGGCGGAGCTACATGGGAGAAGGTATTATTTGTGGATAATAAAACCGGATGTGGTGAATTAGTAATGGATCCTTCAAATCCCAATAAGTTAATCGCCAACATGTGGGAGCACCGCAGATGGCCTTGGACTTTTAAATCAGGTGGTCCTGGTTCTGGTATGCACATTACTTATGATGGAGGTAAAACCTGGACTAATAAAACAGATAAAGATGGTTTGCCTGAAGGTGAATTAGGAAGGATGGGCATTGCCATCGCGCGTAGTAAACCGGAGGTGGTATATGCGCTGATCGAATCAAAGAGTAATGCCTTGTACAAATCTGTAGACGGTGGTGCGAAGTGGAGTAAGGTATCGGATGTGACGGAACGCAACAATGTGAGCGGTCGTCCCTTTTATTTCTGGGAAATCTATGTGGATCCTAAAAATGAAAATAGGATTTATTCACTGCACACTTTTGTAACGGTAAGTGAAGATGGTGGTAAGTCCTTCAGTCAATTAGTGGGTTGGAAAGTTCACCTGGATCATCATGCCTGGTGGATTCACCCTGAGAATCCGGAATTTATCGTAGATGGTAATGATGGTGGTTTTAATATTTCGCGTGATGCCGGTAAGTCATGGCATTTCATTGACAATATTCCAGTAGGTCAGTTCTATCATATTAATGTTGATATGAGCCATCCTTATAATGTATACGGAGGTATGCAGGATAATGGATCATGGTCCGGTCCAGCTTACGTGTGGCGCAACGCAGGTATACGCAATAGCTACTGGCAAGAAGTTTCTTTTGGCGATGGTTTTGATGTGTCGCCCGATCCTGTGGATAACCGTTATGGCTATACGATGTGGCAAGGAGGAAACTTGATGCGCTACGATCAGGTTACAGGTTTAAATCAATACATTAAACCAACACATCCTGATGCAAAGGTAAAGTTGCGTTACAACTGGAACTCAGCCTTGGCTCAAGATCCGCATGATAAAGCATCTTTATATTATGGAAGTCAGTACTTGCACAAGAGTACTGATAGAGGAAATACCTGGGAGGTTATCTCTCCTGATTTAACAACCAACGATAAGGAGAAGCAAAAGCAAGACGAAAGTGGTGGTTTAACGATGGACGCAACTGGTGCTGAAAATCATTGCACGATAATCGCGATTGCCCCAAGCGCTGTTGATAAAAATGTTGTTTGGGTTGGTACTGATGATGGCAATATTCAAGTAACACGCGATGGAGGAAAAACCTGGACAAACACTTCTCCCAAGATTGTTGGGTTGCCAAAAAATGCCTGGGTACCACAGATACAAGCGTCAACTTATAAAGCAGGAGAGGCTTACGTAATTGTCAATAACTATCGCCAGTTTGATTATAAACCATACGCCTTCCGTACCCGCGATTTCGGAGCAACGTGGGAAAGTGTAGCAACGGCTGCACAAGTGGGTGAGAGTAATTACACATTATCTATTGTTCAGGACCCTATTGAACCAAAGTTACTATTTCTAGGTACTGAAAATGGTATGTGGGTGAGCATTGATGAAGCAAAGACCTGGACCAAATGGACGAATGATTTTCCCGCGGGTGTACCAACCATTGATTTGGTGATTCACCCACGCGAGCACGATTTAGTAATCGGAACCTTTGGTCGAGCTTTGTATGTATTGGATGATATTCGCCCTCTGCGAGAAATGGCAAAGAATGGAACAGCTGCCTTATCTAAAACAATTCACCTGTTCACACCTCCTGATGCGTATGAAGTGGCGAACCAACAACCTACCGGTCCGCGCTTTGATGCAGATGCAGTGTTTAACGGAGAGAACAGGGGGTATGGTGCAATGCTCAGTTATGTGATAAACAAGCCAGATGAGAAAAAGGAAGCAGTCAAAGCTCCTGAGGTAAAAGGTGCTAAGAAAGCGGACCCTGTAAAAACTGAAGAGAAGAAAGACGAGAGTAAGAAAGTGAAGTACGACTCTCTAACGATGGAAGTGTTTAATGCTAAGAATGAAAAGATCAGAACTATAAAACAAAAGGCACCGGACGAAAATGGTTT
>Ga0075163_10010464_pt1 | contig 12131 bp, 8 predicted proteins | sample JI1023141ADNA_FD_71478 | JGI IMG/M metagenome (GOLD analysis project Ga0075163, IMG submission 71478) | Wastewater effluent complex algal communities from Wisconsin, to seasonally profile nutrient transformation and Carbon sequestration -... | ecosystem: Engineered > WWTP > Effluent > Algae...
AGTTCCGTTGTTCAACGGTCCGCGGGCCAGCCGCTGGTAGATCTCGACCCGAGCGTTTCCGGCCGATCGCAATGCGACGTCATGTGAGGCCAACCGCTCGCAGTAGCCGAGAACGCCGCGGGAGATGCCGAAGGTGCGGACGGCGACCACGGCCACCGACAAGTCGAGCACGGGCGGCATCTGCCAGGCGCGAGTGATGAGCCAGGCCGATACCCCCGCCAGCGCCAGCGCACTGCCCAGGGAGCAAGCGCCGAGCACGATGGCCAGCAGGAGGCGGGGAAGTCTGGGTGAAAGCAGCTGCATGATCGCCTGCCGGGAGTCACGCCAGGACATGACGACCCGATTCCACCAACACAATCCGGTCGGCCGCGGACAGGACTGCGCTGCGGTGGCCGACCATCACCACTGTCGCTCCGGCAGCGGCGCGCGCTCTGACGGCGCGCAGCACTGCGGCCTCCCCGGCTTCGTCGAGGTGCGCCGTCGGCTCGTCCAGCAGCAAGACCGGCGCTCGCGAACCGAAGACGCGTGCGAGTCCCAGACGTTGCCGCTGGCCCAACGACAGCCCGACACCGCCGCGACCCAGCCGCGTGTCCATACCGTTCGGGAGCAAGTGCAGAACGTCGTCGAAACCGGCTGCACTACAGGCCGATCCGATGTCCTCTATCGGTCCGAAGAGCATGAGGTTCTCCCGGACGGAACCCGGTATGAGGACCGGTCGCTGCGGCAGCCAACAGATTTGCCGCCACCAATGATCCAAGTTGAGTTCGGCGACGTCGATCCCATTGACACTCACATGACCGTGGCTGGGGGCGACGAGGCCGGCGATGGCCTCCAGCGTGGTGCTCTTTCCCGCTCCATTGCCACCGGTGAGGACAGTGACCTCGCCGGGACGAGCACACGCGGTCAACCCGGAGGGCGCCATGCCGTCTCGGCCCGGGACCGACAGCCCTTCGGCCCGGATCCATAGCGCTGTGGAATCAAGGGTCAGGTTGTCGCGGGGTGCCGATTCGGGACTGTCCGTCAACGCCAGAGCGTGGTCCAGTGCGGTGAGTCCACCCTGGGCCGCATGGAATTCGGCACCGACTCGGCGTAGGGGCCAGAACACCTCGGGTGCCAACAGCAATACGGTCAGCCCGGTGGCGAGCGTGATCTCCCCGAACACCAGCCGAAGTCCGATGCTCACCGCGACGAGTGCCACCCCCAGCGTCGCGATGAGTTCGAGCACCAGGGCCGACAGGAAGGCGATCCGTAGCGTCGCCATCGTTGAACGGTGATGTGCGGCAGTGAGATCGGCGATCTTATCGGCCGGCCCGTCCGTCCGTCCGAGCGCACGCAGTGTCGGAATCCCGGCAATCAAATCTTTCAAGCGGGTCTGCAGGGTGGTCATCGCCGCCAGTGCGGAATTCGATCGTTCGGCCGTGGCGAGGCCGATCAGCACCATGAATACCGGGATCAGCGGCAGCGCGACCAGCACGATCACCGCTGATTGAACATCGTTGGCGGCGATCACCACAACCGTTGCCGGGGTGAGGATCGCGGCGAGGAACAGAGCCGGCAGATAGCTGACGAAATAGGGACGCAGCCCGTCGAGTCCGTTCGTCACCAGCACCGCGGCGGCATCGCGGCGAGCCGCCATGACATTCGATGGTAGTGCGGTCACCGCGCGCAGCACCTCGCCGCTGATGTCGGTGATGGCGGCTGTCGCGGCGTGCTGGCTCAACCGCCCCTGAACCCAGTGGGCCGCGACACGCACCACCCACAGCGTCGTGAGGGTCAGCAGCGATGCCCGCCAGTGGGTCAGCGTGCGGGTCTCGGGTTCGGTGATGATGCCGGCCACCATGTGGCCGAGGACAATCGCGCTTCCGATTGTGCTCAATGCGACTACCACTCCGCATGCGACGCCGGCGGCGAGGTGGCGGCGCATCGAGGGGGAGACCCGCCATAGCCGACGCCTCAGTGGGAGCGCCTGTGCGACAGTCCGATTGGAGGGGGAATCGATTCCGCCCAGATGCGCTTGCGGAACACCCAATAGGTCCAGGCCTGATAGCCGAGCACGACCGGGGTGCAGATCAGTGCGGCCCACGTCAGCACCGTCAAGGTGTAATGACTCGACGATGCGTTGTGGATCGTCAGGCTGTAGGCCGGGTCCAGTGTTGACGGAACAAGATTCGGATAGAGCGAGGCGAACAGCAGTACCACCACTGCTGCGACCACGACGGTGGTGCACAGGAACGCCCACCCTTCGCGGCTACCGTTTCGGGCCAGGGCCGTGGCCGTCAGTTGCGCCGCAACCGCCACCACGACCACCGGCCAGGTTGATGCATTTCCGTGCGCGAGCTGGGTCCACAAGCCGAATGCGGCGACCAACACGGTTGCGGGTATTCCCAACCGGCCCGCCGCGGCAATGGCGTTGCGGCGCACAGCGCCGCCCGTTTTCAGCGCGATGAACACGGAACCGTGGAAGAGGAAGAGCGAGCAGGTGGCCAGGCCGCCCAGCAGGGTGTACGGGTTCAGCACGTCGGTGATCGACAGTCCGACAACGTTTTTGTCCGGACCGATCGGCAGCCCCCGGACGAGGTTGGCGAAAGCGACGCCCCAGAGGAAGGCCGGGAGCCACGAGCCGACGGCGATCCCGATGTCGCACCAATGCCGCCACTGTGGATCGTCGATCTTGCCGCGCCATTCGATGGCGACGATTCGGGCGATCATCGCCAGGAGAATGGCCAGTAATGGCAGATAGAGTGTGGAGAAGACCGTCGCGTACCAGTGTGGAAATGCGGCGAACATCGCCCCGCCTGCCGTGATCAGCCACACCTCGTTGCCGTCCCACACCGGCCCGATGGTGTTGAGCACCGCGCGTCGATTGGCTTCGAGTGCGGGCGCGGCGGTAGTTCCGTCGCTTTCTGCGCTGCGGCGGCCGAGTGGACCCATCAACATGCCGACTCCGAAGTCGAAGCCCTCAAGCACGAAGAACCCGAGGAACAACACGGCGACGGTTAGGAACCAGAAGTCTTGGAGTCCCATGTGATCCAGCTCCTCAAGGTTCTCGTCAGGGTTTACGCGTCAGGGTTTACGCGTCAGGGGTTGCACGTCAGTATGCGAAGGACAGCGGCGCCAGATCGTCGTCACTCGGCGGTTTGGCGGCAGTGGGTTCCGCGTCGTGTTCCTGTGGACCCGCGGTGACATAGCGGCGCACCAAGTAGAACCAGATCACCGCGAGTACCGCGTACACCAGGGTGAACGACACCAACGACACCCAGACCAGTGCGGGACCATGCGTTGAGACACCCTGCCCCACGGTCAACCTGATCATCGGGTCGCCATCGGGATTGGGGTGTACGGCCCACGGCTGGCGACCCATTTCGGTGAAGACCCACCCGGCGATGGCAGCCAGGAAGGGAGTGGGGATCGTCCACACCGCCGCCCGCGCGAACCATCGGTTCCCGGTGACGCGGCCACGGCGCGTCAGCCACAGGGCGGCGAGGGCGAACAGCATCGGGATCGCCATCAGGCCGATCATCGCCCGGAACGCCCAGTAGGTGACGAAGAGGTTGGGGATGTACCAGCCGGGGCCGAATTGCTGCTCGTACTGAACCTGAAGGTCTTTGGCGCCCTGCAGGGTTACGTCGGTGAATTGTCCCTTCGCCAGAAAGGGCAACACGTAGGGGACCTCGATGACGTGGGTGATGCTGTCGCAGTTGTTGTGCGTGCCGACACTGAGGATGGAGAAGTTCGGTTCGAACTCGGTGTGGCACAACGATTCGGCTGCCGCCATCTTCATCGGCTGTTGGTGAAACATCAGCTTGCCCTGGACATCGCCGGTCGCAACCAGTCCCGCTGAGGCCACCATGACCACCCAGCAGCCGAGGATCGTTCCCGGGCGGTACATGGTGCGCGCTTCGGGCGCGTCTTTCGAACGGACCATCCACCAGGCGCACACGGCCGCCACGAAGGTGCCCGCGACCAGGAAGGCCGCTGTGACCGCGTGCCAGAACGCGGCGATACCGGTGTTGTTGCCGAACAGTTCCCAGATGTTCGCCAGCTCAGCCCGTTTGGTCTCCGGGTTGTAGCGGGTACCGACCGGGTGCTGCATGAACGAGTTCGCCGTGATGATGAAGAAGGCGGACAGGTTGACGGCGATCGCCACGATCCAGATCGCCGCCAGATGAAGCAACTTCGGCAGTCGTGTCCACCCGAAAATCCACAGACCGATGAAGGTGGATTCGAGGAAGAACGCGACGAGGCCCTCCATCGCCAGCGGGGCTCCGAAGACGTCGCCGACGAACCGCGAATACTCGCTCCAGTTCATTCCGAACTGGAACTCCTGGACGATCCCGGTGGCCACCCCGATCGCGAAATTGATCAGAAATATCTTTCCGAAGAACTTCGTCATCCGGTACCAGGCAGTGTTGCCGGTGGCCACCCAGACCGTCTGCATGATCGCGACCAGTGGGGCAAGCCCAATAGTCAGTGGGACAAATATGAAGTGATAGACGGTGGTGATCCCGAACTGCCAACGGGATACGTCAAGAGCATTCACATCGTTCGCCCTCTGTGGTCAGTTGTTGAGTTCGGCCCGAACCGCGCCGACAGCGGCCCCGAGGTTGTTGGAGGCCTTGCGGATTCGCAGCGATGACGCGATCTCGAACCCTCCGATGAACACGAGCCAGAAACCGACCACCAACGTGAGGGTCGACAGCGACGAGAACGGGTAGGCCAAGACGATGACGCCGGCGGCCAGGCTGATCAGGCCGACGACGATCTGCCATCCGCGGCCCGGCATCTCGGGATCGCTGATAGCGGACACCGACGTCGAGACGCCACGGAAGATGAATCCGATACCGACCCAAATCGCCAGCAGCAGTAGCGAATTCTGGATGCTGCGGAAGCACAGCACGGCAAGGATCAATGCCGCTGCGCCGCTGATGAACAAAAGCACCCGGCCACTGGCCGACGCATGCATGGTGAAGGCGTGGAACACCTGGGAGATGCCGGTCACCAGGAGGTAGGCGCCGAAGAAGATCGCCGCCACCAGGATCGAGATTCCGGGCCAGGCGAGCACCATGATTCCGAGGACCAGTGAGAGGATTCCGGTCAGGAGAACCGACTTCCACAGGTGCGGAAGAAGTGCTGGGCCTGAGTAGTTTTCCATGGCCGCAGTCTTGCACAATCAGCTTCCGCTGACCGGTGGACAGCGGATTCATCGCGAATCCGAGAGCCGGCCGATCAAGTTCCCTCGCCGCGGCGCCAATCACCGGCTTCTGCGATAACCTGCGCCTTGAGGGCGAAAACGCCCCGATCCTGGAACTAAGGGGCGGCAGTGCTTGGTGCAGATCTAGAGGGTCGCGGGATCGCGTTCTGGCGCCGGGGGTTGCGGTTGACCGCGGTGGTCGCTGTGGCCGGTGGACTCGCTCTTTCGGGATGCGCGAACAACTCCGACACCACGTCCGGCTCCTCCACAACGACGACGGCGGTCAAAGCTGAGAAAGTCGACGAGATCGCGGCGATGGTCCCCGACGACATCAAGAAATCGGGCAAGCTCGTCGTCGGCGTCAACCTCCCTTACACACCGAACGAGTTCAAAGATTCCCGCGGAAAGATCGTCGGTTTCGACGTCGACCTGATGGATGCGATCGCGACCACCATGGGTCTGACCGCCGACTACCGCGAGGCGGATTTCGCCAAAATCATTCCGGCCATTCAGGGCGGGACGTTCAACGTCGGGATGTCGTCATTCACCGACAACGCGGAGCGCCAGAAATCGGTCGACTTCGTCGACTACTTCAAGGCGGGATCGCTGTGGGCGCAGCGGCCGGGTCCTGCCATCGACCCGAACAACGCATGCGGAAAGAAAGTGGCCGTCCAGGCGACGACCGTTCAGGAAACCGACGAACTTCCCGCAAAGAGCAAGGCATGCACCGAGGCCGGTAAACCCGCCATCAACATCCTCAAATTCGACGGCCAAGACGCCGCCACCAACGCCGTCGTACTCGGCCAGGCCGACGCCATGTCCGCGGATTCGCCCGTGACGGCATACGCCATCAAGCAGAGCAACGGCAAGCTCGAGGCGGCCGGCGAGATCTTCGATTCCGCGCCCTACGGATGGCCGGTGGCCAAAGGCTCACCGCTGGCGGAACCGCTGTCAAAGGCCCTCCAGCACCTGATCGACAGCGGCGCCTACAAGGCCATCGCAACGAACTGGGGCGTCGAAAGCGGGCTGATCGACAAGCCGGTCATCAATGGAGGAGCCGGCTGACCAAGATGAGCGTCGATGAGCCGGTAGCAGCACCCATCGACGCGGTACCCCTGCGCCATCCATGGCGTTGGGTCTGGGCGGCGATCGTCGTCACTGCAGCCGGGTTGTTCCTTTACGGGGCCGCGACCAACCCCGCGTACCGGTGGGCCACCTTCGGCAAATACCTCTTCGACGAACGGGTTTCCGAAGCCGCCTGGAACACCTTGCAGTTGACCATCTGGTCGATGGTCCTCGGCCTGGGCTTAGGCGTGGTCATTGCGGTCATGCGGTTGTCGCCCAATCCCGTGTTCAAGGCGGTTTCGTGGGTCTACCTGTGGATCTTCCGCGGAACTCCGGTATACGTGCAGCTGGTTTTCTGGGGGCTGTTCCCGACGATCTACCAGCGGATCCAACTCGGTGTACCGTTCGGCCCGTCGTTCTTTCACCTCGATCTGCGTGATCTGTCCATCAGCTTCCTTCTCGCCATCGTCGGGTTGGGCCTCAACGAGGCGGCATACATGGCCGAGATCATCCGAGCCGGCATCAATTCCGTCCCGGAAGGACAATCCGAGGCGTCGACCGCGCTGGGCATGTCGTGGTGGATGACGATGCGGCGCACCGTACTTCCACAAGCCATGCGGGTCATCATCCCGCCCACGGGCAACGAGTTCATCAGCATGCTGAAGACCACGTCGCTGGTCACCGCGGTGCCCTACACCCTTGAGCTGTATACCCGCACAAGGGACATCTCCGCCGTCATCTTCGAACCGATTCCGCTATTGCTGGTGGCGGCAGCCTGGTACCTGGCCATCACCAGTGTCCTGATGATCGGTCAGCATTATCTGGAGCGGCATTTCTCCCGGGGAATCTCGCGAAAGCTGACCGGGAGGCAACTCGAAGCACTCGCGCAAGCGCGGGCGATCGCCGAGGCCGGGGGGCAGCCGTGACGGACATGGTTGTGGCGCAACAGGTTTGCAAAGATTTCGGCGCACTCTCGGTGCTCAAAGGCGTGACCTTGACGGTTGGCGGGGGACAAGTTCTGGTCATCGTCGGACCGTCCGGTTCCGGCAAGTCGACGTTTCTTCGCTGCATCAACCATCTGGAGACTGTTACCGCGGGCCGGCTCTATGTGGACGGTTCGTTAGTGGGGTATCGGGAGGCGCGCGGCAAACTTCATGAACTGGCGCCGCGCGACGCGGCGAAACAGCGTCGCGACGTGGGAATGGTGTTCCAGCACTTCAACCTTTTCCCGCATCGCACCGCACTGGGGAACATCGTCGAAGCTCCGATACAGGTGAAGAAAGTAAAGAAGAGCGTGGCCCTCGAGCGGGCCCGGGAACTGCTGAACCAGGTTGGTCTGTCCGACAAAGCCGATGCCTACCCCGCTCAACTGTCCGGCGGCCAGCAACAGCGCGTCGCTATCGCGCGGGCACTGGCCATGGACCCCAAACTGATGCTCTTCGATGAACCCACCTCGGCGCTCGACCCGGAGCTGGTCGGCGAGGTCCTCGGCGTCATGAAGAAACTTGCGAGTCAGGGAATGACGATGGTGGTGGTGACCCATGAAATGGGGTTCGCCCGCGAGGTCGCCGACCGGCTGGTCTTCATGGACGGCGGTGTGATCGTCGAAAGCGGCTCGCCCAGAGAGGTGCTGGCGAACCCCCAACGTGAAAGAACTAAAGCTTTCCTGTCGAAGGTGATGTAACGATCATCGAATGGGCCGCCTCTTCGGCGTCCACATCCATCAGATGATCCGAAGCTTCAGGCTTGCGGTCGATCAAGTACCAGGTGTGCATCAATCCCTTGCCCTTTATCTCGACGTCGCCGCGCTCGATCAGGACGAACTTGTCCTTCAGCCGTTCGTAGACGTCTTGGGGCACTTGAATGTGACCTTCTTTGTCGGTGCTCTCCATCCGCGAGGCGATGTTCACCGCGTCGCCCCAGACGTCGTAGAAGAACCGTCGGGCGCCCACGACACCGGCCACCACCGGCCCGCTCGCCATTCCCATCCTGATCGGCACGGGCCGGCCATTCGGATCCCGTAAACCGGCCACCGCCCTGGACATGTCGAGAGCCAGGGCGGCCAGTGCCTCAGCGTGGTCCGGCCGAGCTTCTGGAACGCCGCTGACCACCATGTATGAGTCACCGGTGGTCTTGATCTTCTCCAGATCGTGCTTGTCGACGAGACGATCGAAGGTGGTGTAGAGCCGGTCCAGAAAGCTGACCAGCTCGCACGGCGGCATCTGGCCCGCCCGTTCGGTGAAACCCGCGATGTCCGCGAACAGGATCGATGCGTCGTCGTGGCTGTCGGCGATCATCCCCCCGTGCAGCGGGTCCTTGAGCCGGGTGGCTATCTCTGCGGGAAGAATGTTGGCCAGCAGCGCTTCGGAACGCGTGTACTCCACTTCCATCGCGGCCTCGGCGCGAGTGACCTCGCGCATGGCGTACCAGACCGTCGCGAAGATCATCACGCAAGTGGAAATCGTGGTGATCACAAATCCGGTATGAACCAGCCACAGCGGCTGAACCCCGGTATCGCCCGGCACCAGGAATTGAGCCGCGATTGTCAGCCCGGCACCGATCGCCACCACAATGGAGGCCAGCACGATGTGTTCGACACCGAGCACCAGGACCGCCAGCGAAGCCGACACGATGTAGTAGAACTGCAGCCCCGTGTCGGTTCCGATCTGCCAACCCACAACGGTCAGCGAGAAGTACGCGCAAAACACGAAGGTCAGCGGTGCCACGATTTCGCCGAACCGGTGCAGCAGCGGAATCAGCAGAAAGATGGTGGCCGTTCCCAGATTGATGAACCCGATGCGCCAAACGTCGACGCCCGTGGCCATCTGCAGCATGCCGATCCCGAACGTGACCGCCGCGGCAAGCCACGTCGCGATGTTCAGGACGCGCTGCTTGCGGGTGGCCACCTCGGCCCAGTGCTGGTTACGCGCCGGGGCGCGGCGTTGCATGAGCTCGCACTCCGGGCCCTCGAGGGGGCCGTTCGGGCTGTCACGAACAGCACATTTCCGCAGTGGCCTCACGTAGGAAGCCTAACTGGCAGAGCGTGTTCAGTCAGTAGGCCGCCGCGTATCAGGCGTTCGCACTGACGATGGTCAGTTCGTAGTCGTTGCTCTGCCATGCGTTCATGAACGCGCCGAGCGGAACTTTCATGCCGGAGCCGTTCGACGTGCCGCTGTCGTTCAGGTAGACCTGGCCGGTGGACAGATCGACCCTGATGACGACGAGCTCGTGGTCGAGATCGACATAGTTCGGGGTTCCTGAGGGGGAGAAGTCGGACGCGGCCGACCAAATTACGGCGCTGTTGACGGTGGCCATGGTCGCCTTGCCGGAGGCCAAGGCTGCTTCCAGATCGCTCAATGCCCGCTGCCCATCGGATGCAGTCGCTGCCGTGATCGTCTTGCCGGACGCGTCATACGTTCCGTACTTCGTGGTGACCGCCGTGACGCCGAAGTTCTTCTGCATCAACACATCGGCATCGTTGATGTTGACCCCGTCCTCGATGTTCTCGTGGAGATACATCTTTTTGCCGGGGTAGACGACGCTGTCGGTGGCCTTGGCGAGCGCCACCATCTGGGACTCGGTGGGCAGCGTTCCGGTGACCTGGCCCACCGCCATCGCGGCCGCCATCAGGGTGCAGTTGTAGTAGCTCTGCTGAACCCACCAGATTTTGTTGCCCATATTGCCGTACTTGCTCGTGCCCGGAATGGTTACCTTGACTTGCTGTTCGATGGTGTCGGGCTTGGACACGCCCAACTTCAGGGCGACGCTGTGCAGCCATCCCTGGACAAGGCCGAGGAAGCCCGCCAACCTTGCCTCGGTGCCGTTGTCGATCGTGACGGTGAAGCTGTCGCTGATACCGGGAATCACGATGTCGGTGTTGGGTGTATAGACGTATTGACCCGGCTTTTCGCCCGGCGTGAGAGTTCCGTATCTCGGTTGAATCGTCACCGTCACGGTGGGGTCGAATGCATTGTTGCTCCTGGCATTTATGTCGATCTGGACGAGCTTGTCGGCACCGCTGGCGCCGCCCACATCCGGATCCGCCGCGGCACGCGGGTTGAAGAAGATATAGGTGAGTTGGTCCGCGATTTTTTCGGCCAGCGTCCGGTCATCGTCAGAATCGGCCGCGACGGCAGAGGCTTCGGGCGAGCTCGCCGCGGCTCCCTGGACGGTACCCGGCGCGCCGGTGTTTCCGCTCGTTCCATTATTTCCATTGGCGCCCGTCTGCCCGCTGTTGCTGGTGCCGCCATCGCCCCCGTATCCGCCTGGTCCGCCCAACCCTGCGTCGCCGCCTCCCTCGCCGGCATCGGCGCCGCCGTTCCCGCCGTTCCCGCCGTTCCCGCCGTTCCCACCGGTGCCGCCTGTGCCGCCCTGCCCACCGTTCCCGCCGGTGCCGGCTGCGCCGCCTCGACCGGCGTCACCACCGGGTTGGGTCGTGCTGCCGGCTCCTCCGTTGCCGCCGGTGCCGCCCTTGCCGCCGTTGCCGGCAAGGCCGCCGAAAAGATCGACGCCGCTTGAGCCACCACCGCCACCGTTGCCCCCGTCGCCGCCGTAACCGCCCTGGCCAGCCCTACCGTCCTCGCTGGCCGCACCACCCGTCGCACCTCTACCGCCGTTTCCGCCATTGCCACCTACGCCGCCTACGGCACTGAGCTCCTCGGTCTGCCCCCCGAAGCCGGCGTTTCCCCCCTTGCCCCCCGAGCCCCCCGAGCCGGCGTCACCATCGTCACCGTTTGACTTGATGAAGAAGAAGTAACGGCCTGCGCCCCCTTCGCCGCCCTTGGCGCCGCCCACTCCGCCATCGCCGCCTGTGCCGCCGTCGCCGCCCCTACCACCGTCGCCTAACTCCACGTTCGCGCCGGCAGCGCCGGTGCCGCCGTTTCCACCCCAACCGCCGCCGCCGCCGATTCCGCCATCGCCGCCACTGCCGACGACGCTGCTGCCGCGGCCCCCGGAGCCGCCCGTGCCGCCGGGACCTCCGGTTCCCCCGGCGGCACCGGCCTCGCCGTCGAGGGTCCCGGGAATTCCAACCGCGCCGCTCCGCCCCTGGCCGCCGCTTCCGCCATTGCCACCCGCTCCGAACAACGACAGGGTGCCGACGTCTCCGCCGTTTCCGCCGTTTCCGCCACCAAAGCCGCCGGCGCCTCCGTATCCGCCGCTGCCCATCACCAGGCCGCCGTCGCCGCCCTCACCGCCCTGGCCGCCGGTTGCCAGGCTTGCACTGTCGCCGCCGTTACCGCCGGTGCCCCCACTGCCACCGTTGGAGAACAGCAGACCGCCGTTCCCGCCGTTGCCGCCGCGGCCTCCGGTGCTGGCTTCGCCCCCGACACCGCCGTCACCCGCCGCACCCCAGATGGACAGCAATCCGGAGTTGCCGCCCTTGCCGCCTGTTCCGCCTACCGCGCCCTCGGGAACGGAGTTGCCTCCGGCGCCACCCTTGCCGCCGCTGCCCCGGAATGTTCCGCCCGATCCGCCGGCGCCTCCCTGGCCACCGATCGTGCCGGGGGGGACCGGGCTGGGACCGGACTGGCCGGTGCCCGACATCAGACCGCCGGCGCCGCCGATTCCACCGTTGCCCGACAATCCTGCCGAACCGCCCTTGCCGCCGGAGGTACCGGTCGCCACAGCGGTTGCTCCGGCTCCGCCGTTGCCGCCGTTACCTTTCACCAGCCCGCCCCGACCGCCCGCGCCGCCGTTGCCGCTATTGACGGTGAGGACACCGGCGCCTCCGTTGCCGCCGTTGCCGAACAGCCCGGCCGCCCCGCCGTTGCCGCCGTTGTAGCCATTGCCACCGCTACCGATCAGACCGCCGTCACCGCCTGTGCAGACGGTCGTACCGGTGCAGGTCAATGCGGTCCACGAATAGCCGTTGCCT
>Ga0075163_10010465_pt1 | contig 12130 bp, 9 predicted proteins | sample JI1023141ADNA_FD_71478 | JGI IMG/M metagenome (GOLD analysis project Ga0075163, IMG submission 71478) | Wastewater effluent complex algal communities from Wisconsin, to seasonally profile nutrient transformation and Carbon sequestration -... | ecosystem: Engineered > WWTP > Effluent > Algae...
CTAAACTACTGTTCTATAATAGCGAAGAAGAAAAACAAATCAATACCATTACACAATTGCTTCAAGGCGAAAAATTTACTGAAACTAGAAAAAGGCTTGCAGAAAAAAAACTACCTAAAGGAGTAAATATTGTTTTTTATGGTCCACCAGGAACCGGAAAAACCGAATCTGTTTTGCAAATAGCAAAAGCTACCAACAGAGAAATAATAAAAGTAGATATTAGTGCGGCAAAATCTATGTGGTTTGGCGAAAGTGAAAAAATAACTAAAAAGATATTTACCGATTATAAAAAGCTGAAAAAACAATGTAAACGCATTCCGATATTGTTTATAAACGAAGCCGATGCTTTAATTTCTAAACGTAACGAAAGCACCAAAGGCGCAGTGGACAAAACCGAAAATACGATTCAAAATATTTTTTTGGAAGAGTTAGAAAATTTTGATGGAATATTGATAGCCACCACAAATTTAGTAGGCAATATGGATAAAGCTTTTGAGCGTAGATTTTTATTTAAAGTAGAAATAAACAAACCTGTAACCAGTGTAAAAGCAAATATTTGGAGAGAAAAACTACCCAATTTGAATAATGACGAAGCCTTACGATTGGCTGCGAGTTTTGATTTTTCGGGTGGGCAAATCGAAAACATAGTTCGCAAAAAAGAGATAGAAGAAATTTTGCAAGGCAAAGAAATTTGTTTTGAAGAAATATTTCATTTTTGCAAGTCTGAACTATTTGAAAAAACCAACACAAAAATTGGATTTATTTCCAAATAAAACAGAATATATATTTTAATAATTAACTTTACGAAGTAAAATAAAAAAATGATCGAGATAGAACTAAACAAAGTTAAAAGTTTGCTGGAACAAACGGCAATAATTAACCAAAAACATAAAGATATTGCACGTATTACAGGAGCAGATTATAATATTTTTAGTGTGTTAAGAATACACAGAAAAGAAGTTACATTGCATTCAAGAATGATAACAGACCTTTTGAACACAAAAGGAAAACACGCTCAGGGAGATTTGTTTTTAGATTTGTTTTTGAAAATGGTAAAAGAGAAAATTGAACCTTTGATTAATGAAAAAATCAAAACTGAAGTAAATAATAATTTGATGTCTAACTCTCATATCTTAGACAGTTTTACAAAAGACTCATTCATTGAAGTCGTAGATGAAAAATATGCAGGAATTGTAGATAAAATAACTGAAACTGGAGGATCAATAGATATTTTTTTAAAAACAAATATTGGAACTCATTTAATTATTGAAAATAAAATAGATGCAGAAGATCAATCTCAACAATTGATACGTTATAGTAATTATGCGCACAATTCAATAATACTCTATCTTACAAAACATTGTGGTTCAAATCCAAATTCTAAAAGTATAACAAGTGGCAAAAACGCTACAAAACAAGTCTCTCTTAAGCTAAATAATGACTTTTTCTGTATCTCTTATGAAAAAGACATTTTAAATTGGCTTGAAGAATGTAAAAATGAAGTTTCTCATTTACCACATTTAAGAGAAACGCTTTCTCAATATATAAATATAGTAAAAAGAATTACGAACCAAAATACAAATGAAATGAATAAAGAATTAGCACAATTAATATTTGATAATCCAAAATATATAAACGATATAAATAGCTTGAGTAAAGCCTTAGAAAGCGATGATTATTATAAATTATTTGATGAGAAATATGGAGAAAAAATTTTAAAAGTATTTACAATACTAATAGAAGAGAATGAGTCCAATTTAACAATACAAGGTGATAGTTTTGAAAATATAGCGAAATATAATACTTCCAAAAATAATATTATCATTAACTACAATAAAGATAAATATTTTTATCCTTCTTTTAAATTTTTTACAAAAAATGGCTATGAAAGTTTTAGGCCTTGTATAAGAGCTATTAATGACGATATCTCAAAAAAATACGGTCATTTGATAAAGGGATTTACAAACAGGCACAGTGACAACATTCTATTAATTGGTTCTAAAGAAGGTTTAACAGAAAACGAATTTCTTGAAAAAATAAAAAGTAACACCTTTGAAGATTACTTTACTTCTGAGTTAAAAGAACTTATTGCCATATGTGCAGAAGCTGAAAAAGAAATTGAAAACCAAAACTAAATGTCCAAACTAGAATCAATTTCCCGCTACTCTTTAATAGTAAATAGACTTCAAAACAGACCTTCTACTTTTAAAGAAATTCTGACATATCTTGAAAAAGAATCTGAATTTCAGGAAAGAGATTTCTCTGTTTCTAAAAGAACTTTTCAGCGAGATATAAGAGAAATTTTTGAACTTTTTAAAATAGATATTACTTTCAACCAAAGTTTAAAAAAATATGAAATCTCTGCAAACGAAAACAATACGAACGTCAATAGACTTTTAGAGACATTTGATTTGTTTAATGCACTAAACCTAAGCGAACGCATGCAGGAGTATGTTCAATTTGAAATAAGGAAACCACAAGGAACCGAACATATTCAAAACATTGTAAAGTCGATTCAAAAGAGAAAACAAATACAGTTCAATTATCAAAAATTTTGGGAAGATGAAATTTCGCTACGCACCACCGAACCATATTTGCTAAAAGAATTTAGAAACAGATGGTATTTAGTAGCCAAAGATTTAAAAGACAACACCATAAAAACCTTTGGTTTAGATAGGTTATCTAATTTAGAAGCTTTAACAAAAACCTATACATACCCAGAAAAAGATATTATTAAAAATAAGTTTAAGTATAGTTTTGGAGTTATAACACCGAGCAAAAAACCTTTAGAAAAAATAATACTTTCCTTTCAGCCAGATCAAGCAAAATATATAAAAACACTACCACTGCACGATTCTCAAAAAATAGATAGTGAAACTAAAGACGCTTGTGTTTTTAGTTTTCAACTACACCCAACATACGATTTTATTCAAGAGATATTGTCTTTTGGAGAAACAGTAACTATTTTATCTCCACAAACTTTAATCGAAGAAGTAAAGAAAATTTATAGTGAATCTTTGGAAAAATACACGTAAATAAAAAAGTACTTCAACTATTTGCATACTAAACAAAAAAATGCTTACATTTGCAGTCCTTAATTAAAAAGGTCAGGTGGCCGAGCGGCTAGGCTCAGCTCTGCAAAAGCTGCTACACCGGTTCGAATCCGGTCCTGACCTCAAAGCCCCTTTATGGGGCTTTTTTTATTTTAACCCATTTCAATCTAAAACCCTTATTATTGCTACGTTTCAACCATATCAAAAGTTAAAACGAGTTAAGCTAAATTAAGAATAATTAAAAAAATTGGGGCAACTATTGGGGCAACCAATATTAAAGTTATATATTTACATACATGACTTTTAATTATTATCTTCATAGCAAAACATTTAACTCAGGTGAGAAATCAATCTACCTGAATATAAAACATCAGTATAAAAAAGTAAGAATCTTCTTAAATACTTCAATTGACCCAAAATTTTGGAATAACAAAACACAAACTGTAAAAACTACAAAAGCGTTTCCTCAAGGTTTAGAATTAAATACTCAACTAGCTCAAACTAAACAAAAAGCTATAAATGTATATAATAGATTTGTTTCTGAAAATGGAAAACAGCCAGAGTTGAAGGAATTGAAAAGTTTGATTCAAGAAAGCCTAACAGGGAAACTTAGTACGAAAGAAATTGATCTCTTAACTTTTTATGAGCAATACATTCCTACTTTAGATAATAAACTAAATAATAGTGGAAGACCATTTACCCAAGCTTATAAAGGCTCTGTAAGAAACACTTATTTAAAACTTATGGACTTTAAAGAGATTTCTAAAAAATCAGTTGCATTTAATGACATTGATAATAGCTTCTACAATGATTTTATTACCTACCTTAATACATTAGATTATAAAGCAAATTACATAGGTAAACAAGTTAAAAACCTTTGCACCGTTTTAAATGAAGCCACAACTTTAGGAGTAAACAACAACTTCAAGTTTAAAAACTTTAAAATAATTGAAGAAACCTCTACAGAAATTTATTTAAACGAAGAAGAATTGAATGAAATGAAAAATTTAGATTTAGATATAGGTTCTAACATTGATAAAGCTAGAGATTTATTTTTGTTTAGCGCTTGGACTGGTTTAAGATATAGTGATATTTCAAATTTTAATGAAAGAGCAGATATTAAGGCAGATATTTTTTCATTTAAAGTTCAAAAAACTCAAAAGCCTATAACAATACCAATTCTTCCAGTTACAAAAGAAATACTAGGTAAACATTCAAACAAATTACCTTTACTCAGCAATCCACAATTCAATAAACTTCTAAAAGAAATTGGTGAAATGATGCCTTCATTGAGTAAAAAGATTAAAATTGAATTTACCAAAGGCGGTAAACTACAAACAGAAGATGTTGTAAAGCATACGCTTCTAAAAGCACATAGTGGAAGGAGAAGCTTCGCCACCAACATGGTTTATCGTAGAATGTCAATAAATTTGATAATGGCTATAACTGGACATTCTAAAGAAAGTAATTTCACAAAGTACATAAAGCTAAGTACTGGATATAAAGCGGACCAATTTTTAGACGAATTTAATAAAATATAATTATGGATTATTTTGAACTGGAAATAAAATCATTATCATTAAACTCTATACTAAGTTATATCAACGGATTTTATTGTGATGAAAATAGTCTAGAAGAGAGAATTGAAAGAGATTCTAGATACGACTTAGCAATAGATATTTACAAAAGTGCACATCCATACATATGTGGAAATTCACATTTTAAAATCTCAGGTCTTGAGAAAACTATAAAAAAATCTTGGATTGAAGATTATTATGATGATTTAAAGAACTACTCAGTAAGTTCAATGTTTTATAATGGGAAAGAACTATTTTCTACAACTCCAAACCATTTTTTCTTAAAAGACTTTAAAACAAATAAAAAAGCTATTTATAGATCCGTTATATTAAAGAATAGCAGAAATTATTTATCTTATAATTTTGATTTTGAATTTAAATTTATAGATTTTTTTAACATTAAACCTTCTTCCTCTTTTTTTGAATATTACTTATATGAAAAATGTCTTGTTTATTATTTAGCTGAAATAATAGAGGTGAAAAATATTAACTTTTGGCTACATCATCATTCTAATGGATACGAATCAAACAAAGAATTTATACATTACTTAGAGGCAATTATTAATCATTATAAAAGTAAATACTCTAATCTTTTTCCTAAAAGTAACTTAAAACAAATTAAAAATTGGATTAAAAACACTAAAGAAGAGTACAAAAGTATTTTGGAGCAATTTAAAATTACTGATGAAATGTCTCCTTATGACACAAAAAACCAAACATATCCTAAACTAGCAATAACACTAGAAAATGCTCCAAAAGTTCATTTGTTTATTTTCTTATTTTATTATAGACTAAACATTGAGGTCCCTCCAATAGAACAAATCGCTACTAATATGTTTATTCTTCAAGGAAAAAAATATATTGACACTACAACATTTGATAAAATTTTGGGGGCGGGTTATTATTACCAAAAACCTAACTTGAGAGAAAAGCACATTAACAGTGTTTTAGAATACTTAACAAAAAGTAAAAATGAAGAACTTATCCCTTTATTCAATAACTATGTAAAGGAGTATTTTAATTAAAATAAAGTGATATAAACAAAGAAAGGACATGTCCCCCCAGATATCCATCTTCAACATAGACTCATATTTGCATCATAACAGTTAAAAGCAATAAAGCTATTAACACTAAAACCAAAAGTTATGAATGTACAAAATGTAATTATCATTCCGAAGAATGAATTAGACAAAAAATTCGAAACCTTATTTAAGCGATTCGATGAAATGGAAAAAAGATTAGCAGAAAAATATAATGCTAATCCTAAAAAAGATACAAAGTATCTCACTAGAAAAGAAACTGCCAAGCTTCTTAAAATTTCCCTTCCAACTTTAACCAGTTATGTAAAACAAGAGTTGATTCCAGTAAAAAGAATTGGATCTCGCGTTTTATTTCTTGAGTCCGAAGTATGGAAAGCGGTTGAGAATATCCATTTCAAAAAACAACTGATCTAATAATAATCTAAAGGTATACCCTGTTTTTAAGGTAAACTATTAATTATACCATAAAAAATTCAATATTATACTACGTTTTATAAAAAGTATATGTTGAGTAAACTTAGTATTATATAGTATAACCTTAGGTAAAAGTATTTATAATCCAGTTATACTTCTACGTTTACCTGATACATCAAAGGTATATTAAACCAAAACGGTGTATTACCTTTCAAGATACTAATACAAACTAAAGTTACACCGTAAATATTTTATTCAATATCATCTTAAACCAAGTTATACCTTTTAAAATAACAAAAAAATCTAGAGTAAACTATGATTTACCCATAGTAAACTATAGGTATAAAAAATTTATTAATTAACAAATCATAGGTAAACCCTTGAAAAAAAGGCGGTTTACCATCTAAAAAATAAAATCATGACAAATACTGAACCAACAAACACCATAACTATAAAAATTGAAACTCCTTTTGGATTACAATCAATCACCTTTTCATTATATGAATTAATGGGAAAAGGGTGTGTAGTATTTATAAGTTCAAATCAAAAAATAGTAACCGTATGTTAGAATTTCCAATAGATATATTTCCAAACCCAGTAAAAGATTACATTATAGAATGTAATACTGAAGGCGGTCTAGTAAAAGAATTTTTATGTGGAACTGCTCTAGGTATGCTATCAACAATACTTGGAAACAAGATTAAACTAAAAGTTTCTGCAAATCATACTGAATCAGCTATGCTTTGGATTGCTTTAGTCGGTAATTCTGGAAGCAAAAAAACACCTTCTATAAATAGTATTCTACAGCCACTTTATAAAATTGAACAAGAATCATTTAAAAACTACAAAAAGGAATTAGAGCATTTCAAAAGTGATGATAGTATTGATATTAAACCAAGGTATAAACAACTAATGGTAGATGATATAACTATTGAATCTTTATTGAAAGTTATGCAATACAATTCAAACGGTTTACTAATGAAAAAAGATGAATTACCTTCTTTAATATCTGAAGCATTAAGATATGGAGGAGGAAATTTTATTCAAAAACTACTTTCTATATATAGTCAAACAAATTTAGTAGTAAATAGAAAAGGAGACGATGAAGTTATAGTAATAGACAAACCATTTTTATCGCTTATTGGTGGTATTCAACCTCAATTATTGCCAGAACTATTTAAAGACAATAGAGATTCAAGTGGTTTTATCAATAGAATACTATTTACTTATCCTACAGATATACTAATGCAACCGCCAACAAATAATTTCAACACAGATATAAAAAGAAACTATCAAAACTTTGTACTTACTCTATATCATAAAGTCAAACAAATAGATGAAACAGGTTTTTTAGCATTAGATGAAAAATCTAGTGTAATTTATTCAAAGTGGCAAAAAGATTTTATTTACCCACTTTTAAATGATGAAACTCAAAGTGGTGTCATAATAGGTTGTGTTTCTAAACTTGAAGCTGTTGCACTTAGAATTGCTTTAATAATTGAGGTTAGTTTTGAAGATAGACCTAATTATATTCCAAAATTTGTTTGTGCTACTGCTATGAGACTTGGTATAGAAGCTGCCGAATATTACTATTACAATTTTTTAGAAGTTTCTAATAGTGTAACTCCTGAAAGACGAACACCACAAAAGGAAATAAACTGTTTGCAAGATTATACAAACTTATCAATAAATATATTAGACAAAGATTCTAAAAAAGCTATGGTTTCAAATTTATTAAATTTAGGACACCCTAATAGCATTATAAGTAAAGTAACTGGTATTCCAAAAAGTACAATTAGCGGTTATACTGGTGGTAAATAGTTTGTTCGGTGTTCGGAGTATAAAATATTGACAAACAATACTTTACGACAAATATATCGAACAAGCAACACTTTTTTACTATAACATGAAAAATCATAGTGTTCGAACATATCAAATTAAACACTTGATAAACAAGTATTTGCACTTCGAACATTGAACAAGCTAGTAATACTCTTTTATATATAAATACGCTCTATCAAAAAGTAATTGATCTTTATGTAATTTATATTTCAAGAGTGCTTTACGTAAAGATTTTTGAACTTCTCGTTCTCCTGATGATGTATTTTGCCAACCAGGGAAATTTACTACTCGAACTATTGCATCTATATCTGTAACTATACGTTCCACAACCGCTGGTGTTTCTTCTGTTTTAAGTTCTAAGAATAATTCTGTTAAGGCTGCTTTAGGTGATTTCTCATGTAACTCTTGTTCTAAGCTTTTTTCTGCCTGGACCGTTTCTTTGGCAATTTTACAAAGTTCTTTAACAAACTCAATTGATGTTATTAAACCTTTTTCTGCTTTATCTCTAAGGGCTTCTAAACGTTCGCTTAGTTTTATAAATACGGGCTGACCAAGATAACCACCTAAACGACCTTTTAATATTTTAACAAGTTTTGCTCCATTTTTAGGATCAGGATTATTAAAAATATCCTCAATAACGTCTGCGTCTAGAATAAATTCATCCAAATTATGTACTTCTCCTACGTGAATATTTTCGTGAATTAGTTTTGTAGTTTGAGCTCCTAATGAGAACCAAAGTAACTTACCTATATTATCTGATGCCGGACGCACAGACTCAAAAACTTGTGAAAGCCATTTATAATCTGCTTGATATAAATCTAGTACCCTATCTGGCGAAAGTGATTCCCAAATTTTTGCCAAGTATTTAAAATCTTGTGCAAAGAGATCTTTTTTATCGTCTGTATTTATAGCATTTTGAGCTGCTTCTAGACCTTCAAACCCTTCTATAGTTCTATCTACATTTTCAAAATGTGATAAAGCCGTCTCTAATGCTTCAGGTAGTTTATCTCTTAACTCCGATAAGTTTGATATAATTTCTTGAACAGATTTTTCATCAAATTCTAAGGCTTTGGCCGCATTATCAAAGACTCCAAAATAATCTACTATTCTACCAAATGATTTATTTGGGAATAATCTATTTGTTCTACAAATAGCTTGTAAAAGTGTATGATCTTTTATAGACTTATCCAAATACATTGTTTGAAGAATAGGTGCATCAAAACCTGTTAAAAGTTTAGCCGTAACAATAATAAACTTCAACTCAGAATTTTCATCATTAAATTCGTCTACTATTTTTTCTTGCTTAGATTTATCTACACCCCATTTTTGTTTAAATTCTATATCATCATTTGCAGTTGTAGATATAATAACTCTACTGGCTACTTCAGGAAAATAATTATCTAGCTCTTCTTTATATTGAACACAGGCATATCTATCTGGTGTTACAATCATAGCCTTAAAACCGTGAGGGTTTACTTTTTCTTCAAAATGCTTAGCAATATCTTTTACTATTTTAGAAACACGCTCTGGTGCTTTTAGAAATGCAGCCATTTTTGCAGACTTTTTATTTAATGCATCTGCTTCTTCATCTGATAATGCTGAAGCTTCTTTAAATTCTTCAAATGCTTTATCTATACTTTCTTTATCTACATGAACATCTACTAGCCTTGGTTCAAAATGCAATGGCAAAGTTGCTTCGTCTCTTATAGAATCTTGAAAAGTATATCTAGACATATAACCACCTTCATCTTCTTCAGAACCAAATGCCCAGAAAGTATTTTTATCTGCTTTATTTACTGGCGTTCCAGTCAAACCAAATAAGAAAGCATTAGGTAAAGCTGCTCTCATTTGTCTTCCTAAGTCTCCTTCTTGTGTTCTATGCGCTTCATCTACCAAAACTATTATGTTTTCTCTAGTATTCATATTTGGCTTAGCGTCTCTAAACTTAAAGATCATAGAAACAATAATCTTTCTAGTATCTCTTTCTAATAATCTCTGCAAATCGCTAATACTATCTGTAGTTTCTACATTAGGTATATCGGCAGCGTTAAAGGTTCCTGATATTTGAGTATCTAAATCTGTTCTATCTACCAATACTATCACTGTTGGACTTTTTAACTCAGGGCTTCTTCTTAATTTCTGCGCAGCAAAAACCATTAATAATGATTTACCTGAGCCTTGAAAATGCCAAATCAATCCTTTTTTTACTCTTCCTTCTTTTACACGTTCCACTATTTTATTAGCTCCTTCGTATTGCTGAAATCTAGGTATTATTTTTGTCCTTTGCTTTTTCTTATTGGTGGTAAACAAAGAGAAATTTTGTAAAATATCCAATAATCTTTTTGGACTTAAAAGATCAGACATTTCCTTTCCTATTTCACCTAAGCCTAATCTTTTCGCCAATTTATCATCATCATTTTCTAAACGCCAAGGCGCCCAAAATTCTAGTGGACATCTTATAGCACCATAAAACAATTCTTTTCCTTCTGTAGCAAAAGATAAAATATTTGGCACAAATAATTGAGGTACTGTGTTTTCATAAATATCATGGACTTCATAGGCTCCATCTAACCAAATTATACTTGGTCTTATAGGTGTTTTTGCTTCTCCTACTACTATAGGTATACCGTTTAAAAACAAAACAATATCTGGTATTTTAGTTTCTCTTTGGTGTACTCTAAACTGGTTGGTTATGATGTAAGTATTATTATTCAAATCGTCAAAATCTATTAACCTAACAGGAACATGTCGATTATTTTCTCCAAACGGCATTGTCTTTTCTCCGGTCAACCATTTAAAGAACTCTTCATTGGCTTTTACTAAACCTACTTGGTTTACAGTTATTAAAATTGCGCGCAATTTATAAATTACTTCATCTGCCAAATTGTGATTTGCATTAATTTCTGGATTCAAACGAACTAAAGCTTCCTTTAGCTTGTCTTCCAATAATACTTCATTTACACCTCTGTTTAATTCTTTTGGTGCTACAAATTGCCAAGTAGCTCCATAGCCTTCTTTGGGTTCTGCTGGATTTGTATTATTCAAATTTACACCAGCTAATTGATTGATGATATAATACTCTACACTATTTAATTCGTTAAATCCCATATTTAGTTTTCTAATATTTGTGCTATTTTTTCATTTATTATTGGCAATCTTTCTTCAAGCATTAAAGGATGAATGTGTGCCATTAATACTTCATCTAAAAGTCCTTTATCTTTTATTTGCTCTATTTGCTCTTTTAAAAATTCCTTTACTATTTCTTTACTCTCTATTACTTCTTCTACTATTGTAGTTCTGTTGTCTAATATATAAATAATATCTTCAATGTCGTGACTTATTCTATAATCTTTTCCCCTACTATTAAAAGCTTCAAATTTTGTAGCTAAATAACACGGCGCTGAAAGTATTTTTATTTCTTGCTCTCTTGCATTGACAGTCCATAAATTTTCAAATCCTACTTTATACCATCTATTCGAAGGACCAAAAGGTCCATCTTCTGATGCCATAATATCTACTGGAATATTTTTATACCGATAACTACAAATAGCTTGTCCTGCTGGATCTGGATAAAATTTTAGTTTCGCCAATTCTTCTTGAATTTTATTCCAATCGCCCATATTAATAACATTCAATGTCATATCAATATCTTTGGTTGGCCTTATTTCATCTGATGCCGGATCGTCTGTATATAAACTCACCACTGCGCCTCCTACAAAAACCATCAGGTCTTTGTAATGCTTGAGTGCTTCTGCTATTTCTGCTACTACGTCTATATTTATGGTCTTATTCTCCAATTCCCAATCTTTTTTTAAGTTCTAATACTGCTTGTGCTTTTTCTCTAGCTCGGCCTACACGCAGTGCATCTACCAATGCCAATAATTCGTGCAATTTTTCATCTTTCAAAGCAGCTTCTGGTACTGAAGGATACAATGGTATAATACTTTGGCCTCTTACCTTTCCTTTGCCATAAGGCCAAACATAATGCTCGGTACTTTCTATATGCTCTTTAAGTGGCGAAGCGGAATGTGCTGTGGCTACTCCCCTAACTATTGGACCAGGTCTTTGCGGAAAGGCATAAGGCAAACCATACTGTAAAAAATCCATTAAGGCGAGTTTCATTACTTTTTTTCCTGTAGCGTCTAGCAAGCCTGCATACTTAGATCTGTTTATAGATTTACTTATTTCTGATTGACTAATACCT
>Ga0075163_10010466_pt1 | contig 12130 bp, 15 predicted proteins | sample JI1023141ADNA_FD_71478 | JGI IMG/M metagenome (GOLD analysis project Ga0075163, IMG submission 71478) | Wastewater effluent complex algal communities from Wisconsin, to seasonally profile nutrient transformation and Carbon sequestration -... | ecosystem: Engineered > WWTP > Effluent > Algae...
CTGGTTTGATTTTCTTTGCAGGATGCAGTACTTCAAAAATCACCACATCATGGAAAGCACCTGATGTAGAAAACAGAGAATATAAAAAGATAATGGTGGTAGGGTTAATCAATGATAACGACCGGCGCATACAGGAAAAAATGGAGAACCACTTTGTAAATGACCTGAAAGATCTTGGATATCAGGCTGTATCTTCCCTTGCAAGCTTTGGTCCTAAAGTAATGGATAGTTTAACTGAGGAACATGTACTTGCAAAAATGAAAGCTGTTGGTGCCGATGCCGTAATTACAATCGTATTGCTTGATAAAGAAAAAGAGAAAAAATATATTCCAGGCAAAGTTACCTATGCGCCGTATAGTTATTACAGCAGGTTCTCGAATTACAGAAATTCAATGCGCCAAAGAATATACGAACCTGGTTATTATGTTACCGACACAAAATATTTCTGGGAAAGTAATTTTTACGATTTGCAAACAGATAAATTATTGTACTCCGTTCAAACAGCTTCTTTTGATCCGGATAATGCAGAAACACTCGGGCATGAATATGGTCTGCTGATTGTAAAAGATATGCTGAAAAATAAAGTATTGAAGAAAATGAAATAATAAATTAAAGTTTACAGCATCGTTTTTCTACCGTCTATCGATTCATGTACAAATTGACTTAAACCTGAAGGCAACACCTGGAGTATGTCGCTCATTTCAGCTTCCGAAATGATATAGTTCAATGCTTTGAATACTGAAGCTATAGCTTTGCGTGCTTTTATCGGATCATTGAAATCATAATGTGATACCAGTTGATCTTCAACAATTACTTCGCCGATGAAATCTTTGAGCTCATTAACATTGATATAATCTTTGTTGAATTTCCAGTTATCAGCATATACGCCTTTTAGTGGCATAGGCAACTGGGCCAGTATGTGAAAAGATTCTTCATGGCTTAACCGGTTTCTCAATGCATGAAACACGGCTCTTACTATGCCACCGGCATTTTTAACCGGAATATTCAGCTCTTCGGCTACCAATCGCACGAATTCATTTGCTTTTACAGCATAATTTTCAAAATCAAGTCCCATATTTATTTTTTTGAAATAAGGTTACCGGAATTTCAATTTCTATTTCCTGAACAATCCAATTATCTTTTTACCGGCTTTGCCTAATATCCAACGACTGGCCAGAACACCCGCTGCAGGCAGGATGGTGCTTTTGAGAAAGGAAGATTTATTTTCAGGGTCGCTGCTTTGTTTACTGCTGAATAAATTGCTGATGGTTTCTTTGGCTATGTTTACAGGCCTGGCCGATTCTTTCAGGTCTGCCCAATTTTCCTGGATTTTGTTTTCCAGGTTGTGCTGCTTTTGCAGGATCCGGTTTTTTTCTTCCTGTAACTGACGTATGCTTTTAATCTTCTTCATTGGTAGAAAATAATTGCCTGATCAATGCATTCATAACGGGAATGCGTATGAGCTTTCCCCTGGCCATCCATACGATTAATCCTATCAGCAGGTAAAACCCGGCTACAATTGCAAACCCTGCCCACATTTTACCGATAGCAGCACCAATCAGTAAAGAAAGCGCTACACTTAGCAGTAGCGCTACCAGTAAAAATATCATAGCAGCTACCATGCCGGCAACAAGATTGGCAATTACGGATGATGTTTTTTCGGCCGCCTGTAATTTTACCAGCTCGATCCTGGTATGAATATATTCTTTAACACTCCCTGCCAGCTCCTCGAGATGAGCGAAACTTTTTTCCATAGAATCATTTTTTTCGACTGCTGTTGATGCTAAAACGATTAAACAAAATCTTCAACTTTGTCTTTCATTTTCTTTTCAAAATCTGAACGGAATTCATTGAATTTATCTTTTCCTTTTTCAAATCTTTCCTGAACATCACCAGCCAGTTTTTTGCCTTTTTGTTTTAATTTTTTGCGGGTTTCACTTCCTTTGTCTGGTGCAAATAAAATCCCAAGTATTGCACCAGCAGCTGCGCCTGCAAGTATTGCGGCCAGTACTTTGCTTTTATTGCTCATAGTATTGCTTTTTATGTTATACAAGTTAGTAATTAAAAAGGGAAGCTGTGCTGATAAACCTCATTATTAACAATGATGATTGTCACGCAGCAAATAGCTGTAATTGAATCGGTTGTGGAAATGCTTACTGTTTGATAATCTTACCGTCTTCCATTTCAATTATGCGGTTGGTTCTTTCTGCAAAACTATTGTCGTGGGTTACCACCAGGAAAGTCTGATGAAGTTCTGTTGAAAGTTTTTGAAATATGCCGAATACGATTTCAGAATTTTTTTTATCCAGGTTTCCGGTTGGCTCATCACCCATGATGATAACGGGATCATTGATCATCGCCCTGGCGATTGCGACCCTTTGTTTTTCACCACCGGAAAGTTGTGCAGGTTTTTTTATAGCGAGTTTTTCTATTTCGAGCATTGCTAATTTTTCCTTTGCTCTTTTTTCTATTTCAGTTTCACTGAATTTATTCAGTTTGAGTGCAGGCAGCATTACATTTTTTAAAACACTGAATTCATTGAGCAGGTAGTGGAACTGAAATACAAATCCTATTTTTTCGTTCCGCACCTTTGCCAGGTCTTTTTCTTTTTTGCCATTCATCAATTGCTGATCGATGAATAATTCTCCTTCATAATCGGTGTCCATGGTAGACAATACATACAACAGGGTTGATTTACCACAACCTGATTTTCCGATTACAGAAACGAATTCTCCTTTATTGATGCTGAAGCTGATGTCGTTTAAAACCTTCACCGTTACAGGATCATGAAAGTTTTTAGAAATATGCCTTGCTTCCAGAATGGTTGTATTCATTTATTTACCTCTGATTATGATTACCGGATCTACTTTACTGGCTTTCCTGGAAGGAAAAAGTCCGGCAAAATAGGTAGTGATCAGTGAAAAGCTGATGCCAATGATATAATAAACAGGATTGTAATTGATTGGGAATGTTTTAACTGTAGGTAAGGCCGTCGTGTTAAATGGAATATGATTGATTCCTTTCGAAAGCAGGAAGCCAAATATGAGCCCGGCTAATCCGCCAAAAAATCCTATGCCCAATGAAATCGTCATGAATACTTTTTTTACATCACTCCCTGAAAATCCCGTTGCTTTCATAATCGCAATGGAATCCATTTTTTCATAGATCATCATGTTGAGGATATTGTAAATACCAAATCCTGCTACAATGAGTAATGTTATACCAACTGCATAAGATATAATGGTTCTAACTCGGGTACCGGTTTCAAATTGCGAATTGGCCGTCTGGATGTCTTCGGCATCAGTATTGAATATCCTTGCATATTCAATGGCTTTGGCAGGCGCAGTGCTCATATCTTTCAGCTTTACACTGATATCGGTAATATAACTACCAGGTTTCGACAGTAGTTTCTGTGTGGTAGAAATAGAAGCATAACTCTGTACTTTATCAACTTCGTTTATGCCAGACTGAAAGAGTCCGGCTACCTTTAAAGCGTAGCGGTCTCCTTTAGAAGTTGTAACAGTTACAATATCGCCGATGGTTACCTGCATCTTTTCTGCCAGTCCTTTCCCCAGTATAATACTGTTTGAGATATTCTTCAGGTCTTCCGGTTTGCCGGCAATCACATAATCCCTGAATGTAAACAGCCTCATCTCTTCTTCAACATCCACGCCATTCACTACACCATTGATATCGATGGTTCCGTAATTAAAAAAAACCTGTGCAGTAATGCGTGGAGAATAACCGAGTACCTGGTTGTCCTTTTTTAGCGCACGCATAATAAAATCAGCATTGTAAATTTCCTGTCGGGCATTGCCTGATTTCAGGGAGCTGATAAAATGATGGTAATTTTTATACAAGCCCGAGGTGACTATGGGTTGATCTGCATTGGGTTTTATTTCTTTGAACAAACGGATATGTGGTGTTCTGTTGAGGATAAGTCCATCCAGTAATTTGTTAAGTCCCGTCATAAAACTCAGCAGCGTTACAAACATGGTAATACCAAATGTTACACCGATGGCAGCTACCAGTGTTTGCCGCCAACGGGCCAGCAACAGGGCTTTTGCGATATTTAGAATCAGTTTGTTCAGCATGATCAGGGTTTGTATATCACATCGGTTGATTGTAAACCACTCAGGATTTCAACTTTCTGAAAATCTTTCAAACCTGTTTTTACTGATTTTTTTTCTGAGTTTGAAATATATACAAGGGAATCATCTACAAGATAATTGCGTGGAATGGTAAGCGCTTTTTCTTTAACAGCAGTAATGATATTGGCTTCAACCGTTAAGTTGGGATACAATACCGGAGGTTGCCTGGTAAATATTGCTTCAACTAAAAAGGATTTTGTTCTTTCATTCATCAACGGATTCAGCTTGGTAACAATAGCCTCAAACACTTCACCTTTATAACTATCCATCGAAACAAGTACTTTCTGTCCTTCTTTTATTTTTACAATATCATATTCGTCAACCTGAAGTTCAAGCTGAAAATTATCTGTTTGACCGATGGTAGCCAGGCTCGTTTGCTGGTTGACCATTTCTCCTTTTTCTTTGTTGATTGAATAAACTTTTCCATCGATCTCACTTCTGATGATCAGATCGCTTTCCCTGTTTTTACTGATGGCCAGGTTGTTTCTCGATTGCGCTGCATTGAGAGATAGCTGTTTGAGCAGGTCATTGTATTTCAATTTCGACGATTCAAGTGAAGTCCTTGAATTCTTTAATGAAAGTTCCCGTTGCTCCAGTTCTGCTTTAGTTCCGATTCCCTGATTCCAGAGGTTTTGCTGTCGGCTCAGTAACAAGCTGTCGTTCCTGTATTTACTCCGGGCAAGTTCAATGTTGTTTTCAATTTCAGTTAGTTTCTCCCTGTTATTCGAAAGTGTAGCATAGTCTGCAGCAAGTGCAGCATTATCGCTGCTTAAAGAAGAAATATTATCGGCAATCCTGAAAAGAGGTGAGCCTGCTTTTACCGAATCATTTTCTTTAACGAGAATTTCGCTGAGTATACCACTCACTGTTGAATAGACTGAATATTGGTTTTTCGTTTTAATTACACCTGCGGCATATACAGAAGCAGTAATGTTTTCTACAACCGGACTGGTTTTTTCTTTGCTTTTGCTGCAGGATTGGAATCCCGGAGAAGCAATAAACAGTAAAATAAAGAAGAGATAAATTGCTGGATTTTGTTTGTGGTAATAAATGTTTGAAATGCGGTTCATTGAACAATTATTTATTTTCTGTACTTAGCTTTTTTTTCAACTCCTGTTGTTTTTTCTTTTCCAGCTTTTTAAAATATCCGCGAAGCAGGAAACTATGTTTGATTGCATCCATGGCCTGGTTAAAACCATCTGTTCCTTTCCGGATATTTTCCAAACTGGCATTCAGGTTTTCTGTAACAATGGAATCTTTTAAAAGTGCATGCACAGTTCCTTTTCCGTTGTTTACATCTTCTTTGATTCCTGCTGCAAGATTTTTGATTTCCCTGGCCAATGAATCGGTTGTTTTACCCACCTGGTTAATAGAAAGAACTGCTGTGTTCAGGTTATAGGCAAAGGTAGTATCTGTTAGCAATGCTCCGGCAGATCCTTTCCCTTCTTTTATATCTTTTACAAGGTTATGCAGATCTGTTGCCATAAGATTGGCTTTTGCCGTAGCCTGCCGGATATTGGATACAGATTGTTTGATATTACCGGGGATCGACTGATCATTGAGCAACGACCACAAAGCACTGCTGCTGTTGATGCGTTCGATGGTTGTTTTAAGGCCTTCCGCAATGATGGCAACGTCATTGTTGGTTTTACTGAGTGTTTGCAGCATTTCATCTGTGTCGATTGTTTTACGGGTGAAGATCAAATCGCCATCTGCAGCAAAATCAGCCTTATTTTTTCCGGGGATAATATTGAGTACTTTATTGCCCACCAATCCTTCGGTACCAATGGATGCCTGGGCGTTTTTCCGGATCACTGTTTTCATTTTGTCTTCAATGGTCATCAGTACTTCAATGGTGGTATCATTGAGAATACTGATTTTTTTTACCGTACCGGCCTGTATGCCAGAGAAGCGAACATTGTTCCCGGCAACAAGTCCCTGTACATTGCTGAACCTGGCTCTTAGTTCATAATTGCGGCCAAAAAAATTCTTGTTCTTGCCGATCATGTACATGAGCAGGATCAGGAATGCCAATCCTGCAAGCACAAATAATCCGAGTTTTAAGTTATTGATGGATCTGGTTGCCATATTAAATTATTCAAAAAATTGTTTTATCAAAGGATCCTGGCTTTGTAACAGTTCTGCATAAGTGCCGTTTGCATAACAGCAGCCATCTATAAGAATAACCACACGATTACTGGCATTTTTCACACAGTTCAAGTCGTGAGAAATAACCAATGAAGAGGTTTTGTATTTAACCTGAATGCTCTTCATCAGTCCTATTATTTCCCTGGCTGTTATCGGATCCAGACCGGTTGTCGGTTCATCGTAGAGAATGATTTCCGGTTTGAGAATCATTGTTCTGGCGAGGGCGATTCTTTTTCGCATGCCGCCCGAAAGTTCTGCAGGCATCATGTTGATGGTGTGCAGCAGGCCTACATCTGTAAGTGCTTCTTCTACCATCTGGTTCACTTCGGTTTGTGATGCTTTGATCCAATGTCTTCGCAATGGGAATTCGAGGTTTTCTTTTACGGTCATCGAATCATATAAGGCATTGCTTTGAAACAGGAATCCTGCTTTTGCCCTTACCTTATCCAGTTCCTCTTCTTTGATATCAGTCATTCGTTTACCCAATAACGTTATATTGCCGCTATCCGGCTTCAGTAAGCCGATGATACATTTAATCAGTACCGATTTCCCTGAACCCGATTTGCCCAGTACAACAACAGTTTCAGCTTTGTATAAATCTATACTGAAGTCTATCAGTACTTTATTTTCCCCGAATGATTTATACAAATGTTCAACACTGAGTACCGGTTGATTCAGCGTAGTTGAAAGGTTGGTATGTTCTGTAATTGTTTCAATCATTTGTATGATCAGTTTAATCCCAGCAAATCGGTGAGCTGCACGGCCAGAAGGTCGAGTACAAAAATCATCACAGATGAAACCACTACTGCAGAATTGGCTGATCTTCCCACACCTTCTGTACCCTTGCTGCTGTTGTATCCTTTATAACAACCAATGATGCCAACGGCAAATCCGAAAAAGTAACTTTTAAAATATGCCGGCAGCACATCTGAAATAGAAAGTATATCGAACACCTGTTTCCAGAATAACCGGAAGCTCGTGTTGCTGTGGATATTTACGCCAAGATAAGACCCATATAAAGCAATGGCATCGCCCAGCATAACCAGAACCGGTAACATAAAGGATGCAGCCAGTACCCTTGTTACAACCAGGTATTTGAATGGATTGGTGCCACTTACTTCCATGGCATCGATCTGTTCTGTTACTTTCATGGAGCCAAGTTCTGCACCAATACTGCTACCGATTTTACCTGCGAAAATCAGTGCGATGATAACCGGCCCGATTTCTCTTACGATTGCGATGCCTACGATTGCCGGTATTTGTGATTCTACGCCATAATCAACCATCGAAGGGCGAAGCTGCATGGTGAGTACAAGTCCGAGAATAAAAGCGGTTAATCCTACCAGTGGTAAAGAACGATACCCGATTAAAAAACATTGTCGGAAGAATTCTGCTATTTCATAACGGGGTTTGAACCATTGTTTGAAAAACCTGCCTGTAAACCGGGCTATATCGCCGGTTTCATTTAAGAAGCGTTGCAGGTTGTTGTTTAAGGACATGACTAATTTTAACCAGCCGAAGTCAACTATAAAGCTGGAATAAAGTTCGTTATTTTATTGGGGTCGCAGGTATAACAAATATAAAATCAGTGATACCGCTATCAAATATGGATTTTAATTGGGTGAAAACCGATGAAGCGTATCATTATATGCTGTGACAACTATCAGTGTTACAGATTAACAGCCTTATTAAAAGGGATCCGGTGAATCTGGGGAAACAGGTTATCGGCATCTTTTTTATTGCATAACTGTGTACCGTGGTTCATAGTGGCGGCAGAACCACATGCAACAGCGTATGCAGCAGCGTCTTCTATGTTTATTTGCCGGGAGAGATAACATACCATTCCTGCAACCATACTGTCGCCGGCGCCAACCGTACTCAATCTTTTAACCGGCGGGGGCGTAAATAAAGTAGCAATATCTTTTGTAAAAAGTACAGCGCCTGATGCGCCCATAGAAACCAGCATTGCTTCGCATCCACCAGCACTGATCAGCTTACGGGCAGCTTCGTAAATACCGGCATTATCAATTTCTGTTTTTCCAGCGAGAGAGGCAAGTTCCGAAAGGTTGGGTTTGAGCAGGAAAACACCTTCTTCGGATGCATGCTTTAAAGCTTCACCGGAAGTGTCTACTACCAACTTCGCATTTTGCTGTTTAGCAATTCTGGCCAGTTGTGCATAGATATCTTTGGGTACTCCGGGAGGAAGGCTTCCACTGGCAATGATGTATGCGACTTCTTTTTCACCGGCGATGACCTCCAGGCATTTTTTCCATTCTGTATCATTGAGTGTAGTACCGGGCATACCAAACCGGTATTGGTTGTTGGTGGATTCATCTAAGACAATGATATTTTCCCTGGTTTCATTTACAGAATCTATGATCCGACTGCTGATCCCTTCTTTTTCCAGGAGGTGATTGAAGAATTGTCCGGTATATCCACCGGATGGGAAAACGGCGATCGCTTCTGATCCGAGTTTTTTCAAAGCCCGTGCTACATTGATGCCGCCACCTCCCGGTTCGAGAACGGGCGAAGTACAGGATAATTTTTTTTCAGGTACCAGACCTTTTACACTGGTGCTTTTATCGATACATGGACTGAAAGTAAGGGTGATGATTTTTTCCATACCTGAAAATAGGCATTATTCATTTTCGAAGCGACCTGTTTTTTCTGAAGGTATAATTCTGAATACCACAGGTTTTAAGCTGTGCTGTTCGTTTGGATGGGCAGTCTGACTAATTTTCAGTTGTATCATTTTGTCAAGAAAGAGCTTCATTGCGTATAGCCGTTCACGTTCGTCTTTGAGTTCCTGGAATTGTCCACGGATAATCACCGACTTCCAGGATTGGAAATGATTTATTTCATCTACTTCAAAACAAACATCAGGGTTACTGCGCATCATGTCTATTTTCAACCCTTCCATAGAATGCGCAATGATAAATTTTCCGTCATATACATAGCTGATGGGAACGATATAGTTTCTGTTTCCATTGTTGCAGGCCAGGCGCCCTAAAATATTAGTTTGAAGTAAGTCTTCAATTTCATCGCTGGATAAATTTCCAATCATATCATCGGATTGTGGTATTAAAAACGGGTTAATTCATTTTCTGATCTTTGCTGATTGATCCAGCAGCGCAGGTTGTGAAAGGTTGTATCGGCAATGTTGGTAAGTGCTTCATGGGTAGCAAAAGCCTGGTGCGGTGTAACCAGCACATTGGGAAGTTGCAGCAGTTTTTTCAGGATGGGATCGGATAATTCTTTTCCACTGTAATCATAGAAAAAAACACCTCTTTCTTTTTCATAAACATCGGTTCCGAAAAAGCCGATCTTCTTATTTTCAATTGCATCAATGACATCGGTTGTGTTTACGCACCCACCACGGCTGGTGTTGATGATCATGACCGAAGGTTTCATAAATGAAATGGTTTCCCGGTTGATCATATGATGTGTTGATTCGTTGAGGCAGGTATGTATGCTGATAATGTCTGATTCACGGCATAAAGTTTCCAGGGTATGATACTCAAGCTGGTATTTTTTTATGAGGGATGGATTTTCTATGATATCATATCCGATCAGTTTACAACCAAAGCCATGCATGATACCAGCGAAAATGCTTCCGATGGTGCCGGTGCCGATGATGCCAACTGTTTTGCGGTGTAAATCGAAGCCAACAAGATTGCCTGTTGTAAAATTGTAATCAGTCACCTGCGACTTAGCGAGCATGAGTTTCCTGTTAAGCGCAAGAATTAATGCAACAGCATGTTCCGCAATTGCATAGGGCGAATAAGCGGGAACGTTAGCGACCCGGATATTCAACTTGTTTGCTTCAGCAATATTGGTATTGTCGTAACCGGCTGCACGTATGGCAATGTATCCAACGCCCGCTTCTTTCAGCTTGTTCAGAACATTTGAAGATGCATCATCGCCCGCAAAAATGCTTACAGCTTCATAACCAGCAGCCTTAGCAGCTGTTTGTTCTGTGAGCGCTTCCGGAATAAAATTCAAATCATGAAAATCTTTGCCGGATTTATCGAGATAAGGTTTTTCGAAATTTTTTGTACTAAAGAAAAGTGTTTTCAAAATGGTTTATTCTAGGTTGACTAATTTTTTGTCGTAATTTCTTACCTGGAATTGGTCTTTACCGTTACCAGCAATGATTTCCAGGCCTTCCTGCTCAAGGTAACCAGCTTGCTTCTCAATCCCACCCGGGAATTTCGGGTTCAGTTTTCCCCCTTCTTTTAAAACCCGCCAATAGGGCGTAACTCTGGATTTTCCAAGCGAACGGTCTTCTTCAGCGGTATTGGCAGCGATATTCAGGAATATGCCGGTTGTTAAGGGGCAGGTCGTATCGGCATTATATTCATTGGCCAGGTAATCGCGTATATTGTTTACCGTTACTACTTTTCCTTTGGGTATTTTTTTTATGGTGTTGTCGATCAGCAATGGTGTCGGTATGAGCATTTTACCGGCACCAATTTTTTTCGACCAGTTAAGCGATAGATCCACGAGTTTAGGCTGAATCTTTTTTTCAAGCTTTTCTCTCCAGCTTACAGATGATTTTCCTTTTTGCATGGAATCCGATTGATAGGTTAGGACTGATGTAAGGCCATTACAGGTACATGACTGTGCAGAACGAGTTGCCTGGTATGGCTTTTATGAATCAGTGAATCAAGCAGGTTGTGTCTTTTGGGAAGCACCACCAGCAGATCCAGTTGATTTTTTTCGGCGAAATCCATGATGCCTTCATCAATGTTTTCGTGTGTAAGCAGATGGTATGCAGGTTTCATAGAAGCGAGTAATTCCTGCAACATGCCAGATTCAAAAACAATATCGGGATCATAAACGCCTTCTTTTCCTGTGTTGAGCACATGCAGTTCTGCGTGAAAATCATTCATCATTGTTTTAATCTGGTCTACAGGAGTGGTTTCAACTACTTTGTTGAAATCACAGGCAAGGCCTATTTTTTTAATGGCTGTGAATGAAGCATTGGAAGGTACTGTTATCAATGGCCAGGGCAGATGTTTCATTGCATATACTGCGTGACCGCCAAAGAAGAGTCTTTCTGCTGCAGTTGTTCCCTGGCTACCCATGATAACGGCATAGGGAAGTATGGTTTCACACAGGGATTTCAGTTCGGGATAAAATGATCCGACTTTTACTGAGATGTCTATGGAGATTTTGTTTCCGGTTCTGTTGTTCAGTTCATCCCTGATCAGCAGAAATTTGCTTTCTGTATTTTTTTGAATCTCATCGAGGTTTACAGCAACAGGAACTTCACTGTAAGAAACCGGAACCTGGTATGTGTGCAGCAATACAATATTTGCATGTATGTTCATCGCCATATCAACAGCATACTTTGCTGCATTCATGGCGGCAGGAGAAAAATCGGTGGCAACAATTATTTGTTTCATGGTAGTTATTTTTATGCGATTGAATATTTTGAATGAAGGGTAACAATTTCCAGATATACAGAGATCAGGTATTTTGTTTTGAATGCAGGCTGATCGTTTGTTGCATTGCTTCCCTGTTTTCGGAACTCAAAGGATTGTTCATAACGAACATTTTTGTATACCGAAATTAGATTTTCATTAGAAGGAAAACACTGATGCCAGTCACATCCGGCGTTGATTCCGCTCATTTATACAGCACAAAAATGATTCCTTTTAATTGCCCCGGATTCTTTTTAACAGGGAGAAGAAAGTGTGGGAATTCCAGCCTTCAAAACGCCCTCTTTGCACTACAAGCGTATTGTTATCAGGCTCTTGCAGGTAATAATGAAATACAAACCTGCCTCTTGGGTTTTGCCATCCGATTATTTGTCCGAAACGGAGATC
>Ga0075163_10010467_pt1 | contig 12129 bp, 10 predicted proteins | sample JI1023141ADNA_FD_71478 | JGI IMG/M metagenome (GOLD analysis project Ga0075163, IMG submission 71478) | Wastewater effluent complex algal communities from Wisconsin, to seasonally profile nutrient transformation and Carbon sequestration -... | ecosystem: Engineered > WWTP > Effluent > Algae...
GGCCTCGGCGAACACGCCCATGGCCTTGCCGCGTTCGTAGGCGTCTTCCAGGCCGTCCATCGCCATATGGTCGAACATCTGCGCGGCGCCGTACTTCACGCCCTTGCGCGCAAACATCAGGTGCGGCGCATTGGTCATGCTTTCCATGCCACCGGCCACCATCACGTCCACGCCGCCCGCGGCCAGCATGTCGTGCCCGAACATCATGGCGCGCATGCCGCTGCCGCACATCTTGGACAGCGTCACCGCGCCGGCGCTTTGCGGCAGGCCCGCCTTCAGCGCGGCCTGGCGGGCGGGCGCCTGGCCCTGGCCCGCCATCAGGCAGTTGCCCAGCAGCACCTCGTCCACCGCGTCACCGGGCACGCCGGCACGCTCCACCGCCGCCTTCACGGCCACGGCGCCCAGTTCCCAGGCGGGCAGGTTGGCAAAGTCGCCCAGCAGGCCGCCAATGGGCGTGCGCGCGGCGGAGACGATGACGATGGGGTCTTGCGACATGGCAAAGGTCCTTTCAACAAAAACGAAACAAGTTCAGGCCTTGGCGGGCCGCAGGTAGATGAGCCAGTACACCAGCGCCACCAGCACGCTGCCGCCCACCAGGTTGCCGGCAACCACCGGCAGCAGGTTGCCGGCCATCTGCGCCAGCGTGATGGGCGCGCCCTGCAGCCAGGCCAGGGGGAAAAAGTACAGGTTGGCAATGGAGTGTTCGAAGCCCGCCGCCACGAACGCGGTGACGGGGAAGACGATGGCCACAGCCTTGTCCACCACGCTGCGGCCGGCAAAGCTCATCCACACCGCCATGCACACCAGCACGTTGCACAGCACGCCGCGGAAGAACGCCTCGGCCCAGGGCAACTGGACCTTGGCCAGCGCAATGGCCACCGCCGTGCGGCCCACGGCCCCCTGGTTCAGGGCCAGGTGGCCGCTGAAGTGCACCAGCAGCGCCAGCCCCATTGCACCGGCCAGGTTGGCCGCGCCCACCAGCAACCAGTTGCGCAGCAGGGCCGCACCGCTGACCTCTCCACTGGCCCACGCCATGGCGATGAGGTTGTTGCCCGTGAACAGTTCGGCCCCGGCCACCGCCACCAGCAACAGGCCCAGCGAAAACACCAGCCCGCCCAGCAAGCGCTGCACGGCGAAGGACAGCGTGGCGTCACTGGCCACCAGCGTGAACATCAGCGCGCCCAGTCCAATGAATGCGCCGGCCAGCATGCCCAGAAGGGCCTGGGTCAGAAGCGGCAGCTGCGCCTTGCGCACGCCCACGGCCTGCACACGCTCGGCCATCTGCTGGGGCGTGTAGGCGTCGGAACCGTAAAGCTCGCTCATGGGGTGTGCGCGGGTGGAGCAGCCATTGTGCGGCCATCATTGCAACCCATGAGCAAGCCCTTCCACGACATTCCCGGCCCCGCAACCCGCTGGTGGGGCCTGCCCCTGCTGGGCGAGATGCGGCGCGACTACCTGGGCTTCTGCACCCGCCTGAAGCAAGGCCATGGCGACCTGGTGCGGCTGCGCATCGGTCGTGAATTCGGCGTGGAGGTCTTCCACCCGGACCTGCTGCGCGAAGCCTTGGTGGAACACGCCGACGCGCTGATCCGCTGGCAACGCGGGCCCGAGGTCTTTGCCGAACTCACCGGCCAGAACGTGCTGGTGACCGAAGGCGCCACCTGGCAGCGCCAGCGGCGCATGCTGATGCCGGCCTTCACGCCAAAGAAGGTAGCGGGCTATGCCGCGCTGATGACCGACGCCGCGCGCACCGGCCTGGACGCCGCAGTGCCCGCCGGCCAGCAGGCGGCAGACGTGGACATGGGCCTGCTCTTCAGCCACCTGGCCATGGACGTGATCCTGCGCACCCTGTTCGGCGCGGCTGCCGGCAGCGACACCGCAGCCACCGCGCGCGCCGTGCAGGACATCAGCGAGATCGGCTTCCAGGAAATGTTCTGGCCCTTCACGCTGCCCGACTGGCTGCCGCTGCCGGGCAAGGCCACCAAGCGGCGCGCCCTGCGGCAGCTGAAGGGCCTGCTGCAGCACCACCTGGCGCGGCCGGAGGCGTCCCAGGGAACGACGCTGCTGGCCATGCTGCGGTCGCTGCGCGACGAAGAATCGGGCCAGGGCCTGGACGAGCAGGAGATCTTCGACCAGTGCATGGTGAGCTTCACCGCCGGGCACGAGACCAGCGCCACCGCCCTGCTGTGGTGGATCGCGCTGCTGGCCCGCCACCCCGAAGCAGCCGCCCGCGCAACGCAGGAAGTGGACACCGTGCTGCAGGGCCGCGAGCCCGGGCCTGACGACATTGCCGCCCTGCCCTGGCTGGGCGCCACGCTGAAGGAGGCGATGCGTCTCTTCCCGCCCATTGCCGCGCTGATGACCCGCCGCACCACGCGCGCCATCACCGTGGGCGGCCACGAACTGCCGGCCCGCGCGCTGGTGCGCGTCACGCCCTGGGTGATGCACCGGGACCCGCGATTCTTCCCGGAGCCGGACGCCTTCCGCCCCGAACGCTTCATGCCCGACGCCGTACCGCCACCGCGCGGCGCGTATGTGCCCTTCGGCCTGGGCCCGCGTGTGTGCCTGGGGCAGCACTTTGCGGTGCTGGAGATGACGTTGATCGCAGCCATGCTGCTGCAGCGCTACCGCGTGGAAACGGATCACGCGCCCATGCCCGAGCCTCGGCTGAATGTGACGTTGCGGCCTTCTGCGCCTGTGCGGCTGCGCCTGGTCAGGCGCTGACGCTACAAGCCCAGGAAGTAACGCTTCAGGCCGGCCAGGATCATCTCCACGGCCACGGCCGTGAGCACCAGGCCCATCAGCTTTTCGATGGCGGCCACCATCGAATCGCCCAGCAGCTTGCGCAGGCGGTCGGCCGTGAGCATCACCGTGGCCGACACCGCCATGGCGGCGGTGAGCGCGCCCATCCACACCCACATGCGGTCCGGCTCACGGCTGGCCAGCAGCAGCACCGTGGCCATAGCCGACGGCCCCGCCAGCAGCGGCACGGCCAGCGGGAAGATCAGCGGCTCCTTGCCTTCAGCCGGTGCCTCGTAGGCGCCACCGGCGTGCGAAAAGATCATGCGGATGGCGATGATCAGCAGGATCACGCCGCCGGCCACTTCCAGCGAACGCTCCGACAAGCGCATCACGTCCAGGAAAGCCTGGCCGCCCACCATGAAGGCCGCCAGCACCGCAAACGCAATGAGCGACTCGCGCAACGCCACCACGCGGCGCCGCTTGGGCGGCACACCTTTCAGCACCGAGATGTAGATCGGCAGGCTGCCGAAAGGGTCCAGCACCAGGAGCAGCAGGATGAAGGCGGACAGGAAGTTCTGGCTCATGGGGTGGGTTCGTTTGCAGTGCAGGGCAAGCGGAAGCGCTTGCTGGCGTCATAGGGGAACACGTCGTGCACGTGGCCGGCCAGGATGCGCTCCTTGTGGCATTGCCAGAAAGCGGCGTCCAGCAGGTCGGCATGGTGGGCCATGAACACGTCGCGCACCTGCGGGTTGCCCAGCAGAAAGGGGCCGAAGGTCTCCGGGAACACATCACCCTTGCGCACGGTGTACCAGACCTCGCCGCTCATCTCCTCTTCCTCGTTACGCGGCTCGGGCACGCGGCGGAAATTGCATTCGGTGAGGTATTCGATCTCGTCGTAGTCGTAGAACACCACCTTGCCGTGGCGCGTGACGCCGAAGTTCTTCCACAGCATGTCGCCGGGGAAGATGTTGGCGGCCACCAGGTCCTTGATGGCGTTGCCGTACTCCATCACCGCGTGCGCCAGGCCTTCTGGCGTGGCTTCCTGCAGATACAGGTTCAGCGGGATCATGCGCCGCTCGATGTACAGGTGCTTGATGACCAGCGTATCCCCGTCTTCTTCCAGCAGGCTGGGGCAGAAGTGCTGGAGTTCCTTGACCAGTTCGTCCTCAAACCGCTGCCGCGGAAAGGCCACGTTGCTGTACTCCAGCGTGTCGGCCATGCGGCCCACGCGGTCGTGGCGCTTGACCAGCAGGTACTTGGACTGGATCTGCTCGCGCGTGGTGTCCTTCTGGTGCGGGTAGAAGTCCTTGATGAGCTTGAAGACGTAGGGGAAGCTGGGCAGGTCGAACACCAGCATCACCATGCCCTTGATGCCGGGCGCGATGCGGAACTTGTCCGATGAATGGCGCTGGTGCGCCAGCAAGTCTCGGTAGAAGAGGTTCTTGCCGTGCTTCTGCAGGCCCAGGGCGTTGTAGAGCTCAGCGCGCGGCTTGCGCGGCATCAGGCCACGCAGGAACTGCACGTAGGCGCTGGGCACCTGCATGTCCACCATGAAGTAGGCGCGGGCGTAGCTGAAGATCATCAGCAGCTCGTCTTCGCCGAAGAGCGCAGCGTCGATGACCAGCCGGCCGTCTGGCCCATGCACGATGGGCAGGGCCAGTGGCGTCTCGGTGAAGCCGTTGATCACCCTGCCCACCAGGTAAGCGCCCTTGTTCCGGTAGAACAGGCTGGACAGCACCTGGATCTGGAAATTGGCGCGCGGCTTGAAGCCACCCAGTTCGGCCAGCAGAGCCAGCGCGACCTGTGCGCAATCGCGGTCCAGGTCCTGGAACCCGCGCTGCAGCTGGAAGTTGCTGACGATGCGCACCCAGGTGGCTTGCAGCGTGTCCTTGTCCGGGTAGTAGGCGCGGTAGGTGGGCGTGGAGCCGGGCTCGTCGTTTTCGATGTACTCGGTGCTGACCGCCGGCCGCACGAAGATGAAGTCGTTCTTGAAGTAGCTGCGGTGCAGCAGCTTGGCCGTCACCGAATTGAAGAAGGTCTCCGCCAGCTCGGGCTGGGGATGCTCCACCAGCAGGCCGATGACGTGCAGCTTGGCCTGCTGCCAGGTGTCCATGCTCAACTGGTCCAGGCTGTGGGCGCCGCCGAACAGGCCGCTGATGTGCGCCACCGCCTCGTTCACGCGCTGGTCGTAATAGGCAATGCGCTGCGCCTGGGCCTGCTGCTGGCCATGCCAGTCGGCCGCTTCGAAGCGTTGCTTGGCGGCGGCACTGGTTTCGCGGAACAGGCGGTAGTGGCGGTTGAAGCCCTCGATCAGCGCCTGCGCGATGTCGAAGGCCCGGCCGTCACTCAGCTGGTGCGGGAACACGGGCCGCCCGCGCTGGGACTAGAGTGCGCCGGGGCCGAACTGGGTGACGGCGTCGTCGCTGGGGTCGTCGGCCACGGCCGGGAAATCGGGCGAGCGCGGGTAGCGCTTGAGCGCCGTGCCAAAGACGTCGACCACCTGTTCCGGGCGGTCCATGGTGACGCCCAGGTCCTTCAGCAGGCCGTCCTTCAGCCCGTACACCCAACCGTGGATGGCCACCTTCTGGCCACGCGACCAGGCGTCCTGGATCACCGTGGACAAGGCCACGTTGCCCACCTGTTCGATGACGTTCATCTCGCACAGCACGTCTTCCTGCTGGTCAGCCGGCAGGTGGTCCAGCCGCTTGCGGTGGCGCAGGCGCACGTCCTGCACGTGGCGCAGCCAGTTGTCGGCCAGGCCCACTCGGATGCCCCGCATGGCCGCGCGCACCCCAGCGCAGCCGTAGTGGCCGACGACGATGATGTGCTCCACCTTCAGGTGCTCCACCGCGAACTGGATGGTGGACAGCGCGTTCAGGTCGCTGTGCACCACCACGTTGGCCACGTTGCGGTGCACGAAGACCTCGCCCGGGTCCAGGCCGGTGATTTCGTTGGCGGGCACGCGGCTGTCGGCGCAGCCGATCCACATGTATTTGGGACTTTGCTGCTTGGCCAGGCGGGTGAAGAAACCAGGCTCGCGCCGCTCGGTGGCGGCGGCCCAGGCGCGGTTGGCCTGCAGCAGGGTCTGCAGTTCGTCGGGCGGGTCGGGCAGGGAGGTCGGGTCGGTTGGGCTCATGCCGCCAGTGTAGGCAGGACCGCTTGCCCTGGCGGGCTCACATGGTTTCCGCGAACAGCTCGCGGCCGATCAGCATGCGCCGGATCTCGCTGGTGCCCGCGCCGATCTCGTACAGCTTGGCGTCACGCCACAGGCGGCCCAGCGGGTACTCGTTGATGTAGCCGTTGCCGCCGAAAATCTGCACGCCTTCGCCAGCCATCCAGGTGGCCTTCTCGGCGCACCACAGGATGACGCTGGCGCAGTCCTTTCGCACCTGGCGCACGTGTTCACTGCCCAGCAGGTCCAGGTTCTTGCCCACCGTGTAGCAGAAGGCGCGGCCGGCCTGCAGCACGGTGTACATGTCGGCCACCTTGCCCTGGATGAGCTGGAACTCGCCGATCGATTGCCCGAATTGCTTGCGGTCGTGCGTGTACGGAATGACGTTGTCCATCACCGCCTGCATGATGCCGATGGGGCCGGCGGCCAACACGGCGCGTTCGTAGTCCAGCCCACTCATCAGCACCTTGGCGCCGCCGTTGGCGTGGCCCAGGATGTTGGCCGCCGGCACTTCCACGTTGTTGAACACCATCTCGCCGGTGTGGCTGCCGCGCATGCCCAGCTTGTCCAGCTTCTGCGCGGTGCTGAAACCCTTCATGCCCTTTTCGACGATGAAGGCGGTGACGCCGCGCGCGCCCAGCTCGGGCTCGGTCTTGGCGTAGACCACCATGGTGTCGGCGTCGGGGCCGTTGGTGATCCACATCTTGGTGCCGTTGAGCAGGTAGTAGCCGCCTTTGTCTTCGGCCTTCAGCTTCATGCTGATGACGTCGGAGCCCGCGCCGGGCTCGCTCATCGCCAAAGCGCCGACGTGCTCGCCGCTGATCAGTTTGGGTAGGTACTTCAGTTTCTGAGCGTCCGTGCCATTGCGCTTCAACTGGTTCACGCACAGGTTGCTGTGCGCGCCGTAGCTCAGGCCCACGCTGGCGCTGGCACGGCTGATCTCTTCCATGGCGATCATGTGCGCCAGGTAGCCCATGTTGGCGCCGCCGTAGGCTTCCGGCACGGTGATGCCCAGCACGCCCAGGTCGCCCATCTTGCGCCACAGGTCCATGGGGAACTGGTCGTTCTTGTCGATCTCGGCCGCGCGCGGCGCGATCTCGGCGGCGCAGAAGTCCCGCACGGCGTCGCGCAGCGCGTCGATGTCTTCACCAAGCTGGAAGTTCAGGCCGGGCAGGTTCATGCAGGTCTCCGATGCAGTTGACGTCATTGATTGACGTTTACGTAAACGTCAATCATATCCAAAGCCCCGCCAAACAAGGGTTCAGCGGCGCCGCGGCGCCTTGGCCGCCGCGCTGCCCAGCAGGTTGCGGCAGCGCTCTTCGTGCTGGGCGATCTCAGCCAGCGTGATCTCGATGTCCTCGCGTTGCTGTTCCAGCTGCCGGCGGTGCTCCGCCAGCACGTCCAGGAAGGCATTCAGCTGCGGGCCCTTGTCCGACGGGCTGTCGTACATGGTCACCAACTGCTTGATCTCCTGCAGGCTCAGGCCCAGGCGCTTGCCGCGCAGTGTGAGCTTCAGGCGGGTGCGGTCACGCTGCGTGTACACGCGGTTGCGGCCGGCGCGTGTGGGCGTGAGCAGGCCCACGTCTTCGTAGAAGCGGATGGCGCGCGCGGTGATGTCGAACTCCGCCGCCAGCTCGGTGATGGTGTACGAGGCGGGCTGGGACGGTGTGGCCGCGGGGGCGGCGCGCGCGGTGGCCATGGCGGGAGTGACGTTGACGTCAACGTAAATCGAGCCGCGACTATACAAAGCAGAGCACGCAACGCCAGACCCGCCAAGAAAACCGGCGGCCGAGTCGCCCCGGCCGCCGTATCCAACCGGAGCCTCCCAGCCCCGGCCTACCCTGAAACGCGTGATGACAGCGTTGACCAAAGTATGGGCAAGGCCGCTGCGCAGGCGCATCCTCCAAAGGGTGGAGACCCCCCAAGGGGTGACAACGGTGGGGCTCAGCCGCGCGAGCCCTTCCGGGCTTGCCCGAGCAGGCTCAGTCCAGCACGGGCAGGATCTCGTGGCGCAATGCGCCACGGGCTTCTTCAAAGCCAGGCAGCGCCTGGCGCACCACGTCCCAGAAGGCAGGGCCATGGTTCATTTCGCGCAGGTGGGCCAGTTCGTGGGTGACCACGTAGTCGATCACGGGCACCGCAAAGTGCACCAGGCGCCAGTTCAAGCGTATGGAGCCATCGGCGCTGGCACTGCCCCAGCGCGTGGACGCGGAGCTGAGCGACAGCCGCTTCATGCGCACGCCCAGGCGCTCCGCAAACAGCGCGCAGCGCTCCTCGAAGACACGGCGCGCCTGGCGCTGCAGCCAGCTCTGCACCACGTCGCGGATCTGGTCGGGCTCCGCCGTCTGCGGCAGGCCCAGGTGCAGCGTGAGGCGCGGCAGGCCGGGCAGCGTGGACGGGTCGCTGTGCAGCACCGCGCCGGTGGTGCGCGGGTCCAGCACCAGGATCACGGTGTCGCCCAGGAAGGGCACCGTGCCACCTTCGCGCCACTCCACCCGCGCCGCTTCCAGGCGCGCGCTGCGCTCGCGCTGCTCCTGCAGCTTGCGCAGGATCCAGCTGCCCTTCTCACGCAGGGCGGCTTCGATCTCGGCCTGGCCCACCCAGCGCGGCGCGCTCACGCTCAGGCCCTCGGCGCCCACCACGAAGCCGATGGTGCGGCGGCGCGAACGGCGCAATTCGTAGGCCACGCGGTGCCCGGAGAGCAGCAGTTCGCGCTGCGAGCGCGGGTGGCGGAATTCGGTGGTGGGGGCTGCCACGGGGAGGGCAACCTGCGGCGGCACGGGGGCCACCGCAACGGGCGCCGGCACGGGCGCGGCCACTGCCGGCGGCGCCTCATCGAACAGCGTCAACTGCGTCGTCGGCGGGTTCGGCGTCTCGTGCGGCATGAGCCGCGATTCTAGGTGGCTCAGGCAGCCGCTGCCGGGTAGGCCTCGGGGTCCAGGCGGCGCATCTCGGTCTCGATCCAGGCCTCGACCTCGCGCATCAGCTCTTCGGGTTCTCGGCCCTCACTGCTGATGGGCTTGCCGATGCTCACCTCCACCAGCCCCGGCCGCACCAGGAAGCTCTTGCGTGGCCAGCAGCGCGCCGCGTTGTGGGCGATGGGGACGATGGGCACGCCCGTAGCAATGGCCAGGCGCGAGGCGCCGCTCTTGTAGACGCCCTTCTGGCCGCGAGCGATGCGCGTGCCTTCAGGAAACATGATGACCCAGATGCCTTCGGCTGCCAGCCGCTTGCCCTGCGCGGCCACCTTGTTCCAGGCCTCGGTGCGCTTGCTGCGGTCGATGTGGATCATGTCCAGCCGGCCCATGGCCCAGCCGAAGAAGGGCACGTACAGCAACTCGCGCTTGAACACGTAGGCCAGCGGGTGCGGCATGAAGGTGGGGATGGCAAAGGTCTCCCAGGTGCTGGCGTGCTTGGCGGCCAGCACCACGGCGGCGTTGGTGTCGCCACGCTGGGGCAGGTTGTCCAGCCCGGTGACGCGGTAATCCACGCCGCAGATGTGCTTGCAGCCCCAGATGGCGATGTCCAGCCAGAACATCGTCGGCCAATAGAGCCTTTGCCCGCGGATGAAGATGGACAGCACCAGCATGGCCAGACCCCAGGGGATCACGGTCACGGCCATCCACAGGATGAACAGGGCCGAACGCAGGGCCCACAGGAGCTTCATCGGGCCAGGCTCCCGGACATGGAATCGGCGTGGTGGTCGCGGTGCAGCAGGAAGTCGGCAAAGGCCGCCAAGCTGGCGTGCGCGCGCGCACCGGGGACTTGTTCGATCAGCGCACTGATCTGTTCGCCAGGCAAGCCCGCCGCGCGGCCGCTCAATACCAGGTGCGGCTCGCAACCGGCAGCGGCCGCGGCCACCAGGTCGCGGGCGGTGTCGGCCACCATGGGCACGGTGGACAGGTCCACGCCGTAGCGGCGGCCGATGTCCAGCATCAGGCCCGGCTTGGGTTTGCGGCAGTCACAGTCGTCTTCCGGCGTGTGGGGGCAGAAGAACACGGCGTCGATGCGCCCGCCCTGCAACTGCAGCTGCTGGTGCATGTGCGCGTGCACGGCGTTGACCGCGCTCATGTCGATCATGCCGCGGCCTATGCCGCTCTGGTTGGTGGCGATGACGGTGTGCCAGCCGGCGTGGTTCATGCGCGCCACCGCTTCCAGCGCACCGGGCACCGGCACCCACTCTTCGGGCGCGGTGACGTGGCCTTCGCGGTATTCGTTGAGGATGCCGTCGCGGCCCAGGATGACGAGCTTGGTGAGGTGCATCACGGGGCGCTACTCCGGTTCATGCGGCGAGACGGGAGAGGTCGGCCACGCGGTTCATGGCGGCATGCAAGCCGGCGAGCAAGGCCAGCCGGTTGTTGCGCAGCGCGGCGTCTTCGGCGTTGACCATCACGCCATCGAAGAAGGCGTCCACCGGCGCCTTCAGCGCAGCCAAGGCCTGCAGGCTGGCGGTGTAGTCGCCTTGCTCGAAGGCCGCGTCGGCCTGGGGCGCCACGGCCTTCAGTGCAGCAGCCAGGGCTTGTTCGGCGGGCTCCTGCAGCAACGCATCGTTCACGTCGGTGCCCACGTTGCCTTCCACCTTCTTCAGGATGTTGCTGACACGCTTGTTGGCGCTGGCCAGGGCCGGGGCTTCGGCCAGCGCGGCAAAGGCGCGCACCGCGGCCAGACGGCGCGGGATGCCACCCAGGCGCTTGGGCCCCAGGGCGATGACGGCGTCCACTTCCTGCGCGCTGTAGCCCTGTTCTCGCAGACTCACAGCCAGGCGGTCGCTGAAGAAGCTCAGCAGCGGCTCGGCCGGGTTGGTGATGAGTTCGCCAAACGCGGGAACTGCATCGCCGACCAGCGCCGGCAGGTCCAGCGGCAGGTTCTTCTCCACCAGGATGCGGATCACGCCCAGCGCGTGGCGGCGCAGCGCAAACGGGTCCTTGTCGCCCGTCGGCAGCTGGCCGATGCCGAACAGGCCTACAAGCGTTTCCAGCTTGTCGGCCAGCGCCAGCACGGTGCCGCTGTGGTTGCGCGGCAGCGCGTCGCCAGCGAAGCGCGGCTTGTAGTGGTCTTCGATGGCGATGGCCACGCCGTCACGAAGCCCTTCGTGGCGGGCGTAGTAGCCGCCCATGATGCCCTGCAGCTCGGGGAACTCGCCCACCATGTCGGTCAGCAGGTCGGTCTTGGCCAGCAGCGCGGCCTGCTGGACCTTGCTGTCGAGCACGGCAAACTCGTCCTGCGCGTCCACCGTGTAGGGAATCGTGGCCATGCGCAGCTGGTTGACGATGGCGTGGCCAATGGCGCGCACGCGTTCGGCCCGGTCGCCCTGGGTACCCAGCTTGCCGTGGTAGACCACCTTGGCGAGTTGCGGCACGCGGCTTTGCAGCGTCTTCTTGCGGTCCTGGTCGTAGAAGAACTTGGCGTCGGCCAGACGCGGGCGCACCACACGTTCGTTGCCCTGGATGACGCGGCTGGCGTCGGCCGGATTGATGTTGCTGACGATCAGGAAGCGATTGGTCAGCTTGCCCTGCGCGTCGAGCAGCGGGAAGTACTTCTGGTTGGCCTTCATCGTGAGGATGAGGCACTCCTGCGGCACGGCCAGGAACTCGGCTTCGAACTGGCAGGCCAACACATGCGGGCGCTCCACCAGCGCGGTCACTTCGTCCAGCAGCGCGTCGTCTTCGATGGGCTTGCCGCCCACGGTGGACGCGGCGGCAGCCAGCTGGCGGACGATGTCCGAGCGGCGGGCCGCGAAGCTGGCAATGACCGCGCCTTGTTCGGCCAGTTGCTGTTCATAGTGGTCGGCGCTTTGCAGCACCACCGGGTCCACGTGCGCCTCAAAGCGGTGGCCGCGGGTCTGGCGGCCGGCCTTCAGGCCCAGGGCGCTGATGGGCACCACGTCAGCGCCGTGCAGCGCCACCAGCCCGTGTGCCGGGCGCACGAAGTTCACGCTGCTCCAGCCGTCTTCCAGCTGGTACTGCATGAGCTTGGGAATGGGCAGCTTGGCCAGGGTCTCGTCCAGCGCCTTCTGCAGGCCTTCGGGCAAGCTGGCGCCGGGCAGCATGCTGTCCAGGAACAGCGCGGTGGCCTTGCCGTCGGGCAACTGCTTGAGCTGCGACACCGCGGACGCGTCGGCACCCACGCTGGCCAGTTTCTTCAGCAGCGCCGGCGTGGCGGAACCGTCCGCCGCCAAGCCCACCGCCACGGGCATGAGCTTGACGGACTGCGCC
>Ga0075163_10010468_pt1 | contig 12129 bp, 4 predicted proteins | sample JI1023141ADNA_FD_71478 | JGI IMG/M metagenome (GOLD analysis project Ga0075163, IMG submission 71478) | Wastewater effluent complex algal communities from Wisconsin, to seasonally profile nutrient transformation and Carbon sequestration -... | ecosystem: Engineered > WWTP > Effluent > Algae...
AGCGGTTTTATGCTATTCATATTTCTAGTGTCCGGTGGGAAGAATCCAATCACAGTACCCACATTCAAGCCATTAAGAAATCCACCCTCTATTTCTAATTGATTTTCTGTAATGAATTCTTTGGCTAAATAATACTCCGGCGTGGGTTGGAAATTTCCACCCAGGACTTTTTGGGTGAGTATTCCGGAAGCTTCCGGTGTTTGATTGCTGATTGAATTTCCAATGGTTAGCCTGATCCGGTCAAAGATTTGTAAATAGCTTGCATCTTTTGAAAGATTGTTCACTGCTTTACTGAAAGCATAACTGAGCGAACCATAATACTTGCCATCTTCTGCGGTTATTTCATAATTTTTTTGATTAGCCATAGAAGCAAAAAATGCTACCATGGTAGCCAAAGAATTCTCTTTATTTTGTAAGGCATCTGAAGGGCTGAAATCTTTGGGATTGTTTTCCGATCGTGCTCTATATTCTGGTGGGGCCATTGGGATATCCGTTCCTCTTGCCAGACCGAATCCCCTGGTAGATGTGCCGGAATGGCAAGCATCCATAGTTACTAAAAAATGTCCTTTTGGTCCAAGTTTATCTAAAATTCTAAGATAAATTTTGTTTAACTCATCATCGGTAAGATGTTTTTCGCCTTGATATTTTCCAGCCTGATAATCCATGAGCGCATCATAAGGGACTAAGGCTTCATCGTACCCATCCGATTCGTCTCCATTGAAATCCTGTACTTGTTGACCGTGTCCGGAAAAATGAAAATAGCATATGTCACCTTGCTTCAAATTAGTGTACAATTGTGACTCAAGTGCCTTTATAATATTTTCTTTGGTCGCTTTTCCATCTTTTAGAGTCAGAATATTTTTTTCCTCAAATCCAAGTTTTGAAAGGGCACTTTGAATGAGTGGTATGTCATTCAAGGAATGCAATGAGGTGATGTTCGACGAAGCAGGGTAGGTGCCAATGGCTACGATTAATGCTTTTTTTGTTTGGGCTTGGATAGCAAATGCAGAGATGGCCAATAAAATAAAAACACAAAATCTAATTGTTGTATGGTTAGCAGGTAAGGTCATTATTGGATTAATATTTTTTCACCGCCCTTGTCAGAGCCTCCGGGATCAAAGATAGTCCACAACATGTAAAAATTTTGTTTTGATATTGTGCAAGCAATCTATTTTGTTGGTTTTTTAAAAAGCTATACAATAAGGACAGCATAGCTGTTCAAAGTTAAGGTTTATTTATGGTAAGTGATATCTTTCATTTTAATTATTTATTCAATAAAAAATGAATTCTTTTCTTTTTACTTGAGTGTTAGATTTCAATTGTTGGTTAATGGTATTAACCTTGTGCAGGTTTATACTGTCTGCATTATCCATCAAAATTTGTTTCATCAATTGACTTGCGAGACTATTGTTTGGTGTTTCGACGGATTGGCCTTCTGTATTTGAGGAACTGTTTATTTCATTTTTATAGGTTGTTTCTGCATCGAGGGGGACAATGCATTTATTTAATTTAGGCGTTTCTGCTGATTTTAGAACAACTTTAGTGGTCTTAAAGCCTTGGTTCTGTGGCGCAATTTGGCTTTTTGGGAACGCAGTAATAGGTTTAAATTGAGCATAGGTTCCTAACGCACAGATTAAACACATCAGGATAAGATTCATTCGTAACATAAAGTGAGATTAAGTTAAAAAGTTAAACCAATTAATTGCACAACAATGATGTCATGTCTCATAGTAAGACGAACCATAAAATGGTTATCAGTGCTTGTTCAATATTTTATTTAATCTGTTAGACTAAAAGTAATTCAGGCACTGCTTTACCTAATTTTAACACCCAAATAAAAGAGAGCGCGAAAACATATTGGACATTCTATTCTACTAAAATAAATGCTGACAAAGCTGTACTTGTCAACATACCGACTGTAAGCATCGGCACCTCGCCAAAGAAGAAGAGCGAGAATAAATGCGAGAGCGCATTATAGTTACTATTCCACCAGCACAAAACCCGCCCACTGATAAGGATCCAATCCCAAATCACGCAATTCCTTCTGCGCTGCATGAAATGCGTCCGGGATTGCCATTTTTTCGTCAAGCCATTTTTTATAAAATGTAATCATGAGCATTGAGGTTTGTTTATCCGGGACTTGCCATAAACTCATGATCAGGTATTTTGCTCCGGCAATTTTGAAAGCTCTTTGTAATCCATAGACTCCTTCGTTACCTTGAATGTCACCCAAGCCTGTTTCACAGGCAGAAAGTACGACCAATTCACTGTTTGATAAATTCATTTGGCTGATTTCATAAGCGGTGAGGATGCCATCTTCCTTGTTGTCGGGAGGCATCTTTCCTTGCCAGGCGGAATTGCCTTTTGCAAGAATTAGTCCTGATCTCATCATGGAGTTGTCGGATGCTTTATAGAAGGGCTCAGAATTATTTTCATCAGGGATTTTATTTGTATTTGAAATAATGTTATTTAAAAAAAAGAATCCATGAGTAGCGAGGTGTATGTTTCTCGGCGAATGTTTGCCAAATAATCCAAGCATTTTAAATTCTTCTTCTGTAGCATTTATTCCTGAAAGTAAAATAGATTCTGCTCCATTGGTTCTAATTATTTTATCTATCGCATTAACTTCTTTTTCTGTTCCAGGAAGGAATTCCCAACTGTTCAATAGTTCATTCGAAGTGCTACCTGATTGTGTGTCAGTTGTGGTGCCAGCTTGAATTGACAAATCTATTTGCCCTTCCACAGGTTGATTTTCATCAAACTGAATACCACCAAACAATACAGACTTGTTATTTTTGACATCAATTTCAATGGGTAAAGCTAATTGCCGAGAACTGTTTAAAGCAACAAGCGAAAATTTGTCCGCGATTGTTTCTGAGTCATTGATGGGAATGGCATCCAGATTTATTCTATGCAACATTCCTGTTTGTGAGTAAAAGATGGTTTTTACATTGAGTAAATTCGGAGACAATGGTTTCCAAATGAGTTCGGTTAGATTTTTTCTAAAAGCACTTCGTACATTAGCACCTCTTATGTTTAATGAGTATAATGAGTTGACATATTCAGATCTTCGGTCTGTGGTGTTAGACAACAGGAGGGCTAATTCTCTTTCTTCAAACAGTCTGACAAACAAAGGTTCTTCAATCCCGGGTTTTATGATTAAAGCAGCATATAAGATGCTGTCCGTAGGGCGCGGATTCACATAATTAAAATGAATAAACTCAATAGCGACTTCTCCTGGTTTAAGTTTATTTCTTACTTCCTGGAAATTCAAATTTTTTCGTGATTCGCTCAGGCCTTTAACCAAACCCGCTAATTCTTTTTCCAAATTATTTGCATTTTCTTCCAAAGTCTGAATCTTATCCATGGATCTTTCAGTTGCTGGTTTTGAAAGTTCATTTGCGATTTTAATGTGATATTGCTTGAGCTGATTGAATTTTTCAAAATGCAGGGTATCCTGAATAGCCATTTTATTAAAGTTTGATACTGCATTTAACAAGTATCCTTTGTAAAATAATGCATTGTCGTAGCAAGTTCCGGACAATTTTCCTGTCTGATATTGCAAGGAATAAAGTCTGTCAAGATTTGCAGAAAATGTTTTAATATAGATGGCAAGTTCATTTTCTGATAAATGTTTTGAAGCTCTTAATATTAGTTTTTGTTCAAGGTTTATAGATTCTACAATGCTACTGTGGAGTTTCTCAAATTTGTTGGTAAGCCAATAAATATTATTCAAATTGTTCAGGCCGAGTATATAATCTGGATGTTCAATGCCAAATATTTTTTTCCAAACTTCTTTTGCTTTGGTCAGGTATAATTCTGATTCAGAGAATTGGTCCGTATTACTGTAAAAACTGCCCAGATTGTTCAGGCTGTTTGCATATTCAGGATGCTCGGTTCCAAAAATGTTTTCACGAATTTTTAAACCTTCTTTATACAGTTTTTCTGCTTTCTCAAAGTTTTTCATGGAAACATACATATTGGCCATATTGTCCAAGTTCATGGCATAATCAGGATGTTCCTTGCCTGTTGTTTGTAAATAAATGCTTTTGGATTTTAAGAAATACTCTTCAGCCTGGTTGTATTTTTTCTTTTCGGTGTAAATGTTGGCGATGTTGGTCATACAACCTGCTGAGGACAAGTTATTTTCACCTGAAGTTTTTTCATAAATAGATAAAGCTTCTAAATAATACCCCAAAGCTTTTTCCAGTAAACCCATATTTGAATATAAGTTTCCCAGACAATTTATGCTTGCCGCACAGGTAGCATTATTTCTTCCAAATATTTTTTCGCGGATCTTTAACGCTTCGCTGTAAAGTAACTCTGCTTGGTCATATTCACCTGTATCAAAGTATACATTGCCAAGATTATGAAGGCTTCTTGCATACTTAACACTTTCTTTGCCAAAGGTTTTTTCAAATATCTTGATCGACTGCTGAAACATTTCGATTGCATTCGCATATTCACCTTTAAACTGAGCGATACCGGCCAGGTTGTTTAAGACACCCGCATAATCCGGATGATCTTTACCCAGCTTTATCTCCCGAATAAAAAGTGCCTTTAAATATAGTTCTTCTGCATCTTCATCTCGTCCAAGATCTATATAAATTCCAGCCAATGAATTGAACGTTGTAGCAATATTTAAACTAAGGCTATCTCCTAATTTGTAATACGTTATAATGGCGCTGCTGTAATGTTGTTCAGCTTTTATAAAATTACCTTCGTTTTCATAGTATTGACCATAGGTTTGGCTGAGCCTTGCGTATTCCATTGAATTTGGCCCAAGTAATGGAAGAATTAAAGGTTCGACTTTTTGAATAATATTCAATGCTTCCTTCGACGATTCTTTTTCTATAAGTAGGCCGGCGGAATCTAATAGGTTATTTATTAGTTGAATTTGATATGAAGAATCCATATTTTGGGAAAAGCCCTCAAGTGTTATTGACAAAAAAAGTATCGTGAATAACCGGATCTTCATTTTATTACATTAAGCATCAAATATAGCGATAGTATTGATTTATGCCAATTAAACGGTTGGTCTTTATATGGTAAAGTACATTGTGGCATATGCAGAACATTTGAATCCTTTGATAAATCTAACATCCATCTGCGGTAATTTATCAATCTCTATATTCCTTACTTACATTGATTTTGGAGAGGATCTAAAAAATGAGATTTAAACGCTACAATTTTTTCAAAGAATGAAAAAACGTTTTTTTTTACTTGGTTCAACCATTTTAACGATATATTCTTGGAAAATCTTGATTTGTAATATACTTATAATTTTAATATTAAACAGAATTGGGCTAATGTTAAATTAGGTTTTTCATTCTCGATGATGTAGATTTTGTATGAGTAATCTGTACTCAAATATTTCTTTTGAATGAAGTGTTCCTGATTGACAAATGCGAGGTTTAGTTAAATTAGTTTATTTGATTTTTTCAGGAAAATACTTTTTCATAAGAGCCTTCCACCTATCTGTTTTTGCACGCAGCAGGGCAATATCTGGATCAACTTGCATCCAGGTATAATCGTCGTAACCAAGAATAATACTTTGTTCAAATGAATTAAATGCCTTTTCTATTTCGTTTTGATTGAGGTAGATATAGGCCATCCAATAAGTAAAGTTAATTTCCGGGTTTGTTTTTAGGGCGGATAGATCAGAACTTATCCGAAATTCCTGCTCCGCTTCTTTATACTTTCCCATTTTCGTTAAAACAGTTCCTAAAGTGGAATGTGCAGTAAAATTCGAACTGTCCGCAGCTACCATTTTTTGAGCAACATCCAATGCTTCATCCAATCGCCCAATTTGTAGGTAAATGCCTACCAACATTTCTTGTGAACAAGGCAAGCAATTGGCTGCTGAGGCAGTAGCTATGATTTTTTTAAACACTGGCTCTGCCTCGGAGAAACGATTTTGATAATAATAATAAGCACCCTCAGCTTCCCAATAAAGAGGAGAGGTAGAGTCAATTTGGGCAGCCAGATCTAGATATTCTTTTGCTTTGTTAAAATCATTAAGCATGGATGAAAAGGTTTCCGAAAGCTTTACATAAGGAAGTATCCAAGTGGGGGAATTTGCAGTCGCTCTGCGTGCATAATATACTGAGGAGTCAGCTTCAGCCAAGCCAAATCCATGTATCCAACTCAACTCCAATAATGCAAGAGGCATATCAGGCTCCCATGAAAGAGCTTCGTGGAATTTTTCACCAGCTTTTCTGAGCATCTCCTGGGTAAATTCACCGCCGTGAATCAAAGGGAATCCCTCAAAATAGGCTTTTCGTGCAAGTAGAGTTCGATAGAGGTAATGGTTAGGTCCAAGTAATTCTGCTGCACGGGCTAATTGGTGCGGGAAGTCTTGATAACGGGTGGATTTCGTTTTAGACGAGAGACTCATCTCATGTACTTCAGCTTTCATGTATTTATTTATCGTCTGCTGTGCATCATCCTGCAACGCCGCTGCATAATTTCGTCTTAACGTTGAGTGCAACCGCTCTAATTTAGGTTCTCTGGTTAATTGTTCATAATAAGAATCTGCACAGGCATTCACCGGTTCCAAAAAAACTTTATCCTTAAGAGCTTGATTAAATAGTTTATAAATAATTCGTACGGAAGTATCTACCATAGATAAAACATCCTCTTCCATTCCTCTGGAATCAATAGAAGATAAAAAGGATATTTGACTAGACTTTCCGGACTTTAAGGAAGCCAGTATTTTTGAATCTACGAAAGATAATGCATCCGTTCTATTGCCTAAAACCATTGGAACCTGGCTTACAGGTGCAACTTCAGCGCTGACATGATCTTCAATATATCTTCCTGCCTCCTGGAGGTTTACAATGAGGTCATTGTTGTGGTCTGCCATACCATAAAGCGCATCAATAAGGTGATAGCTAAATGCACCTCTGCCGCCACCCCATTGTTCCCCTTCAATACTGTATTCATTCGGCTGACAGGAGAGTATTTTTATTTCATTGGCGTATTGTTTAGCAAGATTGGCGCCGGTAATTTGTGATCCACCGACAGTGCTGCCGGCAAGCTTTCCGGAACGGCAGGCATCGGTTAGGACTACAACTTTAGCTTTATTTTGTGTGGATAGGGTAGAGATGATGTCCTGAAACATGGGAAGTGCCAATGCGCCACCTGCCAGATAAACCCTTGCAGGTGCGTCCCAGCATAAAAGATAACCGGGTTGTGTAATGGTTTTCTTTTCAACATCCCCATGTCCGGAAAAATAAATAATTACCTTATCTGCTTCTTTCACCACCTCCATCAACCAGTCTAATGCGATGGCAAATTGTGCGACGGTAGCTTTTTCATTTAATAGCAGTTTTAAGTGATCGTTATCCAGATTTCCTCCAGCATTGGATCTTAAGAAATTTGCAAATGCCTCTGCATCTTTGTCTGCAAAACGCAGATCTGGGATGTCCTTATCCTGGTAGTCGGAGATCCCGACGACGACAGCGTAAGTCTGGCTGGTGTTTGCGGATGGCAGAGATCCTACTATCGGAGTAGCGCCTTTTGGACTCTGTGACAAGAGGTTTGCAACTACAAGCAGAAGCGAAAGGGTAAGGGTTGATTTATTTTTCATGAAGAGATCCATTTAATCTTTGACTTTATTCCCCGAAGGGGCATTTGGAAAATATTTTTTCATTAATGCGTCCCATTGCTCCTTCCTTTCACGAAGGATTGCCAGTTCAGGATCCTGTTGGATCCCATCATAATCTTTGTATCCTTTTTTAAGGGAAATTTCTAGTGTATAAAAGGCCTGATCGACAAGCTTTAAAAGGCTGTAAGTACATCCAAGATTGAAATACGCGAATACAAAATTTGTATCCAACCGGATGGCTGTTTTAAATACTTTTTCTGCTTCGAGATAACGACCGGTGATGTTGTAAATAATGCCAAGATTATTGTAATGATTTGCAGTCGTTGAATCCAATTCAATGGCTTTCTTAAACTGCTGTTCCGCTTTCAAATATTCACCATTAGCCCTAAAGACATTTCCCAGACTGGATTGAAAAAATGGCGAAGTAGAATCCAGTTGTATGGCTTTTCTAAATTGCTTTTCTGCTTCCGGAAATCGACCCTGAGCACTCAGCAGATTTCCTAAATTTCCATAAGCTTTCGCAAAAGTTGTATCCAGTCGAATTACTTTATGGTATAGTTGCTCTGCTTCATCAAAGCGTTTTGTAAGTTTGTATAATATAGCTAAACTATTCAGTCCGGAAATATAATTGGAATCCAGTTCTATGGTTTTTTTACAATAGTATTCTGATTCAGGGTAGCGCTGGGTGATTCTATAGACATTCCCTAATCCGTTGTATGCATGAATAAAAGTTGAATCTAGTTGAATGGCTTTTTTAAATTCTTGTTCTGCTTCCTGAATTTTAACCATATCAAAATAAACATTTCCTAATGAGTTATGGATACATGGGAAACATAGGTTGGCTTCATGGGCATCAATTGCTTTTAAAAACCAATATTCTGCCTTTTTATTCTGACGAACATTTCCATAAAATGTTCCTTTTAAATACCAAACCACAACAGAATTCGTATCTAATAAATAAGCTTGTTCTAATATTCGTTCTGTTTTGTCCGGCATTCTAATTCTATAATAATACCATGCAAGTTCATTGAGTGGCCATACCCAGCCTGCTACCAAATCCATTGCTTTACTTGCATAGTATTCAGCAGAATCTTTTTCTGCTGAGGAATAGGTTCCAATCAACTTTACATAAGCATGTGGCATATTGGGTTCCCACCGCAACGCTTGAAAAAGTGCATTCCTTATTTCTTTCTTCTTCAAACTGATACAAGATTCAAAATAATATTTTCTGGCTTGTAATGCATTATACATGTAGTGATCTTCTCCTAACAATTGTGCTGCTCGTTCAAGATAAGCCGGGTAATTGCGGTAAATATAATTGGCTTTTTTATCTGCAAGAAATTCGGATGTCAGTCCGTTCCTAAGGATTGTATTTAACACTTGTTGCGCATCATCCTGCAAAGCCGCCGCATAGTTGCGTTTCATCGTTGAATGCAATCTTTCTAATTTGGTTTCCTTGATCAATAGTTCATAATAACTGTCTGCACACGCATTAACAGGTTCCCCCGAAGGGGAAGGTAAAAACAATTTGTCTTTTAATGCCTTTTTGAAAAGTGCATAAACTTTTATGGTATTTGTATCTAATTTTGACAATACATCGTCTTCCATTCCCCGTGACTCAATAGCACTTAGTAGCTGCGTTTGATTTGTTTTACCAGATTTGATCGATGCCAATAATTTTTCATCTACGTTGGTCAATTTCTCGCTTCGATTACCGACGATCATAGGTACCTGACTTACCGGAGCTACTTCGTTGGTAACATGGTCTTCCAGATATCTTCCGATTTCTTGCAAGGTCACCCCTTTATCGTGGTTGTTATCTGCCAATCCATATAATGCATCAATCAAATGAAATGAAAATGCACCGCGACCTCCGCCCCATTGTTCCCCTTCGATACTGTATTCATTGGGCTGACAGGACATGATTTTAATTTCATTGCCAAATTGTTTTGCAAGATTTGCCGCAGTGGCTTGTGAGCCTCCAACTGAATTTCCTGCAAGTGTTCCCGAGCGGCATGCATCGGTGATCACAATTACTTTTGCCTTATTTTGAATGGAAAGTGTTGATATCACTTCCTGCAACATCGGCAACGCAAATGCACCTCCAGCCATATAAACCCGAGCAGGTGCATCCCAGCACAACAGGAATCCAGGTTGCGTCAAGCTTTTTTTCTCTACATCGCCATGTCCCGAAAAATAAATAATCGCCTGATCTCCTTCTTTACATACTTCCCATAACCAATCCAGTGCATTGGCAAATTGTGCCATTGTAGCTTCTTTATTGATCAATACTTTCAAATGATCATTATTCAGTTTGCCGCCTGCATTGGAGCGTAAAAAATTTGCAAAGGCTTCTGCATCTTTATCGGCAAATCGAAGATCAGGGATGTCCTTGTCCTGGTAATCGGAGATGCCGACGACGACGGCGTAGGTGTTTTTGGGAGCAATAGCAGTGTTAGCTTCATTCAAGGGAGTTGCGCCTTTAGAGGCAGAGGAATTTTGCTGCGCCATTAAGGCACAAGAGCAAAATGAAGCAAGAATTAGGATCCAATATTTCACACTGTTTATTCTGTTATATTGTAAGGGAAGTGTTTTTTCATCAATTCGTTCCATTTCATTTCTTTACGCAAACCAGTAAGGTCATCATCATTTGAAAGTGCTTCAAAAGTTGCTCCCTTCAGAATAGCAAACTCTACCTTGGACAATGCTCCATTTACATCACCTTGAATAAGTAAAATGTAGGCTAGACCTAGATATCCACCGTTATAGTTTTGATCAAGGGCAATTGCATGTTCAAATCCTTTTCTTGCTTCTTCCAAATGTCCTGTTCGCAAATTTAGTGTTGCCAAGTGTTTTAGTGTATTAGCTGCAGTTGAGTCTAGAGCTATTGCTTTTACCAAAGCCAATCTTGCCTCATCGTACTGATGCATTTGGAGCAATGCTAAACCAAGATTATTCCATGCTATAGCATTAAGCGTATCCATTCCAATCACTTTTCTCGAAATGTTAGCTGCTTCTTTATACTGAAAAATTTTCAGTTTCACTAAACCAATTTCATTCCATGGATTTACATTTGCAGAATCTAGTTCGACAACTTTTAACCAATATTTCTCAGATTCACTAAATCGATTTTGATCACGAAGTATTGCTCCGATACCGACTAAAGCATCAAGATATTTTGGATATATATTTAGACTATTTTGGTAAGCGGATTTTGCAGGTTCAAACTTTCTTTGTTGATAAAGTGAGACGCCCAAACCATACCAACCTTGAACATCCAATGAGTCAAGTTTTAGAAAAGCTTCAAACTCATGCTCGGCTTCCTCAAATCGTTGCAAATTTAATAAAGAATTTCCAAGGTCAAAAGATTCTCTTAAATATGTTCCTGATTGCATCAAAGCCTTTTTTTCATGCGACTTCTGAACGTGCAGGTTCCACCATTTCCTCGCTTGTTGATGATCCCCTAGTGTTGCAAAAGAAACACCCATCCAAAAATATGTTGGCAATATTGTTGAATCAACAGCTATGGACTTCTTGTAATATTCAATACATGAAGAAACTTCTCCTCTTAAATAGTAACCATAGCCTATATCACCTAAAGCGATAGCCCAATTTGGACATAGTTCTTCAAGCCGTTCTGCCATAATCCGGAAACTATCTAGTTCGTAAAAAGCGAGTGAACGGTTCAATATATAGGGTGCATGCTCATCATAACTTAATCCATCCAACAATAATTTTCTTTGTAAATTAGCTACTGAATCTTTTAAAATCCCTGAATAGTATTCGACCGGAAAAATTCCTGCTTTGAAATAGTTTTCTTTGGCTTTTAGTGAATTGAAAATGTAGTGCTTTGGACCTAGTAATTCCGCCGCGCGTCTGAGTTTTAAGTGAATCCCTTTGGCATCAATTTGACCTTGCGAATACATGTAATCGTTCACTTTAGGATCACTTTTCAAAAGTAAGTTGATAAACTGCTGACCTTCATCCATTAGAGCTGCAGCATAATTTCGTTTGATTGTGGAATGCAATCGTTCAAATTTTGGCTCTTGAATTAATTGGTTGAAATAAGTTTCAGCGCATGCATTAACTGGTTCTAAAAATACTTTATCCTTAAGAGCTTGATTAAATAGTTTATAAATGATTCGAATGGAAGTATCTACCGTAGACAAAACATCCTCTTCCATTCCTCTGGAATCAATAGAAGATAAAAATGACATTTGACTAGACTTTCCGGATTTTATGGAAGCCAGCATTTTTGAGTCTACATTAGATAATACATCAGTTCTGTTGCCCAGTACCATGGGTACTTGACTTACAGGCGCAACTTCTGCGCTGACATGATCTTCTATATATCTTCCTGCCTCCTGGAGGTTTACAATGAGGTCATTGTTGTTGTCTGCCATGCCATAAAGCGCATTGATAAGGTGATAGCTAAATGCACCTCTACCGCCGCCCCATTGTTCGCCTTCAATGCTGTATTCATTCGGCTGACAGGAAAGTATTTTTATTTCATTGGCGTA